>Ga0209542_10011930_pt1 | contig 15311 bp, 17 predicted proteins | sample RifCSPhighO2_01_FD_184028 | JGI IMG/M metagenome (GOLD analysis project Ga0209542, IMG submission 184028) | Soil microbial communities from Rifle, Colorado - Rifle CSP2_plank highO2_0.1 (SPAdes) (version 2) | ecosystem: Environmental > Terrestrial > Deep subsurface > Rock core/Sediment ... | reverse complement strand
AATCTGCGTTGGCGGCTGGCGTATTCGTCAAACGCTGCCTGGAGATCTTGCTCTTCAAAATCAGGCCAATATTTCTCACAAAAGTAGAGCTCCGCGTATGCCGACTGCCACAAGAGGAAATTCGAGAGGCGCTGGGCTCCTCCGGTACGAATCACGAGATCAGGATCTGCCAATCCCGAAGTTGAAAGATACTGCCCAAACTTCTCTTCGGTTAGCTCTTCTGCTGGAAATTTCTCTTTGAGCAACTGTTGCGCTGCCTGCACAATATCCCATCTCCCGCCATAGCTGATGGCGAGATTCAAGAAAAACTTGTCGTAGTGTTTCGTGCGTTCTTCAACATTCGCAATGATATCCTGCAAAGATTGGGGCAGCCGAAACTTCTGCCCAATAACCCGCACCCGCACGCCCAGGAGACGCGCTTGATCAATTTTCGCTTCACCCGAGAAATGTTCACGCAATCCCTGCTCCAACAAATCCATTAAGTAACTCACTTCGCGATCTGAACGATTCCAGTTTTCAGAAGAAAATCCATACGCGGTAACAATCTTTGCTCCCCTGTCGCGGCACCATGTGCAAATAGGGATAAGCTTTCCATATCCTGCTTTGTGGCCTTCCAGCGTATCCAACCCTTTTTCTTTTGCCCATCTCCGGTTCCCATCTGGAAGAAACACGACATGCTGGGGAATTTTATTCTCCTGTTCCATGTGCTTGGGTTTGTTCGATTCTTATAGGCTCTTTTAACTGCTCTTTTGCCGTGAGATACCCTATGGCGAACGAAAGCAAAGAAACCAGCACCACCCCTATGCCAAGGATTACATCGGTCTCGCGCTCTTTGACAAATTCTTTGATTCTTGATAGGATAGCCATACTATGTCAACAACCAAATCTTCGGGAACAGCGAAGAATATGCGGGATTCCGCCCCCAAATACTTGGGGATAAAGCTTTTCGCGGGCCAAAAGGCCAAAGCTGGGCAGATCATTGTGCGCCAGCGCGGCACTCACTTTATGGCGGGAAAAAACGTGGGTATGGGGAACGATCATACGCTTTTTGCCCTCAAAGAAGGACTTGTGCAGTTTCTCTCGAAAACAAAGATTGGATTCGACCGCTCTCGAAAAGAAATCAAAGTGGTTCTCGTGATTCCTTCCTAACCCTTCATACAAGCCTTAATGAACTGCAGAAAGAGCGGATGCGGGCGCAGAGGGCGCGACTGGAACTCTGGATGAAATTGAGTACCCAAGAAGAACGGGTGACTTTGTAGTTCGGCGATCTCCACGAGATCGCGCTCCGCGTTCACGCCCGAAGCTACCATTCCATTCTTTTCGAGTACTTCTCGGTACTCATTGTTTAATTCATAACGATGGCGGTGGCGTTCCGTGATATCTTCTTTGCCATACGCTTTATGCGCGATTGTGCCTTTTTTGAGTTTGCAAGGATACGACCCAAGCCGCATCGTGGCTCCATAATGCTTTTCTTCCAAAAGCGCTTTTTGGTCGGGCATCACATCAATAATCGGCGTTTTGGCGTCTTTCACGAATTCCGTCGAAGTAGCATCCGCAAGCCCGCAAACATTCCGTGCGAACTCAATCACCGCTAGCTGCAAACCTAAGCACAGACCAAAGTAAGGAATATTGTTCTCTCTGCAAAATTGGATGGCCTTGATTTTCCCTTCTGTTCCCCTGCTCCCAAACCCTCCCGGCACAATAATCCCATCATACTGCTTGAGTTCTTGTGTTTCATGCGGATCTTCTGCGTATTTTTCCGCCGACAGCCACGTGATTTTCGGATCGCGATTACAAGCCCAGGCGGCATGCTTGATCGACTCCATCACCGAAATATACGAATCCATTAAGGTAAAATCTCCGATCTCAAAATACTTTCCCACGATCCCAATGTTCACCGGCTTTTTTTCAGCCTTAATTGTTTGCACCAGGCCCTGCCAATCTTTCAAATCTTTTTCTATGGGCGCCAAACCAAACTTTTCGAGGATTCGGTTCCCCAAGTTATCGTTTTCGAAATTCAAAGGGATTTCATAAATCGACTCCACGTCGGGAGCTGAAATGACGTCGGCTGGGTCCACATTACAGAAATCAGAAATCTTTTGTTTGCGTGGATCGTCCACCGGCACTTTCGCCCGCGCGATAATGATATCCGGCTGAATTCCCGCGGCGTTCAAAGCGCGCACGGCGTGCTGGGTAGGCTTGGTCTTCATCTCCCCCACATTTTCGGGTATAGGCAAATACGTGACTAACACAAACATCACCTGATCTGGCATGCGGCGCTTCATCATTCTTCCCGCCTCTAAAAACAAAACATTCTGATAATCCCCCACCGTGCCTCCCACTTCAACCAAAAGAAAATCGGCCTTGTCTGCCTCGGCCGCTCCTTGGAGCCTTGAAATGACTTCTTCGGGAATATGAAGAAATACTTCAACGGTCTTACCATTGTATCCCAAGTTTCGTTCGCGATTAATAACTGCCTGATATACTCTCCCGGTGGTAAGATAATTCACACTGGCGAAATTTTGGTCGAAAAATCGTTCATAGTTCCCCACGTCTTGATCGCATTCCGTGCCGTCGTTAGTCACGAAAACTTCTCCATGCTCCAAAGGGTTCAATGTCCCAGCGTCAACATTCACGTAGGGGTCAATTTTTGCCGCGGACACCCGGAATCCCTTGCTTTGCAGGATTTTCCCCATAGAAGCGCAAGCGACGCCCTTCCCCACTCCCGAGATAACTCCCCCCGCGACAAAGATAAATTTTGTCATTCTTCGGTAATGATAATTCGTATTTCAGCCTCTAGATTATGCTCAAGCGCGATTTTCACCAGAAATTCTCCGGTTTCCTTTAGAGGACTTTCCAGTTTAATCTGACTTTTTTTCACTTCATGCCCCATTTCTTTTAAGCGCTCGGCGATCTTTTGAGCGTTTATGGATTCAAACAGCTGGCCTTCTTCACCCACCTTCACCGCCAGGGGCACCTCAAGATCATCAAGGCTAGAAGCCAAGTCCTGCGTGGTTTTCAATTCTTCTTCTGCTTTTGTCGATATAAGTTCTTTTTGCATATCGAGCCATTTCAAGGCTTCGGGAGTAGCCTTTTTCGCCAAATTTCGCGCAAAGAGAAAATTTCTGGCGTATCCGTCTGCCGCTTCCTTAACTTCAAATTTTTTCCCCACTTTTGCGACATCTTGTAACAGAATAACCTTCATAACCCATATCCTCTCATAAATTTTTCAGCACTTCAATAGCCTTGTCAAGCTGCGGATCTCTCTTTGCGTCAAAGTCTTCATCGGTCATTTCCACCTTCACATCAGGCTCCAACCCAAGTTCCGCGATCAAATTCCCTTTGGGAGTAAGCCATTTGGCTACCGTGATCTTCAAAGAAGATTCGTCTTTGAGCTCTTTGAGCTCTTGCACGGAACCCTTGCCGAATGACTTCTCTCCGATCAGAAGTATTCCCCTGTTGTCGCGCAATGCCCCAGCCAAAATTTCAGAAGCGGAAGCCGTTCCTCCGTTGATCAGCACCACCACTTTCTTGCCGGACAAATGCCCGCTTCCTCGCGCCTTGTGCACTTCTTGTTCTTGCCCCGCGCCAAAGTCTTCGATGACAACCACATCTCCCCTTTCCAAAAACCACCCCGCGATGTCGACGGCAATATGGAGGAATCCTCCAGGATTGTTCCTCAAGTCAATGATGATCTTGTCCGAAGATTTAAAAAGCTGTCCTTCGATATCTTCAAAATCGCTTTTCAGCTGTTCTGAAAATTGAAATATTTTCAGATACGCGATCCTATTCTCTTTAAACTCAAGCTTCAGAGAAGGAATGTTGATGACCGCTCTTTCGATGGTAAAATCGCGCGGCTTTTCCCAGCCTTCCCGCATAATCGACAGCAAAACGGTCGTGCCTTCGGGCCCTCGTATCAATGTTACCGCTTCATCGATAGAAAGATCCGACGTAAACGTATCCTCATTGATTCTAACAATGTGGTCGCCCGCCCGCAAGCCAGCCTTCTCGGCGGGCGCTCCTTCCAAAGGAGCTATGACCTGAAGTTTTTCATCGCGAACTCCAATTTCGATTCCAATTCCACTAAAGGACCCCGCGATGTCGTCGAGAAATATCTTGGTATCATCTGCGCTCATAAACGTCGTGTAAGGATCGCCCAAACTGCCTACCATTCCTTTGATCGCGCCTTGCACCATTGCATGGAAATCAAGGGATTCGGCGCCCGCGTACTCCTCTTGAATGACGCGCCACGCGTCCCAAAAAAGAGAAAAGTCAGATCCCACCGGTTGGCCAACATCGAGATTCGCCGCGCCCTTCACGGGCGGCACGTATCCCGCGATCTGTCCAACATAAAATCCGCCCGCAAAGCCGAGAATGACAAAAACAAACAATATCGCGATAACAAAATTCTTCATGGTTCGATTCTATCCTATCACACGCCCGCGCCTAAAGCAATCTGAACTCTCAAGCCGACGAGTCTGATGGGTTTTTGCTTTTCCACGAGAAAGCGAAGAAACAGTTTCATGGCCTCCTTGCGCAATACGGCTTCACTTTGAGATGGTTCTTGAAGCGTTTTTGACTTAGTATGAGTTTCAAATCCCGTGAAGCGGAAGACCACCGTAATCTGACGGAACATAAGCTCTTGTTCCAAAACCTCACTAGCCACTTGCTTGCAAATCTGCTCAAATGTACGGATCAGCAACTCTGGATCGCGCGTATCTCTTTCAAACGTAATCTCTTTTCCGATTGATTTTACTTCCCGTTCCGCGACCACCGGATCCTCATCAATCCCCCGCACACGCTTATACATCTCTTTTCCGCGAACTCCGAACAGATCTTCCAAATCATGCTCCGAAAGTTTTTTTAGATCGGCCACAAGCCGAATATCAGAGCCGCGTAAAATCGAGGCGGTCTTCTTCCCAATGCCAGGCATTTTTTCAACGTCGAGCGGTTCCACAAACGCAGCGGCTTCTTCAGCCTTTACCACCTTTACGCCATTAGCTTGTCCGCCGAAGCCTTGGCGAAGGCGGAACTTTGCCATCCCGCACGCGATTTTCGCTATCATCTTATTGGACCCAACGCCGCAGCTGCACGTGAGTTTTTCCTGCTCGAAAATCGCCTTCCGCATTTCTTCTGCCAGTTTTTTTGCTTCTTCCCATGCCGCAGTTTCTGACGCTTTTTTCACGATCGTGAGATTCTTGCTCATATCGATATATGCCTCGTCGAGCGAAGTCTGTTCCATCAAAGGTACAAATCCTTGAATAATATTCATAATATTCTCTGAAACTTTACCGTACAATTCAAAGTTTGGCGGCAGAAAGACTGCGCTTGGGCAAAGCCTATACGCCTGTGAAATAGGAAGGCCGGAATGAATGCCAAACTTTCGCGCTTCATACGAAGCACTACTTACAACCCCCCGACCTTTCCCATGTTTAGGATCTGCACCCACTACAACGGGTAACCCAAGAAACTGTGGACTTTCTCTCTGCTCGACCGCAGGGAAAAACGCATCCATATCAAGATGAATAATGATTCTCTCTTGCACATCAGCATTTTAGCATGTTATAATCATCTTACGAATTTCGAGTAAGGGAGGCTTGACCATGCTTGGGAGTTTACCGATTCGAGAAAGTTCCAGGCCGGGAGACATTATGCATGCTTATAGTGAGGGAGCTCTGGCACAAGGAGCCACGCTAGCTCTCTTAAGACTTCAGCATACTGGAGCAATGGATGATGTGGATCAGTCAAATATGCAAACTCTTCTGCGGTTTCTCGATGATGCTCGAGAGATGGCCGAGCTAATATATCGAGGTTCATGGCCTCTGGCCTTTGCCAGACCAATAGGTATGTATTCTGTAATCTGCCGCATACTCTTGGGGCTAAACGTGAGAGCAGAAAACGGTTGCCATTTCCTCGAGCGTCTTCACGCGACTGTTCAGACTATAGTGGAAAATGGCGAGCCAAACGAGCAAGACCTCGCCCGACTGCAGTCCTTTCTCCAAGGCTATCGCATGTACTGGGATCAAAAACTCCCAAAAAGAGGCTGTTAACCTCACGTCACGTAAGGCGCTTATTCCTATAGCGCCTCTTTTATTAAAAGATTTTAGTCAGTCTAAAATTCTGCCAAAAAAGAAATGCGCCAGCGAAATGAATGACTTACTGGCGCTTTTTATTTTGCTTTTGAAAACGAGGCAAGTTTTGATCCGATCACAACTGCCGCCGCGATAATAAGGATATTTTTGATGATATATTGCCCTTCAAGCGTCGGGGTTAAAAACCCCTGCCACGTACTGCCCGGAAGCAGGAAAAGTGGCAACATAGTCGTCGTAAGATGAAATAACAACAATAAGATAGCGGCGCGTTCCAATCCACGCACCAAAAAAAGTATACCAATCGCCATCTCAAAAAGAGCAAAGAATATATAGAACACTTCGAAAGACATGAAACCTAAAGTTTTATGGAAAAGAGCTTCCACTAATGGCCCTGCGGGACTTACGCCCAAAAGTTTAAGCAACCCAAACCAAAAATACACAATAAAGATCGCGAACCTCGCCAAAGGAACTTCCAGTTTCTGAAAACGGCTAATGATCTTTCCGTCAAATTTTTCAATTGTTTGGCGCATCTTACTTTTTTATGCCGGGCGGACAAGACGCCTAATAAGGCCGCTTAATTGCCATGGGATCAATATGGCTCCGCTTAAAATCATAACGATCGTGATTACTCTCCCCCACTGGGTAATGGGCGCAATATCACCGAATCCTACGGTGGTCAAGGCGACAATCGAAAAGTAAAAAGCATCAAAAAATGTGCTGAATTCCGCGCCGTTCAACGGATGCTCCGCGTAGAACAAAAACCCTGAAGAGATAAACGTGATGGAGAAAAAAGTGAAAAAAAGCCGTATCGCGAGAAAAATATCTTCTCCTGTGTTTTTGGCAAAGAGATGCGCCGTCTGGAAATATCGTACAAGGCGCAAAATTCTGAAAATCCGAAATACCTGCAGAACCTGCAAGTGAAACGATACAAAGAGAAAGGGCAGAATCGTCAAAAGATCAATCAATGAATAGACGCTGAAGAAATGACGTTTTCTCTGATCGGAAACCCAGAAACGCAAAAGATATTCTGCCACAAATAGAGACATGATGATGGTTTCCGCAAGCTCCAGAGTCTCTCGTCCAAAAGGAGGATTTTCGTAGGTCTCAAATACAAAAATAACTGACGCAATGATAACCAGCCCGATAACAAAAAAATCAATAGCTCGGCCTAGGGGCGTTTCGATATCCTCAAAATAAAAATGTATCTGTTCTCGAAGATCGCGTTTTTGCTTTTCTGAAACCATAGATGAACTCGGCCTTTACACAGCCAAGAGCCGCGAGGCGAAAGGCAGAAAGTAAGATGTAATGTGTTTTGCGGGAATATGTAAAGCTGGTTTAGATTCCACAATATTCTCAATGACTTTTGACAGCGCATCGATTTCATGAAGACGCGTTTTCATATCGGGCAATGCTTTGATTTCGGTTATAATTTTATTTGCTCTCGATAAAGCCTCTTTTGCGAGGACATCCTCGTGTTTTTCTGTGAGCGAAATAATTCTCGACACTTCCGATCCCAAATTTGCCATTAAAAAAAGAGATGTCCTTTGAGTGTTCATTCTATTTTCGAATGTAGTATCGCTTTCATCCTATCCCGGATATTTTTGTCTTGTATTTCCATCTCCATATTACCGGCTTGCGGCCTGATATTTATCAGAGAAACATACTCAATCCAAGATTCACGCGGCTTGTCCAAATATATATTAAATCCCCATACGTCGCTCTGGCGAGACCCATTTTTTAAAATAATTTCATTGGCATCCGCGTGATATTCTCCGCCGAAAGCGGCGATTTCCTTTTCAACATCTACAACACCTTTTATCATTGTCGAATAAAATTCTTTGGCAACTTCGCGAAGTTCCTGGAGAGATATTTTGTCTTCAACGATTTTAATATTCATAACTGGTGCCCCCAGAAGGAATCGAACCTTCATCAACTGCTTAAAAGGCAGATGCTTTGCCACTAAGCTATGGGGGCCCTCCTTCGCTAAAGCTTCGGAAGGGCAAGCTTCTACAATCCTTCTTTTTTTAATTCTTCGAGAAGTTCTTTCTGGGCTCGCGTGAGCTTTTTTGGCGTTTGAATGTCGAGCTCCACAAATATGTCTCCTCTGCCCAAGCCTGAAAAGCGCGGAATGCCTTTCCCTTTCACGCGCAGAGTTTCCCCTGCTTTCGTACCTTCGGGTACGCTCATCAAAACCGCTGGCCCCTCAAGCGTAGGAACTTCGATCTCATCCCCAAGCACTGCCTGGGAAAAAGCAATCTCTTTTTTCATGGAAAGATCATCTCCCTTCCGCGTAAACACCGGGTGCTTCTTTAAAGCAATTTTAATATATAGGTCGCCCGGCCTCCCCTTTTTCCTGCCCGCGTCGCCCTTCCCTTCTACCCTTAAAATCTGATTGGTGTCAATCCCCGCGGGAATCGCTACAGGGATCGCCTCCTCGCTCTTAATTCTCCCTTCTCCCTTGCACACATTGCACGGTTTTTCCGGCCGTATGCCTTCTCCCTTACATTCTGGGCACAACCCCACGCGCGTGAACGAGCCAAAAATAGTGCGCTTGATCTGCTGCACTTCTCCTGTTCCGCGGCACGAGAAACACTCTTTCACCTTTGTGCCGGGCTCTGCTCCCACGCCTTGGCATCGAGTACAAGTGTTGAGCTTTGTAATGTGAATCGTCTGCTGTGTTGTTTTGAGCGCGGCCTCCAGGGGAATTTGAAGCTCCACCTCAATATCGCGCCCTCTTTTCGCCTCTTGTCTTCGCTCGGGCTGCGCGCCTCCGAAAAACTCATCGAAAATGTCTCCGAAGTCCTGAAAATCAAATCCAAAATTCGCGCCCTCTTCAAAATCTGGCTGTGAAGCGCCCGGACTGCCCCACGCCCACCTGAATCCTTCAGAACTTTGTCCGCCGCCGGCAGCTCCCTCTTCAAACACGCGGCCGAATTTGTCGTATTGCGCGCGCTTGTCTCCATCGGAAAGCACTTGATAGGCCTCGTTGAGGTCCTTGAACTTTTGCTCATCTCCTCCCTTCATATCGGGATGATACTTATGAGCAAGCTTGCGATACGCCTTTTTAACGTCTTCCGTTGAAGCGTCTTTGCCTACTCCAAGAATAGTATAGTAATCTTTCATTGTGGGTCAGGTGGATTTTGATTCATCGCGTGGCCAATTTTCTGGATCGCCTGCGCGAGCTGTTCCGTCGCCTGTTTGATCTCTTCTATACTATCACCTTCTTTTGCTTTTTTCAAAGTTTCCAGCTTTTCCTCAATTTCTTTCTTTATGTCCTCCCCCACCTTATCCCCCGCGTCACGCAGGCTTTTTTCTGTGGTGTACATCATCGTGTCCGCCGCGTTGCGCGCCTCAATTAAGTCCTGCTTCTTTTTGTCTTCTTCGCCGTGAAGTTCAGCTTCCTTTCTCATGCGCTCCACTTCTTCGTTGGAAATACCCGTTGATCCTTCGATACGAATAGATTGCGATTTTCCCGAAGTCTTGTCTTTCGCTGTCACGTTCAAAATTCCATTGGCGTCAATGTCAAACGTCACCTCAACCTGCGGCATTCCTCGAGGCGATGGAGGAATTCCATCTAGAATAAACCGCCCGAGCGATTTTGAGTCTTGAGCCATGGGCCGCTCCCCTTGCAGCACATGCACCTCCACGGAAGTTTGATTGTCCGCGGCCGTTGAAAACACCTGGCTTTTGCTTGTGGGGATCGTCGTATTCTTCGCGATCAACACCGTATTGACTCCGCCCAATGTTTCAATGCCGAGCGACAAGGGAGTTACGTCGAGCAGTAAGACGTCTTTCACATCCCCTTGCATGATTCCTGCCTGTATCGCGGCTCCAATGGCAACCACCTCGTCTGGATTTATGGTTCGGTTGGGTTCTTTCCCAAACAAATTCTTCACTGCTTCTTGCATGGCCGGCATCCTGGTTTGCCCGCCCACGAGCACAATCTCGTTGATATCTCCTGAAGCAAGCTTCGCTTCCGCCAATGTTTGCTTTACCAATTCAATAGAACGGTCGATATAATCTTTCACCAAGTTTTCCAGCTGCGCGCGCGTCAGCTTATAGTACAAGTGTTTTGGCCCCGACGCGTCAGAAGTGATGAACGGCAGATTAACCTCTGTCTCAAGAGAACTCGATAGCTCGATCTTCGCTCTTTCTCCGGCTTCCTTGAGCCGCTGCAGCGCGAGCGGATCTTTGGACAAATCTATCCCTTCGTTTTTGTGATATTCCTGGATAAGCCAGTCCATAATCCTTTGATCGAAATCTTCTCCGCCCAAATGCGTATCGCCTCCGGTTGCTTTTACCTCAATGGTGTCTGCCGAAACCTCGAGCACGGAAATATCAAACGTGCCTCCGCCAAAATCATATACAATAATCCGCTCGTCTTTCTTTTTGTTCAATCCGTACGCCAAAGCCGCGGCCGTAGGCTCGTTGAGCACCCGCTTCACGTCGAGCCCCGCGATTTCGCCCGCGACTTTCGTTGCCTTTCGTTGGCTGTCGTCAAAGTACGCGGGAACCGTAATAATCGCCTCGGTAATTTTCTCGCCAAGCTTTTCTTCCGCGTCTTGCTTGAGCTTGCGAAGCACCATCGCTGAAATTTCAGGCGGCTTGTACCAGCGCTCACCCATCTTTACTTCTACTCCCCCGTCTGCCGATTCCCGTATTTCATACGGAAGCAATTTCCGGTCGTGCTGAACCGATGCGTCGGAAAATCTGCGTCCAACTAAGCGTTTCACCTGAAAAAGGGTGTTTGTAGGATTCGTAATTTGCTGGCGTTTCGCCTGCACCCCCACGAGAATCTCACCCGACTTTGAAACCGCAACAACCGAAGGAGTGGTCCGCGCCCCTTCTTTATTCTCAATAATTTTCGGCTCTCCTCCTTCCATCAAGGCGATTTCAGAGAGCGTCGTTCCCAAGTCGATTCCTACAATTTTTGGCATAGTTTATAAATGTTTAGATTATTTTTTACTTCGTAACCTTAACTTTTGCCGGGCGTAAAACCATCCCATTTCTTATATACCCTTTCTCAACTTCCTCGACAATCATCCCAGACTCCTCTTGCCCTGATCCGCCAACTGGCGGAGAAGGATCTACTTCGCCCACGGCCTCGTGCAACGCGGGATTAAACGGCTTTCCAACGGTTTCAATCTCGGCAATCCCCTCTTGCTTGAGAAACTCCCGCCACTGCTCAACGATCTGCAAAAATCCTTTCACCACCCGATCCGCCTTCTGATCTTCGGGAATTTCTTTTTCCGCCCTCGCCAAACTATCTAAAATCGGCAACACTCGGAGCACCACTGCGGATCTCGCGTACTCTGCCAACATTCTCATTCTATCATCTTCTTCTCTCTTGTAGTTGATAAAGTCTGCTTTCGCCCGCTTCCAGCCATCCAGGTATTCGTCGCGTTCTTGTTTTAATTTTTCAAGCTCTTGTTCTTCCATAGTAATTCAACAATCCGATGTTTTTCTGATACGCCATACGCTTGGGGCCCAGCAAAGCCATCAATCCCTTTTGCCGCTTGGGAAACGAATACGCGGAAATCATTATACTAAAATCTTCTTCTTCTGAAAAAGGATTTTCTTTCCCGATGTAAATTTCAAGGAGTTTCTTTGACTGAAAATCTCGGATTCCTCGTTCCACATCTCCCAAAAAGTTCGTGAAGCTTTCGATCTGCTCTCGCGTCTCAAATTCCGGCGCGCGAAGCACCTGCTCCCAGCCTTCTTTCCAGATAAAACTTTTCTGCGGCACATACACGACAATCAAACTCGAAGAAGCTTCTCCCAATTTCTTCCCTATTTCGTACACATCCCCCTCTGTGGGAATTTCTTCAACATCCTGTTGGTATGGCAATTCATCCACAAAAAATCGGTATCCCTGATCAGTCGGAATACGGCCAGCCGATGTATAGGGCTGTTCCAAATACCCTTCTTCGGTTAAATATAAAAGCTCGTTTCGAATGGTGGCTGGCGAAACCTGCATGTCGTACCGCTGTTCCAGCCAAGAAGAACTTACGGGCTGAACCCGATCGATATATTCAAAAACAGTCTTCTGAAGAATGTCCTTTTGCCGTTCAGACAGCGTCATATATCATACAGTATAGCTATAAAAAAATTAGCAGTCAAGTCTTAAGAGTGCTAAATCCCCGGCCCTACCCTCATTTACCCCTACAAATTAAGAAAAAGAAGGGCCGAGGACATATTGTCCTCGGCCAGAAACCGCTTAGATTCGGCGGTGACTTAACATGGATGAACCCTTGTTCTCGAGGGTCGAGGCCGCGGAGAGATAAACGCCCACCGGAACGGTCCTGCCCAAAGCACGACCAAGACAGTAACGAAGCCCCCGAAAATCTTCACCGGGAACCAATCTCGATAAAGTGTAGGGATTAGTACCCCATCGCGTATCTCCGAATCTTCTGCCCCACCCCTGTAAGAATTGCGGAGGATGGATCTCTCATGATATTGGCGGATTGAAATGGCTTACCTCCCTCCATGACCTCGTAGATAATGTAGATTTCGTCTGCGCTCACAAGGGTTTCCTTTCCGCCGACGAGCCTCAAGAAATCCTGTTCATAGGTTATCGCAACAGGAGGAAACTCGCGAGTAGGCAACTCTCGTACCCATGTGTGGTTTCCAGGAAGCAACTGGATCTTTTCAGTCCTCGTCTCTTGGTATGGGAAAGTTACGAGGAATAGCACAGCAAAACCAACGCTCACAAGAGCAAGCACAACACAGAGTATTGCGCGGTTCTCTGCTTGACCCTCTGTATCTCCAAGCTTCTCCTGATACATCTTGATGAGACCCATGGCGTCCTCCTTCCCTTTAATCCCGTGGTAGATGCTAAGGTAACCGTAGCTCAAGAGCCTTCTTTCGTCAAGCGCGGAAAAGTTATGTTCACTTTTCGTACGATCGTGCAAAAAGTGCACCAAAACCGCAGTCTTAATAATTACGTATATACTGAAATATTAAGACACTCCCCTTCTGTGGATATAATTCTATTTCCCCAGCGCGAAATCTGGTACAATGGCAGAATGCGAAACATTATTCAGGGGCCACAAGTTACGTGGATAGACATTAAAGACCCCGAAGAGGCAGACATCACATATCTGCAGGAAACCTACGCTCTCCACCCTCTTGTGGTGGACGAACTCCTTCCGCGGGCCTGGCGGACAAAAGTAGAAGTATTCCCAGACTATCTGTTTTTCGTGTATTACTACCCCGTCTACAGCAAAGTTCATCGCCATACTCGCCCCGCGGAACTCGACATCATTATCGGCAAAAATCTTCTGGTTACCAACCACTACAACTCCATTGTCCCGCTCAAGGCGCTTTTTGACCAATGCAATCTGTATGAAGACAAGAAGAAAACCTTCATGGGCCAAACGGCAGGACATCTCTTGTTCCACATCTTAGGACAACTGCAGGAAGGTTCTTTTGTAAAACTTGACCGGATCAACAAGAAACTCCACCACATCGAAGATCAAATTTTTAAAGGCAACGAGCGCCAGATGCTCCAAGAAATTTCCTATTTGAAAGCAGATATTATCAACTTTTGGCGCATTGTAAACCCTCAAGGAGAAATCTTTGAATCTCTCCATAGCCAAAGCCACTCATTTTTCGGAACGGAGCTCAAACCTTACTTCACAAGGCTTTTGGGAGAATGGGACCAGGAACGCAACGACCTTGAAACCTACAAAGAAACGATCGAGGCTTTGGAGCAAACAAACAATGGCCTTCTCGCGGACAAGACAAACGAGATTGTAAAAACGCTTACGCTGTTTTCCGTTGTATTTCTCCCGCCGGTGCTCGTGGCCGCTCTCTTTTCCATGAACGCTTCCGATATACCTCTCACAGAAGTAAAAGGAGGGTTTTGGATTCTTGTGGGCTTAATGATTTTCGGGGTCTTGGGAATGCTCTGGTATTTCCGCCACAAGCGCTGGCTCTAAAAGATGTCTGACCGAACAACCAATCTTCTTGCTTTTCTCCTCTTGGCCGCAATGTTCTTCTTTGCTCTTTTCAGCATGCGGCAAGACGCGCTTACGTTCGACGAATTGGCGCATATTCCCGCGGGCTATGCATATCTTACCCAGCAGGATTACAGGTTGAATCCCGAACATCCTCCGCTCGCGAAAGATATCGCGGCTTTTCCTCTTTTATTCCTCGACCTCAACTTTCCTTTGGATAATGAAAACTGGACGCAAAACACAGAAGCTCCGCCATGGTGGGCCCAGTTCAATCTCGGGAATGCCTTTTTGTATCACTCAGGCAACGATCCTGCTTCTCTAATCTTTTGGTCGCGCCTGCCCATGATACTCCTCTTACTCATTCTCGGGGCTTTTCTCTTTTTTTGGACAAGAAAACTTCTGGAAAATACCGCTGCCCTCGCCGTACTTGCGCTGTACTCATTCTCGCCAAACTTTCTCGCGCATGGCAGGCTTGTAACCACCGACGTTGCCGCAGCCTTTGGGATTTTTCTGTCAATCTATTTTTGGATTGAATTCCTTAAGCAACCGATCAGAACAAACATTTTGAAAGCTGGCGCATTCTTAGCCCTTGCTTTACTATTCAAGTTCAGTGCGGTTTTGCTTCTCCCCTTTTTCGCCGTCATTACTCTTATGTACGCCTTCTTGCATCCTTTTTCTTCTGGCAGAATTCGAACCGCGCTGAAGTATAGCGCTTTATCCGTCCTTTGCGGTATTATCGCTTTGGCAGTTATCATACCGGTGTATCAACTTCATATTTTTAACTACCCCGTGGAACGCCAGGTACGCGATATGATCGCGGATTTCCAGCCAGGCGGCGTAACCGCTTACGAACAAGCTGCAATCTGGATGGCAAACAAATCTCTTCTTCGACCATTCGCGCAATTTGCTCACGGAATTTTAATGGCGACGCAAAGAGGCCAATTCGGCAACACCGTATTTCTTCTCGGCGAAATCAAGGCCGGCGGATGGTGGTACTATTTCCCTCTTATCTATTTCTTCAAAACGCCGCTCGCTTTCCATCTCCTCACGCTTCTGGGAATTTTCGGCATTCTTTGGAGCATTCAAAAACAATGGTATCGAGGCATTGGCGAACTGTTGACCAACTGGCTTCTCAAAAAACATTTTGTGTTTTTCGCGTTCGCTTTGTTTATTGCTATATATTTCCTTGTCGCGATTCTCGGCAATCTCAATATCGGAGTGCGGCATCTGCTCCCCACTCTTCCTCTAATCTTCATACTTG
>Ga0209542_10011925_pt1 | contig 15313 bp, 18 predicted proteins | sample RifCSPhighO2_01_FD_184028 | JGI IMG/M metagenome (GOLD analysis project Ga0209542, IMG submission 184028) | Soil microbial communities from Rifle, Colorado - Rifle CSP2_plank highO2_0.1 (SPAdes) (version 2) | ecosystem: Environmental > Terrestrial > Deep subsurface > Rock core/Sediment ... | reverse complement strand
TTTCGTCAATGTAGCGCGGCTCGACTGCCGTGACCACGTTGGGATGGGCGGCGTAGAAATCTGTAAGTGCGAGAGCCGCGCCCGGCGACTGGCTGTATAGCTCTTTCATGTAGCCGGCGAGGGCGGCTTTGTGATTACTGTCAATTAATGAAAGCGCACCGGCTGCGAAATAAGGCTTTAACCCGTCCGGCAGCGATGCAAGAAGCGGGTCTACAGTTGGAATAGGTATGGGTGTCGCCGTCGCGGTCGGCACAGCAGTTGCAGTCGCTTCGGGCGTTTGAATAACGGGAGGCACGACGACGTTGTCCGCGTTCCTGTTCGCGTAGGCGATGCCACCGCCGATTATCGCCGCAGCCAGAATCGGCACGCCGATTATATAAGTCCATTTATTGCGGAGAACTTCTTTGGACGGTTTTGTTGTGATGCTTGGCGCAGTCACAGGAGTAGCCATGGGTTTCGTAATTATCTGGTCTGCCGTTTCCGGTAGAGGAAGCGTTTCAATAACATTTCCTGACGGATACATAACGACCGTGCCATCGGGCAGAGGGCGCTCCGGCGCCTGCACAGCGCTGTTAGACGGATTGCGCCGGGTTGCGAGACTGTAACCGTTGGCTTCGGGTGCGGCGCCACCGGCATTTGCGCCGGCGTAAGCTGGGATAAGATTAGTAGAACGATGGACAGTGATATGAGTAATGCCGGCCTGTGCGGCTGTTGCCATTCTCCTTAAGGAATCCGGAACGTACTGCATTTGTAATCACTTCTTGGTGACTATAATCTTACTATAGGCGCTGGCGGTATATAAAGGTTTTCCCCTTGCTTTTATTGGTGCGGGAAAGGACAAAAAAGCGACGGGTTGGGAGTGGGAACGGGAGGAGCGTCTATTTTATTGCCTATTATTATATAAATTAACTCAAAAGTTTTTCCATTTCAAACACAAATTTTTTCGCCCGTTCCAAAGACGTTTGCGCCTTTGACCGCTTTACCTCTTCCGACGTATTGTACTGTATCCTGCTTCTTTTGATGCGTTCGTCGTCAAAAGACTTTATGAGCTCGTCCGACCGGACTCCTGCCAAACCGAGAGCTTCATTAAGTGCGTCTTCATAGTCCCGGAGGAGCGTCTTCCTGAGTTTGTCTCTTACGTGAACGATTAATGCATCGGCCGTCACTTTATGCGATATCTGCTCACCGACCTTATATCCATATTTGTACAATACAGCGTTTGCTATGTAATACATCGAGTAGTATGAGCATACTATAGTCCACATGTCCGAATGACCATTCTCAAAAAGAAGCTGTGCGACTTTCAGGCTTTCCTTACCGTTGTTCGCAAGAACGCGCCCTATTGCCGTATCTATCGATACAACTTTCTTTAGCATACCCTCATTAATGTAAGTCCTTACGTTTTCATGGGCTTCTTTGACGCGTTTATCATCCAACATTTTGCAGCAACCTGTAGTATTCCTCTATGCCTATCAATATCACGTTTCTTTTAATCGCTTCCGAAACTACGGTGAATTCCCTGCTTCTTGCCATAGAAATCAGTTCTTTCGGAGTTATAGTAGTGAGATGTATATTCAACGGCACAAGAGAAATAACATTTCTTATTTCTTTTTCATTCTCTGTGACGACGAGCAAGTCTATATCCGAATGCACACCCGCCATTCTTCTCGCGTGCGACCCAAACACAAGTGCTATCAGAGGAAAGTGCAGTTCACTCAGACGCTTATGAATTACCGCAAAGTCCTTGTTTTTCATCAGGTTATTTCTACGCTCATCCTCGGCGGCAAATACGCTCTGGTTAAAATTCCTACTGAATGAGCACATATTCGTGTTTCCGAGCCTTTCTATAGTTACGACTCCTTGTTTTTCCAATTTCATAATGGCGTTGTAAGCGGACTTATAATTTATCTTTCTCGTTTGGGAAAGTTTCCGGATGCTATAGCTTTCTCCTGTTTCTATTAGTATCTTCAAGATTTCCAACGATTCATTATGGTATATAGACATAGTATTATGGTGTATAGCCATATATTTAAGGTCGTTGAGACAGCAGTCTTTTTATAAATCTTTCTCATGGTGCCTATTAGTATTCTTGGCAGGGAAATTTTTATATATTATTTCCCTGCCTTGTTCCCAATGACAACAACCCACGTATTCCCCTCCCCGGCACGTACGAAGCGCGGTTCAGCTGCACGGACGCGGCGGGCAACACGGACACGGCGAAAACGCCAAGCGGCGCAGAGCAGTTCGTCAAAGTAAGCGTCTGCGGCACATCAGCGAGCCCGAAGAAGCTGAACAGCATCGGAGCGGGCGGCTTGGCGTCGGGAACGACGTGCGCGCTCTCCGCCAGCGCCGGGCAGGACTGGTTCAGCGTCGCAACGATGGCGAGGAAACATCCTTTATAAGAATTCTTTTGCAAGTAGGCAAATGGATATGGAGTCGCTGCTTGCAAAAGGCGCGCGCATTGACAAGGAAATTGGGGCGGTTTTTCCGAAAAGCGGCACGCCAAACTTGGAAGAGGCGGTGTGGTATCACTTAGCTACCGGTGGAAAGCGCGTCCGCCCGGCGCTCGCCATCGCCACGTACGAGGCGCTGGGCGGGAAAGGGGATATAATTCTTCCGTTTGCGGCGGCGTGCGAGATACTGCACGCATGGCTACTTGTTCATGACGATATAGAAGACGGCGACGAAGTGCGTCGCGACAAGCCGGCGCTTTGGAAAAAATACGGCATGGCGCACGGGATAAACGACGGCGACTATATGGCGCAAAAGGTTTACGAGTTGATTCTACGCTCTAAGCGCTACGGCATGGACAACGAGACGATTTTCCGGCTCGTAGAAGCGATGGTAACCACGTCAGTAAAGACGGCCGAGGGGCAGGCAAAGGACATAAACCTGCGTGACGTGGATGCGCCGACTGAGAAACAATACATGGAGATGATTCGGGGCAAGACAGGTTATTACCTGACCGTTCCAATCGTCGGCGGCGCGATAGCCGCGGGAGCGGACGACGATACGGTCAAAAAAATAATCAAATACGGCTCGTTCGTCGGCCCGCTGTTCCAGATAACGGACGACGTGATAGATGTAACGGACGGCAAGGGGCGGGGCGAGACAGGCAGGGACATAAAGGAAGGGAAGAAAAGCATACTTGTCGTTCACTGCCTCACAAAGGCGAGCAACGAAGAAAAGAAAAAACTGCTGGCGATACTGAAGAAGCCGCCGGCTGAAACGGCGAACGGGGACGTTACGTGGGCGAAGGCGCTGTTTGAGAGGCACGGCTCCATAGAATACGCTCGGAAAAAAGCAGCTGTGCTGGCAGGAGAGGCGAGAAAGATAGCCAAGGACGTGGAGCCTGCGCTGGGCGAAATCATGGTTGCGTTTGCCGACTTCTTGGTTACGCGCAAAAAATAAGCGCAATCGGTGGGAAGAAAGTGGGTTTTTCCGTTAATATTCGTTTCGCGGCATTTTTTATTTGATAGCGATGCAGTTCAGGAAGATTCTGCCGTGGGTGGCTGCGCCTGCGGTTGCGCTTGCCATTGGATTCGGGGGAGGGACGGTCGCTAGGGATTATTTTGATGGGCGCAATACTTCCGTCTATGAGCGCATGGCGAACCCGCTGCAAAACACGCCGTACAAGTCCACGCCGTTCAAACCCGTCTCGTCGCAGCAAGCGTCCGCTGCCACGACGAGAAAGACGTTTGATTTCGCCGGATATCTTGACAAATTTACATTGTCGCCGTCGTTTATGACGGCGGGTGAATTCAATACGAAATTGTCCGAGTCCGTGCGTGATGATGCTAGAGTGTATACGGTCAACGATATTGACGCTACGTATAGCGGAGCGTATGTGGATTCGCCTGGTATTGATGATTTTATTATCGTTTGGGGCAAAAACGGTATAAACAGAAGATTCTCAACGGCAGAGGACCATTTGGACAGAGACGCATTGAGAATAGACAAGCCCACAGGGACTAAGTTTGTCGATATACAAGTGGATGGAGACAAAGTCATATACGTCATAGAGCGGGATGGAATAATAGAAGGTTCGGACGAGAATATAGGCGTGACGGGTAACGGGAACACTCCGTTGCATTCGGTGCAGGCGTGGGTGTATTATCCAGAAGACGACGTAAGAAAAGGTGTTGGAAGCTACGATACGTTTAATTTTGATTCTTCTGTCTGGGTGGGGAGTGTTGACAGGGACGCGGCACCGGAAATAATTATTTCTACGTCCGGACCTGTGAGAACGTTCAGTGCTACGTATGACCATGTAAGCAATAGAAAAAATGCATATAGTGCACAGGCATTTCCGTCTCGTTCCAAATCGACTTTACAAGTGTACGAAATCACGCCTGACGGGTTCGTTTACGATTATGGGGTGATTCAGGAAGTAGACAAACAGCTAACAAAATTACAATCAGCTTCCTCTCGAGATGACATAGAAAGGGTGATGGACGGAAGTAGTTTGGGAATCGGCGCTATTACTACGATGTTCCTCGCCGGCGATCAATTGCAGAACGCGATTGACGCGAAAGCGGCGCAGCGCGTTGAAGAATTGGGTGCCGAAGCACGTGCTCAGGTTTTCAAGGCAGTATTCCAGATGCTGACGGGCGATACAAATGCAGCGTTGAGTATCATAGAAGCCAACAAGTACAGAAACTTGGCAGATATAACTATAGCCAGTTCAGGGTTTTACTCTTCACCGGGTAGCGCGCAACCGTTCAATAACACAACGGGCAGCGTATATGACCCGAGCACGGCGACTTATCGCACAGGCGGCGTGGACTTGCCGAAAACCCTTATACCTGGCGACATAAAGGCAGGATTGGACAGGGGCGTGCTGACGCCCGACCAGATGACCACGCTGAACAGCATAACCAGCAAGTACAAGTCTGCGAATCCCAGAACCGGCAGTTCTTCTTCCAATAGCTCTTCTTCCGGCAGCGGCTCTTCGGGATTTGACTTCAACGCGCCGCATGGTAATTACGACCCGGCAAAGGACCCGCGCGCCGAGCAAAACGCACGGGACAGGGAGAGTATAGAAAAGGCGGTGAACGATTTCAATGACGCGGCGAATGACGCGGCGAAGGGGCTTAATGAAACCGCGGATTCTATAAGCGATTTTCTCTCCGGGCTTCTTGACGACAAGAAAAAGAAGTGAGCATCATGCAGGCGTTGAAGAAGGCTATTATCGTTTCAGTTATTGCCTTACTTCCTTTTGTTGGCGGAGCTGCATACGGGGCGAATTACAGTAGGACAAATTTAGCAGTTTCAGACTACGTAAGAAATATAGGTTACGAGGTGACGCTATCGGGCCTCCAAAATGAAACGGGCTTTGCCGCGGGCCAAATTCCTCTGTTTGATAGCTATCGTCAGGGCAGAAAAGAGATTGGTCAACTCTACAGAATGGAGACAGCTAAAATTGAAATTACGAGAACCAAAGGGGAAAAAAGCTGGCATTATATAAAAATTGATGGTGCGACCAAAGGATGGGCGGAGTCGGATTTTTACAGTTTGGGCGTTGATTACAGTTCTGATCACGCCGCAGATTACATAGAGGATATGTTCCGGCGTGGAGCGGTTAATGTTCAAGTGTTATTGGATGCCCTAGAAAAATCGCCGAATGGAAAGGTAAGATCTTCAGCATTAAGAGTCCTCTCCGAGATAGACACTCCGCCAGAAGCGGAGCGGCCAATAATGAAATTCATCGCGGCATCTTCGGTATATGGGCTCCATTGCTTTATGGAAGATGGAGATGGAGAAAGCGCCTTCAAGGCGTTGGGGAAGATAGGAGGTACATGGGCGCTTGAAATGATGACTAGTCTATTCATAGATGCAGTCACACGCGATTCATGCGGAATAAGCGAAAAGTATGCTGTCGTGCTTAGAGAAACCGCGAGAACTCCGGAGGAAATGCAGTTTCTGAAAAATGCACTGGTACCTCAATATAGACTATATAAAGAATATTACGACAATTCGCACGACCCTGGCGTATATGGTATATTGCATAACGTGCCAAATAATCGAGAGAAATATAGAACTGTTCTTTCCCACTTATACCAAGCCATGTCACAATAAACGTAACTCTTTATGTGCGACAGAAATAGAGGGTGAAAAACATGCAGCTTTGGAAAAAGATAATGATTCCTTTGATGGTTTTCGCCGGCGTTATTCTCGGCGCGGCATATCCTTCAGTTCTGCACGATGCCGTTGGCAATACAGGACGCACAATTTATCAGATGTCGCAACGCGTCAGGGTAGTTGACTACGGTTCCATAGGCATTAGAGATCCTTGGGACTCCTTTGACATTCAGTCTGATTGTTGCATGCTTGTGAATACGAAAGATGTCATGCAGGCATACAAACTGAGAGATCTCATGACTTATCCGGGAAATATAGGGCTACATAAAACTTCAATAGTCGGCGACATAAATGGCGATGGAATGGACGATGTGATATTGCCTGGCGTAGGCTGCACCCACAGTGAGGAATATCTCAGTGACGATTCATTATATATTTTCTTGTCCAGAAACGGCGCAATGGTTTATGATCGCTATGAAACCGATTGCCCGAATATGGCAATTATACGGGATATGGACAATGATGATAAAGCAGAAATAGTGTTGATGCGGGGGGACCCCTTCAGGGGCAAGGCAGAGTGGATGGGAGAGGTTATTTCTTTGGATCCTTCTAATGGGAGGTATCATAATCAATCCGAGAGAATGGAGGTTAGCGTGCCGCGTGATGGATTGAAATTGCACTTTGCCGATGTTGATGGAAACGGGGCAGAAGAGATAATATGGAGATGGAATGACTTTAACGTCATATCGTATGGTAAAGAAGGGTCGAAACGGTCAAAGGAAATGGCGATGGATGTCATGGCTATCGCACCTTGGAAAAAAGATGAGCTTTTTGATAAGTATGGATATACGTGCAGAAAAATATCTAATCCTGACGATGCAGAGACTGTGAGAAATTCTTCTGAAGTCAGAATTTATTTTCCTGATTCATCCAACAGCGACTTTGTGCACAGAGACAGTTTCATATGGTGGTATGATACTTCACATCCTAGCCCGTTCGATATTGAAATGTGCCGAGCCGGGGTAAGCGTCATGGATTATATCCAATAATGCAACAATTTAACCCCTTCCCCAAAAGTAATTTTATGCTAACGAAAGACGTCCCTCTCCCACCAAGCCTTTTGAGTGTCTTGGTAAGCGAAGCCGAGAACCTCAACCCGCCGCAAGAGATGGCGATAAAAGCGGGATTGCTGGACGGCAAGAACATCGTCGTCTCGTCGCCTACAGCATCGGGGAAGACAATGATTGCGGAAATGGCATTTCTCAAGCATTTTTCAAAAGGCGGAAAGACCGTTTATCTTGTTCCGCTGAAGGCGCTGGCATCGGAGAAGTACGACGAGTTCAAGGCGAAATACGAGAAAGCGGGTATGAAAATAGCGATAAGCATCGGCGACATGGACACGGATGACGCGTGGCTGAAAAACTACAACCTGATAATTGCGAGCAACGAAAAAATGGATTCGCTGCTGCGCCATCGCGCGGCGTGGATAAAGGACGTGACGCTCGTCATTTCGGATGAAGTGCATCTTCTTGACGATGCGTCGCGCGGGCCAACGCTTGAGATAGTCTTGACGCGCTTGCGCAGCGAAACACGCTCACAAATTCTGGCGCTGTCGGCGACGATAAAGAACGCGCAAGAGCTGGCAGAGTGGCTCGGCGCCACGTTAGTGAAAAGCGACTACCGCCCCGTCAAGCTGAAAAAAGGCGTTCATCTTGACGGCAAGAATTATTTCGGCGACGAAGAAATTTTAATAGCGAGCGGCAAGGAAGAGTTCGCGCTGTGCAAGGACACGCTTCGCAAGGGAAAGCAGGCGCTCGTCTTTGTTTCCACGCGCCGCGGCGCAGAAGCGGAAGCGGAGAAGATAGCGAAGGCTGTGCCTGTCGTTTCGGCGGAACTAAACGCTTTAGCCGGTGCCATAGAGAAAGCATTGCCCGTGGCTACAAAACAATGTAAGCGGCTTGGAGTAGTGGTGCGCAAAGGCGTCGCTTTCCATCATGCCGGTCTCGTGGCGAAGCAGCGGAAGCTCGTGGAAGACGCGTTCAAGAGCGGAAAAATAAAGTTCATAACTGCAACGCCTTCTCTTGCGTACGGCTTGAACTTACCGGCGTGGCGCGTCATCGTGCGGGATACACGTCGCTTTACCGTCCACGGAATGGACTACATCTCTAACATAGAAATTCATCAAATGTTCGGAAGGGCAGGCCGCCCGCGCTACGACACGGAGGGCGAGGCGCTGCTTCTGGCGAAGAGCGACGCTGAAAAGCGTGAAATGGAGGAACGCTACATAAACGGCGACATGGAAGACATATACTCCAAGCTTGCAGTAGAGCCGGTGCTGCGGATGCATGTGCTCGGGCTCGTCGCGTCGGGTTTTGCATCGTCAACGGAAGACCTGCGCTCTTTCTTTTCAAAAACGCTTTACGCCAAGCAGTACGGCGACATGGAGTCAATGATGGAGAAGATAAGCAGGGTCATAAAAATGCTGAAGGGCTTTTCCTTTTTCAAGGATAGCGCGGCGAAGCTTGGCGGATTTATGCCGGCGTTTGACTTGGGAGATGAGAAATTGGAAGCGACACTGCTTGGGAAGCGCGTCGCCGAACTTTACATTGACCCGGTTTCGGCTAACCATCTGGTGAAGAACGCCGGTTCCAGCGCGCTTGAGCACGTAATGGCTATAAACCACTGCCTTGAGATGCGGCCGATGCTGCGCGTGAAAGCGCGGGAGGCTGAAGACATAGAAAATTTAATGGAAACTTATGACGTCACGCCACCGGACGCGTGGGATTTGGACTATGAGGAATTTCTGGACAAGTTTAAAACTTCGCTGATGTTTCTTGACTGGATGGAAGAGCGGGGCGAGGACGCGCTGCTTGACAAATACGGCATCGCGCCGGGCGAGCTTCATTCAAAGAAGAAGAACGCCGGCTGGCTCCTCTATGCGGCGCGGGAGCTTGCGATGCTGGCAGGCAAAGAAAGCGAGGCGAAAGAACTAAACAAGACGCGCCTGCGGATGCACTACGGCGTTAAAGACGAGCTGCTGCGGCTCGTAATGATAAAAGGCATAGGGCGCGTCAAAGCACGCGCTCTTTTTCGCGCCGGCGTGACGAAAAAGGCGGACGTGAAGAAGCTGCAGCCCGACGAGCTTGCCCGCCTCATCGGCAAAAGAACGGCGGAGAGGGTGATGACGGAATTGAACGCTCAGATTGTTTCATAAATATTTCCTCTATGCCCTACTTTTATTACAAGTATGACAAATTGCTCGTTTCTAATCTCCAGGATAATTCTGTAGTCACCTACGCGCAGCCTGAAGTAAGAATTTCCTACCAATTTCTTGACATGAGCATACGGGCGGATTCTGCATCTTTCTAGTGCTGATATGACCCGTTTTCTTGCGCTGTTATCCATTTTTTCCAGTTGTTTGAGGGCAATATCGGAATAGACAAGGGAATACATTCAGAGACCCAGCTTCCGTTTTACTTCCTCGTGCGTGTGGAATTTGCCTTGCGCTATTTCTTTCCTTGCCTGCTCTATTTCCTTTTTGGTTTCCGCGGAAAGTTCCATACTATCTTCCAGAAGATTCCATATCACGTCCTCGTAACTTTCTTTCTCGGACATTTTCTTCTCCTTGAGTTCTTCCATAAGTTTATTGCTTATCTGAATTGTCGTTGCCATAGTGTATTATAAAACGCTATAGTATTTAAGCATTTGCAATATTTTAATCCGTAATGCCCATGTATTACGCAAGGGTCTGTAGTCTAGCTTGGTAGGATCGGGCCTTCGGGAAGCCCCTTTTCTTTTTCAAAAGAAAAGGCCCTTGGGTTCAAAAGAAAACCCGGCTGCGAACGAGGCTCAGACGGGAGTTCAAATCTCCCCGGACCCATTTCTGGTTGGAAGCGTCAGATAGACATAGTTGACTGATACTCGCGCCCCGTCCAGTGGTCTATGAAAGGCAACAGCGTCTGGAAGACGACTTCGGCCATCTTTTCGTATCCTGCGTGGTTGAAGTGAACCCAATCGTGTTGCTGCCCCATAGAATCAGGGGGAGTGCCATATTCCTTTCGCGTCATGCCTTCTTCGTTCGCCATGACCTCATAGAGATTCGCCAAAGGTATCTTGTTTTCAGTCGTGTACGCAGTGATTCGTTTGTTGAATTCTTGCCTGATTCCTGCGTGAAACGCTCTGGCGTTCTTCGTGCGGAACTACGCTCGCCGGTATGCGAAGAGGAGGAACGGTCACTGCCACGGGCGCGATATGCGCGTTGCGAAGCGTTTTGTATATTGACGTCAAATAGCCTATTGCGACGCCAAGTCTCTGAGCTCTTTCGTCGCCTGTATACATGTACAGCATGCCAAGGTTGTTGGTTCCCGCAAGGACTACGCACATATCCGGTGCCCGTTTCAGAACGTTGGCTATATCGTTATTGTGCAAGCCCCTTGGCGACAGTTGCCCGCCGTACTCGCCCTTATTCTCTACGGAGATGCGTACGGGATTCGGGTTGCGTTTGACGTGTATGTCCACCATTCTCTGGAGAAAGTCCGTGTACGGCGTGCAGTTTTCCATTCCTTGGCAATTATCTGGATAGCCTATGGTCTATCTTGGAGTGCCGGGAAACGGGGTAACAACGGAGTTCATGGATAAGCAGGACTTGGATTTCTGCCGTTCATGCAACGAACGTATGAAAAATATAGCAGGGGTAGGATTTGAACCTACGACCTTTGGGTTATGGGCCCAATGAGCACTCCAGGCTGCTCTACCCTGCTAAGACTCTTCTTTCGGGGATATTCTTAAATAGGTGTGAGAGAACGGATTGGAAAACTGGTTGTGAAAAATGTCAAGCATCGTTGAACGGCAAGCATCCTACGGTAACATCGGTAGGGCTTTGCTACTTTCACCATTCGTTGAACGCTTTTTATTTTCAGCAGCACTAATAACCATGTGAAAATTCTTGGCATTGACGAGGCAGGACGGGGACCGGTTCTTGGCAGCATGATGATATGCGGCTACCTTATAGACCAAAGTAAACGCGCAACACTGAAAGCATTGGGCGCGAAGGACTCGAAACTGCTCGTGGCGGCGAAGCGCGAAGAGATTGCGGCGAAGTTGCGCGATATTGCGGACGATTACGTCGTGCTGAAGGTGGGCGTCAATGAGATAGACGATGCCGTTGAACTGGGAAACTTAAACGTGCTGGAAATGGAAAAAATGGCGGAAATAATACGTGCGCTTCGGCCGGACAAAGCTATCGTGGATTGTCCCGAGACGAACACGGTGCGTTTTGGAAAGAGGCTTTCTGTTATGGCGAGAACGCCCGTAGTGGCGGAGAACTATGCGGATGTTACGCACGTTGAAGTTTCCGCCGCGTCAATACTCGCCAAAAGCGAGCGCGAGAAGGAGGTGGCGACGTTGCATGCGCAATACGGCTTTTTCGGCACCGGCTATACGTCTGACGAGAGGACTATAACGTTTTTAAAAGATTGGCTGGAAAGGAATAAAGGGTTGCCTGACTTCGCAAGAAAGTCGTGGATAACTTCGCAGGCTCTTTTAGCGGGAAAGGAACAGAAAACACTGAAGTGGTTGAATGCAGAACGAGACTAAGGCTATGATTGTTTATGGCGTTGCCGGCGTTGCCGCAGCCGTTGCGTCAAGCGTGGCGCGCGTTCCGATAAACGGGCTGATTATAGCGTTGCTGATAGTTGCCGTCGTGTCGGGCGTGCTGAAATTATGGCTGAAGCCGAAGGACTACAAATGGCTGCTCAACAACGGCGCGTACATTTATGCGATGACATGGTACGTGCTCTTTACGCTTCTCTACAACATAGGTGGCGTCGCATGATACCGGTGATAAGGGCGACGCCACGTATAATAATATGGCATCGACTTGTGGAGCAAGGAGCAAATGATAATATGGGATACGCACTTGCGAACGAAGTGAGCGAGGGGTATGGTGGATTCGTATGATAAGGACACATTATTTTTCCGACATAGACGCCAAAAGTGACGGCAAGGAAGTTACGATAGCCGGCTGGGCGCGTAACGTGCGCGATAGCGGGAAAATAACATTCTTGTTCGTTGCCGATCGCACGGGCGAGACGCAGGTCATCGCGAAAGCGGGCGAGACGAACGAGAAGGTGAGGGACACCATAAAGTCGCTGGACAGGGAGGATGTTATAGCCGTTCGCGGCAAAGTGAGAATAAACGAAAAAGCGCCTGGCGGGAAGGAGATAGTGCCGACGAGCGTTACGGTAATTAACCGCGCCGAGAAGCCGCTTCCGATGGAGACGGACCCGAATATAACTTCCTCTTTAGACACAAGGTTGAATTATCGTTATATAGATTTGAGAAGGCCGCAGGTGCGCGCGATTTTCAGGATACGTGATATCATACAGCGCTCTTTCGTGCGCTATCTGGAAGAGCACGGTTTCATCCTTGTCAATACGCCTGAGATAGTTGCCGCGGCGACCGAAGGCGGGACGAATCTCTTTCCCATATCCTATTTTGAACGGGAGGCGTTCCTCGTGCAAAGTCCGCAGCTCTACAAACAGATGCTGATGGCATCGTCGCTGGACAAGGTCATAATCCAGTGTCCCGTCTTCCGCGCGGAAGAGCACGATACCTCGTTCCACTTGAACGAGTCAACGCAGATGGACATAGAGCTGGCTTTCGTTGAAGACGAGCAGGACGCGCTTGACTACATGCAGGGTGTCGTAAAGTTTATCTATTCCCAGATTAACAAAGAAGCGAAGGAAGAATTAAAGATGCTGGGAAGAAAGCCGGACGTGCCCGACAGGATAAAACAGATAACGTATGATGAAGCAATGAACATAGTCAACAAAGAATCCAGACTTGAGTGGGGGCAGGACTTTTCGCCGGAAATGCAGAGGATAATAAACAAGAAATTCAATCCGGCTATTGTGACGAAGTGGCCGACTGACTTGAGGGCGTTCTATTCGATGCCGGAACCGGGCAACCCCAAAATATGCAGGGCGTATGACTTGCTGATAGACGGCATAGAAGTTTCTTCCGGTGCGCAGCGCATTCATAAACACGAAGAGCTGGTCAAGGAAATGAAACGCAGGGGGATGAATCCCGATAATTTTGAGTTCTATCTTGGCGCCTTCAAATACGGGATGCCGCCGCACGCGGGATGGAGCATAGGGCTGGACAGGTTGACGATGGTGCTGACGGGCGCTAAGAATGTGCGAGAGTGCGTTCTCTTCCCGCGTGACAGGAAGAGGCTCACGCCGTGATTGAAGAGTAAGGTTGTTCATTCACTTTTCCGGCAGAATCAGGCCGCCTAAGAAAGCATGGGTGAAAACCACATCGCGTTTGAACAGGATTTTTTCGCTTCCTTCGAATTTTGAAATGGTGCCGTTCCAATTGCAGATGTATTTCCACGTGCCACTGGAAAATTTCTTCGGACCGCGCGGCTGGAATGCTTTTCGTTTTTCCCCGCAGGACAGCGCTTTCCTAAGAAATTCAAATGTTTTGAGAGCGAATTCCTTGTTACTATGGAACTTTGCCGCCATTCCTCCTCCATACAACTGGGTCCAGAAAGGCTTTCCCCTATGCCATATTGTTTCCCTACCCCATGAGCGGAAAAAGCCGGTATAACTGTCCTTATACGCCCATTCTCCTTCGTCGTATTCCAGTTCTGTGAAGCCTTGTACAAAATCTGCTTCCGGGCCGCCGCCTGCGTAAGTGGATAGTGTGGCTTTACACAGGAAACGGTTTAATTCCGTTAGAAAACTCTCCATAACATGATTATGACATACTCTGAATTAAAAGGTAAATGACTGAGCTACAAGATAAAAATTAAAATAATAAGCATCAAAAATTACTCATGTCTCTGCTCTATGAGCAGGAGCACAACTCCAAGCGCCACCGCTACAAGACCGCCGTACCACCATTGCTGGAGGAATATGGACACGGACAGCCCCACGCCCAGTAGAAGCCCGCCCGTGAAGAGCAATAACTTGTCTTCATCATGGCTTGTCATAAATGACTGCTTCTTTCTGCGCGATGGTCTTGCATTTCTTTTTTTTCTTGCCATATCGAAACCTTTGCTGTTATTTGTAGCTGTGGGATATATATACGTTTTTACAAGGGAAATAAAGCGATTCCATATCCCCTTTTTGCTGCGTCAAAAAGTCGATGCTATAATTATATGATTACGCGCTGCTTACATATTCCCAATACCCTTCACTCATTTCATTCGTGAATCTGTATCCATACCCCGCATTCTGCGAATGCGTCGTATCCCATATTATATCTGACTATTCCTCGCTTCGCGAGGCGATGCCATATTATGCTTTGAGAAATTCGGGAAAGCTTTGCTTGAATTGGCACAAGATATTTACAACCCGCACACCGAAAGCCATCCGCTTGAGCGGGTGGATGAGGCAAGGGCGGGTTAGTATACCAGTCCCCGCTGTGCTACGGTAAACAAGTACAACAAAGACTTTCCATGGAAAGTCTTTGGGTATACGAGGAATTCGTAGAATTCCCCGTAATAAAGCCGAAACCAAGCCCCGCCAAAAACCGAACCATGCACGCGTCCTTTCCTTCCACTTTCATAACGCCCGCCACTTTAGTGGCGGGATTATTTATAGTTTGGATGCAGATAAAATTATATGTCAGGTTCTAATGTCCCTTATGTTGCGAAAGTTTCTGAAAGGTTAATGTATATGCCGGGAGGTAGGACAATCGTAAGAGCATTGGGCAAGTATGGCGGGCATGCTTCTTTGGAACAGCTTTTGCGCGGTGCAATAATTGCGCAATTTGGCATCAGTCCGGCACCTTTTGACAGTGGATATGTCTTGGGGTATTTGGAAGAGCACGGCGTGGTGCATAGGACACCGGAGGGGAATTACGAGCTTTCCGGTATCGGCAACGAAGTAGCGGATGAAGTAGGGCGCAACTTCACGTGGTCGCTTACTCCCCGCGGGAAAGAAGTAGCGGATGAATTATGGAGAATGAATTACGCCTTACGTGGCATAAATCCCGACCGCCTCTAAAGTGAATCTTAAATCGGTTGCGCGCAAATAATGGCATGGCATATAATTCTTTGTTGTTGCCGGAAAGAATGCAAAGATTTGTTTGTGGGTATCCCAATCCGTTGATGGTGCAGGTAGTCGTTATTGATGAATCTCCTGTATTCTCTGGTAGACTTCGTTGCGGCGGCTTTTATCACAGAAAACCTATAGCTTACATTGACTCTCCAACGAATGAAGAC
>Ga0209542_10011924_pt1 | contig 15313 bp, 15 predicted proteins | sample RifCSPhighO2_01_FD_184028 | JGI IMG/M metagenome (GOLD analysis project Ga0209542, IMG submission 184028) | Soil microbial communities from Rifle, Colorado - Rifle CSP2_plank highO2_0.1 (SPAdes) (version 2) | ecosystem: Environmental > Terrestrial > Deep subsurface > Rock core/Sediment ... | reverse complement strand
CTTTCCGGCGCCGGTCGTTGATTGTTTTCTTGCGCGCGGAAACCCGAATGGCTTTCTTGGCGGATTTGGTAATTGGCATGGCTATAACCTAGCAGAAAATTCAATAAAATACAACCCCTCCTAACCTCCCCTTGTCAGGGGAGGAAAAATTCGTAGTCCCCCTGATAAGGGGGATTTAGGGGGTTAAACTATGCTATGATTACTTTATGATCGGCAGTTTGAGTGGGAAAATAACCCTAAAAACAGACAAATATATAATCATCGAGGCAGGTGGAGTGGGCTACAAGGTAAATGTATCGCCGGATACTCTTTCCAAATTAAAAAAATCAGGAGACACAGCCGGTCTCTGGATTCACACCCAGGTGCGGGAAGATGCTATTGATTTATACGGATTTCTGGACCGTCCGGAATTGGAATTTTTTGAAATGCTCCTAGGCGTTCCCGGCATCGGACCCCGCTCGGCCTTGGCGGTTTTGAGCGTGGCTTCCCTAGAAACTTTGCGCCGGGCCATCGGCGGCAACGACATCGTCTACCTAACGAAGGTTTCTGGTATCGGACGAAAAACGGCGGAAAAAATCATCATTGAACTGCGGGACAAAATGGGCGAAGAAAAAAAGGGGGGTTCTTTGCAGGGAGAATTGGATGCCCTAGAGGCGCTGAAATCGCTTGGTTATTCGCAGATAGAAGCCCGAGAAGCCCTTAAAAAAACTTCCCCGAATACTGACACCAACGCTAAAATCCGCGAAGCGCTGAAAATTTTAGGCGGAAAATAAAATGCCGGAATTGCCAGAAGTAGAAAATTTACGATACGGACTTAAAAAAACTATTGTTGGGCAGAAAATAAAAAAAGTTATAGTAAATAAACCTAAGCTGATCTCGGGTAAGGGTAATGTGCGTTTCGCTTCGCAGAAAAAAACTAGAGAATTCACTAGGGAAATTCCTAGGGAAAAATTTTTAGCCGTAGAACGCCGGGCAAAGAATTTAATTTTCAAACTTTCCCACGGGAAAATAATTTTAGCGCACCTAAAAATGTCAGGGCAATTCGCATACTGTCAAAGACCGCCTTTGACAACCTTGTCAAGGACGGTCCTTGACAAGGTTGTTGGCGGACACCCAATCAAGCTTTCCGAAAAAGAACTGCCTAATAAACACACCCATATAATTTTTGAATTGGAAAAAGGCACGCTTTACTACAACGACACCCGTATGTTCGGCTATGTTCTCTATTATCCCAGCGCCGAAAAATTTGAAGCGGAAAATCACTTCGGATTCTATGGCCTGGAACCATTCGATAAAGTGTTTACTGTGAAATATCTGGCTAGTGCTCTTGCGAGCAAGAAAAGTAAAATAAAAACTGTCCTTATGGGGCAAAAAGTGGTGGTGGGTATCGGTAATATTTACGCCGACGAAAGCCTGTTTGAAGCGCGTATACGCCCGGATCGTAGCGCTGTTTCTCTGTCCGCTCGGGAAGTAAAAAATTTATATACTGCGATTCTCCGCATTATGCGTCAGGCGGTAAAAGTCGGCGGTTCGTCTGTGGCAACTTATCGCATGCTAGATATGTCGCAAGGTAACTATGCCCGCGAGCACAAAGTTTATGGCAAGGCCGGGCAAAAATGCCCGCGTTGCAAAAAGCCCCTGCGAAAAATAATCATTCAAAGCCGCACCACTATTTTCTGTCCAAGATGCCAAAAATAACCACTCCCAGCGCTACCGAAACATTTAGGGATTCTTTTTGGCCGTGCATCGGAATTTCGGCGATAACATCGCATTTTTTGAGAATATTTTTCGGAATGCCTCTTACTTCACTTCCAACAACAAATGCATTTCCTTGCCCTGAGCGAAGTCGAAGGGTTCGATAATTCACAGATTTTTTATCCTGTTCTATGGCAATAATATAATATTTTTCCTTTTTAAGTTTGGCGAGAAGGGCAGAAATGCTTTTTTTGTGTTCCCACCTCACAAATTCTTCCGCACCCAATGCCGACTTATGCAGATCTTTACGTCTGCGCCCGAACCGATCCAGCGGCGTCGGTGTGTAGCCCGCCAAATAAATTTTATCTATTCCCGCCGCGTCCGCGGTCCGAAACATCGCGCCCACATTCTCCACGCTCCGAATATTATGCAAGATTAAAATGTTCTCTTTTTTATTCATAACACTCTATCGCGGTCGCGAAATTCCGTTATATTAATAAACTTCACGCTGATAACATTCTTTGCAAAAAATTTTTTCCGGGCGCCCTGGGGCATACATCGTTTCAAATTGATTTTCGCATTTCGCCTCGTGGGAGTGATTCTCTAAATCGCACATGCATTCCCGCTTGTAAAACTTAAATGGGTTTTTCCATTTCAGGCGTTCGTAGTAGCGACAGTTCGGGCACAGCCTGGGAATCGGCAACTTCATCTGCTGGTAAAACTGTAATTCGTCCGGCAGGATTTTATAAGCCGAAGTGCATTTCGTCTCTACCCTACCCAAATTGGGGCACTCAATCACTTCGTCGCAAATATTACCAAGAACATCATTGATACTGTCGGGAACATCGCCAGCTTTCATTGTCGGCACATACTGTTTGGCCTCCATATCTTTCCACCTATAACCTTGCGCCAGCGCTTCTTCTTTTGTGAGTGGGTGTTCTTCAAATGCCCTAGTTTCATTATAGGCAAATGGTGAAAGTTCAGATGGAAAAAACTCACCAAAAGTATATTTTTTACCCAGAGCATCTAAATACGGCATGTCGTCCATGTGCTTAATAATTTTTGGGAGTAATTCAAAATATTCTTCTTTTGTGTACTGCTTATTAAAAATACAATATTGTTTTTTGGAAAGATTAACACAACCAAAACAATCTGAGCATCCTCTACATCCATCACAATAAAACAAGTCACTCGCGGCCCCTCCACAGCCAGATGATAAAACTAGCTTACTTCCTCCCCTACCACCCAAGCTAAATTCATAACATTCTTCTATTTTTCCTATAAATAAAACATCTTGAGAATCTTTAACAATATTAGAACCCAAATATCCATATTTAATATTTTCAGAATTAGCAAAGCCAAAACAATAATCTAATTTTTTTGAATTTTCAATAAAATCTCCCACCGTGTTGATTGAGTTTTTAATGTGGGCATATTTGTAGATTGCTTTTTGGGCTATTTGAGTAAATTCTTCCTTTGCTTGTAGTTGTCCAGAATATGTATCCAGTCTTAAGTTAGAAATAGCATTTTTATATTCTTCTTTTGATAATTGTTTATTTTTAAAAACAAAACTTTTATTTCGGAGATTTGACGACATACAACAACTAACGCAGTTAGAACAATCGTAAAGAAAATGAGAGTCTATACATTTATCACTTTCAACTAGAAAAGATGAGTTGTAGTTTGATGTTGCTTGTACAAGTTCATATCCGCGATCATTTGCTTTTATAATTATAGAATCTAAGCAATTTTTATTATGTTTTAGCACCATCCATGAATATTTAATGTGTTCAGATGTCATTACATTAAATGCTAAATATACATCTTTACTTGTGTAGCATAAATTAGAATACTCACAACCATCTCCATTTCTTTCATTTTGGGCTAGTGCTCTATGTGGAATACTGTATTTTAATTCTTTAAATTGCTCAAAAAACGGTCTAGAAAAATTATATTCTTGGCCATAATCTCTCGCATCCCACATATCACTCAAGTGACATTTGATGCACCAAGAAGAAAAAGGTGTTTCAGGACCATACATAGTGATTATGGATTTTTTACAGTTTCCACAAGCTCTTTTATATAAAGAACGTTCGTTGATAAATGTAAGCTTTCGTACAAATCTGCAGTCTGGACACCAGGTGGGTGGTGGAACTTTGAGTTTTTTGTAAAAATCAAAATCTTCCGACTCTATAACGAAGTTTTCCCCGCAATTTTTGCAAATTCTGTTTTCGTTTGTCATAACACTTTATTATAGGTGCGAAATTTTGTTATTGTTAAAAAAGTTTCTTTTGAATATCTTCTTTCTTTTTCTGTTTCTGGGAAATTTCAGGTTCAGCGGTTTGGGTAATTTTTGTAGAATCCATTTGCTCTAAAACTTTCGGTAATTTTTTAAAAGTTTCCACGAACATGGCCATATTTTCGTTGCCGCGCAGGGCCGCGGCCGGGTGCAACATCGGCAGAATGGAATATTTATCCGTTTTGAATAGTTTACCCTGGTCACGGGTTATCTTGGCATCCGGTAAAAAATAATTCATAGAAAATCTCCCAAGTGGCACAATAATTTTCGGATTGATGATCTCTATCTGCCGCGCAAGATAGGGCTTGTAGCTTTCAATTTCTTCCGGCAAGGGGTCGCGATTGTCCGGTGGCCGGCGTTTGACGATGTTGGTAATATAAACACTTTCCTCCTGCCAGCCTAGGTCGCGTATATTTTTTCGTAGAAGTTGTCCGGCCCGCCCAACGAAGGGCCGTTTTTGTCGGTCTTCGTTCATCCCCGGCGCCTCGCCGATAAAAAGCACTGGACAGTCAGGACTGCCCTCACCAAAAACTAGATTGGATTCCCGCAACGGCAAACTTTTGTCTTGGGCAATTTCTTGCTCCAGTTTTTGCAGTTCAGCCACTTTATCCAGCATCTTCCTAGTATACTACTTTTGCAATACCCAAGAATTGATACTATAATGTAGGTATTGTGGAAAATTTCAAATTTGCAGTAATTTCAATTATTGTTTTAGCCGGCATCGGCCTGTTGGGCTATTGGGCATTTATTACTCTGGAGCCCGGCGAGATTTCGGTCTATCGACAAAAGCAAGAAGAGTTGGAGGCCCGCAACCGGGAACTGGAAAAGGAACTCGCGGAACTGAAGAGCGAATTGGGTACGGTAGCGGCGGAGAAGGAAAAACTCGTGGAGGCGACAGCCGAGACGGAAGAAGAAGCGGAAACCCTGGCCCCGGCCACTTACAAAAATCAGGCCCTCATCAACGAACTGGAAAAACTAGTGAGCGCGAGTGTTTTTATGAAAGCAGGGTCGCAAGGCACGCGAGTCGGCACGGTGCAAACCTTTCTAAATCTTTACAACAAAACTTCCAAGCCGGTTGATAACGACTACGGCCCGGGAATGAAAACTGATGTGCTGAACTTCCAGAAAGCGCAAGGTCTAACCGCGGACGGCGAAGCCGGCCCCGCCACTTTCAAAAAGATGATTGAGTGGCTCAAGAAACAGGGGTAGCGTTGATTTATTGGCTTTTCCGTTGTATATTTCCTAACGCGCATGAAAGTGCGCTTTTCAGTTTCCGCCCGTAGCTCAGCTGGTAGAGCAGCTCCCTTTTAAGGAGAAGGTCCTCGGTTCGATCCCGAGCGGGCGGACAAAATTTTGGTGTGTTAAAATTACTTAATGAATAAAAAGTTATTCTTTTGGTGTTTATATGATTTTGCGAACTCCTTTGTTTTAATGGGGTTTTTATTTTACTTTTCGCAATGGCTGGTGGTGGACCACGGCAAGCCCGCTTGGTGGTATAACATGGCGCTCTTGGCGTCCTCGGTTCTTTTTATCATCACCGCACCGATAGTAAGTAAGAAAATAGACGCCACAAAAAAGAAAATTACCGGTCTTAGATTTTGGACCTTTCTGGCTTTTATTAGTTATGTGGTGGTTGCTATTATCACCACACTTACCGAAGGTTTAGAGCTGACAGCCACAATATTTTATATACTTGCCAACTATACTTACCTGGTGTGTTTTCTATACTTCACGCCTATGCTTAATGACCTATCCAGCAATAGGGATCGTTCGTGGAAATCTGGTATCGGGCAAAGCGCCAATTCCATCGGGCAGGTCGCGGGGATTTTGGCTGTATTGCCTTTCGTGAACGGAATAACTTTATTCGGCGAACCGGGCCGAGCGCAGGCCCTGCTTCCAGCAACTATTCTTTTCGGTTTGTTCGCCCTGCCGATGTTAATTTTTTATCGGGAAAAACCGGAAGAGCTCCCGACTGGTGGCCAGGCAACCACCCAGCCAAATTTAATTACATTATTTAAAGAGGTTTTCAGCTACCGGCCCCTGGCACTCGTTCTCTTCACTTATTTTTTATTTAGCGACGCCCTGCTAACTTTTGCCAACAACTTTCCCCTTTATTTGGAAGTCGTACATAAAACAACTGATACTGTAAAATCCGTGCTAACGGCAAGCATTTTAATTTTGGCGGCGGTAGGGGCGGCGGTCTTCGGTAAGGTTGCCGACAAAATGGGAAATGCGCGCGTGCTAAAAATAATTTTAGTACTCTGGTGCTTTATTATTTTATCAATGGGCTTGGTTACAAATTTCAAAATATTGATTCCCGTATTCCTGTTCGCGGGCATACTCTTCGGCCCAATCTGGGGCATAAGCCGAGCGTTGGTGGGCGAACTCTCTCCTCCCCACTTGGTCGCTTCTTCTTATAGTTATTATGTCGTAGCCGAAAGGTTCGCGACTTTCGTCGGACCAGCAGTTTGGAGTATTGCCCTCATTACTTTCGGAGAAGGCGTGCGCGGCTACCAAGCTGGCTTTATTTCTCTTTTGTTTCTTTTAGTAATTAGTGTATTTGTCTTAAACAAAATCAAAAATCCGACCTAGAAAGCTTCCAAGAGAAATTGCTCAAAGGCGGATTCGGCTTCGGGGCCCTTTTTTCTGACTTGGCTGGTAATTATTTATGGATTCCCAACCGATTTACCCATGCGGTGAACACCATATAAAGCATCATTATCCCCGCAACATAAAACACTCCCAGGATATTTATTATCATTGGAATTTCCAGCATATATGCCCCGTCTGTTGAATATTTAATGGCAAAATAGAAACCGACAGCAAATCCAATGATAAAAAGCGCTATTGTGAGCGGCGGCGAACCTGTTCTTACCTCAGGGTTATATTTTTTTTCTCGAGTCCAAAGGATAAGCAATATCCATTCCGCGACAGCGAAAACCAAGACATATCTCAGATCGGCTTGCATTCCAAAGTACTCTCCGATAAATCCTACCGGAAGAAAGAGCATTGCTGCGACTGTAGCGGTTGCCGATCTCGGAATGTGCGCTGCATTTTCAAAAGCAAGGTGGAGGTTGTTTTCTGCTCCTATAAGAAAATAAAAAAAGAGGGCAAAAAGAAATCCTGCAAAATAGGCGGGGCCCGCCAGAAAGGTTCCCATAACGCCTGCCACTAATACTCCTGACAAGATCCAGGTGGTTTTTTGAGAGTTTCGCAGCGCGATTCTTATAAAGTGAATAACGGCAACGATTAAAACGCTTGCTACAATCCACCATATATTAGTCCCATTTTCTAAAAACCGCGAAAATATGAACGCATTTATCAGCTGCACAGCTCGAGAGATTATAAAAATCAAAAAAATCCCAGTGATAGTCATAATCTTTGATTTAATACAGGCAGCTGAATCTAAAAGCTGGATACCCAAGTTTCAAGCTGCAATTTCCAGACATTATTTTCTAAAACCAATTTTATAGTGCCTTTTATATTTGGTGATGACTTCAGTGTGATATAAACAGTTGCCTGATTGCCCGATATTTCTTTTGTGGTGGAGGCCCAGTCTAAAACTGGATATTTCTGTAGAAACTGTAAGGCTTTGGTTTCATAATCTTCAGTCAGCTGTTGTTGTGCGACCTTATCATTCTGGGTTTTTACCTGAGGAAGCACATCGGAGCTCGCGTATTTTTCTACTGCTTTCCCGTACTGCGCTAATGAAGTAGCGTTGTCAAATTCTTGTTTCATGATTGAATAGGCCTGAATAGGATCGGGGGTGGCAACCTGGGTAACTACTGTGGCTTTAGTTTTAGCATCAACTGTGTTTATTGTTGGCTCAGGCACCTGTTCTTGTTCTTTTTGAATCTCCGGTGTCTGCGGGACTGTAGCCTTTGGTTTTTCACGTTTCATATAAAACGTTGCACCAGCACCCAATCCCAATATTGCAGTCACAATGATAATAGCCGCTATTATGCCTACAAAACCTTTATTTTTATTATTCATAATATAAGTATACAGGAAGGGGTCTTTTTAACAATCTAAATTCTAGAAAGCCTCCAGGAGGAATTGCTCGAAAGCGCTTTCGGCTTCGGGGCCCTTGGTGCGCGCGGCGGGCAGAAGGTAGGAAATGCGAGCGGCGAAATTTTTCAATTCCGCCTCTTTGAATTTTGAAAAATTTCGCCGCAGGAGCATATCTTTGATTTTCCAAAAAAGCACCCCCGCCAGCGGTTCCAGCTCCGTGCCTGCTTCCACCGCCTGCCGAAAATACAGCCAGGTATGAAATTTGTCTTTATTGGCAAAAGCATTGGCAATAAGAAAATTATCAAACTTCTTCTGTTTTTCCTTCGACACCTCAAAGAGGTTGAGCTCCGCCCGAGCTTTTTTAAAGGCATCCAGGACTGGTTTCTTTAATTTACCCTCGAGAAACACAAAAAGGTTCTCGGACTCGCCCATAAATTTGAGCTTGCTTAAAACAAGTTCCCGAGTTTCTTCATCTTCCAGAATATCCCGCAAAACCACCGCGGATTTTGCGGAAAATAAGCTGGCGCCAGAATAAAAATTTTCCAATTGCGCCGGGTCAAAATCATTTTTGCCAATAAAAAAAGCCGGCGTCTCTTCCGACAGGGTTTTAAGAAACTCCTCATAGGCGGCCAATTTATTCTGCGTATCCTCGCCGGAAAATAAGTAAAGCATAAATCAAATCAGGGTGGATTCTTTGTATTCCAGATACGGCGCGCCGTATTTTTCCGCCAGAATCGCTTCTTCTTGCTTGAGAAATATCTTCTTGGTCACAAATAAAGAAACAACGGTGAAAATGATTACGAAGAGCGCGTTCCAAACCAAGCCGAAACCGAGTAAAACCAAAAAGAGCCCCCAGTAAGTAGGATTGCGAGTGTAGCGATAAGGTCCCCGACGGAAACTTTCAGGGTTCAAATTTTCCTTGATGAAATGGCGCGAGGCATGCTGGGCCCAAACAATGAGTCCCGTGCCCGCCACCAGAAAAGCCAGGCCCACAGGCACGATTATCGCTACATCCATAATTTTCAAACCGAAAAATATGTCCAGACAGGCCCCGAGTAAAAAGAATCCCAGCGTCGCGAAATAGGAATGCACCAGTACCCGGTGCACGCTCTTCCTTTTTGGGTCTGTCGTTCCTCCGCCGAACATAGTTTTATTTTATCACAAATCCTATCACTTCGCCTCCCCTAAATTTCTGCCGGCACCAGAATGCACCAGGAGCGGAATGTCGGTTTTATAATGCAGATATGATTTGGGTAGGGCGCTCGCCATCGCGTCTTTGATTATTTTTTCCGCCGCTGGAAATGCGCTCGCCTCTATTTCATACACCAGCTCGTCATGCACCTGCAGAACCAAATGGGCTTTATCCGAAATGCCCGCTTGTTTCAAATCTTCATCGGCAAATCGGATGGCTAGCTTGATGATATCCGCCGCTGTGCCCTGGATAGCGGCGTTGGTCGCGGTGCGCTCCGCCATATTGCGCAGAAACGGAATGCGGGAATTGATGTTCGGGAAATAACGCCTCCGACCGAAGAGCGTCTCGGTATATTTATTTTGCTTCGCGAAAACCTTAACTTCTTCCAAGTAATCCCGCACGCCGGAGAACTGATTGAAATAATTGTCGTAAAATTTCTGCGCTTCCGCGCGGGTACCTCCTAAATTTCTCCGCAGGGCATTCACGCCCATACCATAAATAATGCCAAAATTTATTACTTTCGCCTGCCGGCGCATCTCCGCGTCTACTTTTTCCAGCGGCACACCAAAAACGAAAGAGGCGACTCCGGCGTGGATGTCTTTGTGGTCACGGAAGAGCGCGGTCATTTTTGAGTCGCCCGAAAGCATCGCCGCGACCCGCAATTCAATCTGACTGTAATCAAAGGCGGCCAAAACGCTCCCCTGGGGCGCCACGAAGCCCTCGCGGATTCTCCGCCCCAGTTCCGACTTTATCGGTAAATTTTGGAGATTCGGGTCCTGGGAGGAGAACCGACCGGTGGTGGTGCCATTCTGTAAAAAGCGTGCGTGCAATCGTCTGTCTTCTCCCGCCATTTTGGGAATCACATCCACATAAGTGGAGAGAAGTTTTTGCAGTTCGCGATACACAAGAATCTCGTCGATAATGAGATTTTCACCTGCCAGCTCTTCCAGGACGGCAACCCGAGTGGATGGCGCGCCACCCGCGCTCTTCTTCCCGGACTTAAGCCCCAGTTTCTTAAAAAGTATTTCGCCCAGCTGTTTCGGGGAATTGATGTTGAACTCCGCCCCGGCCATCTGCCAAATTTTTTTCGTCCGCGCATCCAATTCCTTATGATATTCGCCGGAAAGTTTTTTAAAATAATTTTTATCAATCAAAATACCATAATTTTCCATCTCTTGGACCGCGGGCATAATCGGTTTTTCAATTTCTATAAAAATTTTTTCCAATCCGTCCGCTCCTAGTTTTTGAAAAATAAAATCATGGGCCTCATTGAAGGATTTCTTGCCAGAAAATTCCAGAATGTCCTTAAGCTTCGGGTCGGCCATATCGGAATTTATCAGCCAGAGTGCAATACTGGCCTCTTTGAGTCGAATCGGGTCAATTTTTTCTTCCGATCGGGTTTCGCCGGAAGAAAAATTCAAGGTCGCGGTTTTGTTTTCACTTCCACTTTTTCCGAAAAAACTTTTCAGTCGTGCTAGTAAACTTCTAAATTCAAAATTCATAAAAATTTGCTCAATTTTTCCGAAATCCGCGTTTTCCCAAAAAGTTTTTTCCGGTAAAGAAAAATTAATTGGCGCGTCCTTGCGAATCGTGGCTAGGGTTTTAGAAAAAACCGCTTCTTCTTCGTTATCTTTCAAAATTTGAATAATTCTCGGGCTGAGTCCGGCTTTTCTGAAAACTTCTTCGTCTTTTTTTATTTTTTGATAAAGATTTTCAATCGTTCCAAAATTTACAATCAAATTTTGCGCGGTTTTTTCGCCAATTCCCTTAACGCCGATAATATTGTCCGACGGATCACCTCGTAATCCTTTATAGTCGGGAAGCAGGACCGGTTTGAAGCCAAATCTCTTAATCACCTCGTCTTCATCGTAAAGAATTGTGTCATTTAGGCCTTTTTTCAGAGTATAAACCTGAACTTTTTTGTTATTCACCAACTGCATCGTATCCATATCACCGGAAGCGATAATGATATCCAATTTTTTTTCCTTTTTTTCTATCTCAACAATTGTTCCCAAAACATCGTCCGCCTCAAAACCAGGCGCGTCGTAAATTGGAATATTAAAGGCCTCAAAAATTTTGCGCGACTCTTTGAGTTGGGTAATTAGTGCCTCGTCCGCTTTAGCTCGTCCAGCTTTGTAGCCCTCGTAGGCCTCGTGGCGAAAGGTCTTTTGCGGTAAATCATAACAAGCAATTAAATAATCGGGCTTCAGGTCGGCAATAATTTTTAAGAGCATGCTAGAAAGCCCGTAAAGCGCCCCGGTTGGCTCTCCTTTTCCGGACAGAAACTCCGGCAGAGCATGATAGGCACGGTGAATTATCGCGTGCGCGTCCAGTAGGACTAACTTTTTGTTTTCTTTAAGCATTCCTTTGATTATAGCTCAAAATGCCGGTACCCGTTCGGGCTATGATTAATACGGATATATCTAATTTTTCTGGGCATTGCCTTTTTTACATTTTCCGGCCATTCAATAAAAACCAAATTTTCCGGATTTTTCAGGATTTCTTTCCAGCCAAGCATCGCCAATTCTTTTCCTTTTTTTAGACGATAAGCGTCGAGATGAAATAAAAATTTGTGCGTGCCTTTTTTTATCTTGTATTTTTTTATAATAACAAAGGTCGGGCTATTCACCGTGTCTTTAACCTTAAGGTGTCTCGCTACTGCTTTGACAAAAGCAGTCTTGCCCGCGCCCAATTGCCCGGAAAGTCCCACGACGGTGGCGGCATTCCCCTTTTCCACTTGGCGCAAAAATCCCCAGGCAATGCGCGCGGTGTCGTGAATGTTTTTCGAAACTTTTTTTACCATAGCCCGATATTAGCACTAATGCTATACTTTATAAAATGCCAACTTTTGATGAAGAAAAACAAAACAAACAACTGGACGACTTACGCAAGCGCGAAGAAGAGGAGCTGGTGGCCACTTTGGCGCAGGAAAAATACGGACTGCCTTACATTGACCTCTACCGCCTGGGCGTGGACAACGAGGCATTGCGCGCCATTTCCGAGAAAGATTCTCGAGAAATGCGAGTGGCGCCTTTTAAACTGTTCGGCAAAAATATTTTTATCGCGGTGCAATCACCCTCGGACGACCTGCTGGCTCGTTTAAAAGAAGATATGGCGCGGAAAAATTTGACCCCAGTTTTTTACATGGCCTCTACCGCCAGCTTGAACAAGGTCTGGGACCGTTATAAGGAAATTTCCATGGCGGAAAGCTCTATAATCGGTGGCATTGACATCTCTGGTGAAGTTTTGCGAGAAACCGCCAGCAAAATCCAAAAAATAGCCGACATTCAAGCGATGGTGACGGACGCGCTGGAGGGCAATAAAATTCATAAAATTTCACACTTGTTGGAAATAGTTCTGGCGGGCGCCATCGCCATTAAGGCCTCCGATGTGCACATCGAGGCGGAGGAAGCGCGGGGACGCTTGCGCCTGCGCCTGGACGGCGTGCTTCAAGACGTGAACTTTTTCGGCCTGGACGTTTATCGTTTACTCAACTCCCGGGTCAAATTGCTTTCCGGCATGAAACTCACTTCCAATATCGCGCAGGACGGACGCTTTAATATTGAGGAGGGCGAGGAAGAAACAAGTATCCGCTGCTCGATGATTCCGGGCGCTTATGGCGAGTCCATTGTCATGCGTATTTTGGATCCTCGTTCGCTTCAAGTAGAACTCGAGGAACTGGGTATTGAAAACTATCTTTTTGGAATAATCAAGGAAGAAATCGCGAAGCCCAACGGCCTGATTCTGGTCACCGGCCCAACCGGTTCCGGTAAAACCACTTCGCTCTACGCTTTCCTCCGAAGAATTTATTCTCCGGAAATAAAAATTATCACCATTGAAGACCCGGTGGAATACCATTTGAAGGGCATCACTCAGACGCAAGTCAATGAGGAGCGCGGCTACACTTTCCCGGAGGGTTTACGCTCCGCCCTGCGCCAGGACCCGGATATAATTATGGTCGGCGAAATCCGCGATAGCGACACGGCCAGCATTGCCGTGCAGTCAGCGCTGACTGGCCACATGGTCTTCTCCACCCTGCATACTAACAATGCCGCCGGTGTCATCCCCCGTTTAATCGACCTCGGTGTCAATCCGAAAATTCTAGTGTCAGCGTTGTCCATTTCGCTAGCCCAACGTCTGGTACGTAAACTCTGCGCGGCCTGTAAAAAAGAGGCGTCCGCCGCGCCGGAACAAACCAAAAGCATTAAGGTCATCATCGCCGGGATGCAGACGGAGGGCAAAAAGATTGAAAATTATAAAATTGCTGACGCGGCGAGTTTCAAACTCTGGACCGCGCCGGGCTGCGACAAATGTAACGGCACGGGTTACAAGGGACGCATCGGCATTTTTGAGGCAATCAGGACCGACGAAGCAATTGAAAAAATAATTCCGGAAAATCCCAGCGAACGGGAAATCAAAAAAGTCGCCAGCGCACAGGGAATACTTTCCATGCGCCAAGACGGCGTGGTTAAGATGCTCTCCGGCATCACCAGTTACGAAGAGGTGGCAAGTGTAGTGGACCTGAATGAAGAATAATCCTTCGACTTCGCTCAGGATAATTTTTACAAGCAAAAATTAAAAAAGCATTAATCTCTAAACAATCCTTCCAGAACTTGGTTCCGGAAGTAACAAAATATTATAGGATGGCCCCAGGAACTGTAAACAGCACCAGAACGTCCTACGCAATTTTGTATAACCGATGGCTGATCGCTTAGAGATTAATGCCTCCGACCTTCTGTCGGAGTCCGACTTTGGTCGGACTTTTTAAAAGAACTCTACTCCCACCTATTTTACTATGCCCTTCAAGCACGCAGGTGCTATAATGTGGAGTACTAAGTGGAAAGAGTGTTGATAAATCACCCTTATTGGTAGTATAGCATACTTTTAAATCAATGTCAAGAAAAAAACCGAAAACCCCAGATAAATCAACGCGAGAAAAACTCCCTAATGGTAACGATGTATATTTAGATCAAACTCTCCGCCCGACTCGTTGGGAAGAATATGTCGGCCAAAAGCACATAAAGGATAATGTTAAAATCCTGCTCCGGGCGGCGGAAGAGCGCGGACATATCCCGGAACACATCCTTTTCTACGGACCGGCCGGTTTGGGCAAGACCACCCTCGCCCACCTCATCGCCAAAGAAACCGGTAAGCCGATGAAAATAACTTCCGGGCCGGCAATTGAAAAAGTCGGTGACCTGGCGTCGATTCTCACCAACCTCGCACCCGGTGACATCCTGTTCATCGACGAAATTCACCGGCTCAACAAAATGGTGGAGGAAATCCTCTATCCCGCGATGGAATCTGGTGTCCTCGACATCATCATCGGCAAAGGCCCGTCCGCGCGCACTATCCAGCTGGATCTGCCACCGTTCACTTTGATTGCCGCCACTACGCGGATGGCTCTGGTCTCTGCTCCGTTGCGTTCACGCTTTTCCGGCGGCGTGTTTCGTTTGGAATTTTATTCCGAAGATGAAATCGCAAAAATTATCCAGCGCTCCAGCCAACTGCTTCAGGCGGAACTGGAACAAGCGGCGTTGGAAGAAATCGCCAAACGCAGCCGTTTCACTCCCCGTACCGCAAATTATTTTTTGAAACGCTGCCGCGACTTCGCGCAGGTGCATAAAAAAAATTTGGATAAGAAAACTGTTCGTGAAGCACTAGCTATGCTTGCGGTGGACGATATCGGTCTCAATGCTTCAGACCGAAAATTTTTAGAAGTCCTAATTGAAAAATTCAACGGCGGACCGGTGGGCCTCAAAACCATCGCGGCGGCGATGTCCGAAGAAGAAGCCACGGTGGAAGAAGTGATTGAGCCGTATTTAATTCAACTCGGCCTTCTGGAGCGTTCCCCGCGTGGCCGTGTCGCAACTAAAAAAGCGTATGGACATCTAGGATTTGATTTGAAAGAAGGCCAAGAAAAACTTCTATGAGAATTTTAGGCGTTGACCCGGGGTTTGAAAGATTGGGTGTTGCGGTGTTGGAAAAATTGCCGCGCGGTAAAGAGGTTGTTTTGTTTTCCGAATGTTTTAAAACTTCTCCGAAATTAGAATTTAGCGAGAGATTAAATTTAATCGGAGAAGAAATTAAAAAAATAATAAAAAAATATCGGCCGA
>Ga0209542_10011923_pt1 | contig 15316 bp, 16 predicted proteins | sample RifCSPhighO2_01_FD_184028 | JGI IMG/M metagenome (GOLD analysis project Ga0209542, IMG submission 184028) | Soil microbial communities from Rifle, Colorado - Rifle CSP2_plank highO2_0.1 (SPAdes) (version 2) | ecosystem: Environmental > Terrestrial > Deep subsurface > Rock core/Sediment ... | reverse complement strand
GCGATGCGGTCTTCATACAAAATCCAAGTAGAAGGAATAAATTGAGCCGGTCCCATGGCGCCACCGTAACCATACCAAGGTTTTTTAGAAACTGGCATTAAGTCAGGGTTAAGACCGAGTCGGGTAGTAATGTCCAAAAACGGTACAGTGTCGCGTGGCGCTTTCATATCTACTTTCCAATTTCCCGTGCCTACATTTTCGCCGAGATTGGATTCCTCGGCGATAATTCCGAGAATGATTGCCGCCCGAACGCCGGTTTTTTTGGATGCCCAGACCGCGTATTCGTAAGCTTTTTCAAAAGGAATCGCCGCCGAACCGCGCAAAGCGAATAATTCTGTCCTGATTTGGGCCGCGCTCTTTTCTTTATCTTTAATAATTTTTTGGTAGACCGATTCCACACCTCGAGAAATTTTTAAAATATTTTTTTTCTCCATTTCTTGTTGTTCTATTCTTTTCTTTTCCAGTTCTTGAATTTTTTTAAGATCATTTTCTTCTTTGACTTTTTCTTCCAGTAAATTTTTTTCTTCCTCGGTGGTGTTTTTGGTGGAACGCAACTCCTCAAATGATTTGGCAAGTGATGTTTTAATCGCTTGAAAGGCGTCCAAATCTTCAAAGAAAGCCGAAAGATTGTTGCCGCTTAAAGCGAATTCGGCGATGGAAAAATTATCCAACTCGCGGGTCTTACGGAGTAAATCAGCCAATGATGCCAGTTCTCGATCAATTTTTGCCGATAAACCGGCAATGGTTTTTTCCTTGCTACCAATATCTTGATTTAAATTTTCTATTACCAATCCGCGGGCTTTTATGGAAAGTTTGGCAGAGTCAATTTTAGCGTTTAAAATGGCGATGTCGCGTTCCAAAGACACGCTTTCGCGCTGTTTGTTTTGGAGAATTTGTTGTTGAGTGTCAATTTCTTTTTGAAGTGCCTCCAACTGACTTTCCAATTCTGCTCGACGATTGGTAACAATATTAGAAATATCTTGAGCGAAAACTAATCCGGTCAACAGGAAAAAACCAAAAATTGTAAGAATAAAAGGCTTAACCTTAAGGTTTAACCTTAAGGTTGGGGTTTTTGAATTTTGTTTTAAGAACTTCATTTCCCTTTTGATTCTTTGTGCTCTTTTATTTCTTTGCTGACCGGTTTTGTTTCGCCGGAACCTCGTTCAGTTGGGGCGGAGGCGGCTTCAGTCCCCTCGCCTTCTTTGGCTTCCTTGCCTTTCTTTTCCACTTCAATAGCCGACAGATCTGGCGTTGGCACCTCCTCTTCTTTTTCTTCTTTCGGTTCGTAAACTGATACCACTACTTCTTCCGGTTTTTCCATCAAGGTAACGCCCGACGGCAATTTGATATCTTTGGCGGCCATGGAGTCGCCGAAATTTTTAAGAGAGTCGATGTCCACTTCAATTTTTTTAGGTAAGTCTTTGGGTAGGGCTTCAATAGAAAGTTCATGTAAAACTTTTAACAAAATCGCGCCCAAATCCTTGACTGCCGGCGAAACACCGGTGAATTCAATCGAGGTTTTGATTTTTAATTTTTTACCTTTTTCAAAAACATAAAAATCGGCGTGACGGGGGGTAGAGCGGATGGGGTCCAAATCAACATCTTGAATCAATGCTTCCAAATTTTCTTCGCCTTCAAGCCCTAGAGTAACCACCGAACTCTCGCCGGTTTCTTTCCAAACTTTGACGAAATCATTAAAAGCTACGCTGATTGGCGTGGCTTTTTCCAGTTTGCCGTAAAAAATCGCCGGTAATTCGCCGTTTTTTCTTATTTTTCCCAAATTGGCTTTTGGTTCGCGCTTTTTCGCCTTCAACAAAATCATAAAAGTATTATACGGGAATTTTCCAAAAAGGCAACTATCTGTCGTTCGCCTCACCTTTTCTGATAGTGGAAGTCGGTGTCTTTCTTGGAACAGTCCGACTGTTCCGGACCCTCCCCACAGGTCAAAATGTTAGAAATATTAGGCGCATTTGTTCGGCAATGAGATTCCAATTATGTTTTCCGGCCACCAGTTTTTGGGCGTTGGCGATAATTTTTTGGCGGAGTGGATTGTCGGCTAAAAGCAATTTCACTTTTTCGGCGATGCTTCGGGGATTATTTGGTTCGCAGAATATACCAGTGGGGACAAGGTTGGACCTTAAATCTGTAGAAAGGTCTGACCTTTCGGGAGGAAATAAAAAATCTGGAATACCGCCAACCGGCGTGCCGATAATCGGTAAACCGGCCGCCATCGCTTCAATAAACGAATTACCTAAACCCTCGGAAAGCGATGGACGCACGAAAATGTCGCTGGCCCAGAGGTATTTTGGCAGTTTTTCCGGCTGAACAAAACCAACAAAAACAACTCTGTCTTGTAACTTGTAACGTATAACTTGTAACTTTAAAAAACTTTCAAGCAAACCAGTGCCAACAATTAACAACTTCACATTCTCCGGCAAAAATTTTAATGCCTCAATAATATCGCCCACGGCATTTTTTTTCACCAATCGTCCGGTTGTTATTAAAATTATTTCTTTTTTTTGATCATTAGGATTTGTTTGTGATTTTGAATTTGGATTTTGAAATTTTACTGTGTCTACACCATTTGGTACCACTTCTACATTTCTCGCTCCCATGATTTTGCCCCACTCTGCCAAATAATTGGAAATAACCGTTACTTTGTCGGCTCGCTGAAAAATCATTTTGAAAATCGGCCAAACAAACCAAACTTTGCGCTTGATTTCTGGAATCGGGTCGCCTTCCTGTAAAGTCAAAATAAACGGTAAATTGGGGTGAAAAATTTTGAAAAACAAAGCGGCAAAACCGGCGTAATTAGCCATAATCGCCCAAGTGGCGTTGTAATGATTTTGCTTATGGAGTTTCCTGGCCACCAGAAACGCCCTAAACGGAAACAAAAATTTACCGAGTGTTCCCTTGCCAATACGAAAAATTCTTATGCCGCCGAATGTTTCTTGGCGTTTTTGGCGGCCGTCTAAATTAACCGTTAGCAAATCAAAATTTAAACCAGACGATACCAAACGCTTGATTATTTCTTCCACCGCTACTTCCGCTCCACCGATGAATGGTCGATAAGCAACGGAGAAAATTAGAATTTTTTTTGACATTTTATTCAATAATTTCGTAATCGCTCGCCGCCTGCCCGCCGACGAGACGGGAAGAAATGCTTTGTTTCTTGGTGAAAATTAACGCACCTAGTGATACCACAATTAAACCACCTAAGGCAAGAAACCAAACTCCAAGGCCGCCACTATTTTCTGATGTTGCTTCATAAACTGTCGCGACAGAGCCTGTAGTTGTTGGAATATCAGTGTCAGTTTCTTTCCCAGGTCTGACCTGGTGTTCTACCAGGTCAGACCTGGGAAAATCATCTGGTTTTGCCGGTAGTGACGCTTTTGTTGGGACTGAAACCGGAGCAGGCGCCACCGGTTCTTCGTAACCAGTAGCCATCATGCCGTTAGGATATAAAAGTATCACATCGCTGGTCTCAATCTTTGTTACTTCATTGGGAAAAATTATTTTTTTACCGCCGACAATGACAGTATTTTTGGGAATCAAAAAAGAAACATTATTTGATTTAAGATACCAACCAAACAAATCCAAAACAGCGTCGCCCTCGTTTGCTAATTCCACGAAACCAGTTTTTCCCTTTTCCACTCGAGAAATTACCAAAGGTGACTTAATAGCGGTAGCCGTCAAACGAGCGCTACTGCTCCACTTACCATAAGCGACATCCAAAGTAATGATGTATTCACCGGGAAAACGGAAACGATGCAAAACATTTTGTCCTTCCTTTGTTTCGCCGTCGCCAAAATTCCAAAGGTAGCGCACGTTGTCCAAAGGTTTGCCATCAGCACCAAGTGCTTTGCCGGATAACAGCGCATCCGCGCCGACTATCACCGTTCGGTTAGCACCAGCATCAACCGACATTTTTGGCTGTTCCTCAACAGTGGTGGTTGTTTGCGAAGTGTTCTGGCTTTGACTGGAATTTGGGGTATTGGCAGGTAGATTATTACCGGAAGAATTTACAACATTGGCAACACCAGGTGTTGCCAACCCGACTTTCCATTGGCCATTAATTTTTTGCAGAGAATTGCCGTCACCTTTACCTCCCCAATCCGAAGAATAAGTAACTGAATCTGAAGGTGTCGCTTCTTTGGAACTTTTCATTGCCAACATTTCGCCATCGTTTAGTGAAAACGAAGCTTTAAATAATGGACCGGAATAATTATTGAAAAAGCTTTTGAAATAATCCAGATTACTTGAAATTATGGCATAACCATTGGCAGGAATCTCAGAAACATTATCAGTGCTAATACCATGATTTGTTTCACTCTCAAAAAATTTCCATTGAGTTAAATCAATAGCTTGAGAGTCAGTATTGTAAACTTCAATCCATTCTCCTCCGGCATTAGCGTCATTGCCTTCTGGGTCATACATAATCTCGCTAATTTCCACTGTCGCTGAAACTGAGAGTGGCATCGCCGCCCAAATTACCGCTGGCAGTAAAAATTTTATAACTTCACTTTTTCTCATCCAAGCCCAAAGTTTTTTTTAAAACCTCTTCCGGCACTTCGTTAATTTTTTCTTCCGCTTTTTTTTCTGTCACTTTGTTTTCTTTCTTTTCCAAAACTACCTTAAGTGCCTGTCGCAAACCGGAAATATTATTTGGATTTTGGAATGGTTTATGAAATTCTGGCTTACGAGCGATCGGTGTTGGTATTACCGGTGGTTTCGGTGCTTGTCCGCCGACGAGGCGGGTTGGCGCTGATATCGGGGTGGCGACGCGGAGTGGCGACATGGGTGTTACAGTTGGCGTTGACTTAGGTTTTACGGGGGCTAAAATCGGTTGACTCCATAGCCGGATAGCGTTTTCCACTTCCACTCGCGACTTGGCGTAAGTTCGGCGCGAGTTGGCGATAATATCGTTTTTATAAGAAATCAACGGCTGTTCGGTCGGCGCCAGCGTGGTCGCGGAAAACGGTGGCGAAGTAACGCCGTCAATCATCAACTTCAAATAAATTTGAGTAAAGCCTAAACTAACCAAATCCTCGGCGGTGAAGACCGGCGCGAATTCTTTTTCCAACACTTCGGCGTCGTAAGCGCCAACCCGGAAACAAATCATCGTTCCAACGTTGCCGAAAACTGCCGCTCGCACTTCTTCCGACATTTGTTCAATATACTGGTGAGCCAAAGTCAGATTGAGTTTGTATTTACGAGCTTCCGATAAGATATTGGCGAAACTTTCGTTAGCAAAAGATTGGAATTCGTCCACGTATAAATTGAAATGAGGCAATTTTCGCAAAGCCGATGAAGTGAGATCGGCGCGAGACATTGCCGCCAGATAAATTTTCGTAATCAGCATACTACCCAGCAAGTCAGCATTGACTTCGCCGACTCGGCCTTTGGATAAATTGATGATTAAAATTTTTCGTTCATCAATTATTTTACGCAAATCAAAAGACGACTTCGGTTGGCCGATAATATTTCTGATGAGCGGATTGGAAGTAAATTGGCCGACTTTGTTCTGAATGGCCGGCGTGGCTTCAGCGGTAAAGCGATCAGTGTATTTGGCAAATTCTTCGGTCCAGAAGGCTTTAACTGACGGGTCGGTAATGTTTTCCACCACTTTCTTGCGATACTCTTTATCAGCCAATACCCGATTGACTGACAATAAAGTAGCGTCTGGATATTCCAAAAGAGCCAGTAAAGTGTTGGTCAAAATATATTCCATTCGCGCGCTCCAGGCGTCCACCCAGATTTTTTTGAACGCGCTCATCAAACCGGAAACCACCAAATGCCGGCTGTCGGCGCCGACATCTTCCATGACGTTGAAAGAAATCGGGAAATCCAAATCAAACGGCGCGATATAGAGAACATCTTTAACGCGTTCTTCCGGCACATAATCCAAAAGCATTTCGGCACTTTTGCCGTGCGGATCCACAAAAGTTAAACCTTCGCCATTTTTGATATCTTGAATCGCCATATTTTCCAGCAGGGTGGATTTACCCATACCGGTTTTGCCGATGACATACAAATGGCGCGAGCGGTCTTTATTTTTTATACCGAAAGGCGTCCGTTTGCCCCGGGCGTCGGTTTCGGCGAAGTAAGTGATTTTATTGTCGTCCATGAAAATAACTGAACCAAATTCGTTGAGGCACATATCGAGCGGGGGCTTGCGAGCGCGACTGGCGCGAGCACGAGGAATTTTTTAGTAAAAAAATATCCGTGCCCCGCGAGATATGCGCCGAGAAAGAATTTGATATCGTCATATTTCAATTATATCGCATTAGGAAAATAAAGGGTAGGTAAATAAGCATTCAATAAAAAAAGCCCTTGATCTCGCTCCATGGGTGCGAAATCAAGGGTGAGAGCTCCAAGGAGCTCTACGACTTTGCTTCAGGAACCCATTTTCCTTGGGAGTTTCCCCCTCCCGTGTAGGCGGTGACCACCCGACATTTCGGTGCTGGTGCTTTCCAATCGCGACCAAGAACAGCCGCGATCATTTCTTTTGCTTTCCTAACCGCCGGTTTAGCCATTTTAGCCATACTTTTATTTTTGAGGTTTTTTTGTTTAGTTTCTGCCCGCGGGGCAGGGGCAACCAAACCACAGAAAAAGAACGTATTTCGCAGTCCAATTGTCCACAATAATAATACTCCCACCAATTTGACTGTCAATCGCCGTTAAAAGTCGCGAATATTTTATGTTTCTAAAGATATTTTAGTTTTTTTGGCTAATTGTTGAATCCAGCGTTCATGACGATCTAACTGAAATCTTATTGCCGAGTATTCCAAACGTAAATCATCAATGGTTTTAGCTAAATGATCAACGGCAGTAATCAAGCCCTGAATCACCTCGCGTAAATTATCTGTTGTTTCTTTAAGTTCTTTAACCTCAACTTTCATTATTGACAATTCTGAAACCAGAGTATCAGCGGTTTTTTTAAGTCCACTAAATTCGCTTTTTACTACCGACAAATCTGAAACCAAAGTGTTGGTTGTTTTTTTAATCTCTCGGACATCCTTTTTAGTCGCCACCAGGTTAGAAATTTTTTGTAGGTCTTTTGCTGTAAGCATGTTGCCATTATTTTATCACAAAGCTTTCTGTCCACAAGTTTTCAATTTTATTTCATACACTTATAATTTACTATAGTGAATAATAAGTGTAAGGAGTATCGCAGAAAATTTTAGAAAATCGTATTAAGATTAAGATATTCAACGGGTGCGAAATCATCAGTAAGAGGTGAGATATCAAGAACAATTTTTTTTAACCAAAGATTCTTTGAAATAACGTTATTTTTTGTATTCAAAAAATCCGGTTTGTCTCTATATTTTGTCGCTATAAAAACTATATTTTGGATTTTATCCGAGGCTCTCGGCGGATCTACTTGAAAAACATAAACTTGGGGAAATATTTTGGCGTAAGTGGCATACTCGGCTCGAAAAAAACTGCCGGCCAACCCTTCTATACCGCTAATCATATTAACAATGACCACACCACTGTCATTGAGACTATTATAAATTCTTTGGATCGCCTCTTCGGTAGTTAATTGATAAGGAATCGCCCAATAAGAAAGAAATGCGTCCATAAAAACAACATCATACTTATTAGTATTTTTGTTTAAAAAAGTTCTGCCATCTTCATGAAAAATACTCAATCGCGGGGATTCTTTAAGAGCAAAATACTGTTGGGCTAGAGCGGTTAGTTTAGAATCAATTTCCACCACATCCATTGTGGCTTTTGGAAATTTCTCAAGATAATGCTTCGGATAGGAATAAGCTCCGGCCCCAATCATTAAGCTGGAACTAAAATTCGGATAAAAATGTTCAGCATAGTCAAAAAATTCAGCGTATTTTGAAAGCAACTCTGTTGGATTATCAACAAACATTCCCGATTGGGTTACCTCTCTTGTGTTGGTAATATATCTTACCGGCCTTTTTGTTTCCGGATCAATTTTGTCAATTATCCACATTCGGTTATAACGAGTATCTACATCGGCCACTAAAGTTTCATCGGAGCTAAGAAGTAAGCCGGATGTAGGAAAAAAGAACGGTAGCAAGAATAGCGAAAAGAAAAATAAACGCGGTTGTTCGTAGTTTTTGTTTTCAACCAGAAAAACAAGAAGACTGCATAACGCCAAGACAAGGCTAAGAATTGTTATAATCTTGGTGTTGCCAAAAATAGAAATGAGAAAAAAACCGCCGAGAAAAGTGCCAACAATACTGCCGACGGTAGAAATGGCATACAAATTACCGACAGTTCTGCCAGAGCCTTCAACGGAACGCATAGCCAAACGAACAGCATACGGCGAAATCATACCCAGCGTAACTGTGGCTGGAGCGAATAAAATTAGAGTAGCTAGAATTGCGCCCACTTCAACACTATTAATCTTTTGTATTAAAGATAAAACCGGCTTGAAATAAGAAATTAAAGCGGTTAAAACCGCGCTGGTTGCCAGAATGATACCCAATCTTTTATAATTTGCCGTTTTATCGGCAATTTTACCACCCCACCAATAACCCAAACTCAAACTGCCTAAAATTATACCGATCAAACTGGTCCAAACTATAATTGATGTGCCCAGATAAGGGGCGATGATTCTAGATGCCGTCAATTCCAAGATCATTACTACCGCCCCGCAGACAAACACTACAACTCTAAGGGCTATTGAGGTAATAATGTCTTTGTTCATTTTTAAATTTTAGCACAAATAATCCGGTTTGCTTATAAATTTTTTTGCAACGCAAAACCGCCCCGATGTTACATCGGGGCGGTTTTTTACTTAAGGGTATATAACTGATTTATATACTTACTCCAGGAGGTACTGGTAGATTTGTGCCAGCAGTAGGAAGCACAGCGGAAAGCAAAACAGCAATTATTCCGTAAATCATAAAAATCAAGACCAAACCCACCAATCCCCAAACTATTTTACCCCGTGAAGCATTACGCTTTTCCTCATCTCCACCGGAAACAGCAAATTGAAAAGCTGCAATAACTATATATATTACAATAATTGCAATAAATATCGGGACTATAACTTGATTAAATACAGTTAAAAATTCTCTTGCGGTAGCCATTAGCGTAGCTGGTGCACCCGGAGCAATTAAAGCGGCGAATGTTATTGAAGGGAGAAACACAGAAAGAGCAGTCGTGACACCAGTAATCTTTCCAAAAAAATGTCGAGACATATTTTTAATATAAATATTAATAATAATTTTTAATTAGGAAAAGAGATTAGAAAACAGGAAAATAGGGAAACTACGACCAAGTTATTTACCTAATATCCCTTTTCTAAAAAACCCTCCATCATCACTTTCCCTGTAGAACAGTTAATCTTCTACATTGAATAGATTAGCAGATTAAGATCGAGTGTGTCAAAGACAATGTGGATAACTTACTTTATCGCGAATAGATTATTGCGTGTAAGTTGTGGAATAGGTGGTAAGTTGGTTTTATCAAATGCTAACGTGCTCAAAAGTAAGGCAATAATGCCAACAATACTATACATAATAACAATACCAAGAAGACCGTAAACTATTACATCTTTGGCTTTGGTCAATCTTTCCTTATCGTCGCTGACAATAAGATATCGGAAAATTCCCCAAATAATAATAAAAACTGATAGAGCAACTAGAAATTTTTGAATGAGATTTATGATTTCAATAATGCTAGTAGCTAACGACTTCAAATCCGTAATAGCCGCCCCCACTGAAATTGGCAGGAGAAAAACGGAACCAAGCGCCAGGATGGTAAGAAGCTTTTGATATCTAGATGTTTTAGCAAAAAGGTTCATTTTTGTTGTTATTAATTATACCCTATCTCCACCTTTTGCATCTGTGGAAAAAGATTTGACAAACTTTGACAATCTGCTATGATATCAGCACAAACGGCTTCGGCCTCGTTCCGCCGTAAGGCGGACATAACCCAAAAAGGCGATTATTTCTCAACCAGAGAAACAATCGCCTTTTTGATTACTGAATAATCACTTGCCGATATAACGCCAACCTTATCCAATAACCTCTTTGCATCAACAAGGCGAATTTGAGAAAGTATCGCCGTATTTTTAATGTCATTGCCAAAACAAACTTTACTGTAATATTTTCCTTTCTTTAACTTCGAGGTGAGCGGAATCGCCCAGAATATGTCATTGTTGAATTTTTTAAAAATTATTACCGGCCGGTCAAAACGCTTGCCAGTGCCGTCCTGCTCAAAACCGACATTAGCACCGAGCGAACACCACCAAACCTCCCTTTCGTGAAAGAATGGACGATTTTTATCGTTGTGCAGATATGATTTCCTCTTGTGCCAGATTGAAAAATCTTTAATTGGTTTTTGGATTTTGGCGTAAGGTTTCATCTTAGCTAGATTTCTTAACACGAAGTAACGGCAAAAATACTTTGCGCCATTGATTGATAGTGCCGTTAACGCCATTGATTTCTAAATCATCTCGTGAAGAATTATCATAATAAATTACCACGCTTTCCGGACAACAACCACATTTTATCCGCATACTAGGACTGACAAAAGCGCCTCTTTTGCCGAGCGGACGCTTTTTACGCCAGGTAATCCTTAAGGGCATGGCCTTACCCAAATCATCTTTAACTTTTTCAATCTTGGTCATAACACCGAAATTTATCTCTGCTTTTTTAAGAATTTTCAATCTGAATCAGATACTCCTTAAAATCAAAAAAATCTTTCTTCAACGAGCTAATAAACTCCTTCATATTCGATGATTGTTTCAAGCTCGGCAATGTAACCAACCAAAAGATTCATTTTTGTTGTTATTAATTATACCCTATCTCCACCTTTTGCACCTGTGGAAAAAACTACGGGCAATCCAATTTGATTTCGGCAGTGTCGGGACGGATGGCGTTGATGGTGCCGACAATGGCTTTAGCAAGCACCCAGACGCCCATGATGATAGCGGTGCCGATAACGGCGCCGAGAAAAGCTTTTTTGGCCTCAGTCAGTTGCTGGTCTTTGCCCCGAGCCGTGACGAACAAAAAGCCGGCATAGACCATAAACAAAACGGCGATAATTATTCCAATCGTCAAGAACACATCTAGAATATCTTTCAAAAAGCAAAACAGCGTATCGGCTGATAAGGGGTTTTCAAGAGTGGGGGTGATTGTTTCTCCTGGCATCTTGTAATTTTACCATTATTAAATTTTATCACCAAATATTGACAAAACCCTAATTTATGCTAGTATCTTCAACAGATTGTCCCCGCTTTGCGGTGTTGACAATTAAATAAAAGAAGAAACGTTAGAAAACAGAAAGATTGAAAAATGGAAAATCCACTGAAAAAACCACTCATTGAGCAGTTAAAAGAATGGTGGCAAAAAAGGAAAACATTGCTTCCAACACCTCCTACTCCTGTCCCGCCGATACCATCGGCTGGCGGAGCGGGAACGGGAAGCAGTCTTCCTCCAACTCCTCCGGAATCATTACCAGCAGCAATTCCTAGAGGTTACACATATATTGCGGGACTTCTGGTGAATTTGATAGTGTTGGTTATCGGTCTAATCCTGTTGTTTGTGTTAGGAGTACTCAATTGGGTAACCGGTATAGCTCTTGGAATTGCTGTCCTTAGTTATGTTGGTTGGGAAGGGTTAGTCAATGTACCAACACAGCCAAAACACCGTGGTGTTCCACTTCTACTTGGAAAAAGGATTGAAAAATGGACATTAAGTGATGGGTTTTCTTGGGTTTTTCCAAGACCCATAATGGATGTGTTGTCGGTCAACACGGCTGAACAACAAATGCAGATACCAAAAGCTGGTGATCCTGCGCTGACGGTTCCTTCAATTGGTTTTGTAGAAGTACAAGAACAACAACCCGATGGAACATTCCAATTGATAAAAAGACCTCGGCCCGTCGTTATAAACGTGAGAATGATAATTCGATGGCGAATTGTCAACCCCTATCGTTTTTTAGATTTGGGTTCCGATGTGGTAGTAAAAAACATTGGTGATCTGGGTGTAAAAACTGTCAGACAAATCATTCCTTTAAAGAGTGACATCGAACTCTTGCAATCGCAGGATACATTAGAGAGTGATGTCACGGTTGGAATGATTGACGAAATAAACAAAAATAAGGACAACGCTCTTACTGGTTGGGGAGTTGAAGTACTTGGGGTTATGCTACCTCGTTTACTTTACAACTCACCCAATGTCATTGATGACTACGAATTGGTAACTCGAGAACAACAACAACGAGTTGCGGAGACAATTGAGCAAGAATTCCTACTTGAGAAAGCTAAAAAACTCAAGGAAGAATTGGTGATAAGTGGCACGGACGCGTTATACGCGGTTCATCGGGAAAGAGGAAAGATGGCCACCAAACAAGTGGTCATAACAACCGAAGGAGCTACTCCGCTTGGACAAATACCACAAGCAGCAACTCTCTTCAAAGAACTTGGTGAAGGGAAGTAAGGAATAAGAATGAAAACCAACAAAAAAATTGCCATTGGCGCGCTTGTTGTGTTACTTGTTTCGATAGTATGGACAAAATGGATGGGGCCAGTATACGAACAGTGGCACTTCGATCGTAAAAAAAAGGCTGAGGAGAAAGTGGGGGGTGTTGAACTTTCTCGTCTTCCAACAGAAAAAAAGTGGATGCTGTCTTGGCGAAAATTGCCAGAGACGGAAGGGGTTAATCCAAGCCTTAGAACAAATTCGTTTAACGCTGTGATAATGAAGTATGACCGATTTGAGTTCAAAATTTTCGGTTATTACAACAATCACGGAACGACGGATGTATTCATTATGTACTGGGACAGGGCGGCTGAACCTAAATATGGTTCTTGGTCTCAGAAAAATCCCCCGTTACAAGGCAATTGGTTTCTGGAACCGGTATCGGATAATTTATTTACCGGTTGGGCAAGAAACAGAAAAGGCGAGGAGTCATCACTTTGGCTCCGCGCTATTGACTAACAAGTTCTTCAAATCACAAAACGGGCAACGCGCAAGCGCCCCGTTTTCTTTTTGCTTAAAATTTATTTTTCAGATTTTTATCAATACACTTATAATTTCCTATAGTGAATAATAAGTGTATGGGTGTTTTGAGTTTTATTTATATTGATTTCCTATTTTTTTTCCAACTTGCACTTATCTATTTGCGCCTGACTCATCACAATTTTTGCCGCTCCTGATTCGCAAAATGCTTTTGAAGCCAACGCGCTTAAAATCAAAGTAACAATCAACCAAGCGGTGAGAACGAAAACGAAACCCATGGCAGCGTTGGTGAAAATTGTGTGAGCTTGCTTCATTTTACCGGTGTCGCCGGCGGAAGTTAGGTATAGCCAGCCGGCAAAAGCGAACATTGCCACGGCAACTAGAATTGCCAGATAAATAGCCATGGAAATGATATTGTTGGCGAGCACAATTAATTTATCAAAATCACATTTTACAGTGTAACCGTCGCAAGGTATAAGTGGTTGGTCTGGAACCCAAACTGCTTGCACCGAAAAAGGCGTCGTGAGGGCAACGAAAATCAAAATGAAAGTTGCTAAAAAAATTACAGAGCGCATCTAAATTATTTTACCAATAATTTTTTTACTTCCCCTTCCATCTTCCCCACCGCTTCGGTTGATCGGGCTTTACCGGATGAAACCGATTCAATCATTTCTTTGAACGCTGCCGAGGTGGCCCAATAATCTGGATCAAGCCAGCCGCGCGATTTCAAAGCCGAATCGTAAAACAACGCACCGTAAGCGTCAGTTGGTTTAACCACCAATAAATCGCGTCGGACCGGAGGTAAACCGTTCTCCCCGCTTAATGCTTTTAGTGCTTGATTGGAAGTAAGTAAAAAAGCGATGCGCGCCGAGTTGGCGATATCAGACGAAGATTTTAAAATTGCCGCGCCGTAAAGTTTACCAAAAGTCAGAGATTTTTTTGCGCCCTTCGGTTGAGGAAGAGAGGCAACATCAAAATAAAGATTGGGATTGCGGGCTCGCAAATTAGCTAACTCTGAAGCAAAACCGAAATAAATCGCCAAATCGCCGGCGAGAAACGCGTCGCGCGAGTTTGGCAAACTTTTGTTCCAGGAATAAGTCAAACCGAGCGGGTTGGAAAATTGAGTGTAAAAATTCAGGGCGGTTGTGCCGTTGGCACTGTTGGTTTCAGAACTCGTTATGATCGGTGGGGCTCCGATTTGAAGAAATAACGCCGACAAAATTTCCTTGGCATTAATGATATTATCAAATTCGCCCAAAGCTACGGCACTGCGGAAAACGTTGCCGTTTGAGTCTTTATTGGTGAGTGTTTGTGCCAACAAAATAAATTCGTCCCAAATAGCTGGGGGTTTCGCCAAACCGGCTGAAGCAAAAGTGTCGCGATTCCAGTACATTATCATCGGATCAACACTAAACGGCAAAGCCATAACACCATCGCCGGTTAGGAATATTTCACCCTCATCCAAATAAGTATCGCGGAAAACCCTTTCAGACATAGTTTTAAGAGGAATGGTGAAAATTTTGGAGCGCAATTTTAGCAAAAGATTTTCGGGAATGATGATAAGGTCTGGACTATTGCCGGCCGCCAACGCTTCTATTAAATTGTTGTAAAAAAATTCCAGCCGTTTTTCGGTGTAATTGATTTTGAAGGTTTTGTTGTTGGCCAACGCTTGTTTGATGGTGGCAATATCTGTTTCCGGGATAACGCCCCAAATCTCGGCTGTCGGCAGATTTTGCGCTTCCGATGAACCCTTATAGCGGGCGAAAAGAATCAAACCCCCGATTGCGGCCACGACAAAAATCACAATCAGGCTAATTTGGAAAATTGAAATTTTTTTGAAGTCCATTTTTTAATTATTAAACCAAATTCTTTCTCGGCACATATTTTCTTGGAGCACGGATAAATTTCTGCTGAAATTTTCCTCGTGCTCGCCCCAGTCGGGTTTGCAAGCCTCCAGAAAATATGCGCCTTCAACGAATTTGGTTTTCAAAATTACTTTTTCAAAAATATTAATCCATAATGATGGGTGCCAGCGTCAATCGTTCGTTCCAAAACAAAACCGGCGTTTTCAAACAATGTTCGCGCCGCTTCTTTGCCAAAAACATTTTTATCTGGCGGGCCGAGACCGTTAAAAGAATCAGTCCAATCAATCGCTAAAATTTTACCTTTGGGTTTCAGAACTCGCGCCGCTTCTTTCGCCATATTTTCTTTCCCGTCGATTTGAAACAGCAAGTTGGAAATAATCACTCGGTCCACCGAATCGTCTTTTAATTTCGCGCCCCCCTCTTTTTCCAAATCACCCCAAATAATTTCAATGTTCAAGATTTTTTTTGCCACCGCTTCCTTTTTCAATCGTGTCAGCA
>Ga0209542_10011922_pt1 | contig 15316 bp, 15 predicted proteins | sample RifCSPhighO2_01_FD_184028 | JGI IMG/M metagenome (GOLD analysis project Ga0209542, IMG submission 184028) | Soil microbial communities from Rifle, Colorado - Rifle CSP2_plank highO2_0.1 (SPAdes) (version 2) | ecosystem: Environmental > Terrestrial > Deep subsurface > Rock core/Sediment ... | reverse complement strand
TGTGCGTCCACGGCGACTCGACTGAAGCGTTTGCCAAAGAGCTGTGCGAGATGGGTTACGATGCACACGCGCCCCGTCCTGGAGAAGAAGTCAGGTTCTGAGAAGATATGCTCGAAATAAACGGCAATGCGGGAGGCGGCTCGGTCGTGCGCATCGCCGTTGCGCTTTCTGCGATGACGCAAAAGCCGTGCAAAATAACCCATATCCGCGAGAAGCGCGCCAACCCCGGAATGCAGGCGCAGCACATTGCTGCCGTGAAAGCTGTGGCTACTATGTGTGATGCGTCCGTGACAGGATGCTTCGTCGGTTCTTCCGGGCTTGAATTTACGCCCAAAGAAATGAAAGGACGAACGTTTGAACTCGCCATGGGAACAGCCGGCTCCATCGCGCTTGTGCTTCAGGCTATTATGATCGCCGCGCTCGCCGCAAAAGAAGTGGTGCGCGTAAAAATAACAGGCGGCACTGTCAACAAGTGGGCGCCGTCTCTGTCATATCTGCAAAACGTCACTCTTCCGATACTGAAAAAAATGGGATACGATGCCACTGTGAACGTCATAAAGCACGGGTTCTATCCGAAAGGCGGCGGCATCGTTGAAGCCATAATAAAGCCGCGCACGCTAAAGCCGGTAAATCTCACGGAACGCGGCGGCGTGACGCGCGTGCTTGGAACTGCTCTTGCGTCATCGGACTTAAAAAAAGGAAAAGTTACCGAGCGTATGGCGAAGACGGCAATGATTGAGGGCGCGAACATAAAAGCTGAATATACTGAAACCCTTTCGACCGGCGGCATCATTGACATGTTCGCGCAGTGCGAATATTCCGTACTGGGCGTGTCTGTACTGGCAGAGCGCGACAAAAGCGCGGAAAGCGTGGGAAAAGAAGCTGCATCGCTGTTGCAGGAAGCAATAGAAAGCAACGCCGCAGTGGACGAGCACATGGCGGACCAGATTCTGCCTTTTCTCGCCGTAGCGGGCGGCGCGGTTCGCGTTCCGCGCATAACGGAACATTGCATTGTTAACATGAATGTGATAAACCAGTTTTTAAAAGTGCCCTTCAGCATCAAAGAAAACATAATAAAAGCGGAAAAATCACAACCTTGAAAGTTTCTTCATCTTTATCGTGAGCGTTCCGCCTTTCAGCTTCGCCTTCGCAGACTTGCGGTTCACCTTCTGCGGCAGCGCGAAGAATCGGCGTATGGAGTCTGTGAACATCTCCTCATCTTCGTCCATCAGCTTCTGCGCGACTATGTCTATAGTGTCCTCGGTTATGTCAAAGTCTATCTCGCTCCTGCCGAATCCCACGAGTTCCGCAGTCACTGTTATCTCGTCCTCGCTTTCGTCTATATTGACCGGCATCTCGGAACGCTCGCCTTTTGCCGGAGGCTCTTGCTGCAAATCCCAGTAATAAACCAGATTCTTGTCGCGTTTCATAGTTATTCCTTGCACAGCAAAGCAATTAAATCTTATTGCTCCTATTTTGCGCCAGCAACTGCTTGATGTAGAAGTTTATGCTGCCGGTTTTGGGCATCCCGTGTCCGGGAAGAAGATGCTTTATCTGCAGTTGCGCCAGTTTCTTCAGCGACTCCTGCATTTCTGTGTCACTACCGGAAGGCATGTCCGTGCGTCCGGGCCCCTGCCAGAACACGGTATCGCCGGAAATCAGCATCCCGCTTTCTTCGTCGAAAAGGCACAGCGAGCCAGGACTGTGCCCAGGCGTGTGGATGACACGAAAAGTGAAATTATCCGTTTTTATCCCGATGCCCTCGCGCAGTCTTTTGTCCGCGGTCATGGAGCGCGCGACGGCGCCGGACATCTCCGCACAGGTGCCGTTGCCCGTCTCCAACCATTCGGCTTCCTTCTCGTGCACGCACACCGTCGCCTTCAGCCAGTCCCGGAACTTCTTGGCGCCGCCTGCATGGTTATAATGCGAATGCGTCACGACGATCGTCTTCAGCCGCGAAGTGTCGTACCTTCCAGCAATGTACTCTTTCGCGCGTGCGAACCACTCCCCGCTGCCTGAATCCACAAGCAGTTGCCCATCTATGATATAGCTGTTCGAGTCATTCCCTGCCCCTGCCAGCACGTCCACGCCTTTCAGAATTTCCATGAAAAAGACTATCTAAGCAAATCTTAAGAAAGGAAGCCGTCTCATTTCATTCCGCATGCCCGCAATCCCAGTTCCTTCTTTATCTCTTCAAAATTCCCGTGCGGCTTCCGCAGCAGGGCAAGCGCCCGCCCGGCATTTTCCAGCAGTCCTTCGTTGAAGGTGAACATGCCTGCCAATTGCCCGAACATCTCTGCCCGTCCAGAGTCCAGCCCGTAAAAGCTCAGTTGCGGCACCCACACGAAAAGAAGCCCTTCCATGTCCTGCACACTCTTCTCTTTTCTCTCCGTGAGAAGAAAATAATAGTATTCCGCAAGGGCGTCGCCCATCCCGCTTCGTATCACGCTCTTGTTCGCAGCCACTTCCGCGGCGACGCCGTCATAGCCGTAAAGCGCCATGTACGTCTCCCGAACCGCCAGCATAGCTACGTAACGCACATCGGAAACAAACGGGTCGCTGCTATTAAGGGTAAGCGAAAGCTCGTCCCCGTCCACTATGGCGCAGGTTTGCCCGCCAAGCGAAACGCGCACCTTTCTGAAAGAAAACGTATCATTTATAGCCCGTATCGCATGGCGAATCATGCTATAGATATGCAGGCGGTATGGTATAAATATCCCCTTTTTGCTGTGGCAAAAAGTCGATGCCATATTATACGATTACGCGCCGCTTACATATCCCCTTTTTGCTGTGGCAAAAAGTCGATGCCATATTATACGATTACGCGCCGCTTACATATCCCCTTTTTGCTGTACCAGACTGACGCACTGCGTGCGTCTATCACCATCCAAGTCGATGCCATATTATCCTTTGAGAAATTCAGGAAAGCTTTGCTTGAATTACCCTGAAGATATTTCACATGAACAGGCATTCCTGTGATAAAATTTCCGGATTCATCGAATTCTCTGGAATTCGATGTTTAAAAGGTATGCAAAAGTATGAAAAGGATTTAAGCGTTTCCTGCGCATTAAGCAGATGAATCTGCCCTCTCTGGCGGGAAAACGTGTGCTTGTGATAGGCGACGTCATGCTTGACCGCTACATGTATGGGGAGGTTCTGCGTATTTCTCCGGAAGCCCCTGTGCCCGTGGTACGCGTTTCCGGTGAAAAGTTTGTGCCGGGCGGTGCGGGCAACACGGCCAATAATATTGCATCCCTCGGCGGAAAGCCGAAACTTGTCGGCGTCGTGGGCGCCGACGCCTCCGGTTCGCTGCTTCTGAGAGAAATGGAATCACTGGGAATAGACACATCCGGCGTGCTTCGCGATAACACCCGGCCCACGATAGAGAAAACCCGCATTGTCGGCCAGTCCCAGCAAATGATAAGGATAGACTACGAGAAGTCCGAATATCTCAACAGCGACATGGAAAGTAACCTGATAAAGAATATAGAACGCAGCGTTTCTGACACCGATATAGTCGTCGTTTCCGATTACGGCAAGGGTGTGGTCACCGAAAACTTGCTTCACTTTCTTTATGAGGCGTGCGAACGGAACGGAAAAAGGATTATAATCGACCCCAAGCCGCGCAACTCGGGCTTTTATCGCGCGTTTCTGATAACGCCCAACGAGAAAGAAGCCGCGGAGATTACAGGCGCTGCTAATATAGAGGATATGGCTGCAAAGTTCTCGGGCATCGCATCAAACGTTCTCATAACCCGCGGCGAAAAGGGCATGTATCTTCACACAGAGAACGGAAAACGCGTTGTTATTCCCACGGAAGCGAGGCAGGTATTTGACGTTTCGGGAGCGGGCGATACTGTGGTGGCCGTGCTTTCCCTCGTGCTCGCCGCAGGCGCTGATGTAGAAGATGCGGCGCGCATCGCCAATCGCGCCGCGGGCATCGTGGTCGGAAAAGCCGGCACAGCCACGCTTACGATTGACGAGTTGCAGAACACAGTAGGTTCTGACATATACGGATTCCTGCAGGAAACCATAACTGCAATGAAATTGCTGGCCGAGAAAGAGATGCCGTCCATAGAGAAGCTGGCTGACGCCATACGAGAAACGTACGTCAACCGGAAGAAAATATTGGTTTTCGGCAACGGCGGCTCCGCTTCTGACGCGCAACACTTCGTAGGCGAACTCGTCGGGCGATTCAAGCGCGAAAGGGCGGGCCTACCCGCGATATCTCTCAATTCCGATACTACGATACTCACGGCGATAAGCAATGACTACGGATATCCCAGTGTATTTGAACGGCAAGTCGAAGCGTTAGCCAGTCCAGGCGACCTTGTGATAGGCATAACCACAAGCGGCAATTCTGAAAATGTAGTGCGTGCCATCGCGAAAGCAAAGGAGATGTGTATAAGGACTGCGTGCCTCACGGGCGGGAGCGGCGGCAAGGTTGCGGTTCTCGCGGACTTGGCTATAAAGGTGCCCTCCGATAATACTCCAAGAATACAGGAATGCCATACGGCAATAATACACGTGGTCTGCGAGTTGTTGGAAAAAGAGCTGTACGGTGAACCATGATGGGAAAGGCAACGAGCATATATGAAGCCGCGCGCATGGCGGTAGAAATGCGCGCGCGGAACGAGAAAGTCGTCACCACTAACGGCGTTTTTGACATTCTCCACGCAGGTCACGTTGATTATCTGAAGCGCGCGAAAGCGCTGGGCGACGCCCTTTTCGTCGCCGTCAACAGCGACGATTCCGTAAAAATAAACAAAGGCGACAAGCGCCCGATAAATCCGCTGGAAGACAGGATGACTGTACTGGCGGCACTGGAATGCGTGGACTATGTTTTTTCTTTCGGCGAGCGCGACCCGTGTGCGTGGCTTGAGAAAATAAAGCCCGCCGTGCATGTCAAGGGAGGCGACTACAAGATGCCGCTCATTGAGCAGGGCGTGGTGGAAAAGAACGGCGGCCGCGTTGTGCTTATTCCCGCCGTCAAAGGCAAGTCCACGACGAGTATCATTGAAAAGATAAAATCGGTGTATTGCCAGTAGCTTAAAATCAATTTCTACTGTAGTTTTTGAAAAATCTTTGAAATTCTCATATTTCAGAAACTACGGCATCATGAAAAGATAAGATGTAAACTACCCGCCACGAGCAACTTGACGCACGATGCTGTATGACGGCTTCGCTTTCCGATGGCGCGTCTTCGTGAGAGACGTTTAGTAAGGGACGAACGTTCTGCGCATACGGCGATGACGGAACGGGGTAGCTAACCCGCCATTATCCAACGTCTGGGACGCACCAGCAACGCCGCTTCGGTGGCTTTAGGTGTGCGGGTTATAAACGCGGCGGAATTTAGATGTTTAAAAGCGTTTTCCGCGAAGGATTAATAATGAAGATTTCCATAGTCGGCACAGGGTATGTGGGACTTTCTACTGCCGTGGGTTTCGCTATAAAGGGGCACGACGTAACGTGCATAGACGTTGACCGGAACAAAGTCGCTCTTGTCAATAGCGGCAAAGCTCCCTTCTACGAAGTAGGCATAGAGGAAGGCTTGCAAAATGCGATAAAAAACGGCAAGCTCCGCGCCACTACCGACTACTCTGCCGTCAAAGACAGCGAAATTACGTTCATCTGTGTCGGCACGCCCTCTGACGAAACGGGAAAAATGGACGTGAGTTACGTGAAAACAGCAACCGAAAGCATCGCAAAGGTTATTGCAGACAAGCCGTATCACGTTGTCGTTGTTAAGTCTACCGTGGTGCCCGGCACGACGCGCGACGTCGTGCTGCCTATACTGAAAAAGCACGCTGCGACCTTCGGACTGTGCATGAACCCAGAATTCCTCCGTGAAGGGATGGCACTGGAAGATTTTCTCAATCCCGACCGTATGGTAATCGGCGAGCTTGATGTAAAATCCGGCGACATGCTGATGAAAGCGTATCAGAAATTCAACGCACCGTTCGTGCGCGTTCCCCTGTCCACGGCGGAAATGATAAAATATGCATCTAATACTTTTCTTGCTGCGCGCATTTCCTTGATCAACGAAATAGGCAATGCCTGCAAGAAACTGGGCATAGACGTTTACGACGTGGCTCATGCACTGGGGCAGGACAAACGCATAGGCCCGCATTTTCTTGAAGCCGGTATAGGATTCGGCGGCTCCTGCTTCCCTAAAGACGTTTCTGCGCTGATGCACAAGGCGGAAGAGCTGGGAACGGGCAACGAAATTATGAAAGCCGTGCTTAGCGTGAATGCAAACCAACGCAAAGTCATAGTGGATATGCTGAAGCGCAGGCTTTCGTTAAAAGGCGCAAAAATCGCCGTGCTGGGCGTTGCATTCAAGCACGATTCCGACGACGTTCGCGAATCGCCCGCCATAAACGTCCTTCGGGCGTTAAAGCGCGAAGGCGCGGACGTGTGGGCGTACGACCCGCAGGCAATGGAAAATGCAAAAAAAATCGCGCCTGAAATAAAATACGCCTCGCGCGAAAAGTGCCTGAAGGACGCGGACGCGTGCCTTCTCCTCACGAACTGGCACGAATTCCGCACGATGGAAGACAAAGACTTCGCAGTCATGAAAAATAAGATAATAATAGAAGGCAGAAGCATACTGGACAGGAAAAAAGTTTCCGGTTACGAAGGCATGTGCTGGTGACAAAATGAAGGCAATAATTCTCGCGGCAGGAAAAGGCACGAGACTTAGACCGCTTACTTACGGGATACCGAAACCGCTAATACAAGTGAAGTCAAAGCCCGTTATAGACTGGGCCATCCATAACATTGCCAAATGCGACGAAATCAAGGATATAATCGTAGCTGTAGCGGGAGGAAACGAAGGCGATCCGGACGAAATCAAAATGTATTCCACGCATGCGAGCGCGATAAGCAATTACGTGAAGTTCAATAAAGAATTTCCCGGTATCATTCACACGGAGCAGACGCCCCAGAAAGAAACGGGCGGCGATTTGAAATTCCTCGCGAAAAAAAACAAACTGGAAGAAGAGACCGTGATAGTCGCATACGGTGACATAGTGACCAGCATAGATGTAAATGCCATGCTGGCGTATCATAGAAAATGTCGGAAAGCGCTGGGCGTTTCTGCAACTGTTGCGCTCTTTGAAGTACCTGAAAAAGACATAGGCAGATTTGGAATCGCAACGCGCAAGAACGTGCAAGGAAACGACATCGTGACGAGCTTTGTAGAAAAACCCGTGAGGTCAGAGTCACGGCTTGCAAACTCCGGCTATTACATACTGGAAATGCGTGACGTTTATCGCCTTCTGCCGGACGGCGCGGAGAAAGTGGAAAGAACCGTCTTCCCTGCGCTCGCTACTCAAGGCAAACTCGCAGGCTTCATCACAACACTTCCTTACTGGCTTGACATCGGCACGCTTGAATCTTTGGAAGAAGCAAACGCGCGCGCCCACGAAGGCATAATATTACCTCCTTCCAAGAGCGGATAGATTCTTATGCAGGGAAAATATCTTCGGTTGGTTGACAAGGTTGTCGGCAAATTTTTTTACTTGGCCGCGTATCCTCTTGTGAAAATACTCCCTAAAAGCCGCTCGGGCGGCGTGCTGGCGATAAAGCTGTGGGCGCTGGGCGACAGCATTGCCACGCTGCCTGCGCTGAAGGCGCTCAAAGAAAAAAATCCGCAGGAAAAACTCACCGTTCTGTGCACGAAGAACAACGCGCTCGTCTACGAACTGAGCGGCATCCCGGATGAAGTCGTGGTACTGGATTACCGAAATCCCCTTTCCGTCGCGCGCGTACTCGCGCGCCTCCTAAAAGGCTTCTCGCTTTGCGTAGATTTTGAGCCATACTCTTATTTCTCCTCATTCCTGTGCGGGATGACGCGCGCGCCCCTGCGCACAGGCTTCTCCAACCGCGGGCTTCTTTACACGAATCATATAGCGCCGGAAAAGATACATATAGCGGCTAATTATATGCGCCTTGCCGGGGGAGGGCACTATGCTCTTGTTCCGCTGCGCGTCACGGAAAACGCCGTGCGCGAAGCTTCTTCTTTGCTGCCACCGGGAAAGGTTATCGCTATCCATCCCGGCTCTTCTTCATCATCGCCGCGAAGAAAATGGAGCACTGAAAACTTTGCGAAGCTCTGCGATACTCTGGCTACGCAGCATAACGCAAGCATAATCATAATAGGAACGAAGGGCGACAACACCGGCGCAAAGACGGTGGTCGAAGAGATGCACCATTCAGTCGTCAACCTGTGCGGCAAGACAAGCCTCCCTGTTCTCGCGTCACTGCTCCAAAAAGTTTCGCTTCTCATTGCCAACGACTCCGGCCCTATGCATCTGGCTGCTGCGATGAAGACACCGGTGCTCGGGTTATTCGGCCCCAACAATCCGGAACTTTTCGGGCCTCTGGGCGGCGTGTCGCTTTACCATGGCCCCGGCGAGCCGTGGATAAAGCCGTTCGAAGGAAAATTTCCCGACAGTTGCCCGGAAGAATACGATGTGAACCGGATAACCGTTGCCGAAGCACTGGAGGCGGCTAACGGGCTTCTTGCGCGTGGAAATACTCGCCCATCGTGAAGTAGCCCGCAAGCTGCCCGTCTTTCGCAAGCGCCGGAAACAAATCCCTTTCCAGCGATGCGCAGTCCTTGAGCGCGGCAAAGACCGCCGGCTTGAATACGTATATTCCCGCATTGACAATATTTGATACAGCTTTGCGCGGCTTCTCCTGAAAGTTGGTTATCATGTCCCCGTCCAGTATCGCGTTGCCGTATTGTGAAGACTCCGCCCTGCTCATGAGACCCATCGTAGCTATGCTGTTGCGCTGCTTGTGCCGCTCTATCATCTTTTTGAGGTCAAAGTCATTGTAGACGTCGCCCGACATTACGACAAAGTCTCCGCTCAACTCGCCACTCATCTCGCGGAGCGCCTCTGCGTTGCCTGACCTGCCCGTCAGGATGACCTTCATCCCTGCAGCACTGCACTCCATTTCCAGTTCAGTCAGCCTCGGTCCACGTTGCGTAAGCACGCAGACATCGGATATGCCGTTTCTTCTGAAAAAGTCCGCCTGCGCCGAAAGCAGCGTACTGCCTTTGTAGCCCAACAGCGCGGCACGATGGTGCTCTTTGCGCAGTAATATTACCACTTTGCCCGCCCCCTCCGCTTCCATGCCCCGGCGCAGCAGCGTTTCCATGTGCCTGCTCCTGCTGATGCCGCGGCTTTCCGCTGCCGCGTCTATGTCTTCCAGCAGCGCTCTGCCCAGTGAAATAGCTATCTTTTTCTTTGCCATAAGAGAGTATGAACAATTCATACTTAAAAAGATTACTTGTTTACCGTTTTGTCACTTCAGTGATTTCCGATAAGTGCTTTATAAAGTTATCTTCTATCAATAACAAATGCCGAAAATAAAACCGCGAGATGGAGTAAGCTTAGCATTTAGAAATGACCCATTACATTTCTTTCCTGCAACTGCAGAAGCCTTAAGCACTGCTTATTGTACTCCATCAAGTGTGTGGTATAGGGATCCGATGATAAGAGATGAACTTATCCGTGGAAGAGGACAGCCACCTGAATTGTATATCAGGTAATTATGACTTTTGACGTGTAAACTACCCGCCACTAAAGTGGCAGGCATCGGTGAGGAGACGGGAAAAGTATTCTCGTGATGACCAAACTTTGATGGCTGGTTTCTTTTTGGCTTTACTTGTTTACAGTAACTGTTAAAAGCAGTGGATTTTTAAAGTGCCCGTTTACATTTAATCATGCGCATCCTTTTCGTCGCGGAATATTACCCGCCAGTCGTGCTGGGCGGGGCGGAAATAAGCTTAAGGACGATGGCACGCGAGCTGGCTAAAAGGCATGCCGTTTCCGTGCTGACGCCTAACTATCACGGCACCGCGCGCGCCGAGAGAAAGGACGGGCGCGTTTCCGTCATTGAATATCCGAGCATCCGCCGGTTCTTCTTCGCCCGCCGGGGCGTTTCGCGTGCCATGCAGAGAACAAGCATGCCCGCTTTCCGCGCCGGGCTGTCGCTGATTGAAAAGATATTCGCGCGCGAAATGGCGCGTGCCATAGAACGCGAAGCCTCCGGCTTTGACGTAGTCCACTCCAACAACCGCGAATCGCTCATGGCGCTGGACATGGCAAACATAAGCGCAAAAAAAATAGCCCATATACGTGACGCGCGCCCGCTGCCACGCACGAAAAACGTGTCGCGCTTTATGACGGTGAGCGATTTTCTAAAAAGTAAATTTTCGTCTGCGGGCAGGGTTGTGCGCGTGTACAATCCTGTAGACGTCCGCAGCTTCACGTTGTCAGAGAAAGGCGATTTCATTCTGTTCGTCGGCTCTCTCACGAAGGATAAGGGAACTGCGTTTTTGCCGGATATAGCCGCACGCACCGGCAAGACGCTCGTGGCGCTGGGTGACGGACCGGAGAAAGAGGCACTCAAAAAGCGCGGCATTGCCGTGGAGACAGGAGACGTCCGCTCTTTCTACGCTCGTGCGCCCTTTTTACTCGTCCCGTCCCAGTGGGAAGAAGGCTTCGGCCGCGTTGTCGTGGAAGGCCAGGCAAGCGGCTGCGTAGTAATAGCGACTCGCAAAGGCGCGCTGCCCGAGCTTATAAAGAACGGCAAAACCGGCTTTTTGGTTGACGACGCAGAAGAGATGGCAAGCATTATAACAAAGCTCAAAAAAACTGAAAGAAAGCGCATATCCGCCGCGTCCGTGAAGGCTTCAAAAGCTTTTTCACCGGAGAAGATAGCGGCACTTATGGAAAAGGCATACGGTGAGCTGGCATGAACGTGGGGCATTTCGTTGACCAGTGGCTGCGCACTTCCGAAACGTTCATACTTGCGCAGGCGAAAGGTGTTATTCTCACGTCTTACGTCATTCCCGGTTCGCCCGCCGCCAAGACATACGCCATGGAGCCCATGGAGCGGCTTGCATTCCTTGCGTCCGGCCGGAGCGCGTCTCTTGCGCAAGCGATAAACGCCGAAAAAATTAACCTTATCCACGCCCACTTCGGCACTGCCGGCAGGCTTGTTCTCAACACGGCAAAGCGATGCAACGTTCCTGTCGTGACGTCTTTCTACGGGCATGACTGTTATGCATATCCTACGAAAAACCCATCTGCGTACAAGAAGCTCTTCGACGAAGGAACCGCCTTTCTCGCTCTGGGAAAAGAGATGAAAGAAACGCTTATCGCTCTTGGTTGCCCGAAAGAAAAAATAATCGTGCATCACTTGGGCGTGCCGACGCAGCCCGCGATAAGAAGAAAACCGAAAAATAAGGTAGTGTTCCTGTCTGTGGCGCGTTTCGTGGAGAAGAAGGGGCTCGAATACGCGATAAAAGCTTTCGTCCTGCTCCGCAAAGAAATGGATTGTGAACTGCGTTTGGTCGGCAACGGCCCGCTGCTTGACGAACTGAAGGCTGCGTCCAGCGGCGTGCAGGGCGTCATCTTCATAGACAACTTCGCTGCGCCCGAACCACGGAAAGTGGTTGAGCAGGAAATGAAAACCGCCGATGTCTTCATTTTGCCGAGCATCACCGCTAAGGACGGCGACCGCGAAGGCACTCCCGTGACTCTAATGGAAGCCTCGTCCTTTTCTTTGCCCTGTTTGTCCACGATGCACAGCGACATACCAGAAATAGTAGACAATGGCAAAACAGGCTATCTCGTTCCGGAACGGGATGCGCAGGCGCTTTACGAAAAGATGAAGGTTCTTGCGTCCAGCCCGGCAAAGCGTGCGGCGATGGGCAGGAAAGCCCGGGAAAAGATAGCGAAAGAGTTTAATAGCAAGGTACAGACAAAGCGCCTCCAAAAAATCTACGCGTCGCTTCTCAAAAGTTAAAAAGGCTCTTACGTACGTAATCTTATGCAAGTCGTTATTCTGTGCGGTGGCAAGGGCATGCGCATGCGCCCGCAGACCGAGTATGTCCCGAAGCCTATGATGGCTATAGGCAACGCGCCCATTCTAGAGCATATAATGCGCTACTTCTCCGCATTCGGTCACGACGAATTCATACTCTGCCTCGGCTACCGAAAAGAGCTGATCGAGGAATACTTTCGCGGCAAGCCGTGGAACGTGAAGCTCGTGGATACCGGCGAGAACGCGTCAAAGAGCGAGCGCCTCGCCAAAGTTGCGCACTTATTGAAGGAAGAATTCTTCGTATCATACGGCGATGACCTGTGTACGGTAGACCTGAATGCTCTGCTAGCTTATCACAAAAAAACGGGCGCGCTGATGACCGTTACTGCTCCGAAGATGACATCACCTTACGGGATTCTGGAACTGGAAGGGAGCGGGAAAGTTTTGGCGTTCAAAGAAAAGCCCGTTCTGACCCATAGAATAAATGGCGGTTTCCTTGCCATGAAAAAGTCCGCGCTTTCGTTCATTACGCCGGGCGAAGACTTGGAATCAGGACTCATGCAACGTCTTGCGTCCGAAGGCAAACTTTACGCCTTCCCGCATAACGGATTCTGGGCGTCCATGAACACGCATCAGGATAATATCATGCTCAACGAATTATGGAACAGCGGCAAAGCAGAGTGGAAAATATGGAAGGACTGAACGTTTTAGTAACGGGAGCGAATGGATTCCTCGGCTCATGGCTTTGTAACTCGTTAAAGGGAAACGTCTACGCGCTGAAGAAGGAAGACATAAAGCATTCCATGCTTGACGAGAAAAGAGTAACGATACTGAACGGCGACGTCACAAATGCGCGCTTTATCGAAGACGCGATAAAAAAACATTCCATCGGCATGTGTGTTCATCTCGCCGCGCAAACGATAGTGGGAGAAGCGAACAAAAACCCTCTGCCTACGATAGAAACGAACGTTATGGGCACGGTTAACGTTCTGGAAGCCTCACGCAAGCTTGGCGTTAAAGTCGTCATAGCATCCAGCGACAAAGCCTACGGCGAACAGGCGCTACCTTACGTGGAAGGCATGCCCATGAAAGGGCTGCATCCTTACGATGCCTCCAAGTCCTGCGCCGACTTGCTTGCGCAAACGTATTATAATACTTACGGCATTCCCGTCGCTATAACGCGACTTGCAAACATCTTCGGCCCGGGCGACACAAACTTCTCGCGCATAGTACCGTCTGCTTCTTTGGCGATAGCTAAAGATGAGAAGCCCATAATTCGCAGCGACGGCTCCCCCGTCCGCCAGTACATATACGTTGAAGACGCCGTGAGCGGATATATGGAGTTGATAGAGAAGATGAACGCAGGAAAATGCTTCGGCGAGGCGTTCAATTTCGGCTCTACAGAACCCTTAAGCGTCTATGAAATGGTGAAGAACATAATGAAAGCCGCCAGTATGCAGGGCGAGCCGATAATAAAAGGAGAACGCACAAAAGGCGAGATACAGGAGCAGTATCTTTCCAGTAAAAAGGCGAAGAAGATGCTGGGCTGGAAACCCGCAGTAAGCCTGGAAGAAGGATTGAAAAGAACGTTAGCGTGGTACGCGAAGGTATTTGCATGACTCGAATATTGATAACCGGTGGTTTGGGATTTCTCGGCAGCCATCTCGCCCGCGCTCTCGTCGGCGAGGAAGTAATAATCCTTGACAGCCATCCGAACGACGAGAGAGTGCGCGACATCTCGGGCAAAGTCAAAATAATACGCGCCTCGCTGGGCGGTGACGTGAAGAAAATAGTGCGCGACATAAACGCCGACGTCGTCTTTCACTTGGGCGCCTTTACACTCCCTTATCGCGAGAAAAGTTTTCTCGGCGCAAGCATGGAAGCGAACATAAGGGGCACGGCGAATCTTCTGGAAGCACTGGCTGAAACGAACGTAAAAAAATTCATTTATACGTCTAGTTCGGAAGTCTACGGCTCGCAAAACATCGCGCCTTTCACTGAAAAAATGGTTCCGCGCCCGACCTCGCCTTACTCCGTGACCAAGCTAGCCGGTGAAACGTATACCATGTTTTATAACGACACGTACGGGCTTCCGGCAACCGTTCTCCGTTTGTTCAACATCTACGGCCCCTACCAGACTCCGAACCGCGTGATACCCGAAGTTATCGTGTCTTGCTTAAAAGGCGCGCCTTTTCGTATGACGCGCGGCGAGCAGACGCGGGAATTTAATTACGTAGATGATATGGTAGACGCCCTCGTCCTTGCGAGCAAAAGCGACGTGCGCGGCGAAATAATAAACGTCGGCTGCGGTGAAGGCGTAGCTATCAAAGACGTCGTGAAAAAAGTCGTAACGTTGATGGATGCCCGGATAATCGTTGAGAAGACTATGCCGTACCGCGACAACGAAATATGGAAAATGTTCTCCGACAGTTCCAAATCCCATAAGCTTCTGGGCTGGCATCCTAAAATCCCGTTGGAAGAGGGACTGAAAAGAACGACTGAATGGTATAAAAAACAGTGGGCGCTGAACAAAGATTCTATATGCTTCAAAGGTGAATGAATGCCGTTAGCAGTTATCTATGCTTTGCCAAAAAGTTACGCCACTTCCATTCGTCTTGAGAATATTACAAAGAATATGAACACGAAAGAGATAACGCAACGCACATGGCCTTCTTTTCTCCCGTTAAGGATTCTTATGGTCGCAAAGCAAGCACTGGTATCGATGATAAAAATCAGGAAGGGCGATGTCGTTTACGCCTCCGCCCCTCTCATAGCGTCGTCGCTACCCGCGGTTCTCGTGAAGACGTTGAAGAGAAACAAACTCGTAGTCGACTGGGACGACGCATTCACGGATTTTTCAGTGAAAAAGCCGTCACGTTTTTCAGTAAATTACTGGGAATACAAAGCCCTGCAGATGGCGGACAAAGTCGTAGTGGTAAGCAAGACGCTCGAGAGCATAGCCGTGAAAATGAAAGGCAGGGAGAACGTCCTTTACCTGCCGAACGGCGTGGATACCCAACGTTTCGTAAGCAAAAATAAAAAACACGTTGGCGTAATAGTAGGCGTTTCAGGATACATAGGCAAGATGGGAAACCGGTTCGCGTATCAGGAAATGGCAGAAGCCGCCGAGCAGATAAGCGATGCACGGTTTCTCGTGGTAGGCCATGGCAAAGGTTTGCGTGACTTCAGAGCGTACGTAAAGAAAAAAGGCATGGAAGAGCGCTTTTCATTCGCCGGCTTCGTCCCGCACGACAGGATGCCCGGAATAATGGACAAAATGGATATCTGTCTCGTCCCGATGGGCGATTTCTTCACGTCCCGCGCCCGCTCTTCCGTGAAGCTCAAGGAGTTCATGTCCATGGGCAAGGCAATCGTCGCCACTCGCGTGGGTGAGAACATCACCGATTTGGACGGCGGCAAATGCGGTCTGTTAGCGGAGTCGCAGGACGACTTCGTGAAAAAAATCAAGCTC
>Ga0209542_10011919_pt1 | contig 15318 bp, 22 predicted proteins | sample RifCSPhighO2_01_FD_184028 | JGI IMG/M metagenome (GOLD analysis project Ga0209542, IMG submission 184028) | Soil microbial communities from Rifle, Colorado - Rifle CSP2_plank highO2_0.1 (SPAdes) (version 2) | ecosystem: Environmental > Terrestrial > Deep subsurface > Rock core/Sediment ... | reverse complement strand
AGATAGAAGCTTCAAAAGAGAGATTTATTTGAATGAGATAGTTAAGAATATTAAGACAAAAGAGATTATATTCCTGACCGGACTAAGAAGAATCGGGAAAACAACAATTTTAATGCAGGTTATAAATAAATTGCTGGCCGATAAAACAAAACCAGAGAACATACTTTTCATAAGACTTGATTCTTTTAATCTTTTAGAATACTCAATACATCAAATAATTGAAGAGTATAGAAAATTACACAAAAAATCCGCTTCTGATTTTTTCTATTTATTTTTAGATGAAGTAGCATCAAGAGAAAATTTTGAACAGGAATTAAAGAGCTTGTATGATGATGAAACCATGAAGATTATTTGCTCTTCATCTATTGCCACTTTAATGAGAGATAAGAGAGCACACCTTACAGGAAGAACAAAGGTAATAGAAGTAATGCCACTAACATTTCAAGAATTTTTGCAGTTTAAAGAAGCAAAGATTAACAAGGCAGATAAAGAAAAGTTAGATAGCTATTTTAAAGATTATTTAAAAATTGGGGGTGTTCCCTATTATGTTCTGACAGAAGACAGGGTATATTTAAATGAATTAGTTGAAAGTATTATATACAAAGATATAATTGCCTACCATAAAATATCTGGGGAGAGAGCAGTTAAAGAACTGTTTGTTTTGTTATGTAAAAGAGTAGGTAAACCAACAAGTTATAATAAACTTTCAGAAATATTAAAGATTTCAGTAGATAGTGTTAAGAGATATGTTGGATATTTTGAAAAAGCATACTTGTTTTATGTTGTGGATAGATATTCTAAATCTGCAAATGAGAGAGTAACTTCTCCTAAGAAGATATATATAGGAGATGTAGGGATAAAAAATATTATAACAGAATTTAAAGACCTAGGGGCAAGCTATGAAAATCTTGTGTTTTTAAAGATTAAAGATAAGAATCCCAATTATTATTTGGAAAACTCAATAGAAATAGACTTTATCACAAAAGATTCAATTATAGAAGCAAAGTATAACCAAGAATTAAATAAAAACCAAAAAGAGATATTTGGTTCTTTAAAAATCAAAAATAAGATAGTTGCAGATGGTTACTCCTTTTTTACTAAAGTAATTTAAGCTAAGTTATCTTTTTCCAATAAACTTTCCTGTTCTTAACTCCATCCCCCACCCCCCTCCCACACGCAAAATCAAATTTAAGTTAACTACTTCTTCCCAATCCTCACAAACAGCACATAAATCAAGCTAACTGCAAAACATCCGGTTATCCACGAAATTCCAATTCCAAGCAAACCTTTGTCTATTAATGAATAACCAAGCCCCAAAACTAATACAGCATTAAAAATATTAATTGCTGCTAAATTCTTAATTCTCTTCTTAACTCTTAACAAAGTTCCAAAAATAGAGTTTATGCTTATGAATATTCCAGAAACTGCAAGGATTTGCAAAAACAATAATCCATTTGCTAAATATTCTTGTCCGAATAACAATAAAATATATTCTCCAAAGAATATTGTTATTAAAATTTCAGAAATCATCAAAGCAGATATTATCTTTATTGATTTTTTTATTTGTATCTTAATCTCTTTTTCATTATAGCTTCCTTCTGCAAATAATGATTGTGTTGTTGCCTGAGGAATTACAAACAATAAAGAGGCAATCATCATAGCAATATAATAATAAGCAGTTGTTTCTGGATTTATAATTTGAGTTATCATTAAAGGCAAAATTATTAATGGAAAAACTATTGAGACTAAGTTTACAACAAAAATAAAAATTAGTTAGGAAATTAAGGTCTTTGTTTTATTTCAGCATGAAAAATCTTGAGAATACTGAAGAGTGCAAAGGGAGCATGGCATTGCTCTTAGGAGACAGAGAAATAGTGAAATGTTGTCCATATAAAGTAAAAGATTTCAAGGATAAAATCTGCGAATATTTAGGGAATATAGCATTCACAGATGGCACTAGTTGTAGAAGATGCACTTATGGAGATTCTATAAGAGTTCCGAAAAGTATATGAAGATAATTTGTGCTCCTGTTGTCGCAGATTGATGTAAGTTGTTAATACAGAAAAGAGCTTAATTATTATATTTGTTTATAGATTAACTAATTAGCTAATGACTTTGAAGTGAGGTAAATTATTAGTATCATCTTTTAAAAAGTCGTGGGTTGTTAACACTAATAGTATAAAACTAATTACTCGTCAATTAACAAATAACTAAATTCTTCTCCGCTTAATTAATCTATCAAAAAGTTCATTATATATTAGTGCTTATTAATTTAACTTTTAACATTTTATTTTTTTAGATTAATTACCAAATAAATCCTGCGAGTTTTTGAGCAGCTAATTATATTTGTAAAAATTTTAAGTTTAGTTATGGATTTAATAAATTAGAAACCTTTTTATAATATGTTTTCCTTCTTGAAATGTAAATAGGGTGTGTAAAAAGAGGTGAGTTTATTTAAATGAATGATATAACATTTGCAGGATTACTTGGAGGCATAGGAGGATTAACAAGAGGGGTTGTTGGTTTGCTAAAAGCCCTTTCTATGCGAAGAAGAATACTCTGGCTTTACTATATTATAACTGTTGTTATTGCCTTGATTATAGGGGTTTTTGTTGGAATAATATTTGACTTTGACCCCCGTCTGTCACTATTGGCTGGTTATGCAGGGACAGACATTCTCGAGGGAATTTACAAATCTTTCTCAGTGCAGAAAGTTTATGTCACTTCAAAGACAACCAAAGGAAAAAAGTAATATGGGATTGAAGAATTTTTTTAAACCTACAAAGGAAAAGATAATTATCTCAATTATAATTTTTATTTTAATGATTATTTTTTTCTTGCCTGTAAAAGTAACTGTTATGTGCAGGAATGACGCTTTTTGTTCTTCATCAACTGACAAGTTTGTACAAATATACAAAAGTTATAATATTGAAGGAGTCGATTATTTATATACTTTAATAGAATTATCAATATCATATGTTATTTCATGCATTATTGCAAATTTCACATCAAAAAATAAGAAGAAATAAAAAATGCTAAATCAAAAACTCGTGAATTTCATAACAGAAGCAAGAAAAAGAGGATTTTCAGATACTCAGATAAAAAATGCCTTGATTAAAAACAACTGGCCAGATAACACTGTCGAGGGTGCTTTTAATTTTTTACAGCCCAAATACAAGATAAAAAATCAGGTGTGCGTTTTTCTTTCAGATGAAATCCTGAAAGTTCTGGAAAAAAGGTCAAAAAAGAACATGCTAACAATCCACGAGCAGATTGAGGACATTTTAAGGAGGAGCTGCATAAGAAAAAGCACTTCTATTTCTCAGGAAAAAATTGATGATTTTCTCGTCTCTGTTTTTTCAAGAAGCCCAAAAGGGAGAAAAGGGAAATGAAAAAACAAAAAGACCATGCAGACATTGTCGCAAAGCCTCCTGTAATCTATGCTGTTCCATTCCTGATTGGGATTTTGTTGAACAAATTTTTTTCTTTAAAAATTCTTTCTAGTGTATCTACTAGTCTTTTAATCCTCAGCTGGATTCTTGTTGTTCTTGGATTTTTTCTTGCAGGCTGGACATTGCTAACATTTTTGAAAAAAGGCGAGGATGTAAGGCCTGAAAAACCGACGACAGTGATTATTGCAAACGGCCCTTTTAGATTCAGCAGAAATCCGATATATCTTTCATTCAATATCACATATATAGGATTCTCTTTAATATTGAATAATTTATGGCTGATTATATTCTTGCCTTTTGCATTTCTTGTTCTTCGCTATGGAGTTGTCTCAAAAGAAGAGCAGTATTTAGAAAGAAAATTTGGGAAAAAATACCTTGTGTACAAAAAAAGAACCAGAAGATGGATTTGATAATATACTCAATGACATTCACTATACTTTTATAAATATCAGAATTTATAACAGATTCATGAAAAAGATATTAGTTATTCTTGGGCATCCAAGAGTAAAAAGTTATAATGGAGCACTTGCTGATTCATATGTAAAAGGAGCTAAAAAATCAGGAGCACAGGTAAAAAGAATAAATCTTAGAGATCTTAGGTTTGATCCTATTTTATGGGAGGGCTATGCCAAAATACAGGAATTAGAAGAAGATTTAGTTCAGGCTCAAAAAGACATATTATGGGCAGAACATCTTGTATTTATTTTTCCAACCTGGTGGGCAACCATACCCGCTCTTTTAAAGGGTTTTATTGACAGGATTTTTCTCCCTGGTTTTGCATTCAAATACAGAAAAGATTTTCCATGGTGGGACAAATATCTGAAAGGAAAATCTGCAAGGATTATAGTAACAATGGATGCTCCTTATTTGTATTACAAGTTTTTTATCGGAAGTCCAGGAATTAAAATGCTGAAAAGAGGTGTTCTACAATTTTCAGGAGTAAAACCCGTAAAAATTACACCAATTGGACAGATTAGATTTTTAACTGGAGAAAAAGCAAAAAAATGGCTGAAAAAAATTGAAGTTCTTGGTATGAAAGAGGGAAAATAATCTATCTATTTTTATATAATAAAGATTAAAAAGATTTTATGTCTTGAGATTTTATGAAGTTAAAAGACACTTTGAGTTATCTGAAATACAAAAAAGAATTAAATATAGTCTATGGCTCTACAATTACATCATGGGATAAAGTAAAAACATGGGATGATGTTGTACCGAATGAGAAAAAAGCATTGATTGATGATTTAAAAGACGAATTCAAAGAGCAAGGTTGTCCTTTATTAAAAAAATTAGATAATTATTTTTATTTTTGTGAGTCCAGGGCTAAAAGGATTGAAGGAGAGAACATCAAATTTACAGACAAACCAGCTCTTAACAGTGCACAATATAACTCCCAGCCAGATCATTTTTCTCTGCAGTTATTGTGCTTTCAACATGAAAGACACAAACTATGCATTAATTTTGAATTACAAAAAAATAATTAATTTCTATCTCACTAATTTTTTTAGTAAAGTTTTTATAGGTAGTTGTTAATAATTATGATTATGGAACCAACCCCATCAAAAGCTGCAAATAGGGTGTCATTAAATCGTAGCTTACTTGCAATTGTTATAGGAATATTTTTCCTTACTCTAAATTTAAAACAAGAGCTACTCTCTCAAAAAATTTTAGCATTGCAGTTAATTTTAGCAATACCTCTTTTTACTATTTCTATGCTGGCTTACTCAAAGGTGGGTTACAGAAAAGAGATTAAAGGATGGAATATCTTAGGCTGGGTAACCTTTACTTTTGGTTATGCTTTTTTATTTAATGTTATAGGTATATTAGTGGGAGAATTTATTGGAGTTACCTTAGCCCTCGCTTTCTTTGCAACATCATGGATACTTATGTTAATTTATTCTTTTGTAGATATAAGTTATAACAAATCTGTGATTAAAGAGAGAATAATAAAAGACTCTTTATTCATCTTAATACAATTATTCTTAGGAGTATTTGTTGTTATAGGACTTATTTAATTAATGTAAAATAAACCTCTTAATGTAACTTTCTATAGATTGTTAATAGGTAAATTCGCGGGATTTTTAGGGATTAGTTAATTATTAACAGTTAACAAAAAATCTGTGAAGTGATAAGCAGTTAATTGTTGTTATTATGGATAATTCTGTTGATTACAGCAATTATTTTTTAGAATTATCCATTAGAGAATTCTGGACAAAATATGTCCTAATTACCAGAATTGTCTATAGTTCAATAATCTTTGAAATAATATTATAGAGAGATATTAAATTGACAACTTAACTTAATACCTTGCACGAATAAGCAAGAATATCAATACAATAAGAAGAACTGCACCTATTATTAATAAAATAACTGCTGTATTTTTTTCTTTTGAAGTTTCTTTTATTGAGTCTTTCAAAACAGGAGATTTTACTTCTTCACATCCTATTCTTTCTGCTGGTTTGTCAGAATCAAATAAAATTAAATTTTCACATTCATTTAAATCAGCACAATTTCTTGTTTTAACATTATCATAACACTCACTCCAACCAGAGCATTCCCACAAGGGATTGCATGTGCTTAATAATTCTTCTTTTGTGGTTTTGGTTTTCTTATGATTATTATCCCCATTACCGCCTCCATTACCACAAATATTTCCCTCATCAATTGAGCCATCACAATCATTATCAATATCATCGCAAATTTCTGTTGTTCCTGGATGAATTAAATTGTTGTTGTCATTGCAGTCACTTCCCAAGCAACTTAATCCTATTCCATAACCATCACTATCATTATCAGTGCATGTTGGAGTACATGTTAAATCACTTCCAGTGCAATCTTCATCAATTTCATTGCCACAAATCTCAGCTGCTCCTGGATGAATTAAATTGTTGTTGTCATCACAATCAATAACTCCGCAGACTTCTCCTGTTATGCTATATCCATCTTTGTCAATATCAATACATGACTGAGGCATTTTCAAAACATTGATTGTTACAGAACTTGAACCCTTGTCATTATCCACATCTGTAACCGTGCATGTTGCTGTATATGTTCCGTCGTTTATATAAGTGTAAATTGGATTTTGTGTATTTGATGATGAGCTATCTCCAAAATCCCATGAGTAAACATAAGGAAGAATACCTCCATTTGCTGAACATGTAAAATCTACTGTTAAAGGAGCATAACCAGACAAAGGATTTGCACTAACATTAACAACAGGTTTTATTTCAGGATTATTGCTTAAATAAATCTCTTTACTTATTGTTTCTGGGTTATTAATAAGCCCATCGCACAAAGAGCTTTTTGCAGTACCGATTACAGTTATATCATACCACCCGCTTTGAAGTATAGTGTCCCAATCAACATTAAATTCAACTGGATTAAATGCATCTGGATTTGCATTTAAAGACAAAGATTGTTCTTTTACAACCTTATTGTCTGATTGTCTTATTATTTTTAATACTATGTCTGTTGGAACAGGGCTTAAGACATAATTGTCATCAGCATGATTGCTTATTTTATCAGCAGTTATTTTTATTATCTCTCCTTGAACAGGAAATTGTTTTGATGTTGCTAAATTATTCAGTAAAGTATAGCAAATATTTTTAGGTTCTTCAGAAAGAACATGAATGTCTTTTGATGTTGAAACTTCCTGAGATGAAAGGCATTTTTTATCCGTAATATCAGTTGTTACAGTTATTTTATGATTTCCAACTTGATTAGGTGTCCATGTAAATTCAACATTTTTAAAACCACTGTAAGGTATGCTGATTGTTTTTGTTTCAGTGTGCACAAGCTGATTATTATAATCATAAATTTTTAATTCAACTTTTGTTTCAACAGAATAATGGCTTTCTAATTGCTGAGGTATATATCCTAATGGCCCTGCATTTTTAATTGCAGAGTATGTATTAGCATCAATTTTTGCTAGCACATTAATTACAAGAGGAATGTATGGTTTGACATCATTTACAACACTCAAGGAATCAATTGGAGCATAGCAGTTTTCTTTTTTGCTTAGGTATTTAGTATAGGGTCCTTGAGGGTCGTTTGGATTTGTTCCCCACCAATTTGGATTCTGTTCCCATGGAATATACTCTTCTTTGTAAAAATAAACAGCATAACCATATGAAGACTGAAGAATTTTAGGATAAGACAATTGAATTGTATCATCATCTGAATTTAAGATTTGCTCTTCCCATAAACCACTTCCTACTAAATTGCATTCAGTGTCAAGGCAGACAAAACCAATTACATTATAATCATTAACAGGATTTGAAGTTGCACTAAAAATACCATCTCCAGAGATTACTCCTTCTTTAACTACATAATTAACATATCTGGTTGCAGAAACATTCAATGCTACTAAAGTTAATATCAATACAGCAAAAAATAAATTGAATATTTTTTTGCTCATTCTCCTCCACCCCCTCCTCCACCATCACCACCTCCACTTCCGCCAGCTCCACCAGAACCATCACCACCTGAACTTTCAAAAAGAGATGTAGTTGTAAAATAAACATCGCCATTAATCACAAAATAAAACCTAGTTTCAGGCACGGTTTTTCCACTAATGCCAAGATATTTTATTTCTACAAGATAATTTTCAGGTATTTTTGTCCCCTTTACATCAACTTCTTTAACATTAAACCCAATGTAGTCAGGCTCTCTTTTCATTATGTTGACTATACTTTCTAAATTACCTTCTCCTAAATTTTCATATGTGCCAGTAGGAAGATAAGGTGTTATCTTGCAGTATTTTTTTTCTAGAATAGCTATTCCAGGCTGAACATAAATTATGTTCTGAAATTTTTTATCTTTAATCTCATTGCAAACTCTGTCTCCTCTGCAAAATTCATCAGTTCTGTATGTTTCTAAACCAGTGCATGATTGCATGCAAAATGTTAATGCTGCTAATCCTGTTAATGCTGTTTTTTTCAGATTCATTTTGAATGTAACTTTTAAGTAATTACTGAATTTAAAATTCTTTTATAAAGTTTATTGTTCTACTACATATAATTTTTTTATCTACTGGGTTGGAGTTAATTTTAAGATTTTTTTCAGATTTCAATAATTCTTCCATAAAATCAATTTTCCAGAATTATCTCTTAAAAGGAGCGTATCTCCTGTTTTTGTCCAGACATAATCCTCATTTTCCCAGTATAAATTTTCATCAGTGCTGGTTTTGTTGCTTACAATTATTTTTATTTCCATGTTGCTTTTTAAATCAAAATCAGGGAAAACAAATTTTTTTCTTCCTTCATCTTTTATTTCCCATTTGTTTAAATCACAATCAAAATTGCATTTGTTGTAAAAAGTAATTGTTTGTCCCTTATAATTAAAATCTTTTAATTCAATACACTTTGCGCAGATATCTTCTGAAGGTTCACAAAAGTTTTTTTTATTTTCAACACACTTGTTCCATGCTTCTTTGAATTGATTGTAATATTTGTCTCTTCCTGAGGGAAAATAAAAATTACCAAATCCTTCTTCAATTATTTTTAAATTTATATTTTCATTATCTTTAAAGATATATGCAAGAGTTCTGTCATACATATCATATTTATTTTTACTGAATTCAAGAATTATTGTCTTATTTAAAACCAAATCCTCTAGAAATCTTTTTGCTTCATTATAATAAATCTCGCCTTTTTCAGGTGTATTAATTCCGAGAAGTCTAACACTTGTTTTGTTCTCTATCTCAATTGTGTCTCCGTCTATCACTCTCTGAACCTTTGCTGTTTCTGAATTAGATAAAAAATTTGTAAGTTTGGTGTCAAGATAATTATAGTTGATGGCTATTATTAATACAATCAAAGTTATTAGAAGAGTGATATCTTTTTGTTTTGGTGACATAAATTAAGATAAATTTAAGTTATTAATAAAGATATAGTTGGAAAATGCAGAGGGACACACAATATATAATTCTGTTCGGTTTAAACATTAAAAATTCACAACAGAAAGATTTATATATAAAAGATATATAATTAATTATATATGGAAAAAGAATCAACAATTTTATTGGATAAAAAAGTAATAGAATTGTTAAAAAAAGCAAAAGAGCATCCTAAACAAACTTACAACGAATTATTGGAAAAAATGGCAATAATTCTAATAAAATTAAAAGAAAGAAATCAGTATGATGAATTTTTGCATAAAATACAACAACCCAAAATGAAGGAATTATGGGATAATAAAGAGGATAAATTCTGGGATGAAATTTAACCTTGGAGATATTATTTTAGCAGAAGTTCAATTTTTAGATACCTTTGAAATTAAAACAAGACCTGTTTTAGTATTATTTGAAGAATTTGGAAATATTGTTGTTGCAGGAATAACAAGCAATCTCAAAATGAAAGGAATACCTATTACAACAAAAGAAGGTATGCCAAGAGAAAGCATAATTAAAATAAATTACATTTTTACAATCTCAGAAAAGATGGTAAAAAGATTTTTGTTTCATATCTCCAATAAAAAGAAAGAAACTATAAAAGAAGAAATAGTTAAGAGGATAAAGTAAAAAATTGTTAAGATTCCTGTCCACAAATTTAAAGGAGATGTCGTAAGAAGAACCTTGGTTCTTTTTACTATGCGGGGGACAGGAAAGCTCGCGACCTCGCACAAAAGTTTCTTATGGATTATACTTTTTACCACGAAATCGCTCGTCGAACCTTAGGTTCTTATCACATGATAAATGTTATCTAAAGATAACATATGCGGGGGACAGGAATCGAACCTGCGCAGGCACTAAGCCACAGGATTTCTTACTTCCTTATCTCGAGCAAAGCGAGACAATTATAGGAAGGTTGATTGTCAAGGAAACCTTGGTTTCTTTACATTCTTAAGTCCTGCTCGTTTGGCCACTCCGACACCCCCGCATGAATATACATCTATAAAATCACTTATAAATTTTTGCTTGAGGAAGAATTAAACACAAAATTATTGTTACTTCTAAATATGATTACCTGCTCGGTAACCTCGCAGATTTTTTAGTAATTAATACAGAAAAATAAAATATGTTAGGATGTTAAGTACCCCAATTCATAAATAATTCCCACTAATACATAAAAAGGTTAGAGGCTACATTTTTCAGTTGATTGTGCTAATAATTATAATGTTAGCGAGAGCCAGTTCGTGTGTTGGAAATTCATGGTGCCATGCTATGTTCAAAATAAAGTATTGCCACAGGATTTTTGATATAGATGAAGTAAGAGGATATATTGCAGAATTGATTATTCTTATCTCAAGTTTGTATAACATGCCGATAAAAAAAATGGGTTTTGGAGACAATCATGTGCATTTTAGAGTTGATATCAAGTTGAGGAGCAAACCAGAAGCAGCTAAGATTTTTAGAGAGATAACAGCTAAGAAACTTTTTGAAAAATTCCCGGAAATTAAGAAAGAATATTTTTGGGGTAGCGGATTATGGAATCCTTCATATATATTGGATAATGTTGGAAGTAACGAAGATAATGTTGATAATTACATTTCATCACAAAAATATTCAGTGAATATTAATTAACTACATGCCGCCCGTCTTTGACGGGTGGTTCATTGACGGCACACTTCTTTCTGCCATCCTTCAACAAGGCATTTTGATGATTGTGCATTATGCAGGAAATTTGGAATAAGCAATAGATATTGGATAAGAAACTGGGATGATTGGAATTTGTCAGATAAAGCATAAAATTTTTATCATCAACAATTCACAATTTTTAATATAGTAGAGTTAAATCTTAGCATAATTTTAGAAGAAGGTATTTTGATATTGCTTAAGTCAGCAATATTTCATAAAGAAGAAATTGAAAGGCTATCTGATGTAAGACATAAAAGAAAAATAGCTCACTACAGCATAACAAAACAAACAACAAAAACAATTGCAGAAAAAATAAAAAAAGATGCTTATGATTTTATCAATAAATGCGAGGAGATAATGAAGAAATAGAAAACTAAATAAACTCCAATCATTTTTCATTCTCAATAAAAGAGGATATTATGAAAACCAATCTAAACAAAATCTTGAAAAAAGGCAAGGCTCTTTTTTTAGCTTATGACCAGGGGCTTGAGCACGGGCCGAGTGATTTTAATGACCTGAATGTTAATCCAGAATACATTCTAAATATTGCGAAAAAAGGAAAATACAATGCAGTTATTCTTCAAAAAGGAATTGCTGAAAAATACAATGATAAAATAAAGAAGCTTAAAATCCCTTTAATTCTCAAATTAAATGGAAAAACCAGCCTTATTAAAGGAGAGCCAGTATCAAGGCAGTTATGCACTGTTCAAGAAGCAATTAAATTAGGGGCAGTTGCTGTTGGCTACACTATATATATTGGAAGCATGCATGAGAGCATTATGTTACAAGAGTTTGAGAAAATACAAAGAGAAGCCCATAAAAAAACACTTCCTGTTATTGCATGGATTTATCCAAGAGGAAAAAACATAAAGAAAAGGTCAAAAAAAGAATTAATGGCTTATGCTGCGAGAACTGGCTTGGAAATAGGGGCAGATATTATAAAAATAAAATTTGAAGGCAAAGTAAATGATTTAAAATGGGCTGTTAAATCTGCTGGCAGAACAAAAGTCGTTATTGCCGGAGGGATAAAAAAAGGAGAAAAAAAGTTTTTGAGCCAAGTTGATGATATTATGGAATCTGGTTGTATAGGTTTGGCAATAGGAAGGAACATATGGCAGTCTAAAAAACCTTTGGATATTACAAAAAAAATTAAGAAAATAATCTGGAAATAGTTGTGTTAAATAATTTAGAAGAAGGTTAGTAATACAAAAGAATTAAACAACAATTTTCTTTTTTGGCATAATTACTTCATCAAAAACAACAATCATCTTTTTGACAAATGGATTTTCTTGATTAAGTTTATATAATTTTGCATTTCCAATTATTCTTGTTTGGATTAGAATCTTGTTCTTTATTAAATCATCAAAAATCCTAAATAGAGTTGTTCTTCCTATCTCTGCACCTTCTGCTATATCTGTTATGCAATAATCCAATTCTCTTCCCTCTATCAAAAATTCCAAAACCCTTATTTTTGGGGTATCTCCTAATGCTTTTCTAAATAAAGTCTCCATATAAATTATAAATAATAGGTATTTATAAATGTTCCTATTTTGAAACAATAGCGTTTCAAGAAATTAAAAAGGTTTTAAAATCCTATAATCATTGTATAATTATGGATTTAAAAGAGGCGATAATGAAAAGATTTCTAAGAAAATTGATTAATCTTGGCATTTGGGGAGGAAGACATACTGAAATTAAAAATCTACAAAAATCTTTGCCATCTCATATTAGAGGAACAAAAGATATGAAAAAAGCAATAAAAGAGTTAATTAACAAAGATTTCTTGAATGTAAAACCATCAACAAGAGAGTTGCATGTTTCTCTAAACAGCCATAAACAAAAAGAAATTTATAATTTTTTACAAGAAAATGAAACCAATAATTGTAATTAATCTAAAAACTTATCAGCAAGGAAAGGAAGTTATTAAACTTGCAAAGATAATTGAAAAAGTTGATAGGAATATTATAGTTGGTGTTCAGACTTCTGACATCAAAGAGATTAGTGATAAAACAAGATTAAAAGTTTATGCTCAGCATGTTGATTATATGGAACCTGGAAGAGAAACTGGTTTTGTTATTCCAGAATCTGTTAAGGCTGATGGTGCTGCTGGAACATTTCTAAATCATTCTGAACACCCTTTGAAAATTGATGCTATAAAAAAGACAATAGAAAGATGCAAAAAATTAAAACTAAAAACAATGGTTTTTGTTGGGAATTTGAATGAAGCAAGAAAAATAGAAAAATTAAGGCCTGATTATATTATATATGAACCACCTGAATTAGTTGGAGGAAAGATTTCTGTTTCAGAAGCAAAACCTAATATTATTTCTGAAATTGTCAAGAAAATTAAAATTCCTATTTTAGTTGGAGCTGGAATAAAAAAAAGAGAAGATGTTCAGACAGCAATGAAGCTTGGAGCATTTGGCATTGGTGTTTCTTCCGCAATCACCAAATCAAAAAATCCTGGGAGAGTTTTAAGAGAATTGTTAAGTTAAATACATCACTTCATAAGTAATTTCTATTAATACACAAAAATGTTAGGGGCTATATTTTTAGTTAATTGTCCTGATAATTATAATCTTTTTTATATAATTTACCTTAAACCTAATATAATTTGTAGGCAACATTTAAGACTTAATGTAGTTAAACATGAAGAAGTGAAATAACAAGAAATTGAGATCATTCACATTCGCTTTAGTATTAACTGTTAACCAAAAAATCTGCGAAGTTATGAGCAGGTATTTTAATTCTTCATCAAATTTTCACAACCCAGCAATCCATCCACCATCAACAACCATCTCCTCACCTGTAATGTATGAAGAAGCATCTGATGCAAGAAATACAGATGGTCCTGCAATATCAATCGGTTTTCCTGTTCTTTTTAATGGAACCTTTGCTATTATGCCTTGTTTTTGCTTTTCATCACTCAAAATATCTTTTGTCATTGCAGTTTCTATAATTCCTGGATGAATAGAATTAACTCTTATTCCCCTAGCCCCGCATTCTACTGCAAGTGATTTTGTTAAAAGCCTGATTCCGCCTTTGCTTGCACAGTATGCAGCAGCTGAAGGATATCCTGAAATACCAGCTACAGAAGATATATTAATTATACTAGAGCCTTTCTTCATGTATTTTAATGCTGCTTGAGAGCATAAAAAACACCCCTTTAAATTTACATTAATTGTTTTTTCCCAGTCCTGCTCTGAAATATTTTCTATTGCTCCTGGAACAAAAATCCCGGCATTATTGACTAAAATGTCTATTTTCTTGAATTCTTTAATTGTCTTTTCTATGAGTTCCTGGACTTGTTTTTTGTCAGAGATGTCTGTTTTAACAAAAATTGATTTCCTCTTTAATTTCTTGATTTCATTAACTGTTTTGTCTCCTGGAATTATATCTGAGACTACAACATCTGCTCTATTCCTTGCAAGCTCAACAGCAATTGACTGCCCAATACCTCTTGCAGCACCAGTAACAACAGCAGTTTTCCCCTTTAAATCAAACATTTTTTCCCCTTTTTTATTTTACATTTAGAAATATGTTTAATATTTAAATGTTTCTGAAAAGGGGTGGAAGGGGTGAATCGAACACCCGTCTCAAGAGCCACAGTCTCGTGTTCTGCCATTAAACTACAACCACCATTGTAAGGCACCTAACTTGAAGTTTCCTGTAAATTTTAATTAATAAAGGTATAAAAAACTTCTTGTAGTGGTTTTGAAGTTTTTTAGCCAGAAAAAAAGACACAGCAAAAACCTTTTTTGTTAAATGCACCAGGGTCTGGCACTCCTTGAAAAAACCAACCAAGAAAGAATTTGAAACAATTACAAAAGTGTCTGCTATAGGTATTTTGATTTTAGGAGTTGTAGGATTTCTAATATCAATAATAATAAATTTTTTCACTTAGGAAGTTTATGTTACTTCTTTTTAATAACAACATAATAGAAACATTTATAAATACCCTATTCATAGAAAAACCATGAAAAACTTTAAAAGATACAGAGGAAACTTTGCAGAAGCTTTAAGAGAATTAGCAGAATCTAAACCAAAACAGAGATTTGCAACACCTGCAGAGGCAATGGATGAGAGAATAAGGCAGGGAGGGAATGCAGATATCTGCACAAGCAGTGCATGGTATAATGCAAGTTTTAGTGAAGTTTATGGAAAAATTCTAGGCACAAGAGGACAATTCAACCCATTAGTCAATTATGCTCAAAAAGCAGTAGATTCTATGAGAAATGGAGAATTTTATCTTAATGATGATATTTTGCTTAATGGAAAACCTGCTGTTAA
>Ga0209542_10011918_pt1 | contig 15324 bp, 13 predicted proteins | sample RifCSPhighO2_01_FD_184028 | JGI IMG/M metagenome (GOLD analysis project Ga0209542, IMG submission 184028) | Soil microbial communities from Rifle, Colorado - Rifle CSP2_plank highO2_0.1 (SPAdes) (version 2) | ecosystem: Environmental > Terrestrial > Deep subsurface > Rock core/Sediment ... | reverse complement strand
ACTCCGAAAAAATCCTTTGCCCTCCTTGCCGAATTCCCACACGGCGCGCGAAGCGCGCCCCTCGGTTCCAAAAATTCCGAAGGGTATCTAAGTTTGCTGCGGGACTTGGATTCGAACCAAGATACCAGCCTTCAAAGGGCTGTGTCCTACCATTAGACGATCCCGCAAATAATTTAATTCTCAATTTCGCGAATAATCCTTTCTTTTTCTCTGCGCATCTTTTTTACCTTTTGTTCGCACCTCCTTGCCTCTTGCTCAGTCATAAACAATATTTTATATACCAACTTCAGAGGCCGTTGTGACTTTGTTGAATGTACTTTTCCCTCATTATGTTCGAGAATTCTTTCTGTTAATCGGTTTGTACTGCCAACATAATACCATCTTTTCTTTTCGCTTGAGAGAAAATACACATACCAATTCTTCATATCTTTCTACCATTAGACCTGCCCGCGCAGGTAGGCGATCCCGCAATAAAAACTTAAACCTTACAGTTTATATCTTAAACCTATACCTTATACACCACATCCTTTCGCTCAACCACCACCTTCCAGCCGCGTTTTTTTGCGACGTCATACAACTTCTTATTCGGGTTGAACGCGATCGGATGGTCAACGAGGCGTAAAAAACTGATATCCGCCTCGGTGTCCCCCACTCCGATGGAATGACGAAGGGTTAGGCGATACTTTGCGCACACCCGTCGCAAAATTTTTGCCTTATCGGAGATGAGATCTTCGTACAGAATCTTTCCGGTAAAACGTTCGCGGCCATCTACTGCATATATCCTTCCGTAGACCGTATCAAATCCGAACCTGAACGCAAATGGCTGTACGATATCGGTCGGCGAATTTGAGATGGCAACAAGCACATATTTCTTCCTGCTCAGATCGTGAACGAGGTCGCGCGTAAAACGATACACCCGGTTTTTTTGATATGCCATGACTTTTTCCGCCGCGCGCCATAGCTTCGGCTGACGCACTCCTTTGATGTGCCTGACATAACAGCGAACCAGCGCCTGAATGTATTCTTCATACGACCCTTTCCGGTCAAGCCACCGCCGGTAGGGCTTTTCATACGTGCGGCGCGCTCTTTGAGGAAACAGCCCCTCGTTGATGAGAATATCAACAAGCTCAATGATCAAGCTTGAACGGAATATTGTTCCGTCAATATCAAACACCGCGATTTTTTTACCGGAAGTTCTCATGATGCATGCCTCATGCCTCCCGCGTGGCCATTTCCACAAGCGCCATTTCAAGGGGCAGTTGGGGAATGGGAGAGCGTTTTGCATCGCGCTCCGCCTCAAAGAGCACTTTGATGTTCTGCTCAAGGTCCGTGTGCGAAAACGATCCCATAAGGGATTTTGCAAGCGCTATATCTTGCGGCAACATTTCACCCGCGATAAAACGCTCAAGCTGGGGATCGGTCTTCAAAAAAAGTATCGCGCGAAATCGCCGTAGAAGGACCCGCGAAAGATAGCCGAGATCGTAGCCAATATCCATGGCGTTTTCAACCGCCCCCATAGCGCGCCCAACATCTTTTGCCGCCACCGCTTCCATAAGCGTATGGACGATCTCGCTTTTCGGAATGCCGAGCGTCTCCTCAATATTGGCAAGGGCTATTCGCCCATCTGAAACGGCAAGCACCCTTCCCAAAACACTTTCGGCGTCCCGCATGGAGCCCTCGCCGAGAAGCGCTACTTGGTGCGCCGCCACATCATCAAGTTCATGTCCTTCGGCTTTCGCTATTTTCACCAGGCGCTTTTTCATGTCGGCAACCGCGGGCCGCCGAAAATCAAACGCCTGGGTGCGCGATATGATGGTCTGCGGTACCTTATCAAGTTCGGTCGTGGCAAGAACAAATATTGCATGTGCCGGCGGCTCTTCAAGCGTTTTTAAAAGGGCATTGAAGGCATCTTTGGAAAGCTGGTGCACCTCGTCAATGATGTAGATCTTGTGCGCTCCTATCGCCGGCGCAAGCCGCACTCCTTCGCGCAATTCTCTGATGTCATCAACGCCGCGGTTTGACGCCGCATCAATTTCTATCAAGTTCAACGCCGAACCATCGCTATATGAGACGCACGACGCACAATCATTGCAGGGAGCCGCGGGGCGGTTAAGACAATTCATTGCTTTTGCAAGGAGCCGCGCGGTCGTTGTCTTTCCGACGCCGCGGGGACCCGAGAACAAATAGGCATGGGCAACACGCCCCTGTTTCATGGCGGCACGCAACACACCAATAACATGATCCTGCCCGATTACCTCCTCCCAGTCCTTCGGGCGATGCTTGCGATAGAGCACTAAATGCGATTGTTTTTCATCTTTCATATCAATTGAGTTCTTCAAAATACTAGCATGAATGGGCCGTTTGTAAAAGTGTGTCACCAGACACACTTGTCCCATGCGCGCCGTAGTTCCGGATAACACAAAACCCGCCGGCGGCGGGTGCTGGAGGCGGGCTAGCGCCTGCCCTCTATCCTGTCAAACTCGCTCGTGTAAAAGCTCCCCATAGCGGAAAACATCCCGCCGTCACGGCATATCGCATCCACATCTTCCGTATCCATGCCAAGAAACGCCTGACTCGTAAGATCAGATGCTCTGGCGTTGGCAAGCTGGTCATCAAGCGCCTTGTGCCCTCTCTTCAGCCATCGGCCGTCCATCCGAAGGAAATATGCATACACCTCGCGCGAATCCCCTCCGCGGTGAAGCCCTGCCTCGTTCCAGACGATAAACGGCTTCTCGTGCTCTCCGTACACCAAGACATAATCCACGCGCCCGGCTCCCGCGGACCGCATGTACATGCCGGCGGTAAACACGCTCCCATTCGGCAGAGCACAAGAAAATGTCTTATGGCTCCACGCCTCATATCCGCGCGGAAGATCGGGAGCAGACACGATCGTCTGGGCGCCTGCAGGCGCCGAAAGCGTTACTACCATCACAAGGACGATAAGAAGCGCTCGCATGTCTATGAAATGAAAAAGTATCTGCTCTTTTTATACTCTCTTTACTCTATTTTGTCAAGTTATTTACTTGACTATATTTTATTTTTATTGTACACTGGTACAAGCAAAAAACACCCCATCCCCGTATACGTCGCAAGGAGGCACAATGGGTGCGTTGATGAAAGATTATGGCACGTGCCTTGTCTACAACCGCGTATCGCTTGCGGGGCTGATCCTGCTTATCCTGGGCGGCATCGCTACGTTCATGCAATCCACCCTTGCCCCGTCTCCCGCCAATACCGGCGCTCGCGACATCTTGTTCCATTTGAGCTTCCTTATAAACCTAGGAAGCGCGCTCCTTGGGTTCTCGGGGTTCGGCATTCTAACATGTCTCGCCTATCGGCGGACACTCCGACACATTGATCGGTTCGGGCACGTTGACAAGCTTTTTTCCGAACGCCTAGGGAAGACCTATTGCTGTCTCCGAGGCATGAAACTTGCTATGCAGAAACGCGGAATCTCGCGATAGCGCGCCATATAAGACCATGCACGGAAGCTATGACGGCTTCCGTTTTATTTTTGAAAAATTGACACCTGGTATAGTACCCCCGCCTTGTCATCAGAAATATATATCGCCCCTGCCGGCCCGACTTTTATATCTACGGGACGACCAAGTGCTTCCCCTTCTTGTATCCACCCGGTGATAAAGTCCCTGGGCGCCAACGCCTTTCCCGCATCATCAACACCAACATACACCACCTTGTATCCGGTCGGCTCCGAGCGATTCCATGAGCCATGATACGCGACAAGAAATCCATCACGATATGCATCTGGCACTTTAGAAAATTTGGTAAACGCAATTCCTAATGGCGCGGAGTGCGCAGGAATTTCCACATACGGCGGCGCCTCAAACGGTTCTTGGCACGGGTTCCTAATGTACGTGTTCTTGTCAAAACTAGCGTCATGAATGTTATTTCCGTAACAAATGGGCCACCCGTAATTCAACCCTTCGCGTATGATATTCACCTCATCCGGCGGAATGTCATCGCCCAACCAGTCGCGCCCCATGTCGGTTGCAAAAAGTTCATGCGTTACGGGATGCCAGTCAAAAAATACGGAATTGCGAAGACCCCGCGCAAACTCGCGCACATGCGTTCCATCGGCGTCAGCAATGAGAATCCTCGCTCGCCTTTCATCCGATTCCTTGCACACGTTGCAGGAAGAGCCGACCGCAACAAACAACTTCCCTTCATATAAAGAGCCAGGCGGACCAAATCCGATGGTCCGCGTGAAATGCCCCCCATCTGCTGGCAGGTCAAGAATCGTCTCGCCGGACCCGAGAGTGCTGTTCTCTGCAATATACTGATAGCGCCGAACCCGCTGCTCTTCCGCGACATACATGTATCCATCATGGAACGCAAGACCGTGGGGCCGGTTAAGACCGACGAGAAGCGCACGATGTTCTTCCGCAAAACCGTCATGATCGCGGTCAAAAAGCACCGTTACCATGCCCTCTCCGGTTTGAGTTACGAGCATTGTACCGTTCGGGTCAAACGCCATCACGCGCGCGCCGGGTAATTCTTCCGCGTAGAGCGACAGGCGAAATTCCGGAGGAAGCATAAGCGGGAGCGCGACATCCTTTCCAAGAAGCACATCTCCCTTCGGCACGAGATCGCCGATATCGCGAGAAGAAGAAAAAAGCGCCGGACGAAAAGCCGGCACGAGCGTACGGTAGACAAAAAAGACACCAATAACGAATGCCACCGCACATATCAGAAAAAGTGCTTTTCTCATTTGGTCGCCCCGCGCTTAGCGATATCTTGTTACTGATTCACCTGGGAGGGAGCGGCAGGAGAAGGCGCTCGCTTCTTGAACACAAAGAATTTGAGACCCGTAAAGTTCCAGATGAGATTAAGTACGGTTGCTACAATCTTTGAGGCGACAAGCCAGCGATTCTCGGAAAGGCCAAACAATGAGCCGATATTCGTCGTAAGAACAATGACGGCACCCGTATTGATAAGAAACCCCACGATGGTCACGGCAAGAAATATAAGAAAATCATGGTGGTCGCGCTTTTCGCTTTGCTCGCGAAATGTCCAGTACTTATTCCAGTAATAGCTGTTGAGAAGCGCCGTCAAAAACCCGGGAAGATTCATGGGAGCAAGCCCGCCACCCTTTGTCACTCCGGTGAACAAACTTATCAAGCTTAATACGCCGGAGTCAATCGCAAAGTTTGAAAACCCGATGATGGCGAATTTCGCAAGCTGAAGAAATACCGGAATGCGATGCGCAATGATGGAAAATACCCAAAAACCCGCAACGGCGCCAAGCGGAAATATGACAAAACTTGCCACAATCAAAATAAGCGGATGGACCGGTGCGTCTACCAGCACCAATGTCGGTATCGCAAAAAGCGCAACAAGGCCTCCGACAAAAAAACTAATTCCGGTATCTGTTTTAAACATAAAAATATATTGTTACCTTCGGTACGCTGGATGCGAATACCACCGCTTATTCGCCAAACTGTTTTCTTCGCAACATCCGGTCATAGTGCCGATATGCCGCGAGCATCTGTATGCCGTTTTTTATCTGCCACAAACACTTCTCGCTTTTTTCAACCGAGTAATTGATAAGCAGGGAACGGATATCGCAAAGCCCCTTCGCCGCTTTGTCGTCTATCTCACCGAGCATCCGATCAATATCGGCGTGTGTTCTAGTGCCATCTAAAAACCGCTCAAAAAGGGGCAGGAGCGCGCGTTGCGCCGAACGGGAACTATCCTCCGCTTCTTTCGTTTCGTTTATCGGGCCTTCCTGTATAACCTTCACCCCCGACTCCAACCAAGAGCGAAAACTTTTCTCGTCAAAAGAGGCATACTCTTTCATGCCGAGAGAAATATTGAAAAGTTCGCGAACTTTCGCGACGTGCAGTTCTATTTTTTTCACCTGCTCTTCCGTGATCCCGGCGGCCTCCTCGGGTCGTTCACGGAGTAACTCCTGCACGTCGGCAAACGCATCCGCTCCGACCGCGGCAAATGCCACGGGGATGCATAGCTCCACCTTTCCTAAAAAACTATCACCATCCTTGCCAAGCGATTCCTCAAGAAGGCGCACCAGCGTGTCTGCGGTCGCCATCTTTTCACCAATCATAACCCGGTCAAACGGGTGATGCCCCGCCCCCTCCTCCATGCCCCCGGCAAGAGCATCTCGTGCGATCAGTTCCCGCGCAACATCATGGAATATCGGAAGTGCATTAAGAAACTTATGCTGAACACGCTCTGCAGGTACATACAAAGAGGGCTCTCCTTCATGCTCATGATCTTTTTCTACCGAAGTTACCTGTTCAGTCATAGAATATGTTACACCGCTACATGCGAGCGAAACTCTGCATGATCTCGTGTTCAATCTCGTCCCGGGGGCGCCCGAACGTCAGACGCGAGTACTCTTTCATTTTTTCTATATACTCCCGGTTGAAGGGGTTGGGCGGATAGGTCCTCACGGAAAACGGTGTTGCGGTTTTACCCTTGATGAGCAGTTTAACATAGCAGCTGAAGTTGTCTACATTCACAAGATCGGACGCCATGAACACCGGGGCGAGCTGTTTTTCCAAAAATTCCGCGTCCTCGGATCCCACGCGAAACGCCGCCATGGAGCCAACGTTTCCGAACACGGCTTTTTTGATATTCTCTTCAAGCTGTCCGATGAATTGATGCGCCATGGTAAGGTTCAGCCGGTATTTTCTCGCCTCCGAAAGGATGGTCGCGATGGAGGGCGTAGTGACGTTCTGAAACTCGTCAAGGTAGACGTAAAAGTCGTTGCGGATCTCCTCCGGAATATCGGTACGGGAAAGAGCGGCAATGAGAAGTTTTCCCACGATGATAAGACCCAGCAAAGACGAGTTCAATTCACCCAGGCGGCCCTTGGAAAGATTGATGAGAAGAATTTTTTTATTATCCATGATATCGCGAAAATTGAACGCGGATTTTTCCTGCGCAATAATGGGGCGCATGATCTCGTTTGCAAGAAAATTGTCAAACTTTGAGGTAATATAAGGCACCATGTTCGCAAGAGACGCCTCTCCTCCCGCTTTTTCCGCGATGGTCTCCCAAAAACTTCTCACAACAATGTTCCCGCAATGCGAAAGCTTCAGATCGCGGAAATCCTTGTCGGCCATAACGCGCGATATCTCAAGCATGGTGTTTCCCGTAGACGGGTCTTCCATGACAAGAAGCGTTGCGTTCCGGAAATACTGTTCAAACATCGGACCAAGCGACTCCGGAACGCCTCCGTACAGCTTCTGAAAAATACCGAAAAGCTCGTTTACGACCATGGTCTTCTGCTCCGGAAACCGCGTATCGTATTCAAGCATGTTCAATCCCATCGGGCGCGAAATATCGGCTGGATCAAAGTACACGACGTCCTTGACGCGGTGCTCCGGCACGTACCCCATCACCTCCTCTATCTCTTGCCCATGCGGATCAATGAAGCAGAGTCCCTTCCCATCCTCAATGTCCTGGCGGATCATGTTCTTGAGAAACACCGATTTACCGGTACCGGTCTGCCCGATGATATAAAAATGGCGGCGGCGATCTTCCGAAGGAAGCCGTATCGCTGTTTCGGTGCCGCGATACGCGTTATATCCCAACAGCAACCCCTCCCGCGGCGCATCCGGAGGAGGCGGGGCCTCTTTTGCCTTCACAAACTTGATCTTCGGCGTATCAAGTAATACGTTCGGAAAGTGATACAAGCTTGAAAGTTCTTCGCTATTCATGATCATGGAACCCGCCTCGGAAAACACCCGGAAAGAAAATCGGTAGATGAATTTCTTGAGCGCCGATGGGTTCGTAACGCGCTCAAATCCGAACGAGTTCAGTTCCGGATCCTCAAACTGCGAGAAGGCCGCCTCCAGAGAATCAAGGATCTGCTCGGCCCGCTCCGTAGTCGCGGCAGATGTGATAAGGCGCATACTCACCTGAAAAAGGTCTTTTGACGCTTTCGCCTCCATTCGCTTTAGGTATTCCTCTTCTTTGGGAGTCGCGCGATGCGTCATCTCATCCTTTTTGTCGTTCTTAGAAGAAAAGAGTGCTGAAAATATCTCGCCGAATTCACGGGTCACATCAAGCCCGCGGCCCACATCCTTGAATGACCGCTTTCCTTTATACACATCGCGCACGTGCGATACGATCCGCATTGCCAACTCCCGTCCGACCGGTTTGATATTTAACTGGAACACGGCTCCCTCGCCTTCTCGGGAAAGTTTTGAGAAAGAGTTCGTGATCTCTTTTAGCGGGTCTCCCGGAAGCTCACGATAGGTTTTTACCGGCATCAGCGGCGTTTTCTTCAGAACGATCCTACATGCCGCAGCCGCCCCTTCGGGATTGAAGATATTATAATCCTTCACCCGCTCAACGTATGCTACCGGAAACGTGCCCTGCATCATCTTTTCCATTGATGCGGAGAATTTCCGCGGAACTGCAACGTAAAAATGGATCTCCTCTCCCACATGCGAGACGGCGAGCTCAAGAGAAAGCGTTGAGGCGCCGTAGAGAAACGCGCGCCACGAAGAGTCCTTTATGATGCGAACCGAGGAAAAAAAGTTCTCCATCAACGCGATCTTCTCGCGCACCTGTTCCGCGCCAAGCTCGCGGTCCTTCACATCGCGGGGAAACGCCACCAGAAATAGGTCCATCTCAAACGAACGGGACACTTCTTTTTTCTCAAGCATGCCATTCAGAATATACAAAAACACGCCGATCCCAATGACGACAAGAACGAACAGTGCATAGAGTGCGAAAAGGAACATTGGTATGCTTCCCACGGGAAAACGCGCACGGCGTTTCTATCGGGAAAGTTATTTTTTCTGCATGATCTTTGCGTAATACTCATCAGCAAGGCGATCGTGCAATTCATCTAACAACCACGGCGTCATGGCGCGCGCAAGCGTTACGGCCTCCATAACTCCTTTTTCAAAAGAAAGATCAATGAGCGTCCGAAGCTGGGCCTCCCGCTGTTTCTTTTTAAGGTCTCCGTCCGTTCCGGACACATTGTCCATCGCGGGTGTGGGCTGGATAGGCACCATGCCGCCGGAGAGCACCGGGATGGAAGTCGGGGGTTCAGTATATTTTTCCTTGAACACCTGGCGAAATGTCTCCTTCTCGTCGTGCGTTACTCCTTTTTCGGCAAGCGCCTGTTTTTTCTCCTGAAGCAAGCGTTCAAGTTCTTGTATCTCGGCGGCGGCCGTATGTTCTTGTGATTGGGGAGTAGTAATCTCTGCCATATGATATGTGAGTCCTTTATGGCGAACATGTGGGATCGTCGCCATATAATAGCGCCGTCAGTAAAACCCGCATACTGCCTACTCCCCTATTTTAGCACCACCGGGGAAATAAAAAAAGCCGCATTCTTCTGCCACATTCAAACGCCGCAGCCCTTCGGCGTAGCGTCAAGTTCATACCCCGCGTGGCACCGCTCATGCTGATGCAAGCTTCTTTGCGGTTGTCGTAACCCACTCCTTTGCCGCACGTTCCTGCGCGACGGCTACCTTCTTCCATTGGGCGTCGGCACTCGTCTGAAACTTTTTTAAGGTGCCCTCAAAGCGGTCCATATACTTCTGCTCTTTTTTGAGAACGTCTAAAAGCTGGTCTATTGTCTCCTCGGATAAGAAGGCGGATGACGAGATGATCGCCTCTTTAATATCCTCGGCGAGCATTGAGCGCGCAAGCAATACGCCGACCTCTTGTATCTTTTTTTGCATTGGTGTTTTCATAGGTTAGTTATATACCAGCGACAAGACGCGCAATAATTCCGGCGGCCTGCCCCAATTTCAAAAGATGACCCTGTTGCATGGCTGTATCCATCGGACTTCCTGAAAGTCCCCACTCCTGAACGCCAATATTGTTTGCCTCGGCTATCGCTTTTGAGACCTCCATGATCTGCCCGTCCGTTGGAGCGCCCATCCCCGCCTGTTCAAGAAGAATTCGTGAGGTATTCCATATCGTATCTTTCATAGCAACTTCCCCAACCGCTTGGGCGGCTCCCGACTCAACTGCGGCCTTTGCCCCAAGCCCAAGGATCTTGGGCGCCACGAAGACAACGCCTCCGATCATGATTAATGCCTCAAGCCCACCATAGACATAGTGCATCAGATAATTCGGGTCAAGCTCTTTCATGATGATCTTTCTCATGTCGCGCCATTCGCGCGCGACCTCGCCGTTCTGGTATGAACGCAGTTTTACCTCAAGTTCATCGCGAAGATCATCAAGCTTGTCTTTGGCAAGGATCTTTTCTCCGGAATTAGAGCGGTAGTACCAAAAGTTCTTTCCCTTGATCTTGAATCCGCCAAGCTTTTTGACAAGCTCTCCTTCTGCCTGGTCCAATAAACGCTTGATATGCTTTTCATTTTCCGCGGTCTTCTCGTAAGTGATCAACCGAGAAACCTTTTCATATTCACTTGCCTTTTGGACAGGGCCGGAGCGCGCCTTGAGTTGTTCGGCCTCAAGCCATGCTTCGTTCACATCAAGTTTTTCAAGCTGGTGTAATACAAGTGTTGCCTCCTGGCCCGTTTTGCGGCCAACCTCTCGTCGTGCTTTACCGAATTTTTTGCCCTGATAGAAATCCCAAAGCCCGAACGAAGCAAGACCTTTCAGCCGCTCTTTTGTCCAACCCCACACCTTTGAGCTATTCCTGTTCTTTTCATACGCATCCTGCAATTCGGCGGCATTCTGGCGGCCTATGGGCGCCTGCTCCGGATGCATGACTGCCATCGCCTCGCGAAACATCTCCTGCTTCATCTCCGCAAGCTTTTTATACACGGGAGAGATATCGGTCTCGTTCATTCCTGCCTCATGCGCAAGGCGCAGCTGTAATTCATATTCTTCGCGCGCCTTGACGGCCTCCTCCCGGATCTGCCTTAATGCGTCATCAGAAAAAACAATCTTTGGCTGATCTCTTCGTTCCCGGATGATGCCCTCACCCACGTGTGCAACTTTATGCTCCCGGTTGATCTTGAGCGCGTCTTCATATGTTTTCCATTTTTGATCGGCGATCCACTTATAGTCGGCAACATCCGACTCGTTCAATCCCGACTCTTTGGCGACTTTTTCCCAGCGCTTGTGTTCGGCCTCCGCCCGTTCGGCATCACGTTTCAGTTTTGAAAGATTTTCACGCGAAAATACGGGGTAGCGATCCCGTTCGCCCCTTTCTTGCGCGCGTTCGTCAACGCGCGATCTGGCGGATGTCGGCCGTTCAGCGGGTTGCGGTGCGGGGGTCTCTCTGGGTCGCACTGTGTCAGGATTTGGGGTACCGTCTTCTCGCGGCACATCAACAACAACCGGCTCCGGCCGCCTCGGTCCGGCGTCTGGCGCTCCTTCTACCGGAACACCCTCTGCGGGTTGTGCATCGGCTGGCCTTCCCGCCGTACGCGCCTCATAGCGCGCGGTGCTTTCGGCGGCGGTCATATGTGAAGCATTTTTCGCATCTGCATACTCCTTGTGTGCGGCATTCCACTGATCCTCCGTCACTTCAAGACGTCCGCCACTGGTAGCATCGGTGTTAGGAACATGAACATACTCACCGAGCGGCTCCCCCTGGGGGCCGTACCCTGCGCCCTGCCAAACGGTCCTTTCCGGCAGATCAACATACTTCGCACCTTCTAAAAGCAAATGTGCCTCCGTGAGTTTTCGGCCGGAGGTAATAAGATCGCGAAGCTGTTGATCAACCTCCACAGGATTTGTTGCAATCGGATCAATTGCCCGGGGACGCAAAAATCGTAACGTGAATACACCCTTAAGAAAGTCCAGCACTTTCGCCAAGAATTTCTTATCCTCGGGTCTCGCTCGCGGCCCGCTCTCCGCCTGGCGAATACGTTCCTCAATGTTTTTTATCTGTGCCTCGTAGTCATATGGTTCTCCGCTCCTGGTCGTCTGCTCCTGTAAGCGCATGAGTGTTCGCACAACCTCATCAAGCCGCCGGCCATACTTTTCTTCTTCGGTCTGAGGGCCTTCAGGTGCCGGCGGTTCGTCTGCCGGATGTGCTTCCAGCGCCGGTTGCGGAACCTCTTCTGCCGTTACATCAATAATAACGGGCTCCGGCCTTGGAACGGAATCATCAGGCGTTACGGGCTCCGCAGTTATTATTTCAACTTCCTTTGGAACATGCACCATCGCATCCGATGAGGACACCGATGCGTCGGGAACACTTGGGGCAGGTGGGATAGCCGGGGCAGCTGGTGCCGCCGCTACTGGCGCCTGTGAAGCAATACCGCGTTTTTTTAACTCTGCTTCAAGGGTCGCCCGCTCACGCTCCCACGATGCGCGAACCACGCGCATCTTTTCAAAAAGATGTTCCATCCCCTTCGGGGCCGTTCCGATGCCAACAGTCGTATTCTCAAGACGCCGCCTTACCCTATTCAAACGCTCCTGAAGCTGTTCCGGCGAGAGACCGGCATAGTCCTCTGCCTGCGATGCGGCGGGAAGTTCTTTGGATGCTCCGCCATCGGCAGAGATCCCGGTAGCGGACTTTTCTGCGACTTTCGCCTTTTCATTCCATGCGCGTTCTATCTCTCCGCTCAATTGGTTGACAGTATCAAGCGCCCGCTTGATCTCTTTTGCGTATGTCCCCGGCGCTTTCCCTTGTTCGCTCTTCACCAACTCATCAAGCTCTTTTTGCGCGGCTTCGCGTTTTTTCATAAGTTCTTGAATGTCTGCCGGTGTTTCCGGTACGGGCGGTTTTTCGGCGAGTGCGGCCTCCATTTCTCCTTTTGCACGGGCAAGAAGATCTCCTCCTTCCGCCGCGCCAACCGCAGACCACGGCATGGTCTCATCATCAGTTTGCACTATTTCTCCACGCCGCGACATGCCGCTCAAAAAACCTTTTTGCTGCGCCGCCTTGTCCTTTTCTTTTGGCGCCTCGGGCGGCACGACTGCGTCTGCCGCTTTGTTAAGATCGGGAAAAAGCGGTAAACGTGGTTCACCGGTCTTGGAATCAAGCGGATCTTCTTGTTTCGCTCCCGATGGGATCTCTGGAGACATAAAAGTATTTTTATTATGCCATACTATGCCAAGTGTAGCACATCATATAAGGAAAGAAAAATGCCACATACGCAAGACATACCGGGATATGCACCGCTTATCCACATATCGTCAGAAAAACATCTGGGGATAAGCGTGGGGGTACTGGACGAAGTGAGAACCATTTTACTACAGAGAAAATCGGCTTTTTCATACAGTATGTAGTTTAATCATACACTGCACCCGCTCCATTACTCAATATATCTGCCATTTCGGTAACCTCCTGTTTTAGTTTTTCCGCATTGCCGTGGCCCAATAAACCAAGATATGACTGAGCCGTTTCTGGCTTGCCGTTTTTTTCTTGTATGCGCCGGAACATTCTTTTCTTGGTTGTCGTTCTCAATACCCTATGGTCAGGAAAATGCACCCATCCTAAAAAATCAACGCCGGAAGCAAGGGTGCGTATAGATACTTTGTCGGGGTGCAATTCGAGACAAAGCTCACCCCGCAAGAAGTTCTCAATTTTGGGGAGCACATCCAAAAGCCACTTTTTGTCTTGAGACAAGACAACAAAATCGTCGGCATATCGAATGTAGTGTTTTGCCTTCAGCCGATGCTTCACGAACTGGTCAAACTCGTTCATATACACGTTCACCAAAAGCTGGGAGGTGAGATTACCAAGCGGCAATCCAATACCCACACGTGTCGAATAAAAACTCTCCACTACTTGGGACAGGAGTCCGATAACATCTTTGTCTGATATGTGCCTTGTTATGATTTTGGTGAGAATGGTGTGGTCAACGGAAGCAAAAAACTTCCGTATATCTCCCTTGAGAACCCAGGCGGTCTTGGTATGATTTTTTGACACTTGGTACGCAAAAACCCGAAATCTTTCGATTGCTTTGTGCGTACCCTTGCCCAATCTGCACGAGTATGAATCGGCAATGAATGTTCTCTCAAAGAATGGGTGTAGGATTCTATAGAGCGCGTGGTGCAGCAACCGATCTCGTACGCTTGCCTTGTGTATATTTCTCGGCTTCGGGTCAGAGATATTAAACGCCTCATACGGAGCGTGGCGGTATCGTCCGGCGGCAAGGTCTTGGTGGAGTGAAATAACATTACCCATCAGGTTTCGCTCAAACTCCTGCACGTCTTTTCGGGACCGTTTGCCACGGACAAACTCTCTCCACGCCTCAAGGAGATTTTCAACAGAAGTGATATACTGATATGCATGGGTGAATTGAATCAAAATCCTATACCTTTTAACGCCCCCCCCCCCACGACCACTGTTGCCGTTGCTACAAAAAATAAAGGCGGCGTATTTGGTATGGTACGGATATTACCAAACGTTACCAAAACTTCATAGGCATTCTCTTGGTCAACGAATTGATACTTTGTTTGTCGAAACCATCGAAGCCGTCTCTATTGCAAGTTTTCTTTCGCGTGATGAAAAACATCCGTATCTGCGCCTTGCGATACGGAAGGTAGACACTCTCAAGATACTTTTAATGGTTTTATGGGAGACAAAATCAATTGATACGAAGAAGTATGCCGCTCTTTCGGTGAATATAGAGGAAATCGGCAGAATGCTCGGTGGTTGGAGCGGGCAGCTTACGAAACAAGCTCACCATAAAGAAAACTCTCCCCACAAACAGCCGGGAGAGAAATAAAGAGAATAGCACGCAAAGCCGCAGGGTTGTCGCCGTTCCAGTCGTTGTCGAGCCGGTTGTAGTTCGAGTACCACCCGCCGTCGCGGAAATAGAGGTAACGCACGAACAGGAAGCCGCGCGAGTCGCGGTTTGCGTATGAGGTGTCGTCTGTGCCACCACCCCTCGAATACTCTCAGGGCTGTATCGTATTTGGTATATAAAATACTCTAACACCTCACACCAAGTATCTTCATTTTTTTGAAGTGTCTGCATACACCACTCTATCCGAAACCGTAGTCGCGGATACTCTCGATGTATGGATACTGGATTCGATAGCGAGAAACCGTGGTCGCCCGCATATTCACCTACTACCGGTTTTATTCTATCAAACAAACATCCCCGTGCCAAGTTGCGGCACGGGGAGGGTTAAAGGACTCAGTTTCAGAGGTCAAGAGGACCCAGAAACAAAGCCCCGAGTTCTAACTTGCACGCAAAGCCGCAGGGCTGCCGCCGCTCCAGTCGTCGCCGAGCCGGCTGCAGCTCGAGTACCACCCGCCGTCGCGGAAATAGAGGTCCCGCACGAACAGGACGCCGCGCGAGTCGCGGTAGATGGTCCCCCAGAAGAAGACCGCCTTGCCCTTCCACACCTTGGGAATGAGGTGGGGATTGGCTAGGCAGAAGTCGAGGACATTCGCCGGTAGCACAGGCTCGTTTGCGAGCTCCACCTTCAGCGTGT
>Ga0209542_10011916_pt1 | contig 15325 bp, 12 predicted proteins | sample RifCSPhighO2_01_FD_184028 | JGI IMG/M metagenome (GOLD analysis project Ga0209542, IMG submission 184028) | Soil microbial communities from Rifle, Colorado - Rifle CSP2_plank highO2_0.1 (SPAdes) (version 2) | ecosystem: Environmental > Terrestrial > Deep subsurface > Rock core/Sediment ... | reverse complement strand
AATAATGTAGAACCTTTTGCGCGTGAGACGGATACGCGCCCGTCTTCAAGCGGCTCCCGGAGCGCCTGCACAACGTCGCGATGGAATTCTGGAAATTCATCAAGGAACAAAACGCCCCTGTGGGCGAGCGTCACCTCCCCTGGACGCGGGACGCTCCCGCCCCCAATCAGGGAGGCGTACGAAGATGTGTGGTGAGGTGAACGAAATGGCGGGTAGAGAACGGCGCTTCCGCGCAAGATACCTGCAAGCGAGTGGATAGTCGTTACTTCAAGCATTTCATCTTCTGTAAGCGGAGGCAGGAGTGAGACAGTGGCTCGCGCAAGCATTGTTTTGCCTGTCCCGGGAGGTCCATAGAGCGCTATGTTGTGTCTTCCTGCGGAGGCAATCTCAACCGCGCGTTTTGCCGTCTCCTGTCCCCGAATATCATCCAGTGTTGGAATACCGGATTCCGCATATTCCTCCGTCCTCAATTTTTTTTGGACATGGTGTGTTAAAGAAAATTCCACATCGTGCGCAAGGTGGCGTGCCACATCGAGAAGTGTGCGTATGGGGTACACCGTGATACCAGACACCAGTGATGCCTCATCTGCGTTTTGTTCTGGTACGAAAATCTCTTGAAATCCAGAGTCGCGTGCGGCGCGCGCGAGCGAAAGTGTGCCGCGTATTGGGCACACATGTCCGTCGAGTGAAAGTTCTCCGGCGAACAGTTTTAATTCGGGATTGAATTTCAATTGTTTTGACGCGAGTAAAAACGAAAGTGCAATCGGTATATCAAACACCGCTCCTTCTTTTTTAAGTTCTGCTGGTGCCAGTGACACCACAATTTTCTTGTTGCATTTTTTTGGGGATTCAAATTTTGAATTTTTTATTGCCGCGGAGACCCTATCTTTTGCTTCTTCCACCGCCTTGTCGGGGAGTCCTACGATTGCAAATGCATGGAGACCTTTCGTGATGTCGCATTCAACGGACACAATGTGTCCGTTCGGGAGTGACGGTTGTCCACCAAAAACATGCGCAACGCCAGATTCTGCCTTATGTGCCATGGGTGGCATTGTACGCAGATGTTGTATTGCGCGGTAGCTCTTTATGTTGCCTTTGCCTTTTTCTTAATTTTGGTTACAGTGTGTGCACGCCTTCGGGCGTTTTTACATGGCACGCGATTACCCACTAGAAAAAGTACGCAACTTTGGCATTATCGCGCACATTGATGCGGGGAAAACAACCACATCGGAGCGAATTTTATATTACACCGGAGAGAGTCATAAAATCGGCGAGGTGCATGAAGGCAACACGGTCACCGACTGGATGGAACAAGAGCGCGAGCGCGGTATTACGATTACCGCCGCCGCGATCACCTGTTTTTGGAATCCTTCATACATGGGAGCTGACACAAGTTACAAACATCGTTTCAATATTATTGATACCCCCGGGCACATCGATTTTACATCCGAAGTAAAACGCTCCATGCGTGTTTTAGATGGTTCCGTTGTGGTATTTGATGGTGTCGCCGGTGTTGAACCGCAGTCAGAAACCAACTGGCGCTATGCCGAGGAAGCCGAAGTGCCTCGCATCTGCTACATCAACAAACTCGATCGCACGGGCGCGTCGTTTGAAAAATCGTACGCAAGTATTTTGGAGCGGCTTTCCACGAAAGCGGTGCGGATGCAAATTCCAATCGGAGAGGAGGCGGGCTTTGAGGGTATTGTAGATCTCCTCACAATGAAGGCATACAAATTTGAAGGAGAAATGGGTAAGAGTGTTACTGCGTACGACATTCCAAGTAATCTAAAGGCAGATGCGGAAAAATATCGCGCTGAACTTGTTGAAAAAATTGTTGAACACGATGATGCGGTTATGCAGGAGTATTTGGAGGGCAAAACTATTTCTCTTGAAGTATTGAAAAAGACACTCCGCGGGGCAGTCGTGGCGAATAAAGTGTTTCCCGTCTTAACCGGTTCATCTCTCAAAAACAAAGGAGTGCAATTGGTTTTGGACGCGGTGGTGGATTACCTCCCATCTCCTCTCGATGTACCGCCAGGAAAAGGCATTAACACAGATACGGGAGCTGAAGAGGTAAGGGAAGCGAGTGACGAGGCGCCGTTTGCGGCTCTTATATTTAAACTGCAGGTAGATCCCTTCGTTGGGGCGTTGTCGTTTTTCCGCGTGTACTCCGGCTCTATTAGTACGGGGGACACCGTATACGATTCTGCGAATAATAAGAAAGAGCGGCTTGGCCGCATTGTGCGTCTGCAGGCGGACAAGCGCGAAGATGTAAAGATTGTGTACGCGGGAGAAATCGCGGCGGCCGTTGGTCTCAAAGAAGTAAAAATTGGACATACGCTTTGTGATCCGTCACACCCAATCGCGCTCGAGCAGATTGTATTTCCAGAGCCGGTTGTTTCTATGCGCGTTGAACCGAAGACAAAGGCAGACCAGGAGAAAATGGGAGTTGCGCTATCACGTCTTTCAGATGAAGACCCGACATTTCGCGTTACGACAGACCCGGAAACTCTTGAGACAATTATTTCCGGCATGGGCGAGCTTCACTTGGAAATTATTGTTGATCGTATGAAGCGCGAGTTTAGTGTTGAGGCGACAACAGGGAAGCCGCAGGTCGCGTATCGCGAGACGGTGCAAGGCACTTCTGATGTTGAGTATAAGCACATAAAGCAGACGGGGGGCCGTGGCCAATATGGGCACGTGAAAATCCGCCTGAAGCCACTTGAACCGATTGTGGAGGGGAAAAAGGTTAAGAATAATGTAGACCGCGAAGATCACTTTGAGTTTATTAACAGCATCAAGGGAGGTGTTATTCCGCAGGAGTACATTCAGCCTGTCAAAAAGGGAATTAAGGAAGCGATGGGTCGCGGGGTTTTGGCTGGGTTTCCGGTTGTTGATGTATCGGTGGATTTGTATGACGGTTCGTACCACGATGTGGACTCGTCCGAAATCGCGTTTAAACTCGCCGCAATAAATGCGATGCAAGACGCAATGTCTAAGGCGAAGCCGGTTTTGCTTGAGCCGATTATGAAACTTGAAGTTGTTACACCGGAAAAATTCATGGGCGATGTTACCGGTTCCATTAATTCAAAACGCGGACACATAGAATCCCTCGGGGATCGTGGGCAGGTGAAAATTGTAACCGCGAAAGTCCCGCTCTCGGAATTGTTTGGGTACACCACACAACTACGCTCACTTACTGAAGGCCGCGCCGTCCCAAATCTCGAATTCAGTCACTATGCGACTGTTCCGAAAAATGTTGCCGACGAGATAATAGCAGCTCGCAAATAGTTTTCTAAAATGCCTGCTCCACAGTGTGCTCTCCTCTACTGCGGAGTGTGGGAAGAAATAGTTGCGTTGCGCAAACAGGATACTTTCCCGTTTATACATATACACATCTGCCTGCGGCCTTGAGCATCGCCGAAGGCCTTATACTTGCCAGATATGCATATGCTAGGTCAATCAATCTCTAAAAGCTTTGTAGCCGCCGTACTGTTCGTCGCCATCCTTGCCGGTATTGTGTTCGCTTTTGACCTCGTACGCAGCAATAGTGGGCAAGTTGCAGCTGCCTTCTCTTCAACAGTCACCGTTGCCGCCGACAAGACCTCCTACGTACCCGGTGAGCAGATTGTTGTCAGTTGGAACAATCTTAGCTCGGTGACCGACAAAGATTGGATCGGTCTGGTGCCAAATGGCGGAGGTTGGCCCGCCAATAACGATCCCCACTGGGTCTACACACGCGGTGCGCGCTCCGGCTCCGCTCCACTTCAGGCGCCGGCGCCCAGTACACTCGGTACCTATCAGGTTGTCTACTTCGCGAACAATGTCACCACTGAACTCGTACGTAGCGCGCCATTCCAAATTGGTGCGAATGATCTCCCGGTCACGATTTCAACTACCGGCTCGTCATTTGACGCGAGTGCTTCCATCCTCGGTTCATGGACAAACTCGGGAGGCGCTCTTTCCGATGATTGGATCGCGTTAGTGCCGGCCTCGGGCAATTGGCCGTGGCCTGTCGTCTGGCCGAACAATGGCACGAACCGACCAAACTGGGTGTGGGTGTCCACCAATACGCAGAACCAGCAGGGAAACGCCGGGGCACAGAGCGGTTCGATCACCATGCAATTTCCAGCTGGCCAACCAGCCGGACAGTACCAGTTCGTCTATTACCTCATCAAGCAGGATGGTAGTGGCAAGTACATTGAAAAGGCACGTAGTGCGCCGTTTATGGTGACAGCGCCACAAACCAACCTCAATACTCCAACCCTCACTCTCTCACCTTCCAACACATCCTTTGACGCGAGTGCTTCCATCCTCGGTTCATGGACAAACTCGGGAGGCGCTCTTTCCGACGATTGGGTCGCGCTGGTCCCCGCAGGAACAAACTGGCCGTGGCCTGTCGTCTGGCCGAGTAATGGCACGAACCGACCAAACTGGGTTTGGGCATCGTCCAATGTTCAAAGTTCGCATGGAAACGCCGGGGCACAGAGCGGTTCGATCACCATGCAATTTCCAGCCGGCCAGCCGTCCGGGCAGTACCAGCTTGTCTACTATCTCAACAAACAGGACAGTAGTGGCAAGTACATTGAAAAGGCACGTAGTGCATCTTTTACCATCTCTGTTTCAGGATCAACAACAACACCGAAACCGGGAGTGAAAACTTTTGTCTGGCAGCAAAATATTACTAACGATAATGGTTTGCCACATTTTTACCTCAGTGATTTATTGAATACTCTAGGTCATCCGGACGCAGAACAGATCATATTTCCGACAGATATACCGCGCAAATTCTATATCACTAAGATTCAGATTAAGAAAGGAGGAGCAATACAATCAAAATACGGTGCCTTTAGCGTTACTATTGATAAGCGCGGTATTTCATACGCAACTGGACTACCTCCATTCCATCAGCAAAACAGTGATTTCCATCTCGATTACCGCCTCGGCATCCTTTTAGATGGTAACGCTGAAGCCACGCACGATTTTGAATTAGGGCCGTATCCTCTCCTTGATCGAGACGCCGGCGATAAGTTGTGGTTTCAACAAGATAATACTGAACCGGGCACGTATTCGGTAGTTATTAGTTACATATCTGCCGAAACCAGTGCGGAGAACAAGGAAGATAAAGTGCTTTTCTGGCAAGTCCAAGTACCGGACAATCACCCACGTACATGGCTAAGCGATTCACCTAACTCTCATGAGGAGATTGTATTTTCTCCCGAGACGCCAAGGAAATTTTCTGTAACCCGTATTCTACTTAGAAAAGAAGGGGCGATTCAGCAAGGTCAACTCAGGGCCTCAATTGATAAGGGTGGAGTACCTTGTTCTTCGACCTTGGCACCTTCATGTCAGCTCGGCACTCTTTCTGCAGGTTCGCTTGAAACTGAAAACAAATGGAAACTCGGACCGTATCTAACGGTTGACCGAGATGCTGGCGATAAACTTCGATATCAAATTGATACTACAGAAGGGGGTATTTATACTGTGTTCCTTTACTATACGGGCGAAGATGCCCCAGCGTCTGGCTGGAAGCGGATTTTTGATTGGCGGCCCGGCCTCCCCCTCGGCGGTACGATAGAAACTGATGGCGCCGGTTGGGGTGGATACACGCTTCTTGTGGCTATTGATCCTGCAGTGCTTGGCTACTCGAAGATGAGCCCAAATAAATTGCGCGCGACACTGGAGGCCGGACAAAACGGCGGCTGGTCCCCAAGCAAGGCATTTATCGGGCCGCGTATTGTGGGCACTATCAACGCTTCGAGCATGCGACCACTCTCTTTTGGGGGTAGTTCCGGCACGAGCATGACAGCAGGTGCCCGTTCGGTGAGCGATGATGCGAGTGTAACCGGATTTGACATGAGTAACGGACTCATTATGAAGATCTATACACCCACTGGATCACCCGGGACACTGCGTGGTCTCTACACACAGCCTGGTACAAAAGTTTGGTGGAAAGCAGGTGATGATGCCAATAATCCGAAAAGTGAAAACTATCGCACATACACAACCCAGCCTCGATGGTGTGGTTCGTATATATGCGGCGAGACTGAATCATTCAAGATAGAGGGTCTGCGACGTATCGAAGCATTTTTCTAAAGTGTTTCAGCACGAGGATGCAACGCATTCACGAATCGAGGCGCGACACTACTGTGTTGTGTAGGGAAAACACACAGCTGTGCTCCCTCACCAAAGGCCGCGCGGCCTGCCCCGTAGCCAGCGCGAAGTGCTGTGGTACTGGGGTTCCGAACCTCGAATTCAGTCATTATGCCATTGTCCCGAAAAATGTTGCCGATGAGATAATAGCAGCTCGTAAATAGTTTTGAATACTCTCCACACCCCACCGTTCCCGTGTTCTATTTTTGGTGCTTTAATTATATGTATATGAAAACTCTCTTTTCACTCCCTCTCTCGATTGGCGCAGGTTTCGTAGCATCCATAGTGTTAGTCGCATTCACCGTGTACGCGTGGACCGGTCCCACATCCGCTCCGCCTAATGGGAATGTTGCGGCTCCAGTCAATGTAAGCATAAACTCTCAAGTTAAATTGGGGGGGTTATGGGCTACAAGTATGGGCACCGATAGTGGATACTGCATTGGAAGTTCGTGTATTACATCGTGGGCTGGAATGGTTGGTCCGCAAGGTCCGGTGGGGGCGACAGGTGCAACAGGAGCAACTGGTCCGCAAGGCCCGGCGGGGTCGGGGACTCCCGGCATAGCGGTGTATTACTGTCCCGCTACCGGCTCAGGAAACTGTAGTTCGGGCACTTGCGGGGGTCTTAGTTCTGACCCCACTTGCACTTATTACCAATCTCAGATGACGGGGTCGGGTGATAATGAGACATTGAGCTGTATCCAGACTACACAGTACTGTACATATGTTGGCCACCTGATTCCCTAATCCTTCTCCGAAGTATCCATGTCTGAACTTCGAAAACACTTTGCAGTAGAAATACCAACGGCGATGCTCGTCGGTATTCTTGTTTTTATCGCGATTGCTGTAAGTATATATATTTTTTTAACGTGGCACACGGGGGTTGGGGGAGGATTTTCTGACCGCAACACTTTTCGTAACAGAAGTTTGTTTTCTGAACAAGAAAAACTCGACATCTTAAATGCATTTGCGGCGCAGGCCCCTGGAGAAGAAATGAGTGTTGGGAAAAAGGTTGAGACCCTGCAAAAACTTTCCTTGCAAAATAATGAAGGGCAGACACCCATGACCGAAGCGCAGAAGCTCAATATTCTCATTCTTCAAGCTCTGCGGTAGGGGGGCCCTGAAATTAATAGTAATGCGTTGCTTGTTCTCCACACCAACTCACGCCCCCATTCCTTTTTAGTGCTTTAATTACAGATATATGCGAACTCTCTTTTCACTCCCCCTCTCGATTGGCGCAGGTCTCGTAGCGTCCATATTTTTAGTCGCATTCACGGTATACGCGTGGACCGGTCCCACATCCGCTCCGCCAGACGGAAATGTCTCGGCTCCCATAAATGTCGGAACAGTAAATCAGGTGAAAAACGCCGGGCTGTCAGTCAATGCTCTCACTGTGTTCGGGAATCAGTATGTGCAGGGAAGCATGAGTATCGGAACGACGGATTTCTTTAGTGCTACTCCGCTCACTCTCCAACTCGACCAGAACGCTATTACGAGAGTTGATATCGTGAATAACAATACGGGGGCGAGTGCTTCGGCGGGTGTGAACTTCAGAACGAATGGCCAGACCTTTTCAGGCCAACTCTTTCAGAACGGTCCGAGTGGTAGCTCTTCGTATGGTGGCGCCAATTCATTGAATCTTTTCAATCTCCTCAATGCGCCCCTCGCGTTTGGGACCAACGGGCTCGAACGCGTACGCATAACGGCCGCTGGCAATGTTGGCATTGGTACGACAAATCCAACCGGTTTACTGCAGGTTGGGTCCGAACCCCCGGTTTCACCTAGGTTGGGACCAATTGGCGGAGGTTACATCACTGTTGCCGATAATCCATACGGTTACTCCATAATCGCCGGAAGAATTTTAGCGACTACGTATTTCAATTCAGACAGTTATTGGCTTGCCGGATCCTGCTGGAATGCCTACGGCGGTTGTCCGTCCGATGTTCGATTGAAAGATCACATCAGACCTTTCGAGCCAGGCCTTGCAGCTGTCCTGGGTATCAACCCGATATACTATCGCTATAACGGATTGGGCGGTACGCCAAAATCAGATCACGATTTACTCGGTGTCCTTGCTCAAGATGTGGAAATGGGGGCACCTGAACTAGTTACAACCGAAAGCGTAAAGTTGCATTCTGATGATACAAAAGAAACGGATATTAAAAAATTAGATACTTCGGGCCTCCAATACCTCCTCGTTAACGCCGTGAAGGAACTCTATGCCCGGTGGGCGTCGGATTCGGCAGATGTACATGCACAGCTTGAGGCACAGCAGGCAGAGATAGATGCGCTCAAAAAAGAAGTCGAGATGTTGAAAGCCCGTTAATGATAAGCATTGTATGCGAACCATTTTCCCATCCTCTTTTTTAACCAACACAGTTTTTCTGGTATTTTTCATGGGTATTGTTATGTATGTGGTGCCTGCATCTGCGAGTGTAAGTGGCCCAATTGAAGGATACGCATGGAGCGAGAACATTGGCTGGATTAGTTTGAATGGTTCAAATTACGGACTCACGATTGGAAGTGGGGGCACTATTTCTGGGTACGCATGGAGTGATAACATTGGCTGGATTTCTGCGAACGAGTCCGACCTTTCTGGATGTCCCTCCAATCCATGTCGAGCGAAGCTGAACGGTAATTCGCTTACGGGCTGGCTCAAGGCACTTGCGGGCGGTGGTACGACATCTGGCGGGTGGGACGGCTGGATTAGTTTGAGCGGTTCAAACTATGGAGTTACTGAAAGCGGCGGGGTGTTTTCCGGATACGCATGGGGAAGTGATGTTGTTGGTTGGATTGATTTCTCTTTTGTTACGCCGAATGCTCCGAGCTGTTCGTTATCTGCCAGTCCAACGTCGGTCGCGGCAGGGCAGAGTTCAACGCTTTCATGGAGTTCCACGAACGCGACGTCGTGCACGGGTGTTGGTTTTTCAACTGGAGGCGCAACGTCCGGCTCTCAAACTGTTTCGCCCACACAAACAACTGACTATGGTGCTACGTGCGCGGGGTCGGGTGGCTCTGCGACATGTCTTGGGTCAGGGGGTGTCGCGACCACGTCCATCGCCGTTTCATGCACTACAGCATATTCTTGCTCTGGTTCGACAATTCAATATACAGACGCGGCGTGCGCGGTTTCCACCGTTACAACATGTGTTTCTCCAAATTACTGCTCTACCGGCTCTGCGGTGTGTCTCACTCCTACAGCGTCCGGTTCAATTTCCACGTCCCCTGTGTTTACGTTATCGGGGGATACTGTTGTTGTGTCGTGGAATGTCACGAATGCCGTATCGTGCAGTGTGTCTGGGACCAATGGCGACAGTTGGGGCGGCACCTCCGGTTCGCAAACTTCAAGCCCCATCACCGAATTCACCACATTCACACTCGCGTGTGATGATGGAGATGCGGATACTGTGCAAGACGACCTCACGGATTCAACGTCAGTACTCAATATCCCTATGTGGTTTGAGTTGTAAGGGTCGAAAATGTTGGGAGGTTGCACCTCCCAACATCTAGTACCATTTCCCAAGAAGTCATCCCATACATACACTTATTTTGGACGGCCGTCTAAAATAAGTGTATGTGACGACATGTGAGCAAAAGATCGGGATTTAAGAAATCTCACTCATTAGAGCATGAATAGGTTCAGGCACTTGACCGTTTTCTGGCGTTTTGGTAGGATAGACCTTACGCACAAGGCGGTTTTCTTTTTACCTCAACAATGCGTTGGTGTTTGATTACAAGAAATTATTAGCACTAAATAAAATAACTATATGGCAGGAGAATTTAATCGCACAAAGCCGCACGTGAATGTCGGCACGATTGGGCACGTTGACCACGGTAAGACGACTCTGACCGCGGCGATTTTGAACGTTCTTGCGAAAGCGGGGAACGGCTATTCCGCGACGGTCAAAGGGGTGGATGACATCGACAAGGCGCCGGAAGAAAAGGCGCGCGGTATTACCATTTCGCTTTCACACTCTGAATACGAAACACCGACGCGGCACTACGCGCACGTGGACGCGCCTGGGCACGCTGATTACATAAAGAACATGATTACTGGAGCCGCACAGATGGATGGAGCGGTTCTTGTGGTTGCCGCCTCCGACGGCGTTATGCCTCAAACGCGTGAACACATTCTGCTCGCGCGCCAAGTTGGCGTTCCAAAAGTTATCGTCTTTTTGAACAAAGTCGACCAAGTTGACGACAAAGATCTCATTGACCTTGTTGAAGAAGAAGTTCGGGATCTCCTTACCAAGTATGAATTTGATGGCAAGAACACGCCTATTATCCGCGGGAGCGGGCTGAAGGCGCTTGAAAGTCCGGAGCCGGGGAATGAGTGGAGCGGTAAGGTGATGGAGTTGGTAAAAGCGCTTGACGAGTTCATCCCTGTTCCTAAGCGTGAAATTGACAAGCCGTTTCTCATGCCGATTGAGGACGTGTTCTCAATTGAAGGCCGCGGCACCGTTGTTACGGGTCGTATTGAGCGCGGAATGGTGAAAGTCGGTGAGGAAATTGAAATTGTCGGCATCAAAGACACGGCAAAAACTATCGTGACTGGTGTTGAAATGTTCAACAAATCACTTTCCGAAGGACAGGCAGGAGACAACGCGGGGGTTCTCTTGCGTGGCACAAAAAAAGATGATGTGCACCGAGGGCAGGTTCTCTGCAAACCGGGGAGTGTAAAACCACACACGGAATTTGAGGCAGAGGTCTATATTTTGACAAAGGAGGAAGGCGGACGTCACACACCATTTTTCACCGGTTACAAACCGCAGTTCTATATGAGAACGACGGACATTACGGGTGAAGTAACACTAAAGGAGGGGGTGGAGATGGTTATGCCTGGAGATACAGTTACATTTAAGGTGAAGCTTGTCGGCCCGATTGCTCTTGAAGATCAGCAACGCTTTGCTATTCGCGAAGGAGGTAAGACGGTGGGCGCCGGAGTGGTCACGAAAGTGGTCGCGTAAAAACGTAATAGTTGAAAACAAAAACCCGCCATGAGTGCGGATTTTTGTTTTCAGGGTATTGCTTTTTTTTGTTACCTAGTGCATACTCCAAGCCACGTTCTATGGCAACAAAAACGGCAGTTAAGAAACCTGCGGCTAAGAAAAGCGCCACGCGCCTTCCTCGCACGTCAAAAAAGGTCGCGCCCGCGAAAGCGGAGGCGACACATCGCCTTCGTATTCGTGTGCGCGCGTATGAGCACGGCGTGCTTGATAAATCAGTCAAACAAATTATTGACACCGCCGCCCGCTACAACGCCACTATCGTTGGTCCCGTGCCTCTCCCTATTGATATACGAAAGTACACTGTGAATCGCGCGACATTTATTGACAAAGATTCTCGCGAACAATTTGAAATGCGCATTCACAAGCGAATGGTAGATATTTTGAATCCTGAACCAAAAGTGATTGAGGCGCTTACGAATATCGACCTCCCCTCCGGTGTTTCTATCGATGTCAAAATGATGTGACGCCTGCCCCGTTAGGGGTGGAGCTCTCTACTGGGGTGAAGACCCGCGCACGCACAGTAGTACAAGGGTAACCCTTGTACTACTCATTTGACTCATTTGTGCAGGGTGGTTCCAAGGTATTGAAACATTGCGAGCTATTGAACCATTACGCGAAACATTGCAAAGTATTTTTAGTGTGTTATAATCCCACTTAGTGTAACAAAGGAAAGGAATCCCGATGAAGCGACTGACAATCCTTGCCGCCCTGTGCGGTATATTCTTCTCGGACGCCGCTATGGCTCTCGAGTGCAAAGCTCCAACCGAACCCTACACCCCTGTGTGGAAGGTGGGTGATAAGTGGGAGTACAAAGGTGCAGACTCAAAAGACACGGTGCGCGAGGTGAAAGAGGTAACAGCAGACGGATATGTCTTTGAGTCGAAAGAAAAAGGCAACCTCATAAAGGTCTGGACGAGTAAACAGCTCAACTTTATCAGGTCTGAGGTGGAGGGGGTCAAGGTAAAGTGGGAGCCTCACAGCGCAGATTTTCCGACAGTGCCGTTCGCGGTTGGCGTTCGGGAAAACCTAACTGCCTCCAAGCACATTAAGTACATTTTACAGCAGGAGCAACAGTTGTGGTCCGCCACTATGAGGTTTGCGATCAAAGAATTTAAAGAGGTGCAAACCCCGGCCGGCGCCTTCTGTGCCTTCAGGATTGAGCGGAGGGCACAAGAGACTGGGCGAAGTGTGAGAACGAACATCTGGTTTGCGCCGGATGTTGGCAATATTGTGCTACTTGAGGTCTCACGAAACAAGCAAATGGTCCCCGTTATGACCCTGCAAAGTTTCAGGAGCGGGAAACAGAAATAGTCTCATTCGAAAAGCGGACACTCTCAGTGGGTGTCCGCAACTTTTTGTCACACGTGTTTGTAATTCACACTCACATGTTCTCCTCGACACGTTTAGTGTATTATGATCAATATGCCCACAGCAAGAGTTTCAGGTCCAGTTCTTCCGACGATATTTTTTTTCGTGCTCCTTGTTGTTCTTATCATCTTTTATTTTTTTGGTACTTTTGGAAATATTTTTTCTAAGACACTATCGGGCACACTATATCTTGGTTTGGCGGAATCTGGGTCGTTTACATCAAGACTGTATCAGTACAACATAAAGTCGAAACAATTAGAGGCTCTTCAAGAACCGACATTCGGCGCCAATTCTGCATCTGTTGCACCCCGTGGCGAGGAGCTTGTCTTTGTTGGATGGGAAGAAACGAAGAACGCACAACTTTACATAATAGATAAAACCACAGGTGGATTTGACCAGTTGACTACAGATGCATTACGGCGCAAACGTACGCCACAGTGGTCTCCCGACGCTTCTCGTGTTGCCTTTACTGCAACCGAGAGCGATTCTCCGGATGGTGTGAAAGATTGGGGTGTGTATGTGTCTGATCTCGACGGGAAGGTTATGAAGATTGCTCCGGGGATGTATCCTCTATGGCTTTCTCCAAACCGCGGATTGTATCTTGGGGAGGACGGCGTCTATGCTTTTGATATTCAAAACAAGGCAATTGGTAAAGTTTTACCACTAGAAGGAGGAACAGCGACTCAAAGTATGCGGGTGGCGATTAGTCCTGATCTTAAACACTTTGCGTGGAGTGTACCAGGTCGTGGAATTATATATGTATATGATATTACGTCGCTCGATCCGCTTGTTCTTGAGAAATCAAAAGAAATTACAAGCTCAAGTTTTTGGGTAGTGTTCTCTCCCAACGGTAAGTATCTTGCGGCACAGGAAGTGGACTGGGACACCCTAGAAACTGCTCCGAATCCTGGTATTGTCGCATTCGGTCTCAAAGACAATAGTCGTACTGAGTTACTTGACCTTTCCGCGTATAATCAGCAGGCAATGTTTTTGAGTGATTGGCGATGAGTGTGATGGTTAATCTATCATAAGCGCACAATTCTCTATAAAATTGAGGGGGAGTGCATACGATACCATTTGCATGACGTATAAAATACATAAAGAAAATTCACCCCCTTCTTTTCTGAAAAAAATAACCCCCCTTGGGTTAATCCTCATTCTCATCGTACTATTTTGGTTATTTCAAGGTGAGCGTCAGGGGACGGAGGCTGTCTCTGTTTATGTTCGAGCTGCTCAAAGTGGGGGCGATTATTTGTTGCGACATCTAAACAACGATGGTTCTTTTGTCTACGAATATAACCCAATTACCGGGAAACGTTCTGATTCTTATAACATTTTACGGCACGCAGGTACGGCATATACACTTGCTGAACTGTATGGGTACACCGGAGATAAGAAATATATCTTAGGGGCAGAAAAGGCACTTTTGTATCTAAAAAAACAAATTAAGCCTTGTCCCAACAACCTTGGGCCCGCCTGTGTGGTTGAAGCGGGTGAGACCAAGCTAGGTGGCAATGCGTTAGCTGTTTTAGCCTTTACAAAGTACATGGCAGTGACTGGTACGAGAAAGTATGTACAAGAAGCAAAACAATTGACCGATTTTATTTTGAACACCCAATCAAAAACAGGAGAATTTCTCGTTCATAAAATATATGGTGATACAGTAGACAGTTTTCGCTCACGATACTATCCTGGGGAGGCAATTTTTGCCTTGGTAAGTTTATACAATCTTAATCGGGATTCTAAATTTGTTGATGCCGCACACAGGGGTGCTCTTTGGCTTACTGTTCGTGACGCCACGATACCAGATTCAAAATTAATTTTGGATCAATGGCTCCTATATGGTTTAAACGAATTACATGAAAACAACAATGACGAGAGATATGTGAAATATGCAAAACGTTTCGTTAACATTGCTTCCGTAAGGCAACATAATAGTAATATTGATGAAGAAATTGTGTGGAATGGAGGGTACGGTAATCCACCACGAGGAACTCTGGCTGCAATCATAGATGAGGGTTTGGGGGCCGCTTATTATGTTTTTTTGCGTTCTCGGGATAGTGAGTATGCTTCTAAGACGTTAGAAATTCTGAAAAATGGAATCAGATTCCAGTTACATACACAATATACTGCTGAAAATATTGTTTCTCTCAAAGCAAATCCCGCTGGCTTGGGTGGTTTTCGTAATTATCTCGATGAATACACAGTACGCATAGATTATACACACCACAGCATATCGGCGTTACTAGGATTGGCGGAGATTGTAAGGGACCACAAACCTTAGTCAAAGTTTGTTACAGAAGTATACACAGGTGTGGGCAAGATGTTCGTTTGGATGTTACTATAGAAGAATGAAATTTCAAGATACTCAAGGTATGAGGTTTTTTTTCACGGTGTCCCCACTTTTTTTCTTAGGGATATTTTTTTCCTTAATGCCCCTCCAGATGCCCCATACTATTTTTAACGTTGAGTCACGTGTATTCAATGTAAACGATGTGCTCAGTGTTGTAATGGCTGATGACGACGATGACGACGATGACGACGATGACGACGATGACGACGATGACAGTAATCAGGGGCTTGGTTTGGGAGTTGGCTTTGGTGTGGATCCAGGACCGCCAGACGTCAATAACATGAGCGACGGTTTTGAAAATTCAAATTGCTCTAATAGCGAAAAGGGAAGCGGGCAGGACAGCTTTATTCCCCTCGGTATCAGTGGTCAAATCAGCTGGAGTTGCAGCGGTAGCGATAATCACGAAATTTGTGAACAGGTTGGTGGAGATTTCTTTACACCAGTA
>Ga0209542_10011914_pt1 | contig 15329 bp, 15 predicted proteins | sample RifCSPhighO2_01_FD_184028 | JGI IMG/M metagenome (GOLD analysis project Ga0209542, IMG submission 184028) | Soil microbial communities from Rifle, Colorado - Rifle CSP2_plank highO2_0.1 (SPAdes) (version 2) | ecosystem: Environmental > Terrestrial > Deep subsurface > Rock core/Sediment ... | reverse complement strand
CGCTTTTGTGATGATGGTATCCGAACCGTGAATTGAGCCGAGCAACGACTCTTTTTCAAGAAACTCACGCATGAGCGAGAGTCCTGCTGCCTCATTCGGGCCACCGCGGCGTACAAATACCTTGATTTTCGCTTTTCGCAGAGCGGAAGCTTCTTCAGAGAGCGCGTCGATTATTCCTGCGAAAGTCTTTTTCACGTCGGTAAAGTTTGCTACACCTCCCGCGATGACCAGTGCTTTCTTTTTCGCCTTCGAGGCGAGCATAAGTGCAATGATTTCCTTTGCATACAGATAGGTCTCCTCACGTGTCGGACCGCCGCTGTATTCACCATAATTGCCCAAAAGGTTGCCGGCGCCTTCAAGCTGCGCACCATCGGCAATTACAATTGAACCGCCGCCACCGGAGAGTAAAAAGAAAATCGCGCCGTTTGGATTGATGACCGAGAGTTTGAGAGACGCCGGTGTTGTGGCAGCCAATTCTTCGACTCGTGTCTCCGCCTCGTGTTTCGCTTTTGCTTTGACGACATCATCTCCTGTCCACGCGCCCCGCACAAAGAATTCCCCTGCGTCATCGACGAGAAGTGCCGCATCGAGAAGATGTACATCTTCTCCCCGCACAATGAGCGGATTGATTTCAATAAATGCAAAATAGTATTTGTCGAACGCGTCAAGCATGACTTGAAGAAATTTCTCAGGTAATCCGGATTTTTCTGCAATACCCGCCACGTCATCGCCGCTGCGTCTGATGTATGTCTGTACTTTTTCCGGATGCGCTTCGATATCCACTCCTCCTTCGCGCGTATGGAGTATGCGAATGCCATCACGAATGCGCTCGAGCGAAAAATACTGCTCTTCGCTCTGCTCGTGCTCCAAATACGGCTCGAGCACAAATTGCGAGAACCCCTTTTTTTCCCACTCTTTTATCGCAGCCAGCATCTCTTTGGCCGGTGCATTAACCGAAACAAGGCCTTGTTTAAAGCGTTTTTTCACACCCTGGTCGACTTTGGCAACCCACCTGCCCTTCGGTACAACCAGCAAGGCGTCGCCTTGCTGGTTTGAACGGAGCTGGATGCCCTGATACGAGTCGCCGAGAATGAGCTGTTTCGCCTTGTATTCAGAGAGCTTTACCCGCGCCATGACTACAGTTTTAGTCTGTATACATTTGTTTCCTTTTGTACAAATCCTGCCTTTTCGTACAGCTTATTCGCCGCTACTCGCGACGGACGCGTGGAGAGCTCGACTGTTTTTACGCCTTTTGAACGAGCTGTACTGATAAGCTCGGTGAGTATTTTTTGACCAATTCCTTGCCCACGATATGTTGAATCGACAATCATGTCTTCGACGTAACCGTACTTTCCTCGAACCTTGTGAATGATAAACAAGAGTCCAAAGCCGACAATCTTTTCTCCATCACGAGCAATAACTGTTATCGTATTTGGCTCGCTAACTATTTGCTGGAGAGTTTCGAAACTAACTGGTTCGTAATCGGACGGGTCATGTAGAAGCTGCATCAAAAGGGAATTTGCACTTTCCATATCCGCGGGACTCGCTACTGGGTATGTGGAAACGGTTACCATATCGACGAACTATAGAGTTAGAGCTGCGTTTCTGCAATGGCGCGGTTGATTGAAGAAAGGAGTTTGTCCTTCATTGTTTCTGCCTCCATGAGACTCTCTCCGGTGTATGCCGTGTGAGTAAAGAGCGCGGTATTCAACGCCTCGTTGGATATGTAACCCAAGCTGTAAAGGATTCGGGCGACGCACACGATTTCAATCATGCCAAACGCTTCCTCTTTTTCCTGCATCAGTGTGGTGTGCGCATCTCCTAGTGCTTCGAAAATGTATTCATTTTTCTCATCTGCACCGACGAGTCGCATCGCAAGCTCCGCGATGCGGGCAAATGCCGCAATGCCCCGCGGGTCGCCCTGGGCAATACGAATCGCCGCAGCTCCCGCCGCACGCCAGCCCCGCTTACCTTTGATGAGAGAAATGTGTACCCGGCTGAAATGCTGGACCGCATAGCGCATTTTTGAGCTCTCGCTTCGTATGGACGTCGCGCGTGGTCGCACGAGTCCGAAGTCTCGGGTAAACAACACAAGCGTCTTGTCCGCCTCCCCGCTTTCGTACGAGCCAAGCACGAGCGCTTCGGTGTGGTATTTCTGATACATGTTGGGCAGTGGGTAGTTGGCAGAACGTAGTGCGTAGTAACACTACTTAAACTCAATATTGGTGCTGGTGGCTTTTTGAATAATATCAAGGTTTTTCTCGAGAATAGAACGAATGCCGGCAGAAACATTTGCTGTGTATACGGCGGATTCGCCGGGCTTCAAATTTGACGCCTTTCGGTATGCCTGCACTTCTCGGACGAAGTCGCGCACGGCGCCTTCTTCACGCAACTCATCAGATATTTCGGTATCAAGGATTACCGTTTCACCCAAAGCTGCAACTGTCTTCACATTTACCTCGTCGGCTATTACCGCGAGATACGCTTCAGGCAATCCTGAGCTTTCGGGAATGTGGAGTCGCGCGAGCGGCTGGCGTACTTTTATCCCCGCTTTGTCGCGGATTTCGAGCGCTTGCGTCACAAGTAATCGTGCCGTGAACATACTCGCGAGCACATCTACCGGAGCAAAGTCGAATTTCGGAACTTCGGGCCATGTCGCGAGGTGGACACTCTCCTCGTCTTCTTCTTCCCGTATCGCCTGGAAAAGGTGCTCAGCGTAAAAAGGCATCGATGGCGCTATTACCCGCGAGACCGTGTGCAGGACATACCGCAGGGTCGCGAGCGCGGCTTTTTTATCATCTCCGTCCGCCTTAAATCTGTCGCGGCTTCTCCTGAGGTACCACGCAGACAAATCATCGATAAATAATCCGAGCGGACGGGCGGCAACGTCGAGTTCATATTTTTCGTAACCCGCATTTGTCTCCGCTATGAGTGCGGCGGTGCGAGCCAAAATCCACTGATCGAGAACATTGGCACTTGTCTGGTCGCGGAGTGTACCATCTGCATAGAGCTGATAGAACGCGAGCACATTGTTCAGACGGCTGAGGTGTTTCATCGCTACTTCGGCGACTCCTTTCTCGGAGAAACTCAGATTCTCCGACTGCATGACAGGAGAACTAAGCAGATAGTGTCGGAGCGCGTCGGCACCGTACTTTTCTACTATCTCCATCGGATCGGGATAGTTCTGCAACTTCTTCGACATTTTCTTTCCGTCTTCGGCGAGCACAATCCCGTTCACAATCACATTCTGAAACGCATTTTTCTCGAAGAGCGCGCCGGCAAGCACATGCAGGTAATAGAACCACGCACGCGTCTGGTCGAGGCCTTCGGCGATAAATTGTGCAGGAAATACCTTGTCGAATTCTTCTTTATTTTCAAATGGATAATGCCGCTCGCCATACGGCATAGAGCCGGAATCGAACCAGGTGTCCAAAACGTCGGGAATACGTCGCATGGCCCCGCCACATTCACCCTCCTTCGCCAAGGCTTCGGAGGGCAGGCACGGTACGGTAATCTCGTCGACAATATGTTTGTGAAGGTCGTCGACTTTTTTTCCGCTCGCCTCTTCAAGCTCGGACGCGCTTCCGAATACCCTCTCTTTTTTACATGCTTCGCAGCGCCAGAGCGGAATCACGCTCGCCCAGAAACGTTGGCGCGAGATGGACCAATCTCGCGCACCTTCGAGCCATTTGCCGAATCGGCCTTCCTTTATATGTGCCGGTGACCAATTCACCGCCTCGGCATTCTTGAGCAGGTTTTCTTTTATCTTCGTGACAGAAACAAACCACGAGCTGGTCGCGTAATTAAGGAGTGGTGTATCGCAGCGCCAACAATGCGGGTAGGAGTGCACGATGTTTTCTTTCGAGAAAAATGTTCCGTGCTCCTGCAAATACTTGAGAACTGCGATGTCGGTTCCGAGACGCACTTTGTCGTCATCTGAGCGCGGCTTGACTTCCATTCCTGCAAAATCTTTTACTTCCGGCTTCATCGTGCCGTCCAAATTCACATGCTGCACGAACGGGAGGTTCACCTGCTTCGCCAACTCCCAGTCGTCGGCGCCGAAAGCTGGCGCTTCGTGTGCAATTCCTGTGCCGGCATCAGTCGTGATGAAATCAGCAGCATAGACTTTCCAACCGTTCTCACGGTTCTTCAGCGCCGTATCGCTTGAGTAATAATCGAATGGAGGGGTGTATTTCTTTCCGACCAGTTCGTTTCCTTTCATTTCGGCGACGGTCTCGAACTCTCCCAAGTCTTTTTGATACCGTTCCATCGCCTCTTTCGCAAGAATGAACGTTCCGTTCGTATTTTTTATTTTTATGTAATTGATGTCTGCTCCGACAGCAAGGGCGACATTCCCCGGCAGAGTCCATGGTGTCGTCGTCCATGCGAGGAAGAATGTTCCCGGTTCATCCACTTTCTCAAACTTCAGCGTCACAGAAATATCTTTTACATCCTTGTATCCTTCGGCGACTTCCTGCTGAGAAAGTGTCGTTTCGCATCGTGGACAAACGTGCATCGAACGGTAGTCTTCGTACACGAGACCCTTGTCGTAGAGCTGTTTGAATACCCACCAGACCGATTCCATAAACGGTTTGTCCATCGTGCGGTATGCATTTTTCATATCCGCCCAGCGGCCGATTCGCGGGATTATTTTTTCCCACTCATGCGCGTACGTGAGCACCCGCTCGCGGCAAAGCTCGTTGAATTTTGCGACCCCCATTTTGACGATGTCTTTTTTGTGCTTGAATCCCAGTTCCTTCTCGACTATGTTTTCTATCGGAAGCCCGTGACAATCCCATCCCCATTTTCTAGGGACGCGATACCCGCGCATCGTCCAATACCTCGGCACCACATCTTTGATGACTGACGCGACGATGTGTCCGTAGTGTGGAAACCCCGTCGCAAATGGTGGCCCGTCGTAAAAAATGTAATCGCCATTCGGCGCGTCTTTTTGCACTGATTTATTGAAAATGTCGTTTGTCTCCCAGAATTTCAAGACCGCCTCTTCTCGTTGCGATGTTTCCGATTTACCTTCCTTGCCCTCCGAAGCCTTGGCGAAGGAGGGAAGCTTGGCGACGTCTGATTTTTGCGGTTTTTCAGCCATATTCTAGCTATCGTACCGCAAAACAACCGCTTTCGCGATTAGCAGGGCCGGGCAAGAAGGTGCTATTTCCGCGGCTTCCACACATTCGGGATGAGCCCGAGGTGCCCAAGCCGAGCGCGGATTGCGCTCGGCTTTCGCTTGAAATGGTTCGCGATTTCCGCATTTGGCTTCTTCTCTTTGAACATTGCAGAAAGAAGCGCATCGTCTTCCTTGCTCCAGGGTTTGCCGACATTCGGATATCTTTCCCGGAGTGCATCAAAATTCGAACGCGCTGCCGCGACTTTTTTTACAGTACCGTGTTCTTTCGCGCCGATTGCGCGTAGAAAATTCCTTTCGAGCGCAGCGAGTTCTTCGGCGGTGAGGCTCGTGAATTTCTTCCGAGCGGATTCTGCCGCAGCGCGAAACGATGTATCCTGCTCGACAATTTTCGGATGGAGTTCAAGCGCACGCTTGTTGAACCGCTCGAGAAAGAGCCCGCCGAGCGATCGCACCCGCGAAATCGCGACATAGCCCTGCCCGTATTCAAAGGCTTGTCCCAGATCGATCAGCGCAGCGTCGAGCGACATGCCCTGGCTCTTGTGCACAGTGATCGCCCACGCAAGTCGGAGCGGCATCTGCGTGATACGCGCGAGGATTTTGTTGCCGTCTTGTATCGCCCACTCTTGGGGCTCCGCGACAATCACTTTGTGTGAGCGCGTCCGCACAATCGGATATCCAGCTGATGTAAACCCTGTCACCGTGCCGAGTGTGCCGTTCACATATCCTGATTCAAAATTATTTCGTGTAAACATCACCGATGCCCCCTCTTTCAGCTCCAGATTCTCGGGCGAGAGGCAGCTCGCCTTCAGCGTCTCGACAAGCGCAGACGCACCGCTCGACTGCATGACAAAGCGCCTGCTCGCGCCCTCGATTCTGCCCAGCGACTCGTGATTGATACGGTCGACATCGGCATTGTGCGTGTAGAGCTTTGTCGCAACGTGCTTTTTTGGCTGCACACCGATTCGAGCATTCAGACGCGCCATATGCGATTCAGTGAGAGCGCCACGCCGGAGTGCGGCAAGAAGATCAAGAAAATCAAGATCATCCTGTCGGTGCTGCTCCGAAAGGTAGCAGACGATTGGATTCGCCTCTTTCCACGCGCCTGATTCAAACGCGAATGATACTTTTTCTCCTCTCGACACTGGAGGAAGCTGAAAGAAATCGCCGACGAAGATGATCTGTAGACCGCCGAAGGGCTGCCCGTGCGAGAGTACTTGCCTCCGAAGCGCGCGCAGCACGCGGTCGACGCTCGAAAGCACCGCGCCGTCGAGCATCGAAACCTCGTCGATGATAAGGACGCGAGCATGTACAATCCGACTCGCCGTTTTTTCGCGGCCGGTGATCATTTCGATATCCCAATCCGATAGCTCGCGTTTGATGCCGATGCCGCTCCACGAATGGATTGTAAAGCCGCCCACATGCGTCGCCGCGATACCGGTCGATGCGGTGACCGACGGCTCCACGCCGCGTTCACGGAGCCATTTGATGTATTCGTTGATTGTATGCGTTTTGCCGCTCCCCGGTTCACCCGTCAAAAATACATTGGCTCCTGTTTTGAGGATGGTGAGTGCTTCGCTTTGTTTCATCAGCCCATTCTACACGGATGCGAAAGTCAGCTTATATCAGGCCACAAAAGCTGCCCGCGACGCTACATCTTTTCGGGCGCTGGGATTCCGAGAAGCCAAAGCCCGTTGCGAAGTGTGTGACGGGTGATATCCGCAATTGCGACTTTGTGCTCCGCCGCCGGAGTGCCATCGAGAATTTGTTCTTGTGCATACCAGCTATTGAACGCTGATGCGACCTGCATGAGATATGTCGCAATGAGATGCGGCTCGCGTTCTGCTTGTGCATGCATGACGGTGTCGTAAAAACGGTACACGAGCCGAGCGAGTTCTGGCGCCTCTGCTCCCGCATCGTATTTTGCCTCAACCCCTGATTCTCTTGCCTTCACAATAATCGCGCAGGTACGCGCATGCGCATATTGCAGATACGGCCCCGAATCGCCGTCGAGCGAAAGCGCACGTTCGCGGTCGAAAATGATGTCTTTTCCTGTGCCGCCTTTCAAAATCTGGAATTTAATACCTGCCACTGCGACATCGCGCGCAAGCCGCATCTTGTCTGCCGCACGGCTTTCTGTTGCACGTTCTTCGGCGACTTCGGTGAGGTCTCGGATTAAAGACTCTCCGGTAACCACATTTCCTGTACGTGAAGACATTTTTCCTTCCGAGAGTCGCATCATGCCGTGAGAAATATGAATTGTTTTTGCGGCGAGTTCGGGGAAAACTTCTTTCATCGCTGCGAGGAGCACCTTGAAATACTCGTTGATTTCGTTGCCGGTAATGATGACCGAAGTATCGTACGGATATTTCTCGAATTTCATTTTAGAAAGCCCGAGTTCCTTTGCCTCGTATGTCGGGAGTCCTTCCGAGCTTAAAAAAACGCGAGTATGCAACCCGTGTCTTTCTCCTTCGTAAACAACAGCGCCTTCGCTTTCTGTAAACACCCCGTCTTTCATGTGTGCAGACACGACTTCTTTGCCGTACGACCCCGTCTCGCTTTCAAAGAAATAGAAATCAAATTTCGTGCCGAGAATCGCGTAGAGTTCTTCGAAATGGTCGAGTGATGTTTTTCTCCCTGTATCGTAAAGTTTGTTTATCTTTTCGTCTGACCGTGCATATATTTTTTTATTGATTGCGGTAATCTCATCTTTTGCCGGAGAGCCGTCGACATCCGCCGCCGCACCCGCTGCGTACGCTCGCCCCAGCGCCTTTACGTCTTCAGGAGATTCCCCCGAAGTGATGAGCCCCCATAACGCGCGCGCGACGTGCCTACCGACATCGCCCTGATAGTTGGCGCGACGCACTTCGGCGCCCGCAAAATCATAGAGGCGTGAGATGGATTCTCCGATCGCGTTCGTTACCAAGTGTCCGATGTGGAACTCTTTAAATGGATTAGGGTCTGTGTATTCGACGATTACCTTCTCGCCTTTGCGGGCGACGCCGCTTCCCCACCTATCTCCGTGCACGCGGCCTATTTCTAAGTGCTCCCACATCGTCTGCGGGTCAATGCGAAAATTAATGAATCCGGCGCCCGCAATTTCTATTTTGGAAACGCCCTCGATTGCGCCGAGCTCGGAGACTACTTTTTCTGCGAGTGCACGCGGTGCCATTCCCACCTGTTTTGCATATTGGAGTGCCGCCCCGGAAGCGTAGTCTCCGTATTCGAGCTGAGAAGGAAATTCGAGCGAGACGGCCGGCTCAAGAATGCCGTTCTTTTTCAGTACTTTTTGGATGGCGTCAATTATGCGTTCGCGAATCATGTAGATATTGTAGCAGCGCTAGCGAATGTGCTTTTGTACGACATCCCACACGTGTTCGTGTATTTCTTTCCGCGAAAGCATCCTGCCCTCTGGTGCGCATTCGATGCGGTGCCAGTTCTTTCCTTTGGCGAGAGTACGGTATATCTTTGCTACTTTCTTTTGGTATGCCGTGTCTTTTTCGTGCTGGTCCTTTTTTCTTTTTCCCATGAGTTGCTTCGCCGTGTTTGTCGGCACATCAAGAAAAAATACGAGATTCGGCTCCGGAAGCTTTAGTTCTGTAAAGGCAAGGCGGGATATTTCTTTCAGGAATTTTTTTTGTGCGCTGCCGGAAAGTTTCGCCGCATGATACGCGATGGTCGATTGCACATGACGGTCGCACACCACAACACCCCTTTCGAGGGCACCCACAATTTCATTTCGCCATGCGGCGAAATCCACGAGGTACGGTAATGAGGAGATGTATGGGGAGAGCGCGACGAAATTCCCGAATTCTCCCATGAGAGCCCGACGCACGAGCCGACCGCTGGGTAGGTCGTAACGCGGAGATTCAAATGTTTTTACCGTGGCTCCCGACGCCTTGATACGTTTCGCCAAAAGCGCAGCTTGCGTCGCCTTCCCGACGCCGTCGATTCCTTCGAATACAATAAGTCTTCCTTTGTTCATGCGGCTATTATGCACGAAGCTGCCCGTTTGGGCAGCTTCTGTGACTTTCGTATTCGAGGGTGCTTAGGAATCAATCCCCATCGACCTTGCAGTACCGGCGATAATCTTCTTGGCCTGTTCGAGGTCGGAGGCGTTGAGGTCTTCCATCTTCTCCTTCGCGATATCTTCCAATTGCTGTTTTGAAAGCTTGCCTACCTTGTCCTGCGCCTTGGTGGAGCCCTTCTCCATGCCAAGTGCCTTGAGGATAAGGCGAGACGCTGGCGGCTTCTTGACGATGAAGGTAAACGAGCGGTCTTTGTAGACGGTCATCAAGACCGGCACGATGCTGCCCATCATGGAACGCGTCTGGGTGTTGAATTGGTTGACGAATTCGCCGATGTTTACACCAGCCGGACCGAGTGCGGTACCCACTGGTGGAGCCGGGGTTGCTTTGCCCGCTTCAATCTGCAATTTGATTATTTTTGTGATTTCTTTTGCCATAGGAATAGTAGTTAGCGACTAGGGTATAGGGTTTAGTGAATTGAATTTTTCTAATGGCTAGTGGCTATTGGCTAATTTCTAGACTCGCTGTACCTGGTCTGCTTCGAGCTCTACGGGTGTCTCGCGGCCGAACATCGGCACCAAGACTTTAACCTTTCCACGCTCTTCGTCAATCTCCCCGACTTTGCCTTCGAGGTCTTTGAACGGACCGTCAATAATAATAACCGCGTCTCCCGGGGAAAGATCGATTGCGTGTCGCACCGTATCTCCCTCCGTTCGTTTCAAAATCTTATCCACTTCTGCCTGTTCGAGCGGAACCGCTTGGTTGGCCGTACCGACAAAGCCAGTGACCTGCGGGGTGTTGCGCACCACGCTCCATGCATCGTCTGTCGCTATCATGTCGACGAGTACATAACCCGGAAAAATCTTTTCTTTGGTCTCGGTGCGACGACCGTTTTTGATTTTTATCTTCTTCTCAATCGGGACAACGACGTTGAATATCTTTTCGCCCATGCCAAATGAGTCGATGCGTGTCTTCAGGTTGCGCGCGACCGCGTCCTCGTACCCCGAATAGGTATGAATTGCATACCACTGCCTCTCGGTTCCGTGTGTTTGTTTTGCCATAAAACTAGTGCGTGGTTAGTAGAACGTAGTCTGTAGTAAATGCATGCTATTCGGTCGGAACTTGGTCGAGAGGTACCGGAGTAATCTGGATGTCGGAGCTCGAGGTGACCGGGGTAACCTGAATTTGAGGAGCGGCTGTCGTTTCTGACGCGGGCAAGAATTCAATGAGACGCGCGAGACCGGTCGTGAAAATGTAGTCAAACAAGCCGAGGTACAGTGCCACGCCGACGGAAATAGAAAATACCAGAATCGTGTACACGATAGTCTGTGTGCGTGTCGGCCATGCGACGTGCCTCAATTCACCGCGTGTGTCCTTTAAATATTGTCCGATGCCTGCCATAGATTAGTTCGTAGTTAGTAGAACGTAGTTCGTAGTAAAGCCCTAAATCTTTCCATTTTAAAACCGCCTCTCGGCGGTTAATAGAGCCATAATAGTTGCGCCAGTGGAAAAGTCAAGCACCCCACCTTTCGCGAGGTCGACCGATGCCATGCACCATTTTATGGGCTTTCCACTTAAAGCGAGTGTACACGCATTTTGCCGTGTTCGCAGCCGCGACGGGCGGCGAGACCCAGCGCTGCGGCAGCAGCCGCAGATAGCGACGACAAAATGCATGTACCGAGCGCCCCCTTATCGAATCTCGTACGAGATGTTCACGCTCGAGACGATTTTGTTTTCACCCACCGGAAGCTCCGGTGCGACGCTTTTGACCGCTGAATCCGCCTGAAGAGCTACCCCACCCATGCCATATGCGTACGGTGCCGGTGCATAATTGCCGCCTTCGCTAAAGCCGACAATTCGTACGAGGTCTACACCGAGTGCGTCGGCGAGCTCCTCTGCCTTCGCTTCCGCCTCTTCTATCGCCATGGCACGCGCCTCATTTTTGAGCGCGTCTTCGTCGTCTATGGTGAACGAAAGGCCTGACACTTGGGAAACACCGAGCGCGCCGACACCGGAGAGCAATTCGCCCGCCTGTTCGGTATCACGCACTTTTATCGTAAGCGTCTGCGACACTTTGTACCCGACGAGCGTCTGCTTTCCCGGAGGGCAGTAGCCCTCGCGGCACGCAGCAGAAGAATATTCGTAATTCGGATACACGTTGTAATCGGTCGTCTTGATATCTTTTTCTTCAACGCCCCCTTTCTTGAGATAGTCGATTACGTCATTTGTTTTCTTGGTCGCCGTATCTTGTGCGGTTTTTACAATCTTCGCACTCTCTTCGATTGTGACACTGAATGTCGCTGTGTCCGGCACCGCAAACACCTCGCCTTCGCCTGAAACGGTGATGGTATTTGTGGAAGAAATACCCGTGCCAATGTACCGGTAGCTCTTGAGGGCAAATAGAGTTCCCACCAAGAGAAAGAGCGCGAGTGTGCCGAGAGCGGCGACACCGGCTAGTTTCATCCAATAATTCGCCTTCGCTATGTCGTTCTGATTATCCATAGAAATACTATTAGAGAGCTTTTATTAAATAATTATACAGCCTCCGGGAGACTATGACGTATGTATGAAGCCGGTATTACAGCCCCTGCATTAAATCCCCATACTGTGCGTACGTAGAAAGGAAAGAGGGCACCGCAAAGATAAGCCCGACGAGCGGCAAAATGAATGCAATGGCGGACACAATCAAGACGGCGAGAAAATACTTGCGCGTTTTCTCGGCAGACTGGAATGTAGCATCAAGCTTCTGTTCGATTCGGTCAATTCTTTGCCGGATATCCTCGTCCATTGAGCAAGTATACCGCCTTTCAGTACCTCAGTATGTACACCTTTTGCATCAAATGTTCAAAATGCTTCCGTACTGCTTCATAAATTGCGGAAACTGTGAGTGCATCGGTTCCGGCAGCGCGTCCAGTCGGAACCATTGCAGGTCATCGAGTTTGTGCGGCTCACCGTTTTTTACCCTTGAACGGTCCACGAGCACTTTATAGTCTAGAGAAATCCAGTGTGTTTTCACTCCGTTCATTTCACGAAAGACATCTCGAAACCCCAAAAAGACAGCTTCGAGAACGTCTGTACAATATTCCTCCTGTATCTCTTTACTGAGCGTCGCTTCTACGGTATCTCCGAATTCAATACCACCGCCACCGTTGTCCCATCGCCCGTGTTCATCACGAGCATTCGCACCTCTTTTTGAAAGCAAGACATTTCCCTGCCCGTCGTGGCAGAGATACGATACGGTGACGCCGATGAAATCTACTCCTTTTTTCATACTTTGGGTGATCGACGGGGCTCGAACCCGTAACCGCCAGATCCACAATCTGGAGCTCTACCAATTGAGCTACGACCACCATCATCGAGGTTTTAGTAACCCACGATCACGTCCCACATCATAATGGTGTACGAGAAAATGGCAATTGTGGCAGAGCCATGCAAGGTTGTCAGATTTGTTATTCTTTCTATTACAATCCTTGTGATGCACCGCGAGCACACGTTCGTCTTTAGTGTTACACACCTCACACATCCTCGCTCGGTTGGTTCGTTTGAGAACAGTTGTATATGCCGAACTCGAACTACCGTCCTTCCAGCTTTTGTGTTTTGGACCAAAGAAAATCTTATTTCGCCAGACCGTTTGACACGATTTGTTGCAGAAATAATTCTTTGTTTTTGCCATCTGCAACAATCGCGGTTTTCTATACAATTCTTTTCCGCAGGTACCGCACGCGACGTACTCCCCCGTGCGTTTATCAATGTAATGGCAATGTGGGGAGCAATATTTGCCTTGTCCGCGCAATAAAAAATATGGTTTCGTCTTAAACTCTTTTTTGCATCGGATGCACTTCACAGTGACTCCCACGCGTTCATTATGCGTGTTTCCTGCCAAAAAGTAAACAGTGGGACTTGTACAAACTCTTTAGACAGACTACTGAGTGATTGTCTCGAGCGGTACAGACTGCGCGACCTCGACGACTTCGAATGAAATGCGTCCCACGATTTGCCCATACTCGGTCATGACGTTCACGCGCCAATCCCCCGGCTTCAAGTCATTTTTTATTGTGTAGCCACGATAGCCACCGTCTCGGCCGCCACGAATCGGGAATTTCTGCGTGCTTAGCGTCACCCACTCTTCCTGCACCTCGTCGTATCTCTGCCATTCGTGCGAGATAGTGGTCGAAAGGCCAGTAGGCGCAAATACTGCACTAAAGACGTATGCGCTCTCCCCACCCGTGCGATGGAACACCGGAGTGATGGGCAAATATTTTTTGTACCAGGGTGCCACCTCCGTGATGAGTTGATATTTGTCGCCCAGACGCGTCAGCCCGTGGTAGACACCCGCATCTTTCAGCGCGAGTGGAAGCGGCGGAATCGCATTAGAGAAATACAATATATTGAACACCACAAAAATACTGGCGATTGACCGGAGGATGACGACCTTGTCTCTTTTGATAACCTCCGGCATCAACATACGCACGAAGTAGAGGAATGCCGTAATTACGAGGAGGCCTACAATTCCACTCAAAACAAATATGAGGTTCCCGATAGCGTTCAGGAGCACGGGGATAAAGAAAATGAGGAACGAGAGGAGCGCGGTGAAAAGCACCGACACTTGGAACGGGAATTTTACGTAGCGGGTACGAAATCGCTCGTTGCCGAGGAGCAGAGCCGCGATGAGCGCAACGAAAATCCAAGTAATTGCGAAAGAGGCACTTCGACTGTAGAGCGATAAGTAACCTGAAAAGAGGCCCCCGAAAGCAAATTGAATGACAACGGGGACGAAAGGCGCAATCGCGAGAAATGGTCGGTACGGCAAGCGTCCAGTCTCAATCGCCTGCAAAAGCAAGATCATGAGCGCTGCGATTACGAGATACGAAAGGAGGAGCAGGTTGCCGGACATGACGTCCACGCGCTCGAGGAAGAAAAACGTATCGAGCAAGAATCCGGCGATGAGTGCGAGCGGTGCGAGATAGCGCTCATACCAATGAATAAGTTCTTCTGTATTTTTCGGAAGATATTTTCGTACCATATTAGGATTTATAGTCGGGTGGATTTTCACCAATTCCCGCCCGCTTATTTACCAGACGTGTGAGCGCATACAAAAGTGACGAAAGACGATTCGCATATGCACGGCTCGATTCGCTCACCGTACGCTCGCCCGATTCGTGCAACGTGACCAAGCGCCTCTCTGCGCGACGCGCGACCGCACGCGCGATATCAAGCCGTGCGGAGAGTTCGGTACCCCCCGGCACGAGGAATGTGGTGATCGGGGGCATTTCGCGCTCGACTGCATTGATGAATTCACCCATATGCTCCACGCTTGAGAGCGGAACGGACTTCGGCGAGCCGGCGACTTCGGCAAGAATCGTAAAAATATGATCCTGGACATCGTGGAGGATGGTTTTCACTTTTTTATTTTGTGCGAGTAAATCGTCGGGACATGCTGTCTTGCACCAGCCGACGAGACAATTTAATTCATCGAGTTGACCCAGACATTCGAAAATTGGTTGGGTCTTCGAGACACGCTTGCCCGGTTCTGAGTCGAACAATTTGCTCGAGCCGCCGTCTCCTTTTCCTGTGAATAATGCCATGCGCCCATCATATCAAGCGAAAGACCCCGCGAAACTACGGGGCCCTTCAGTGGCGGAGAAACAGGAACGCTATAGCCCCCGCGAATATGCAGAAGCCGGCGACCCACAAAAAGACTAGTGCTTTTGTGCGCTCGCCTTCCGTGGCAAATCGCGTGGCCATTCGTTCAAGACGAATGACCAACGCCACGAGCACGAAAAGTAACACTACTTTGTACGCATTCACTGGCGACCTCGTACTCTGATACACCTATGTTGTGATATACGCGCATCAGCACGAAACGTCAAGATTCTTACTTAGCGCCCGGGACAGGCCGCGGTCAAGAACACTTTTCCTCACCGTCGCTCAGAAAAGTTTCTCGACCCTGCTCGCGCGACCCGTTCTGCTGAACGGGCACCCCGCACTCGCTTTCGAGTCCTGTCCCGGGCTACAAAACAATAGTCGCCGGACGCTTGCGCGTCCGGCTCCTTTGTATTTGTGCCCGGGACAGGCCGCGGTCAAGAACACTTTTCCTCACCGTCGCTCAGAAAAGTTTCTCGACCCTGCTCGCGCGACCCGTTCTGCTGAACGGGCACCCC
>Ga0209542_10011913_pt1 | contig 15330 bp, 10 predicted proteins | sample RifCSPhighO2_01_FD_184028 | JGI IMG/M metagenome (GOLD analysis project Ga0209542, IMG submission 184028) | Soil microbial communities from Rifle, Colorado - Rifle CSP2_plank highO2_0.1 (SPAdes) (version 2) | ecosystem: Environmental > Terrestrial > Deep subsurface > Rock core/Sediment ... | reverse complement strand
TTTTTGCCGTTGCCCTCAAAGACCCAATTCTTATTCCAAAGATAGCTGTTGGTTACGGCAACGGAGAACGAAACGATGTTGAGCGAGGCCAACGGCAAACCCTTATCGAAGCCGGTCGCGAAAATCAGAATGTTCAAAATCCCGAAATCCACCACCGTGTTAAGAACGCCGATGAGACCAAACTTAGAAACCTGCCAGATCAAAGGAATGCGCCGGCCGACTAAGCTCGTGATTGCCACGCCCACAGCCGAGGCAATCGGCAAAGCGACCAGCAGTAACGCGTAAGGTGACGGAATCTTCTGAAAAAGATCGACGTTTTTTGCTACAGGAATGGCGAAAAGTCCGATTAAAAATCCGACAGCAAGCCCGACAATAAGGTCTCTTTTTCTCATGCTATTGACATTATTTAATAGATACGCTACTTTATAATTCCGCCACAATAAGCTCATTCTAACAGGAAAGGAGGGCACCGCCATGCCCACGGAGAACCCAACTCCAGAGGAGATGCAAGCGCTCCGCGACCGACTGCTCAGAAACCAGAGCATCGCCGCGGAGTTTCGCGACATCGCTGTCCAAGACAACACCCTCCGCTTTTTTCATAAGAGCGGGAAAAGCGTTGTACGGGAGATTAAGAGTGTGGGAGATATGATCTTGTTCGAGTACCCACTCGACAAGAAGAACGTCGCCCGCGTTCAGATCCCGCGAAGTCGTCTCCTCTAGCACCATGCCCTAGGGCGCGCATTAAGCCGCGCGCCCTAGGGCCTTTTTCTTTTTTAAGAACGCAATCTGTTCCATAAAATACTCGCGCACCAGAATGAATTTACCTGCCACATGATTTATCAATACTTCCGGTCTCCTTTTTTCTTTCATTGATTCAAGCAGTTGATCGATTTGGCGAACCGCACTCTCCGCAATCTTTAATGATTCCCTATCGGCATTTGGCAAGAAATCCGTTGGCTTACCCCCGTCGCCTTCCAAGAATTTGTTGTAGGCTTTCCCCCAGACTATCTTATCAACCGGGATCACAAGACGCGGGACTTCAATAGAATCAGTCACTTTACCGCGGTTATCATGAGCGCGCACCAGCGGCTGATCAAGAAATCTTCTAACCTTTCTTTTCATCTTTTCCGGATCACTAGTAGAAGTATAATCCGGCACGAAACGTATGCCGTTATTCGTCTCAATCCAACGATCGACGCCCGTACGCTGGTCATCGAATGTTGAGACAGGAATAATTTCCTTGACGCCGGAGAATTCGCGGATCAGCAATTCATCTATCATCTCCTGCAACTCACTATCGCCAAAGTTCTTCGGATACTCCTTAAGGCGCGGGCGTACCGCCTCCGGCGTTGTTTGATTATTACCGGGAGATATTTCGCTCATAATCTTACTGATGACGCTTGGCAATCTCCGCCTCCACCTCGGCGCGCGGCCTGCCGTATTTTAAGCGCGAAACTTCCTTGATTTTATCGGCGCGCGCCTTGTCCGGCGCATCGGCTGCGTAAGTGCGCATGGAAAAAGGTCTCGAAGTTTTCCCGTTCACCAGCAATTTCACATAGGCGCGGAAGTTGTCGAGCGACAATAGATCCCGCTTGGTAAATTCGGGCGCAAATTGCGCCTCCATGAACTCGGCGTCCTCCGACCCGATGCGAAACGCCGCTATCGAGCCGACGTTGCCGAAGACCGCCTTTTTGATTTCTTCTTCCAGCTGGCCGATAAACTGATGCGTCATGGTCATGCTCAAACGATACTTCCTGGCCTCGGAAAGAATCGTGGCGATTGATTTTGTCGTGACGTTTTGAAATTCATCGATGTAAACATAAAAGTCCTGGCGCTTTTCTTCATCTGTAATGTCGGTGCGCGAAAAGGAAGCTAGGAGCAACTTGCTCACCATGATAAGCCCCAATAAATACGAGCTAATTTCGCCTAAGCGCCCTTTCGACAGATTAATCAGGAGAATTTTTTTCTCATCCATCGCTTGGCGGAAATTGATTGAGGAATGTTCCTGCGCGATAATCGGGCGCAGAATATCGCTTGAAAGAAAAGCATCGAATTTCGAGGTGACGTAGGGCACCATGTTGGCAAGCGACGCCTCGCCGCCGGCTTTTTCGGCAATCTGCGTCCAGAAAACTTTGACCAGCATATTTTCGCACCGTTCGAGCTTCTGGTCGCGGAAGGCCTTGTCGGCAAACACCCGCCGGATCTCAAAAAGCGTGTTGCCCGAAGTCGGATCGTCCATAACCAGCAGCGCGGCGTTTCTGAAGTACTGCTCGAATTGCGGCCCGCCGGCGATCGACATATTGAAAAGTTTCTCGAAAATCGCCAAAAGCTCGTTGACCAACAGGGTTTTGTGTTCGGGGTAGCGCGCGTCGTATTCAAGCATATTGAGTCCCATGGGCCGCTCGGTGTCGCCGGGGTCGAAATAAATCACATCGTCAATCCGCGAATCCGGCACCATGCCAAGTGCATATTCGGGCAAATCGCCGTGCGGGTCGATCACGCAAACGCCCTCGCCGTTTTTAATATCCTCGGCAATCATGGTCTTTAAGAAATTCGACTTGCCGGTGCCGGTTTGCCCGATGATGTAAAGATGCCGCCTGCGGTCCTCGCGCACCATACGGATTTGGGTCTCAACGCCACGAAACAAATTGAACCCAAGCGGCAATCCTTCTTTTGGCAGGTCCGCCGGAGCTTGGGATTCGCGCGACTTCAGGTTTTCGACGTGCGGGACCTCGAGCGGCGTATTCGGAAAGTGATAAATACTGGTGAGCTCCGCGGCCGAGAGCGTCATGGCTTGGCGCGCATCGAATAGGCGAAATGAATACAGAAAAGCTGCGTGCGGCACGCTTCGCGGTTTTTCGCGCTTAAAGCGAAAACTGTTGAAATTCGGATCGGCGAGCTGCAAAAAGGCTTGCTCCAGCGATTGCAGAATTATTTCGGCGCGCTCGTCAGTGGCGGCCGAAGCAACCAGCCGCAAATTCGCCTGAAAAAGAGGCCTTGAGGCCTTATCCTCAAGCGCCTTCGCCCGCGCCTCGTCTATGGGTGTTACGCGCGGCGGGATCTCATCGGGTTTTTTCACCTTCGGCCCGACTACGATGTCTCTTAAAATACCCCCACCGGATTTTGACTTCTTGCCCTTGTAATAGCGCGCGGCTTCGGCAAGAATGCGCTTCCTGATATCCGACGGCGCGGGACGAAACACCAACTGCAATGCCGCGCCCTCCGTATCTTCGTGCAGCTTGGTGAAAACCGACGCAATCGCCTTAAGAGGATCGGTTTCCAATGATTTATACGACCGGATGGGCAGGAGCTGGCCTTCCGCGAGCGCGGCATGCGAAATCGCCGCGCCGCCTTCGGGATTAAAAATATTGTAGTCATTAATCTGCATTACAGCCGCGTCTGGGTAATAGGCATGCACCAGCTTCTCCGCCGCATCAGCCAATTTGCGCGGCACCGCAACATAAAAAGAAAGTTCCGTGCCCTTGGCCGGCACGGTCATCTCAAACGCCACCCACGGAGCGCCGCTCACAATCCCGCCACCCTTCAGCACCGAGAGGCCGGCATAGAATTGATCCATCACGGAAATTTTTTCGCGGAGGCGTTCAAGTCCGCTTGCCTCATCGCCCGCACCCGCTTGCGGCAGGCGCACCGAAAGCAGAGCCAAGTTCATAGCGCGCCGGATCTCTTGGCGGCGCCGGAACCAGCGCCAAAAAATCCAGCCGCCCATTGAAAAAACTATCGCGAAAACTCCCAAGGTGTAGAGATAAAGAAAAAAGAGCGAGTCATTCATGAGATTCGAATTATTCCGGGGTTAATTTCCCAGACGCAACGAGTTTTTCGTAATAATGATCGGCTAGTTCATCGTGGAGCGCGTCGATTAAATACGGCATCTCGGATTGAGCCTTTCTTACCGCCGCGCCGATTCCTTTATCCAGCGCCAGCCCGACAAGCGCACTAAGTTCCGGGTCGCCATGGTGAAGATGCCCGGAAACCGGGGGCGCGGACGCCGCCGGACTCGGCGTGGCTCCGCTCGACGGAGGCGCGACAACCGCCGCATGCTCGCGGAAAGCCTCGCGAAAAATTTCCTTAGCCTCCGATTTTCCGCCTACGGTCTCCAGCAGGCGTTTTTTCTCATCAAAACGGCGCAAGAGTTCCGCTTCGTTAATGTGTTCCGCGGGGACCGCAGAATGAAGTTCGGGCATAAAACAGTACATTCATTATACTTGATTTTCGCGCTAAACAAATAAGCCTACTTGAGGCGGGCGAAACAGCCAAATGCAAAAGCCGGCGGCAAACTTTAAACCCTTAGGTTCGAAACGCGCTCGCGAAGCTCGGTTTTAAGGCGCGAGATTTCCTCCAGCATCATCTCATCAAAATCAATCCCCCGCTCGCGAAGCCAAAGAACGGCGCTCTCCAGCGGCAAACTTGAGGTCATTTTTTCAAACTCCGTCCGATCCGGCGGGGAAAGCCGCTCGATGATCCGCGTGGTTAGACGCAAACCGGCAAGCTCCGTCAATGAGTGAACAAGGTTTAGCCGTTCTTTTTCCGGCAAAGACAAAAGTCCCAGCTCCTCGATAATGTTTCCTTGAAGCGCCTGTTGAATCAGTGAGTGATCCATAAAAAAATGTAAACGATTATTTCGCGATCAAATATTTCATGATGAATTTGGAAACCGGCATACCTTTCGCGCCCTCGGCTTCTTCCGGACTAAGCCCGGCGATCACTTCCTGCACGCGATGCTGGAACCGCAGATATTGCATAAGCCGCACGTGGCTGGGTTTGTTTGAAACCCAGGGATACTCGCCGTCAACCTTCGGCATGGGCCACTGCTGTTCTTTAGTGAATGAGAAGTATCGTTTCTTGAGAAGCTCTTCGACCTCCATGTTCTTGATTAGGTCATAATACTCCTTACGAAGCGACGAGACTTGGCGCGCCACTGTTTCGGGAATCTCCGCGACAATTTCCGCCGCCGCCGTCTTGGCCTCATCAACATTTTCTGCCGCCGTGCCGGCCGCCGCTTTTGCTTCATCTGCGCTTTCTACTGCAGCGCTAGTGGCTTCCTCCGTCACCGCCCCCGCAGGATACTGCCCGACGTGAAGCTCAACAGTTTCTCCGGAAGCACGTACCGCTTCGACCGGTTCCGCCAAAACTCCAAACTGCCGCACCTCCTCGGCCTTCTTCAAAGCCTCGCGCAAAACACTTGTATCAACCGCCTCGCCTGTGAGTGCTTTTACCGGAATTTTTACAATCTTCCGGATGCCTCCATCAGCTTCCCACAATCCTCTGCCGCCTTTAACTTCATAACGGCTCCACTTCACGTTATCAACGAATTGCTTCAGATTATCGCGAAGCGCGGCGGCTTTTTCCGGAGCGCCGAAACGATCTTTCACTTCGCTCATTACATTATCAATCTCGCTTCGCTGAAAACCGATGGAATCGCCCGGATGATAAACTTTCTTCAGTTGGCCGGCGGCCTCAAGCGTTTTTCTGGTGCGTTTCCAAAGCTCCTCCTCGGCCCATATCCGCTCCGCCTTATCTAACGATTCTCCCTTCCTATCTAAATAAAGCGCAATCGCCTTTCGCGCCTCGTGAATCGGTCCCTCGCCGGACTTAAAAGTGATTTTGAACTCCCCTACATTCTCAACCGATTCTACGGGAGGCACTATCCCCTCACGACCGGGCGGAATGTCCGATTTCGGCGGCACCACGCTCTCATGCCCAGGCGGGGCAATGGGTGCAGACATTGGCTGTCTCTTAGACGCTTCATCTACTACTATTTGCCTTATACCAAGCTTTCTGCCGATTATATCTCCTATTGAATCGCCTACATCCTTGACAAAAAAACTGCGAAGCCATGAAACCACGGCTGGCGCAGCGAAACCCGCTGCAACTCCTAACCAGCGCCTATTGCGCTCCTTCCTCCTTTCTTCTTTTGCCAACGTAGTCTGTTCTTTCCTTACTATCTCTGTGAAATCTTTAACATTTTCTGGATCAAGCTGCAGCCAATCTTTTACATCTCCCAGATCCTTTTCATATCGCTTTTGCAGCTTTTCGTACGCAGGCCGAACAGTCTCCCAGGCGTGATTTGCTCTGGCATACGCCGCTAACTGGATCATCCGCTCCGCCGCCTCGCCATGCATCAGTCCAGCAATATTTTCATCCGTCAACTTAGCCAATTTATTAGACTCATACCATCGGCGCTGCAGTTCATAGGCGGTAAATCCCGCGCCGACTCCCGACATTACTTGTCGCGTCCCAAGCGCAAGCCAGCCAACGGGCGTCAACGCGCCAAGTCCCAAAAGGGCCCCGCTTGCGACACTTCGGATATTCACTCCGCGATAGATTATCCCGCTGAATAAGCCTCCGGGCTTTGCGCCAAGCTTTGTTAGATTCATCTCTCCGAGCCACTTCCAGCCCTTTCGGATTTTTTCAAAACTTCCGGTAATCTCCGCCCGCTTCTCAAAAAGCGCTGTCTGTTCGAGTACGAATTTATGGATGTCGCCGACAACGTATTCAGCCCTAGCTTTGTCGTAACGCTCGATGGCGCGAGCAAGCTCGCCCGCGCCGAACTTGGCCTCTTTTCGTTCAACTTCCGCCAACCACGCCCGCGCATCTTCCAATTCTTTTAAAACCGCCGCCTCGCTTCGCGGCAGATCTGCCGATAGCTCAACAGTTTCAGTGACTGGCGCTCTGCTCCCAGCTGCGGATTCCGGCGCGGCGGATTCTTCCAGCATTGGTGCACCGCCCTCATAAGATAATTCAGCGCGCACTTCTTCTTCGTGTTCACGTTTCAACACCGCCTCACGATAAGTTCCTTCCTGCTCACGCAGTAATTCCAGATCATCTTTATCCGCAATGGGATTGACAGCAGTTTCTTTGCCCGTCACTGGAACACTTTTTGGCACAAACCGCCGGCTTGGCAATCCTCCTCCTTTTCTAATCGCCGCATCAGCGTCCCGCTTCGCTTGTAAACGAATTAAATCCTCATCGGAAATCTCTCCTCCCCGTTGCATCTCTTCACCTTCTTCATCAGCAAGACTCCCATAGTCACTACGCCTGCTTAATGCTTGGCCTGCAGCATCCTGTAAATCAGCTTGTTCAACCGCATCAGCGATCGCCCCCAGGTTCGCAGTCTTTATAAATTTATCCTGCTCCGCTTCTTTCTTGTTCCGATCCTCGCGGACACCAGCATTCATTTCCTTTCGCTCCTTAACAATGCGCTCTTGCCACTCTCTCCAACCAAACCCAAGTTCGTTATAAAACTGCTTCTGAAGTTGTCTAATATCTGATTCGTTAACACCAGCATCTCGTAGCGCCTCCCACGCCGCTTGTGCGCGTGGATTTTCTAACGGACTACGGATTGCCCCACGCCGCCCAAATGGCGTACGAGCAATATCCAGAATCCCAAATTCGATTGCCTCCTTAAGTTCTTTTCTTTGCGCCCCTGTTTCTGCTGCGCTTGGACCCGCTTTATCTCTCTCGGCTCGCACCGCTTCGGCTTGAGCTTTTAATTTTTCTAAATTAAATCTTTTGCTCATCAGGAGCTCATTTTCGGTCGCCCGTATGACAGCATCAAGATTTTCATCGCCCGAATCAATGCGCTGGCGTATCCGTTCTTCAATATCTTTTACTTTCGGGTCATCCAGAGGATCACTCGGATCCTCACCTTTTTGGGCCGCCTTTTGGGCGGCACTAATTGCCGCAGATAAAGCCAGCCCCAACTTAATTTCTAGGTCCCCCGCTTCACGAGAATCGAGACTAGCTTTCTTTTCGTGCGACACTTCTTTTTTAGCATCTCGTTCGTTTCTCATGCGTTCCTGCCACTCCTTCCAATCAAAACCGATTTCTGCCAAAAGATCATTTTCAATTTTAGCAATCTCCACGCCTGTTATGTCGATATCCCGCAACGCTTTCCTCGCGTCGAGAAAATCGGCGTAGCGCAAAGGATTCCGTATTTTCCCCGCGTCATCGAAGGGGTCTGCTTCAGCGGCACGAATCGCCTCAAGAAGCATCTCCTTGTGCCTGGCAATTTCCGGTGTAACATTCTCGCCGCTTCGCGGTACTAACAGAGTCCCCCCCACCGTCATAGGACTTGGCGTCGAACTAGCGGATTCGGGTCGATAAAAACTTCGAACCAGAGCGGAATATCCAGTTTCTCCCATTACGCGTTGAAGCGTATTGATAATCTCCGCATGGCTCGCCCCGGCGGCCAGTGCCGCATCAAGTTCTTTTTCAAAATCCTTGTCATTCTCCGGCGCGATTTTGCCTAACTTTACGTAACGGCGATAATACCCCTCCGCCATGTTGGAAAAGCTCATAAGAGCCTCGCCGGCTTTCTCATCAGTCTCTAAGGTGATTGCTTTTTTAGCCACCGGCGGCTTCGCCGCACCAACTTCTTCCTTTTCTGTTGTCGCCCTTGGCGGTTCCGCAACTTTAAATTTTCGTTCCGCAAATACTCTATCCTCAAACTCTCTGATCAAGCGTTCAAGCTCCGCCGGGTCGGCTTGAATATGTTTCCGAATCTCTGCTTTGACGTCCTCTACTCTTCTAAAAGTCCGCGGGTCGAGCATGCGCCCCTCTTTATCTAAAACTTTTTTTGCCGTCCGAATGCCTTTAATCAACTCGCCTTCGAGTTTTGTCTGCAACTCGCCCGCAAGCGGCGAATCAAGACCCGGTATTTCCGTTGCGGCTGTTTTTTTTCGACGCGGTGTTTGTTTTTTTTGCGACTCTATTGCTTTTTTCTTTTCTTCTTTTTTTCTAGCTTCTCGCTCTATATCCTCTCCGCGCGCTTCATCAATAATTGCGCTTTCCTTGCCAAAATGATAATGACCGTCTCTCATTTTGATCTTACGCCTCTCACCTTGGAGAACAGTTTTGCGCGAGGTCTCAAGCTCTGTTATCTCCGCCGCAGTACGCCCAACTTTATCTAAGCTTTCGCCAGAACCACCGGTAATTACTGCGGGCTCTGTAACAACGGAACCGGCCTTAGTCTCCTCACTTCCGCCACGGAGCTTTGTCTGAAGACTCTTTAGCGCCTTATTATCGCCAAGTGATGTCGTTAACGGTTGAGACTTCGACAGCTTAAAACGCTCCCTAGTTCTCTTATCTTCACCGCCAGACGTGATTTCATTGTGTTCAGCCATCACTCCTAGACTACCCCAGCAATCCGTGGCTGACAATTAGCGCAAGGGACAACTATGCACATCAAAATAAAACGAGCCGCGTCAGGATGACGGGCTCGTGAGCGAACGAAGGTGCTGCGATACTGCGAGAAGGTACTGCGATCCTTCGACTGCGACTCGGGACAAGCGGGAGCTAGTAAGCGAGAAGGAACGAGGTAGGTTCGTAGCCGCGGGCTAGACCGCGGCCGGCAATCTAGCCTGTGGGATGCCGGTGCGGCTCGTGCCGCCCCGGTACGAAAGATAGATCTTCACGCCGAGATTCGGCCCGAGCAGTGAAGACTCGACCCGGGAAAGTTCCATCGCCTCCCGATGTGGGAGGGAACGGAAGATGTCCCAAGCGCACGCCTCCACCTTGTGGAAATATTGGAGCGTACTGCTTACTTCTCGGAAGCCGATCTCGATGATCACCTCCGAATCTTCGTGCACGCGGACCTCTCTGGTGTCCGCGCTTACTCCGCACTGGCGAAAAATCGCACGAGAGAAGGTCTCACCGAATGATCGGAGAAAGTCAGCTCTAGTCTCCTCCTCGGTCTTGAAGAGGCGCCGACCCGTCGGGTGCTCAAAGAGCACCAATGGCATTCGGCTGGCATCTTCCTCATCCTCATCCGCCGCCTCGTCGATTTCCGTGTCCTCCTCGACTTCTACCGGCCTCCTTCTCGTGCGAGAGTAGCCATTGCCGTTACGCGCCTCCCGCCGAAGCAGGAGAAGGCCTCCAAGGATGAAAACATGAGAAAAAACGTAGATGCCGGCGAGTGTTGCGGGCACGACCGGCACCGCAAACGCCGCCTCCAGCTTCTCGTTGAACGTCGCGAAGACAGATTTCTCCTTGTCGCTGGGGAGGGGAAGGTAGAACGTCGGCTTCGGTTCCGGGCTTGCCGCAACAGCGGCAGGCACCTTGGTCTCGGTCTTTGCCGGCGCCGCAATCTGCGGCTTCACGGGGTCTGCCGGCCGGAACTCCGGCTTCAGCATCGAGACGGGAATCTGCACGCGCGCGCCCCACGGGTAGCGGCGCGCGGACTCTTCGTCGCGCGCCAGCTCCTCATCCCGCGCGGGGTGAAGATAGGCGAACTTCAACCAGTTGCGCCAGTTGCCGGTGTACTCGAAGGCAACGTGGCTCGGGGTCTGGAAGCCGTTGTCGCCGAGACGCACCTCAACGACAGACTCCTCCGCGCCAACCATCGCCGGCGCCGCGAACGCCGCAAGCGCCGCGAGAACCACAGCGAAAATCGTCCGAAACATAGCTGTTCCTCCCCCTAGTTGTCAGTGAACACCCTGTCCGGCCGGACATCCGACCGAAAGTTATGAGCTGAAAGCCATAACAATGTGATTTATTAGTAGTACAAAACGCATATTCTGTCAACCCAAACGAATGGTTCGGCGGCTTTCCGAAACTCGCAATCCACTATTTGGTCCTTCCGCGCCAAATACACATATTACACACTATAGTGTGCAATATGTGTATTTGGGTTTTTAGCGTATTAAAAAGAAACGGCCGGCGCGTTCATCTTGCGCCGGCCTAGCAGCTGCACTCGCACCGCTTGCCGCGGCAGTGGTGCCCCTCCCGGCACCCTGCGCATTCTTGACTGCAAGCGGGTAATTTCCGATACCGCACAGGAGGGAAAGGCACGGCAGCCGCTGCCTTCTCGGGCTCCCGCAACGCGACTGGCGCAACTGGAGTTCCAATCGGCTGAAGTCGCTTCTTGATCAGCTCCAGCTTTTTCCGCCGGCGATACATCCTGCCAGCACGATTCTTCAGAACCTCATCGTAGCGCCGGCCGAGACTATCGAGGCTCATCCCCGATCACCTCCTTTCTTTTTTTAATATTACCACTAAACATACGTAAAGTCAAACGGCGAAAAAAGAACGAGCCACGTCATATTGACCGCGGCTCGGAATTACGAAGTGCGATGATGGAAGCGGGCAAGCTTCAAGCCGAGAACTCGCAGAAGGACTTGCCGCGCGATATTCGCCGCGAACCACTTCCAGTAAGAGCGCTGCACTCGCACTGGGTGATCCGGCTGGGCCTCGCAACGATAGCTCGTGCACGAGACGAGAATCTCGGCCTTGGGAAACACCCACCCCCAGATGAGACGGGCACTGCGAGAGTGCATCTCGCCGGTAACGATCAGAATCCGTCGCGGAGAGGAACCTTCCTTACCGCATGCGCTGCGAATCTGAAGCGCCTCCTCGACGGAATTATTTGAATCACCAGCGAGGAGAAACTTCACCTTGTTGCCCAGGCGCTTCAGGTAATCAAGCTTCAATTTCCGCTCGACCGCCGCCGCCCCGGGGAAGGTGTACGCGCAGTTGCTGAATGCAAGCCGCGCGCTGGGGTGCTTCTTCAACCAGCGGCTGGCTACTGCAAGGTTCCCCTTTGTAGCCTCCGTCAATTGATCCCGCTTCGTCGTGTACGATATCGGGACGATGAGGTCCACCAGTCTCCGCGAGATCGTCTCCGGCAAATCCGCCAGTTTCCACCAATCCACCAGTTTTTGAAGAACCAAATCTACTCACCCCCTTTCTGGCTTTTTGTATATCATAGCACGTCACAGTCTTGTTGTCAATCAGTCGTGTTATAGTGAGGGCTGGTTAGACGCTGCCTTTGTGGGATAAGCTCCTAAATCATATAATTAAAACATGAGTTTATTTCGCGGGCACTGGGTGGGTATGTTGCTCTTTCTGATTATCCTCCTCGGCGCGTTTTTCCGTTTCTATCAGCTGGCTGACATTCCCTATGGGCTCTTCCCGGATGAGTCCGTGAACGGCATCAATGCCCTTCAGGTTATTCATAGCGGCGAGATTAAACTTTTTTATCCGGAAAATAACGGCCGCGAGGGGCTTTTTATAAATATTCAAGCGATCTCGGTCTGGCTGTTCGGCGCCCATGCTTGGGCCTTAAGATTGGTTTCGGCCGTTTTTGGCACGCTGGCAATCTGGGGTATCTATCTCGCGGCCAGAGAAACTTTGCTGCTTTTTCTGTCACGCGGCACCAAATCCAATCAATCCTATTTTGCTAAATACGTAAATAGCGAGACCGCGATCGTATCCATCTCTCTGCTCGCGGCTTTTTTTACCTCCGCCAGCTTTTGGCACATTAACTTTTCGCGCATCGGTTTTCGCGCCATTATGTTGCCGTTTATGGCCTCCTTCGCCGTTTACTGGCTGCTTAAATCGCTAAGAACCGGTGGATTAATTTCCGCGGCGCTGGCGGGAACTTTTGCCGGACTGGGGCTTCACACCTACATTGCTTTTCGTTTTGTGCCTTTTTTCTTATCGGTTCCGCTTGTGAATTATACCTGGCTGTGGCTGAAAAATCGGGAACTGTACCGTCGTATCCCGCTTGCAATTTTGACATTCTTGATTCTGGCTTTTCTGGCGGCCGCACCGATGCTGATTTATTTTTATCAAAATCCGTCGGACTTCACAGGCCGCACGAGTGACGTCTCCATTATGACCGCCGACTCGCCGCTCTTGGAATTCATCAAATCAAACATACTCACGCTGGTAATGTTCAACATTTGGGGCGATTGCAATGCGCGCCACAATTATGACTGCCGCTCCCAACTTTTGTGGCCCGTGGGTTTGGCGTTTATCGCAGGAATTTATTTTATGGCTGACTCGTTCCGTAAAGAATCATCTGCGGTTAATATGCCGTTCGTTCTTTTGGCCGTCTGGTTTGGTGTTATGACATTGCCGGCTACTCTCACCCGCGAGGGCCTGCCGCACGCTTTGCGTTCTATCGGGCTCATTCCGCCGGTCATGATTACGGCCGGGCTGGGCGCCTGGACTGCCTATAGAATCGCGGCCAAAAATCATGAAACGCTAAGCCGGATTGTCCTCTGGGCGGGTATAATTTTTGTCACGCTTTTTGGTTATTACAGCTATTTTCACCAATTTGCGGATTCTGCCAAAACTAAAGCCGGATTTCGATTTGACTTGACAGAAATTGCAGATGCCGTCGCATCTTTGCCGAAAAGCGCGGATAAATACGTCATTGCCAACTATCCGAATCTGCCCTACGGCATGCCGATTGAAGCTAATGTTGTTCAGTTTCTAACCGATACGGCAGGCGCCGAAGAGCAAAATGCCAAAAACCTGCACTACATCCTGGCGCAAGATCTGCCGCGTTTAGAGATCGCCGATACGGCAAAAAAGCAGGTAATTTTCATCCCTCTCAATCAAGAAAACGCCTCGTCAATCGCCGCGGAGCTTGAGGCGCGCTTCCCCAACTTGAAACTGCAAACACAAAAAACTGCGGGAGGCATCACGGTGCTATCCAATTAACTTTTATGAATTCGCCGAAAACTAATCTGGCCGCAGGAATTTTGCTTCTGGCAATGTTTTTGATGATGATTTCATCGGCGCGGAATGACGCGCTGACTTTCGACGAGCTGGCGCATATTCCAGCCGGTTTCGGGTATCTCACCCAGCAAGATTATCGCCTGAATGCTGAACATCCGCCGTTGATCAAATTGGCGGCGGCGTTTTCGGCCGAACTGGCCGTGCGCCCCGTCTTTCCAACCGATACCGAGCCCTGGAAGCGCGAGATTAAAGATCAGTGGGCGCAATGGGATCAAGGAACGATTTTTTTGTACCAGTCGGGCAACAACGCCGACCGGATAATTTTTTGGTCGCGGCTCGCCATGATATTGGTCACTCTGTTTCTCGGCTGGCTCTTGTTTGATTATGCCCGCCGGCACTTCGGCGGCAAGGTTGCCCTTTTAACGCTCTTCTTTTTTGCGTTTTCGCCGACTTTCTTAGCACACGGCCGCTATGTAACGACCGATGTGGGCGCCGCCCTAGGATTTCTGATCGGCCTGATTTCATTTCTGCGTTTTTTGAAGAACCCTTCACGGCGCAATGTTTTGATTGCGGGCGTAGTTTTCGGCATTGCAGAGCTTTTGAAATTTTCGTTAATTTTACTGATCCCGATCTATGGCATCCTGTGGCTAGCGTGGGTTTTGACGCGCCCGAGCCAGGAACTACGCGAACGCATACGCTCATCGGCGCAGCTTCTTGGCAAAATTGTTATTATTGGCTGCATCGGGCTTATCGTTATTTCGGCCGTTTACGCTTTTAGTATGCGGCGCTATCCGCTGGATCGGAATCTCCGCGACGCCCAAGGACTTCTGCACTATCAGGATTCAGCTGCGAATTGCGCCCTAGAAAAAGCAACCGGGCGCTCCGGCGGCGAGTGTTCCAAATTTAGGCAAGCCGAAATAAATCTTAAATTACTGCAAAATCCTTTAACACGCCCACTTGGCCAATGGGCCCTAGGGATGCTTCTCGCAACACGGCGTACTGCGGGCGGCAACTCCACTTACTATTTCGGCGAGCTTTCCGGCGAAGGATACCGGAGCTATTTCCCCATAATGTTCGCTGTCAAAGAACCGCTGGCCTTGATCATTTTGGGATTCCTGGCTTTAATGTCGGCTGCGCGTAAGAAACTAAAAAGTCGGAACTTCCATTCGATCCATCTTAGAATTCGCGACTGGGTGCGCGATAACTTCGAACGTTTTAGCTTTTTGACAATAATCGCGGTTTACTGGGGCACGTCAATTATTTCGCCCCTCAATATCGGCATCCGCCATGTTTTACCAACCTTCCCTTTTATTTATATGCTAATTGCTTACGGAATTTGCCGGCGGCTTTTCGATCGCGATATTTTATTGGCTACAAACCTGATCGGCACCATTCAAAATCTGTATGCGCGTTATCTGAAGCCTCTGCCCGGTCTTATTCTGGTTTTTCTCCTTCTCTTGTGGCTTGGTTTTAGCACTTTGCGGGCTTACCCCCATTTTCTCTCATACTACAATGAATTGGGCGGCGGCGTTGCCAACGGCTACCGAATCGCCACAGATTCCAATTACGACTGGGGGCAAGACTTGAAACGGCTCAAAGTTTATGTGGATGAAAACCGGATTGATAAAATCAGCGTAGCTTATTTCGGCGGCGGCAACCTGCGGTATTACTTCGGCGATAAGGCTGAACCGTGGTGGTCGGCGCGCGGGCCGGCTCTTAGCTGGTTTGCGATTTCCGTAAACGAGCGCGAGGGCGCTTTTGCCCGTCTTGCGCCCGGCTTTGAACGAAAACCCGAGGATTCATACGAATGGCTGCGCGAGTATCAGCCCGTCGGCCGCGCCGGAT
>Ga0209542_10011912_pt1 | contig 15330 bp, 20 predicted proteins | sample RifCSPhighO2_01_FD_184028 | JGI IMG/M metagenome (GOLD analysis project Ga0209542, IMG submission 184028) | Soil microbial communities from Rifle, Colorado - Rifle CSP2_plank highO2_0.1 (SPAdes) (version 2) | ecosystem: Environmental > Terrestrial > Deep subsurface > Rock core/Sediment ... | reverse complement strand
GCAGCTCTATTGACGTTCTATACTTTATTTAAGATGGTTACAGGCACATTAGGAGAAAGTGGCTTCTCCCAGGCTGTTTTCGTTTTGATAACTGGATTTGGTTTTTTTGCAACAGGTACTTTGATGGCTAACTTTAGAACTACTTTATCGGCATCTGGATTTAAAATACCAGTTGAAGTAGTTGACTTCGGTAATATTTTTATGGCAATAGGAATCTTTATCATACTTTTAGGAAGTTTAGGTCTGATAGGTAGATTCTATACATCATCTAAAGGACTTATTAGTGGTTTTAGAAGAGATGTTAAATCAACTAAAAATATACTGAATTTAGAAAGTCAAGAAAGAGGCGCCAGAACTACAGCTCAAAAAGTGAAGGTAACTAGACGAGAAATAAATTTAGCTTCATCGCAGTTCTATAACGAAATTCAGGAAGCAAAAGAATTACATAGAGAACTAATAGCATTAGCTAATGCGGGAAATCGGCCCGCTGCAAACTTAGCAAGGCGGGCAGAAAGATGGATAAAAAATCTTGAGATTTTAGCTAGACGTGAAATAATTTTATTAAGAATTAGGCAAAAAAGATTAGTTGCTGGAAGAAGTTTAGTCGATATTGAGGCTAAAATACGCGAACTGGTTCGCAGAATAGCAATATATCAAGGTAGAACGCGTAGTTTAGCATACAACATAAGTAAGCTTAGGAAAGCTCCTGCAAGAACGCGTCCGAAGAAAGCAAATGCTAAAACAAGGACAAGACGAAAGATAACTAGAAGAACTGCAGGAGCAGTTTAATAAAATCGCAGATAAGCTAAGAGCCTTTAGCAAGTAAAGATAGCATAATTTATATACACCCATTCACATTGAAAATAAATGGCCCTTAAGCGATGGATTGCATCAATTTTTCCATTCCTATTTAGTATTTTTGGAGTTGTTAGAGCGCAGGACTTAATTTCACAGGAACAATTAGAACCAGCGTTAGGTTGGGTTTCATTAGTACTTGGAAAAAATATAGCTACTTTTGATGGTTTCATTTTAGTACTACTATTAACTATTTTTATGACTATTGTTCTTTACCAGGCGATTAAGAGAAGCGGTGTATTCAGATCGGATGATGGTGTAAGCAATAGTGTTGAAGCTCTTATCGCTATTATTATAGCTATATTAGTTATGAGATTTATGCCGATTGAATATTTTGTTATTCTGTTAGTTGGCTTTTTGATATTAGCGGCCCTATTGACTTTCTATACTTTATTTAAGATGGTTACAGGCACATTAGGAGAAAGTGGTTTCTCCCAAGCTGTTTTCGTTTTGGTAACTGGCTTTGGTATTTTTGCAACAGGTACTTTGATGACTAACTTCAGAACTACTTTATCGGCATCTGGATTTAGAATACCAGTTGAAGTAGCCGACTTCGGTAATATTTTTATGGTGCTAGGTATCGCGATAATATTACTAGGCAGTATTGGTCTTATAACTAGGTTTTATACGTCCTCTAAAGGATTGATTGGCGGGCTCAGAAAAGAGACTGTTTTAACTAGCACACTAAGAAGAGGGGGCGGTAAAGCTAAAGGCGGAAAGAAGCTAATCAGAACAGAAGAAAAAGTTACAGCCAGAGTAGAGACGGGTATACGAAGGGATCTAGCTAATGAAATATTGGAAGCAAAAAAATTCAAGAAATTAGGAATGTTGGCAGAGTCTAAATTAGCTCAAGCAGCAGCTAATATAGATAAAACTCTTGACAGAATTGAGCGAGAAAAATATCAATTAGAGAAGAGAAGTGAGAATGCATCTGAAAGGGATCAGAGAGCAATAGCTAATACTATTACAAGATTAACTATGATGCAACAAAATTTAGCGAAAAAGAAACAACAAATTGATAATAAATTAGTACGGCGAAAAGCAAAAGGCAGCATACATAGCGAGGCACAAGCAAGAGAATATGCTGAAATACTCCCTCAAGGTTATGGAGCGAGAACGCGTCCGAAGAAAGCAAATGCTAAAACAAGGACAAGACGAAAGACACCTAGAAGAACTGTCACAAAGCACAGACGTTAATTATTTATACTAACTTAATGAGTGTAACATATGGTCACGTTTTCAATTCAGGAAGGATTTGCAGAAGCCGGTACTTCTACAGGTATAGCTCCGTTTGATAACGCTTTAAGATTACTGCAGGATTTTGGATTTTTCAGAGTTGTACTTCCTTTCCTTTTGATTTTCGGAATTACTTATGCGATTTTAATAAAGACAAAAGTTCTTGGCGATTCAGATAATGCTACAACTAAAAATATTGCAGGAGTAATTGCAGCAGTAGCTGGTTTCTTTTTTGTCGTTTATACGCCCGTAGTAGATGCGCTTGCAGTTCTTTTACCACAGGCAAGTTTTCTTTTAGTATTAGCTTTATTAGTATTAATGACGTTAGCTTTCATAATTCCAGGCTATGAATCAAAAAGTGAAGATATGCCAAAATGGGCAATAGGAGCTCTTGTAGTTTTAGTTATATTAGTCTTTTTAGGAATAACTGGATTCGCTGTTGGCGATAATATTCCTATTCTCAGAGATATATCTCTGGCATTGACAGGGCAGGTAAATTTGCCGGCACTTCCGCAGGAAGCAATTGATAATTTGCTTGCAATCGGAATAGTACTTATACTTCCTTTGCTAATAATTTGGTTTATGACTAGAAGCGGCAAAGCAGCTGGGCAAGAAGGTTTTAAAATAGTACCAAATAAACATTAAGAAGTATTACTCAACTAAGCAGACACTCTAGAAGCTAAATGTTTTTTTTCTTCATCAGTTAGAGAATCTAAGAAGCTATCATATTTTCTCTGTAGTGAAGTAGATAAGTCAACGTCTTCTTTCGTTAGCGCGTGAGCAGCAATGTCTTTAGCTTTAGACTTTTCCGCTTTTAGTTCAGAAGATTTACCATTAGCGGCGTGTTTTGCACTTTCACCAGTCTCTGATTTTTTACTATTTTTATTTGTTTTATGAAATAAATAGTCATCAAGAACTCCGCGCAATAGCTCTTTGCTTGAAGTTTTGTATAAATCAAATCTGCTGTGCGAACCGGCATAAACTATTCCGGCACCTTCGACTTTTACATTAAGACTATTAGCAACCGCATTTTCGTCTATAACATCTATGCCAACATGCGATTTAAATAACCAAGGTCTTTCGTGAGCATTTGAACGTTTGAATGATTTTCCAACAACTACATTTTTGCTTTGTATTATTAAATCTTCAAGAGCGCTTTCGTAAGCTTCTTTAGTTTTGTTAGTATCTTTTAATTCGTTGAGTTTGTATTTTATCATAGATTTTACATTAGCTAATTCGGAATGCAAACTTTGACCTTTGCTGACAGCTTCGATGTAGGCATCTAAAGTAAGGTTAGAATCAGTTTTAGCAATCAAGTGCCCAGCATCTAATTTTGATTCAATAGATGAATAGTCTGGCTGTTTACCTTTTGCAAACCTTCCACCGACATAGCCATCTAGTAAGCCCATTTTAGTAATTCCATATAGAAAACAATTTAAAAGGCTTATGGGTGCTAACTTTTATATTGGGTTATATACTTATTTTCCTATGGCTACTTTACTTGATGCTCTCGGCGTACTGCAAAATATAGGTGTATACGCCGTTATCTTACCGTTTATTTTGATGTTCGCATTGAGCTATGCGCTTTTTGAAAAGACTAAACTTTTAGGCGAAAATAAATATGTTAATGTTGCTATAGCTACAGTATTAGCGTTTTTGTTTATTGCAGTATCAACCGCTGTAAAATTCGTTGCAGTTTTTCTGCCGTTAGTTTCAGCACTGATGCTCATAATTTTATTTATAATTTTGATTTTTAGATTTGCTGGCGTAGAAGAATCGGCTATTACCGGCGTTCTTGCGCAGTCAAGAGGTTATGGACCAATAATTTTTATTTTAATTTTATTCGCCTTCTTATCATTCGGACAATTATTTCCCGAGGGAGCTATTGCATCACGGCCGGAATTAGGAGATCAATTTAACATTACTCAGCCAACAGAAGGAGTTGCAGGTTTGCAAAACTTTCTCGCACTGGAACAAACTAGAATTTTATTTTCGCCAACTATTATGGCGCTTATGGTTATGTTAATTATATTCGCAGTGGCTACCTATTACATTACGAGAGAACCCGGAGAAGATTAAATTATTTCTTATTTTCAAGCAGACTGCGCAATTCGCGTATGCTGTCTGTAAACGTCGGCAGTATGTTATCAAACACTCTTTTTAGTGCTTTTATTTCAACGCTAAGGTCATTCATTAATTGGTCGTGCTCGCTTACTTTAGCTTCGAAATTTGTTTGCGAAGTTTCAATTTGTTTGCTTAGCATTTCAAAACGAGTATCAATTTGCCTGCTTAATTTAGCTATATCGTCTTCAAGTTTTTTTACAGGCTCAAGCTCTTTTGTAAATTGTTTTAATCTGTCGTCAAAAATGTGTTCAATTATTTTCTGCATTTGCTCTGTTGACTGTCTCGGCTCAACTATGCGCGGAGCTATTCTTATTTGAGACTCTTCAGCGTCAGCGCTTGGTACAGGCGCTTCAGGAATACGGACGCGTGCCATAGGATTTTCAGTTAAATCCTGAATAACTTTTTCAGTTCTTACACCTCTTGTTTCTAGCTCGTCAGATGACGGAAATTTGCTTTCTCTAAATCTCAAAAGTTTACTCAATGGCATTTTTCTTACCTAGCGACTGCTCCTTAATAATTTTTTGTATCAGTGATTTAGCTTCGTCCCGCGTCATATAGTTCATGGGTTTCATTAACTCAATATATCTTTCTAGAACTTTTACTTCCTCTTTTGTCGCAAGACCTTCAAGACGTCTTATAGTGCGCTCAATTAAATCATTAGCTTTCGCAATTTCTGTACGCATATCTCTGTTGCTTTGCTCCATATCTCTAAGTTCTTTAACAACAACTTTGTGTTTTTCAAGCATAGAAGAATCTACTAATTCAAGATGGCTGCGAATAATACTTAACTGCTCTTCAATAATTCTTAATCTTGATGCAAGTGCAGATGTCTGCTCACGAACTTTAGTTATGCTTTCTAAAGCAATCCTTGGGATTCCGCTATTAGTATGCTCTGGTTCGGGAACATTTGTCAAAGGCGGTAATTCGTCGTAAGCCATAATTCAAGACAGCATTCCGATAGTTATATATTTTACTAGACAAGATTTTCGATATGCCAAGTATACCTTATGAATTGACTAAAACGGCGGAAGGAAAAATACTAAGATTCAAGTTTGAAAAGAGCCAGTATAATCCTTCTATTGAAGACGAACCAATTGTAATGGCTGAAGTTATTGAAGCTCTTACACAATCTGGTGATGTTGACGAGATAATTTTTGTTCAGAATGAGGAATATGTTTACGATAAATCGCAGGCAAAAATACTTTTAGAAGTAGCAGAAACATATCAGAAATTAATTTCTGAAGACAAAGTTTTAGACTTTTCAAAATTCGGGGAAGACTGCAAACCATATTTCCCGATTTGGTTTGATTTTCTAACGTCAACAGTTTTACAGGAATTAAAGCAGGATCCGATTGGCAGTTATGTACGAATAATTCGCAGAATAAGAGAAGAGCGCGCAGCTCACACTACTACAGATGGAACGTGCGCCAAGAAATTTTCAGATTTGCTTGAAGATATAGCAGAGCTTTTAGCAAAGAAGAGAATAATAAAATTTGCGGAGAAGCAGCTTTCAGGATATGAAATAGGCGACAGGAAATTTTACAAACAGATGTTCAGGCCCGCAATTCGTCCAAATTTTATGTATACAAAATTAGCTTCATCGTATCCTGCGGGTGTTGAAGAAATTGATAATTACAAAATAGCTGAAGATGCGCAAATTATGATTTTGAAATCAAAAAACGATATTAGACCGCTTTATCACATAACGCCGCCAGAATTTAGACTTACCGAAGATAAGTATGCGCTGCTCACGGCCGCCAGAACTGTTTTAGCGGGGCATAGACCTGAAAGAAAAGAATTTACAGATTTGGAAAGGACACGAGAGAATTTTGTTAACATAGAAAAAGATTTGATTCGTGATTTAGCTGCAGCGCGCGGTGTAACTCTGAAACCAAAAGAAATAGAGGAGCTTGCAAGAATTTTAGTCAGATATACTATTGGCTTCGGAATGGTTGAGTTAATACTATCAGATGAAAATATTCAAGATATAGTCATTAACGCGCCTGCAGGCGTAAATCCAATCTCAATAATGCACTCAAAATACGGCGAATGCGTAACTAATGCAACGCCATTGAACCGCGAAGTGGAGAGCTGGGCAACGAAATTAAGACTTATGTCGGGTAGACCATTAGATCAAGCTAATCCTGTTTTAGATACAGAACTTTTTGTTGCTCACGGAAGAGCAAGAGTATCAGCTATGCAGGAACCGCTTTCGCCAAAGGGATATGCATTTGCATTTAGACGGCACAGAGACAGATCTTGGACGCTACCTTTGTATATCCAAAACGGAATGATATCTAGTTTAGCAGCAGGCGTTATGTCGTTTTTGATGGACGGCGCTAGAACTTTACTGATAGCAGGAAGCCGAAGTTCTGGAAAGACGAGTATGTTAGATGCGCTTATGTTAGAGATATCAAGAAATAATAGAATTGTAATAATTGAAGATACTTTAGAATTAAACGTAGCAGGATTAAGGACGCTTGGATACGATGCTCTGTCATTAAAAGTACGCTCATCTGTGGCGGGCAGCGCTGCTGAAATACCAGCAGAAGATGCAATAAGGACAGCTTTACGTTTAGGCGATTCAGCATTAATTATTGGAGAAGTACGTTCTGTAGAAGCAAAAGCGCTTTACGAAGCTATGAGAGTTGGCTCATTGGCAAAAGTTGTAGCGGGAACTATACACGGCGATTCTCCGTATGGTGTTTTTGACAGAGTCGTTAACGACCTTGGCGTTCCGAAAACGTCATTCAAAGCAACAGATGTAATTTTAGTTACAAATCCAATTAATTCTCCGTCAGGTCTTGAGCGCATCAAACGAGTTGTGCAAATAACTGAAGTCGGAAAAATTTGGACTGATGATCCATTAGTAGAAAAGGGCTTCCGCGATTTATTCGTATACAATCCTAAGAAAGATATGCTTGAACCGACAGCTATGCTTAAAGAAGGCGAATCAGAAGTAATAAAAGCAATAGGAAGCAGAGTAAAGGAATGGTCGGGCGATTGGGATGCTATTTGGGAAAATATCCAGTTGAGAGCAAAGATAAAACAAACAATAGTTGACACGGCAGAGAAGGAACAAAATTTTGAAATACTAGAAGCGCCGTTTGTCATAAAATCAAACGAACAGTTTCACCGAATATCAGATATAGTCGCAAAGGAAACAGGAAAAACTGATGCAAAAAAAGTATATGTAGAATGGGAGCATTGGTTTAAACAACAAATGCATAAAGAGGAAGATTAGTTTGCTAATCTTTAAACTATGAGAGAGACAGAGCTGAAAGAGTTCAGCGAGTCCCGCTCATAGACAGAGGATACAAATGAGCGAGAAAGACATAATTGAAAAATACAGACAGAAAATTGAAGGCGAAGTAGCTGGAGAAACAGATTTCAGCCGCTCGTATTCCAGCGAGTATAGACAGTTCAGGCAGGATCAACTGTCAACATCACATACTTTATACGAAGGCTTGTGCAACTTCGCTGAAAAGATTTTACCTATAACACCAAGCGAAAAAGATTTGGAAGAAGTTTCGCTTTATACTAAACTTACACATTTGCACGTTACTCCAGAAAGCGTTTTTTCTTTAGCTTATTTAACAGCTATAATATCAATAATAGTAGCAGCTACAGTTACGCTTTTGACATTTAATTTTATAATTCTCGCAGCTGGTTTGATAGCCGCAGTTATTTTACTTTACTTGCTTCCAAAATATCCAAAACGTACACTAGTAATATGGCGTTCGCAGGCGTCTGATGAATTAGTGCTCGCAGTTTTGTACTTGACAATTTATATGCAACATACTCCTAACCTTGAGAGAGCTGTTGCATTTGTAGCGAAACACATTTCTCCGCCGCTATCAATAGATTTTATGAAGATACTTTGGGATGTAGAAACAAAAACATATTCTTCGGTAACAGATGCGCTTAACGATTATGCGCAGACGTGGAAAGACTGGGATCCGCAGTTTGTTGATTCATTGAGATTAATTGAAACATCACTTTACGAAGGAAATTTACAAAGGAAAAAAGAAATTTTAGATAAAGCTTTGCAGGTAATTTTGGAAGGAACGCAGGACAAAATGCTTGGCTTCGCACACAACTTGAAGAGCCCGCTTGAAAGCTTGCATATGCTTGGTATAGTTTTACCTGTTATGGGTTTAGTAGTTATGCCTATGGTCGCAGCATTTATGGGTGATGCAGTAAAATGGTATCATCTTTTACTGCTTTATAATATAATTTTGCCGATAGCAGTTTACATAATAGGTATGGAAGTACTGGCAACGAGACCAGCAGGTACAAAGACAACAGATATATATCAGTTTTTACACCAGCGCTACGAAAGTTTTGGAGTATCAGTAAACGATATAAGCGTTCCAGTTCCAGCAGGATTAATTGGTTTAATTATATTTTCTGTAGTTGGTGCACTGCCAATATATTACTTTTACAATTTACTTTCTTTGCCAGCCCAAGAATTAAAAGCAGGATTATTTTCTCAGCTCGCAGTATTTGCAAGTATAGGTTTAGTAGCGGCTGTCGGTATTGGTTTAGGAATTTATTATTACCTTTCTGTTTCGCAGGCAATTAATTTGAAAAAACGCATACAGTCTATAGAAGAAACTTTTACAGATTCAATTTTCCAGCTTGGACAACGATTAAATGAGCATTTACCTGTTGAAGTAGCTTTTGAAAGAATTGCAAAATCAGAGAAATCAGAGATAGCAATATTCTATAAGAAAGTTGTAAGAAATATAAGTAACTTAGGACTTGATTTACGTTCAGCTATATTTGATCCGAAACACGGAGCGATTAACGACTATCCATCATCTATAATGATAAGTACAATGCAAGTTGTAATTGAAGGTGCTAAACGAAGTCCAGAAATAGTTGGCCAAAGTCTTGTAACTATTTCAGAATATTTGCGTAGTGTAAATCGGGTTGCAGCAAGGATGCAAGATTTGCTCGCAGAAACTACATCATCTATGCAAATGCAAGTCAAGATTTTTGTTCCAGTTATAGCAGGAATTGTCGTTGGACTTGCAGTGTTGACTATAAGCATACTGCGAAGTCTTGGCCAGCAATTAGGCGGTATCGGAGGTCAAAGTACAGCGCAGGAAGCTGCAATCGGAACAGGTTTGCTTGATATATTTCAGATACAAAATATGATTTCGCCAGTTACATTTCAGCTCATAGTAGGACTTTATGTTTTGCAAATAAGCTTTGTACTTTCAGTCTTACTATCAGGCATAGTACACGGCAAAGACACAGTGGAAGAAAACTTAGAAGCCGGAAAAAATTTACTAATAGGAACAATAGTTTACGTTATTGTTGCAAGCGCAACAATACTTTTATTTGGCAGTTTAGCATCACCTATAACTAGCATAATACAATAATATTAAACTAAAGGAAGTATAATGACGGAATTTGAAACAAAAACACTTGTAGAACATTTAATCCAAATAGTTGCGGTTATAGTTATGATAGCTATAATTGTATTTTTTGTTACAAATTTACTTGGAGGATAAGTGAAATATCTTGATAAAAAGGGTGCGCTGCCAGAATTTGTTCCGATGATAGTAATTTATATAATTTTATTTATAATAGCTGTAACACTAATTTATTTGGTTTACACGGGCGGCTTGGATTTTATCAAGCCGGCAATTGAAATGGGAGGGAAGAAATTTGAATAAAAAAGGAACAATGCCTGATTGGCTGATAGCGCTGATTCTAGCTATAGCAGTTTTGTTAATCGTATTAGTGTTTATATTAGGTCCGTATAAGGAAGGTATTAGTACTTATGTCAGAGATAATATATTAGGATCGCTTGGAGGAGGACGTTAATGGAAGCGTGGCTCTCTTGGCTCGTTATAATTCTTTTAGCTTTAGCTGGATTTATTTTAGCATTTCTACTTTTAAATTCTTTATTTCCAAATGCATTTGACTTGTCGTTAGGATTGTTTAATACTCCGGCTTCTACGCCATAGCAATGTATTTATACCAATTATCCTAACTTTGAATAATGGCTAATAAGAGAGGTCAAGGCTTACCACTTGAGTTAATTGTTCTTGCTGCGATAGCTGCAATAGTTTTAGTTTTAATAATTGCATTTACAATAGGCGGAGGAAGTGTTTTCTTCAAAAAGATTTTTGAGGGTGGAACACAAGCAGTTGGAGATGATTTAGCAACAGCAAGAAATTCCTGCGAGAGTTTATGCAGTCAGGCAAAACTTACAACTACAACTACCGCATTTAAGAGCAGTTCATACTGCGCAAAAATACTTAGTTTAGATTTAGACGGCGACGGCAATTTAGGAGGCTGTCCGCAAACCGCAGGCGGCTTTGGATTTACTGAAGAAGAATGTACTGGTGGAGATTACAATATCAAAGGTGAAATGGAAACAGGATTAACTTGTTTCAGCAGCACATTAGACGTAAAGTGCTCGGCGACAGTAGGAGGACAGGCAGTATCGCAAGCTGACTGTGCATAATATGAGTAAGAGAGGACAAGGACTTCCACTGAATACAATTATTTTAGCAATACTTGCTTTGCTAGTTTTAGTTTTTATAGTTTTATTTGCAACAGGAGCATTTGGCACATTGTTTGGTCAGACAAAATCTGTTGCAGGAGCAACAGAGACGGATATAGTTGCAGCCCAGACTAAATGCAGTCAATGGTGTCTGCAATCTCAGAATTCCAAGACAGAAGAAGAATGGACGAATTCAAAATTCTGCAAGGACACTCAATTATTAGATACAAATGGAGATGGAACAGCTGAAAACTATAATTGTTACGAAACAACTGGTGATAATCCAATAGCAGCTACGTGTTCAACTACCATAGGCGGAGAACAGTTTACCCAAGCAAATTGCATAGCTTAATTTAGTCATAATGAATCAAAATTTAATGATACGCTGTACTTTTGCTAATCTCGCTTCACGGAGGTTCGCAAGATGAATAAACGCGGAGATACTCCTGTTTGGACGATAATAGTTTTTGGTATTATAGCTTTACTTGTTATAATTTTAGCTGTATTACTAATTAGCAATACTTCAACAGCAGGCGGAGAAAAATTTAGCAATTTATACGGCTTAATTCAAACTCCTGAAACAGTGCAGGTAAAATCAGGCAGCAGTATAATTGATGATAGCTGCAGCGTAAGTACTAACTGCGCATCTGGTTTGGCTTGCATAAATGGAAAGTGTGCTCAAGCCTCATCGCAAGATATGGTAATTGGCGGACAAAGTAAATGTGCTAATAATTATGCATCTTACGCTCCACACGGAGCTGCAGCAGGCAGAGATTGGTGTATGGCTTTGACACAAGGTATTACGTATCAAATAGAATATAATAATGGTTTAATATTTGATGACAAAAATAAAAAGCAAACAACAGCAGACAGTATAGTAATGCTAGATATAACTGCAGCTGGCAATCGTAGACCAACATTTCCAGAATTACCTAAAGGTTCAGGTCCAAGCCAAGGAAATCCAGAATCGCTAACGTGGCTGCCAACTAATACAATATACACTATTGAAGGTGAACCTGGTTTATTTGTTTGCGGATGGTATTTAGATGCTAAATGTTCTAATAATGCAGGAGCTGTTTTAGTGAAAATATATCAGTATCAAAATACAGGAGAGACTGATGAATAAACGCGGTATTCAATGGGAATTCATAGCGCTTTTAATATTAGCTTTAGTTTTCATCGTTTTTGCATTGCTATTTTATTCAAATATTTTTGGTCAGGCAGGCGATGCAGCACGGCAGGCGCTTTTCGGTCAAATACCGAGCCCGAGCGATTTATCGTAATTAGCAAACAATAAAAACGAGCTTCGCTAAATTATTCTATGGCCACACTAAAGAATAAACGAGGTGCTAGCCTTCTCGTTTATGCAATTATAGGAATTATAATTGCAGTAGTTATGCTAACTTTTATGGTACCTATTATTGGAAATTTTTTAGATGAGTTTCCTGTAATTAAAGGCGCTGTAGTTAATCCGCAGGATTTAGTTTGCTTTGGCGGCGGCAAAGATAATTCTGTTCATTGTTTGAACAAATTAACAGGGCTGGAAATTTTTACATTTGAAAAAGCAAATTCAAGAAACTGGAAAAGTGGCGCATTTTCTACGCCAGTATTACGGCAGGAAGGATTATATTTTGCAGTTGGAAATCACGTTTGTGCATACGGATCAGGTGGCTCACTATGGGATAATTGTATGCAAATAAGCGGAATTGTAACGACAGATTTAGAGGTTGATGATAATTTCGTATGTTTTGGAACTAGCGTAAATCAATATGTTTGCTTAGAGAGATCTTATGGCGCCCTAGCATTTACAATAGAAGCAGGGTGGTCTGACTGCCCTGGAGATAAATGCAAAACGCAAGTAAAACCAACCCTTTCAGAAGACTTCTTGTATACAGCATTGGGTAATAAGATTTGCAAATATAATAAATTTAGTTTGCACGGTAATGTAGAAGATAATTTAGGATTATGGGGTAACTGTCCGCAGTTCATAAATAATATAGAATCCGGAATAGAAGTAAAAGATGGATTAGTTTGCTTTGGAGCTGGTAAAGATAATTTTGTTAGCTGCGTAAAAGATAAAGGCGCAGATGTAACGCAGGTGTTTAAATCAATTAAGACAGGGCTTGCACAATCTAAACCGCACATAGAAGATAGTATTGTTTATTTCGCGCTCGACAGCGAATTGCAAAGATGGCAGAGTCTGGTAGATGATGCAGATATACTTACAAGAGCTTTGGCGGCCGAAGTACCAACTGATTTAGCAGTAAGCGACGACTTAATTTGCTTTGGCGGAGCGGATAAAATAAACTGCAGGGAAAAAGATACTTTAATTAATAGATTTTTCATAGGCGCACCTAAATCTGAAGACGGTACATATAAATGGGATTTCCACGAAGCGATTTCAACCCCGAAATTTTCAAATAATTATTTATATTTCGGATTGGGAGATCACGTTTGCGCCTACGATGCACAAGCATTGAATGATGCTGCGCCGCTTACACCCGGCAACGTAGTTTATTTACCTGAAACAGATATTAACGAAGATAACAAAGAGTGGTACATTAGAGAACGATGGTGTGCAGATTTTAATTACCAAATACCTACTGGAATGGCCGCATTAGAACAGGAAGGTGCAAGTGAATGAAACGAGGTGTAACGAGACCAATTTTAATCATAGGTATGATTGTTATAACTGTAGTTGTTCTAAGTTCGGGAATATTACTTTTTTCTGGTATGTTTAAAGACACGCCGGATTTTTTAGCATTTGAAGGAAAGCTTACGGCAGGAGCTTTAGTCGCCGCCCCCGAGCACGCCGAAATAAAAACGTTTAGTGTTAAGAGTTATGGTAACGAAGAAGAGAAGCGCTTAGGCATAGGCTACATAGGTTATGTACCTTATGATATAAGCGATACAAATAAGTTAAGATTATCTTTTTGCTCTGGAGAAACACAAGCTCTAACATTACAAGGTTTCATAACTAATCCTCAGAAATTATTTGAAGCATCCTTAGGTGTAGTGGGTTTAGCTCTTGAAGCGGGTTTTAGATTAGACGGCGATACAGTTTATTTGGAAACAATAAATGCTAAAGTACGATTGAAATGTTTCCCGCTGATTGCCGATTTAGATTTGGACTGGCCAGGTAGACTCTTATTTTTGAAAGATTCTAATCTAATAAGAGAATATAATAGAGAGACAGGTAGGACTTACTTGAACGGTGAATAATGGAGTGGCCACAAGCGCTAATATCAACAATTTTCGCGGTAATTTTGCTAGGCGTAGGAATCTTAATGCTGGTAAGTGTAGCAGACCCTCAAGTAGGCGCTTTAGAAAGATTAAATTATGATTTGGAAGCCAGATCTGTTGCTGCTAGAATTTACAATTCTCCAAATTGCTTGGCTTGGGAAGAGGAATATACAGATAGAGATAGTATAAAGAAAATGCAAGTTCACGCAGGAACTATTGATTTACGAAAAGGTACTGATGTACTTGCATTAAAAAAAATCGTATCAAATTGCTTAAGTTCAACATTAGTAGAAATAAATTATGAATTAGTAAGATCTGACGGCGCGTTGTTGATTGAAAGTCAAAAAGGTTTTGGCACTAAAAGAGCAGGAAGATTTTCTTACGCTAGGACACCAAATGATTTAATCAGTGATTATTATTTTGTTAAAGTAATACAACAGGACGGAAGTTTTGCAGACGGAATTTTATTTACGGAGGTAGCATTCTACTAATGGCTATGAACAAGCGCGGTGTAATAGAAGATTTGATGGCATTCTTAGTAGTTTTCGTAATAATGAGTATAATTTTTTTAATTGTTGTAACTTTAAGCGGCGGTTCGCTAGTAAAAGTAGATTTAGTTATAGATGAAAATACTGGTTCAAATGTTTGCGATCAAGATTTGTTAGGATATTTGCGCGCGGCTACATCAACTAATTTGAAATTTTCGCAATTAGCTACAATTACAGCATACAATCCAGATGCAAAAGAAAATTTTGAACTGGAAACAAATGCGTCTTTTGAAAAGTTTAAGCGCGGAGATGAAACCAGACAGAAGTGGTATATACATTTGTTAGAAGATAACCAAATTATATTAAAAGTTGGTACGCTTCAGCAGGCCAGTCTACAAGATATATGCCGGCAAAAAATCCCAAGCATTAGCAATAAAGATTTAGTAGTGGAAATGGGAGTTGAATACTAATGATACAGCTTCACAGAGGTTCGCAAGATGAATAAACGAGGAACGTGGCTGGTTTATCTCGCTATATTGTTTATAGTAATTATAGGTTTTGCAGCTATTTTCCTAAAAAATTTTGAAGCTCAAGAAATTACTTTTAAAACTGGCGAAAAACAAGCGCAATTACTTTCAACTTATACAGAATCAGAAGCTATAAGAGAATATGTAAAAGATTCAGCACAGTTAGCCGCCGCTAAGACTGCCAGAACAGATTTTGAGAGTGGAGAAAATTGTTTTTCTAATTTAACTTTAGAAAGTTTTTCTCCTAAAGTAAAAGATGAATTTAATATTTTACTTGCAGATTATAAATCACCTAGATTAACATTTAATGTTGTGTTTCCGGAATATGAATTAA
>Ga0209542_10011911_pt1 | contig 15331 bp, 16 predicted proteins | sample RifCSPhighO2_01_FD_184028 | JGI IMG/M metagenome (GOLD analysis project Ga0209542, IMG submission 184028) | Soil microbial communities from Rifle, Colorado - Rifle CSP2_plank highO2_0.1 (SPAdes) (version 2) | ecosystem: Environmental > Terrestrial > Deep subsurface > Rock core/Sediment ... | reverse complement strand
TGCGTGTGTGTGGTTTCGAGTGGAGAACGCATGGGCAAATTGTTGTTCAAGGTGTGTGAGTTCTTCATATTGACGGCGTATTTCTTGTTTTGGTATGGGTGGTGTTTCAGGGGTGGGGGGCATAGAGTAAGTATATCATAGCGAGAGAGTTTTGAGGAACTGGCGGAATTTGCCGTTTATCTCTTTGTGGATCAGTCCAAACTCAACAACCGTTTTCAGATATTCCAGCTTATTGCCCGTATCAAAATATTTGCCATTTTTGATCTCGATCGCATACACCGGGTGATTTTTGGCGAGGACATCAATTGCCTCCGGCAGATAATATTCTCCTCCCTTTCCTGGTTTTTGGCTATGTAAGATCGAAAAAATATCAGGTGTCAAAACGTAGCCTGATACAATAGCAAGATCAGACGGCACTCTATCTTTTCCCGGTTTCTCCATGAGCTCCTCCACCTTCCATACTCCGCCCCCCAAATCTTTTCCCTTCACAAATGCGTATCGCTCTGCATCTTCCGCCTTGGTAGTTTTGATACCGCATAAAATCGTTGCTTCATATTCGCTATACGCATCAACAAGTTGTTTGGCTCGCGACGGACTAGCCCATACAAAATCATCTCCCCACAGCACGAGAAATGGCTCATTTCCCACAATATGATGAGCCGTCTTAATCGGCGTGGCATTACCGTAGGGGCCTTTTTGGCGAATATAGATGAAATTGGCAAGATCAGAAATTCTTTTCAACTCATCAAGCATGTGTAGTTTATTGCCTTGTTTCAAATTTTCGATAAGTTCTGCATTGGGATTGTCAAAATGATCTTCAATCGCGCGCTTGCTCCAACCCGTCACGATGATGATGTCCTCAATTCCTGCTCCTACTGCGTCCTCAACCACATATTGGATGACTGGTTTGTCAACTATAGGAAGCATCTCTTTGGGCATTGCCTTGGTCTGGGGAAGAAAACGGGTACCAAAACCTGCTGCGGGAATAATCGCTTTTTTGAGCATATTTATATACTGATGCAGTATAACATAGGTACTTATAAATTTCCAGAATCTAAGAAGACGGAGTGTCAAATCTGACAGTTATAGTATGAGTGATAGAAACAGCATCATCAATCTTTCCCTTTATTTCAGCAACTCCCTCCTCTCCCGAGCGAAGGATAAATGCTGCCTTGCCGAGTTTATCAGCCACCACCTCTTGCTGTTGAAACTTCCCTAAGTTAGTCGTCAGCGTTACTTTCTTCCCTCCCAGTTCGTCACCGTCTTCATTTCGTATAAAAACGCTGACCACAACATCAGTCGATCCATCTGCAGGAGCCTGAAGCGGCCAGGCGAAAATCAATGATTTTTCTCCCGATGGAGCAAGCTCTTGGCGAGCTTTTGTGAAACGCACGAGGGGATCTTCAAATACGATGAGCGAAACGAAAAGCCCAAACAACAAGAAAAAAAAGCCAAGTAAACCCATAAATTTTTTATCCATAGTATGAGTATATCATAAAAGCCACATGAGCAAATGTCAAATGAAAGCGTCATGCTCCATTATATTTTCTAGGGCTTTCTGAAGAGAAAATACATATCAAATACATATTCATATTAAGACGGTGTCGGGGTACGAATAGGTGTTGGAGTACGAGTAGGGGTAGGTGTTGGTGTCCTTGTTGGAGTTGGTGTGCGTGTGGCTGTGGGGGTAGGAGTCCTAGTGGCAGTAGGTGTTGGGGTACGTGTCGGCGTGGGAGTAGGAGTCCTTGTAGCTGTGGGGGTCGGGGTTCTGGTTGCGGTGGGAGTGGGCGTGCGTGTTGAGGTTGGTGTTGGCCCCGATTGAGTCGGGGTTGGCGTTCTTGAAGGAGTACTTGTTGGTATTGGTGAGTGAAAGGGAGAAGAAGTTGGAGTGGGGAAAATAGAGGAAGGGGGAGTCGGCGTCACCGTAGCAGTTGATCCCGGAGTAGGCGAGAGAACAATGATCGCACAGTATGAACCATTCCAATAATATCCAGCTCCACATAGCGGACTTGTCGGGACGGGAACCACCACAGAACTAGTGGGCGTGGGGTATATCGGTATTGATGTTGCCACAGGAACACTTGAACTAGATGTTGTATACGCGGCACATCTTCCTTCTTGGAAGAAGCTACCTGCAGGACAGTAACTAGGTGGATAAAATGGCTGCGGATATGATGTTCCTCCTGACGTAAGAGCGAGGGGAACACAATATTTTCCTGCTTCATTCCATGTATACCCCACAGCACAACTGCCAGCAACTGGAACGGAAGATGCAGTACCTTGAGAGGGGTCATCGGGACGACACGGCTCACTGGGGGAGGCGCGATGGGATTGGGGAGGACAAGACGATCCTTCCACATCTGAAGCAATAGCCTTTTGATCGTACACGATATTGGGAACACAATAATTTCCTCCTGGCATCCACGAAACACTCACACAATGAGTGCCATAGACGCAATTACACGCAAGAGTTTTCCTTTCATCAACAGTCCCAAAAGTATCACCCAATACCTTTATCCGCGCATATGCTGGATCATTGAGAATATCAGGATTTGTTTCAATAAGGGAGTTAACGTAGGCATAATCTTTTTGCGTGGGTTTGCTCCTTTCTACAATTTCTTCATACTTTTGCACATAATCAGGCCGTGCAGCAAATAATGCTTTATTAATAAGATCTGGTCTGATTGTATTTTGGATTTCCTCAAGACGAACCAGTGGTATCCACCACTCTATAAGATCTTGTGGAATCTGCTCGCCTGGTGTATACACTTGTGCAAAATCTTGTATTTTTTTGAGGGTCGCCTCATCTGGTTTTTTCGTCTCAAGTTCTTTTAATTCCTCAAATTTCTTAAGCTCTACAACTTGCGCAAATCGCGCCGGAAAAAGTTGCGCCGAAGCTTCATTGAGTTTGACAAAATCTGCTTGAGGAAATATTCCAGCATCAGTGAGCCGCGCGAGTTTTTGCCGCGCCTCACTGCGAGAGATTGTTGAGAGTATACCATTTGCCTCCGTACTGGTTAAAAGCCCCTGCGCTTGTAAATCCGAGACTCTTTTTGCCACATCAAGCGTAAGCGGACTTTTATGTTTCAAATCGGCCATGGTATCAAGCATGCGAAGTGACGTGCTACGCGCAAATTTCAGTCTGTTTCTGAAAGCAAGGGGAATTTGAAAATCAAGCTCATCAAGAGCAATCGCATGTCCCGCAGACTCTTTCTCGACAAATGTGATCAATTTGGAGATCTCAACAATCCGCGTTGCATTTCTTTCTCGCTTTCGAAGAAGTGTGACATTGGTGGTAACTTCCGCAATCGTAGCCTGATAGTTATTTACCAAGCCACTAATGTATTGAGGTTTACCCTCGGCGATGACCTTTTTTATCTCCTCCAACCGCTCTGCAGCAAGAACAACTCGCCTCTCTTCCTTCAAGAGCGGTGTGGCAGCCAAGATAATAGTGACTCTCTCTTGGATAAGTTTGAAGAAATACAGCCCGCTTCCGGGATTGAGATGCTCCATATATCGGGCAAAGTAATATTTGAAACGCGTATAAAGAGGAGCATCTTGCGCTATTTTTGCTCTCTCCGTCGCGACTCCGAGCACGGGGGAGGGCGCTGTTTTATTCCAATCATAATATTGTTGAGGATTTTCAAAGGCAAAAACGGCAAAGGGTAGAAAAAAAAGTATGCCGCTTAATAAAAAACTAACAAGTACCGTATAGAACCGAAATATTCTTTTTCCATCAAGAAGCATATATTTTCATCTTACTCAACATATATATTTTTTCAATGACCTTGACGATAGCTTCATGTATACCATGCGGTGTCATCAACGAACCGTTTTTTATACATGGGATGGTAATCCAGTGAGAGTGTGTGCGGGCAAGTTCTTTATACATCTTTTGGGTATTGATTTGATGCGTGATATTTTCTTCTGCAATGTCAACTTTTTTTCCCTTAAGATAGTTTCTTTTCTCTTTTTTTTGCGCAAGCTGCATGCTCACCTCATGGGGAACATCCAAAAAAATAACCATGTCCTCTTTTGGAATTTTATGTATCTTATATTCGAGATCATATACCCATGTCAAGAATGCTTTTCTTTCTGCTTTTTTTTCAAATTTCCCTCCCTGATGAGCCATGTTTGAAGTTGCGTAACGGTTGGCAACAATACATCCACCACTTCTCAAAAAATCATCCATTTCTTCTTTGACTGATGTCCGATCAAGCGCGTACGCGAGAGAAATAAGATACGGTGAAACGGTGTGTATTTTCCCAAATTCTCCCCGTAAGAAACGTGAGATAATTTTTCCATGAAACGATGTATAGTACCGGGGAAAATCAAAGTATCTGACCGGAATTTTTTTCGCTCTGAAGTAATTTATCAGAAGATGTCCTTGTGTAGATTTGCCTGACCCGTCTGTTCCTTCGATGACAAAAAGCCGCCCTTTTCTTTCTTTGTTTTGCAAAGCATGCGTCAAAAAATGTTTGGTAATAAAACGGACGTTGTCAAAATCATATCTTTCAAGATACAAATGTTCAGAAGGGTTGCCTTTCAACATGGGAGAAAGTTTATCTTCTTGTTCTTTGTACACCAAGGCAAGGACCGGCTTTTTTTTGGTGAGCGCATAGACAATCTCTCCTCCCACGCCCGTTGAGGGAGTAGTAACTTCAGCAACTATAGCATCAGCTTCATCAATACGTTTTCTCTCTCGCTTAAAAATCGCTTCTGTATCTCGCTCTGTGTCTTTTTTTCGAGTTGCTCTGTCGGTAAAATATACCCCTCCCACAATGGTTACCGGCGACTGTTTGATCGAGTTTAAAATTGTTTGACAAGACAAAAGAGCAGTCTGGGAAGATGCGGTAAAATATACCTTCAGCATAGATTTTTATTATACTAAAATATACATAGACACAATCATACACTTCCGATTTGTATCAAGTTCACATATCGGGATTATTATCCCTTTTATCTATTCAAATGTCATGTGTTTAATGCATTCAAGTTGCCGTTGATAATCTGCATGGTTTAGTACAAATTCTGTATATTTTTTATTCGACTTTATCATGGAATAAATCAAACTCTTTTGACAAATCTCGGATTTACTTCCTTCACTATATTCTTGATATGATGACCATGGATAAAATTCAATATCTTTTAAGTTTTTTACAATAAATGAGCTGAAAGGATTCAGATGAATATATCGTGAAACATGAAGTAATTGCTTGTCATTTTCTATTCTCACCGCCTTGAACTGACCCTGTAATAAATGTCCTATTCTTTTTGTCTTGACATTATAATAACGAGTATAGCTTATTTGAAAATTTCTGACAAATGAAGATATGCCGTTATCTATATTTTGTTTTAACAGAAGATGAAAATGATTAGGCACAAAACAATAACATATGAGATCAACTAATTTTGGTTGTTTTTGGAGGTTTTCTAATAGTGACTCCTGTTCCTTTTTTGGCAGGAGAAGAAACTTCGAATATCTCACCGGCGGGTCGGCTGTTATGTAAAAGTTTAAAACTTCGACAGCTCTTTTATAATCCCGTTTACTATTAAATATAGGTTGGTAATTAACTCCTCTATTAAGAATATGGTATACCTCTCCCGTAACAAGTGGGGTTTTTCGAATAGGCATATAAGTTTAGAATATTACAGATATCCCGATATGTCAATAGGGATACAAATCCGAAGTGAATGTGTGAATGTTAAAAAGAAATCACCTCTCCCTGCTTCGACTTATCTTTCAAAATGTGGAGCACAATGGTATCTTCGATCATATCGCGCATGACGCGCTCCATATTGCGTGCGCCAAACTGGGGATCATATCCTGCCGCGACGACCTTTTTCAAAAAATCTTTTGACACGTTCACCTGAATATGATGAAGTTTCTCGACCTCCATTTTCATCTCTTCCACCTTTTTTTGCGCGATGGTATAAATAGCTTCCTTTGATAGGGGGCGATACACGACAACTCCGTCAAAACGATTTAAGAATTCCGGGGTAAAATAATGCTTTGCAACCAAATAATCGATGAGTTTTTTTTCATACTCACGTGATGAAAGAGAATCTTCGTTTGTTTTTTCCTGATATCCCATCTGGGCAAAAATAAGATCCGATCCTGCATTTGATGTCGCAATAATAATAAGATTTTTGCAATCAACCCTTTTCCCATACCCGTCAACGAAATATCCCTCATCCAACACCGTGAGAAAAATATTGATAAGTTGTGGATCTGCTTTCTCCAGCTCATCCAGGAGAAGAACTCCGTACGGTTTCTCACGGATAGCCGCGGTCAAAAGACCGGGAAAGCCTTTTTCTGCCGATCCAATGAGTTGTGCGATATCGCCTTTGTTTTGATAAAAAGACATATCAAATCTCGTAAGCTGATCCTCTGATCCAAAAAAAATAGTCGCCAGCGCTTTTGCGGTTTCAGTTTTCCCTACACCCGTGGGCCCAAAAAAAAGAAAGCTTGCTAGAGGTTTTTTTCTTTTTGAGGAAATGACAAAAGAATTTCTGATGGCTGCAGAGAGCTTTGTAATAGGTTCTTTTTGGAAAATGACCCGCTCCTCGAGCGTTGTCTCTAAACTCAACAATGTTTTTTTTATTTTTTCATCAAGCCAGACGGGAATATGTGTTTTTTTGGTAAGAACGACATCAACGATATCGGGCGTAACGACCAATTCTGCCTTCTGCCTTTTGCCTTTTGCCTTTTGCAATTGGATTACATACGCGCATGCTTCATCCAACAGTTCAATCGCTTTTTCAGGAAAGGGTATATGCGTGATATAAAAATTGCTCTTTTTGATGATTTCATCAATCGTCTCATAGGGCACAAGCACATGATACGCATGTTCAAAATCAAACACCTTTTCCATTAATATTCTATATGCCTCTTTTTGCGCAATCTCGTACACGTCTATTTTTGAAAAAAGTCTGACCATTTTTGGGTTGGGAAAAATGTATTTTTGGAAAAGAAAGGGTGTTGTAATACCTATAAATTGAAGCTTTTGTGAGGCGGCAAATCGAGCAATAATGTCCGTTATATCCATCTTTCCTTCCTCCCGCGCGACAAACGCATCCAAATTATCAATAAAAATAATAATGTTCCCTGCATCTTCCGCTTCTTTAAAAACTGTGGTGAGGGTTTCTTCTTTTTTGTGTACATCAGTATTTTGTGCGAGGATTTTTTTTATGTCGATCTTTATAATGCGCTTGTATGCAAGAAGAGAATTGACTCTTCCCTCATATATTTTTTTAGCCAAGGCTTCAACAATTGTGTGTTTGCCCACGCCTTCCTCTCCAACAATGAGCGCGTTTGCCTCGTCTGTTTTGGAAAGCGCGAGTTCAATATGGGAGATTTCTTTGCCGCGGCCGACCAAATGTTTGAAATGAGACTGCGCTTGCGTGAGTTCTTCACCGTACTGATCAAGAGTAGGCGTATATCCCACACTCCAATCTTTGGCAAGAGGAGGAGTCGAAAACAGAAGTTGACTATCCCACCACGGTTTTTTTTTGATAACTGTGGCATAGTAGAGGGAAAACCACTCCTCAATTTTTTCTTTATTTTCGGGTTTGCGCATGCGTTTTTTGAAAAACTCATCATGCGCCGTTTCTTTTTTTTCTTCTTCTGTCTTATAAAAAGAGGACAACACATACCAGAAAGGAAGAAATATGAGATAGAGTACTGATAAAAAAGGAACCGCGAACACAAAAAAAGACTGCACGATGCAATATTCAATAAGCACAACCGTCCGCATCACCATGCCCACCCCCGATGAAATGAAATTAAAGCTCGCTCTTCTTATCCATTCTTCTAAAGAAAACCCTGGTATAGTCTTTTTCGTGATCAATCGCTTCCATGGATAAAAAAAGGTTTTGAGTACATAGAGAACCGAAAAGTAATAAGGGAGAAACACAAAAATATTAAATATGGCAGTAAAAAGCTCTGCTATATACTGCTTCGCAAAAGCGGAAAAACTTCTTTTATCTTTCATAAAAATGGTGTATGATTTCATTATATAGAGTATGGTGGAAAAAATAAATCCCGATTTGGTCGGGATAAAGAAAACTAAAAGAGGCGGGTTTACCCTCATAGAACTGCTCATTGTCATCGGCATCCTCGGATTTCTCATAACTGCTGTCTTACTTGCCATTTCTCCTGCGGAGCTTTGGAAAAAGACCCGCGATACCCGCAGGATCAAAGATACGCAGCGACTGCAAACGACGCTTGACCGATACGTACAGGAAACGCCACCTGTCAATATTACCGGTTGTCTTACCAGTCAATGTCACAGCAATAATGCAGTTACTTTTGGAACTCCCCAACCATGCGACTCAAATTGGCTCCAAATCAATGTATGTCAATATACACAAACAGTCCCTGTTGATCCACGAAATAGGCTTTCTACACAATTCGTCAATGGATCTGGTCCTGGTCTTTTTATTACTTCATCTGGTGCGTATATAGCAAAAATAAGAAACGGATATTTTGAAGTGGTTAACTATTTCGAATCAGAGTCAAACAGAAACAAATTAACCAACGATGGAGGAAACAGCAGCATATGGTATGAAGTAGGAACCAAACTGTCACTGTAACCCTTTTTCAAATTCATATTGCTTTTATACTGATTTTTTTGTATACTAGAAGCAAGATATGAATGTATACGAACTCGCAGTGATTGTGAAACAAGACTCGGCAGAACTGCTTGCGAAACTAGAACAAATCATTTCAAACACCGCAGGGAAAATAACCGCGCGAAATAACTGGGGGAAAAAGAATTTTTACTACCCCATCAAGAAAACGAAAAGCGGCTATTATCATCTTTTTACTATAGAAGACGAGAGCGAAAAAGTGGGAGAGATGAAAAAACAACTTGACCGCAGTGAAGATGTTATACGATACCTTTTAATAAAAGTAAAAAAATAACCCTACATGTCATCACGATCTTTAAATAGAGCAACGCTCATCGGCAATCTCACACGGGACCCGGAGCTTAAATATACACCGCAGGGTACTGCTGTCTGTACTTTTGGCGTTGCCACAAACAGAAATTGGGTTACTGCAACAGGAGAACTCAAAGAAGACGTACAGTATCATCGCATTGTCGCATGGCAAAAACTCGCAGAACTGTGTGGGAAAATTCTCGCAAAAGGCAAGAAAGTGTATCTTGAAGGACGCATCACTTATCGAAGCTACATAGGAAAAGACGGAGTACAGCGAACTATCACCGAGATTATTCTTGATGATTTCGTGGTGCTTGATGCCAGACGGCCGGAAAATGCCCCATCTTCTTCTTATGTGTCTTCCAAACAAGTAGGAAAAACGCCGTACGAAAGACCAACAGAAAAACCAGTCGAGAAGTCTGAAGAAGTCTCATCAGAAAAATTAATGGATGAAAAAATTGAACCTGAAGATATTCCTTTCTAAAATTATGAGAAAATGTTTTTTTTGCACACATAAAATTGAGCCGTCCTATAAAGATCCCGTACAACTTGAGAAATTTTTGACGGTAAGAAAAAAAATCGTTTCGCGGGAAGAGAGCAATTTGTGTGCCCGCCATCAGCGAACACTTGCAAAAGAAGTCAAACATGCGCGCTTTCTAGCACTCCTTCCATACGTTTCCTACCAAAGATCCTAAAAACTCTTCCATTGAGGTTTCACCATAACTCTTTTATAATGAGAATCATGATCATTACTCTTACTGTCCCGCAGGAAGCAAAATTAGCTATATCTCACGGACAACACATCTCGTTTGGAGATACTTTGTGGGAATACACCCGATATAAAGATATAATGGTGGATATTGCTCGCATACTCAAAATTCCCCCTCATACTATTTTTCACTATCTTGCAAAAGTTATTGGCGCACAGATCAAAAAAGGAGAAATAATCGCTGCAAAAAAAGGAATGATATCAAGTAAACGCATACATGCACCCGGCGATGCAATTTTGAAGGAAATAAACCATAAAACAGGCACCATCACGCTCACCCCACTTACTTTCGATAATAATGTGTCCACATCATCTACGACCACTGCCGCTGCTCCTTTCACGGCAAAACTTATAGAAGTAGGAGAAAACAGTATTAAAGTAGCATTTGACGGAGGGTATGGTTTTGATGTCGAACCACCCACATATGATTGGGGAGGCGAAATAGTGTATATAGATACAGACACACATCAACATATGAACGAACAAGATATTAATCGCAAGATCATATGCCTTAAAGAAATAACCCCTTACCTGGCTGCAAAATGCGAAACGCTGGGATGTAGTGGTTTCGTATGTTTTTCCGGAGGAAAGATGGCAACACTTCCCTGCGCGAATATAGTGAACGAAGAAGATTTTGACCGCCTAATTTCTGCAAAAAAGAAATACATCATGGTGTCGAAAATAGACAAAAAAGGGGTCATTTATGATTAAGACATGATATACTGAAAGCTTATGTCCTTAAATAAACTCCGATTAAATCCCAATTTAATCGGGATAAATCCGAATAAATTTACTCAATTCCTCATTGTTCTCTGTATCGCTGTTTTTATATTTGGTCTCGGGTATAAAACTGGCGAGTACAAAACATTTCTTCAAAAAAAAGATCGACCATCTTTTTCCTCGCTTTTTCGAGAAAAAAATAATCCAAAAAACATAGATTTTTCTCTTTTTTGGGATGTGTGGGAAACGGTAGGGAAAAAATTCGTGGATAAAACAAAACTCGATGACACTGCCATGTACTACGGCGCCATAAGAGGAATGGTGGCAGCCCTTGACGATCCCTATACGTTTTTCTTGACCCCTGATGAAAACAAAGAAAGCAAAGCAGATCTTGAGGGTGTATTTGAGGGAATTGGCGCGCAACTGGGGATGAAAGAAGGCAGAATCGTCGTCATAGCTCCCATCAAAAATTCACCGGCTGAAAAAGGGGGAGTGCTTGCTGGCGATATCATCCTGAAAGTAGACGGCGCGGCAACTGATACGTGGTCGCTTCCTCTTGCCGTGTCAAAAATCCGTGGGGAAAAGGGGAAAGCGGTGAAACTCACACTCTTTCGAAACGGTAAAGAATTTGAAGTAGAAATAATTCGGGATGAAATACAAGTGGCGTCAGTTGAGGTCGCGTATGAAAAAGATGTCGCAGTGCTTAAACTCATCAAGTTTGGAGATGATACTATCGGCGAATGGTCAAAAGCAGTCAATACTATTTCGGGCAAATGGAAAGGGAGAGAAATCAAGGGTCTTGTTTTGGATATGCGTGATAACCCAGGAGGATATTTGCAAGGTGCTGTGCATATCGCCTCTGAATTTGTTGAGGGCGATAAGCTCATTGTCAAACAAGAATACACTGATGGTTCCTCTGAAGAATACACCGTCAATCATCGCGGTAAATTGCTTGATATTCCACTCGTCGTTTTGATCAACAAAGGTTCAGCGAGCGCCTCTGAAATTGTGGCAGGAGCGCTTCGCGACTACAAACGAGCAAAACTCATTGGTGAGAAATCATTCGGGAAAGGATCTATTCAAGAGGCAGTGGATCTCAAAGGCGGGGCGGGGCTGCATGTGACGATTGCGAAGTGGATATTGCCAAAAGGAGATTGGATCAATAGCACAGGGGTCTCCCCCGATATCACAGTTAAAATTCCCGAGGATGGCGAAAATACCACGACCCGTGAAAGCGATAAACAACTTGAAAAAGCACTGGAGGAAATGGTAAAGTAATAGAAACACCTATGAAAAAATTACTACTTTTGTTAGCTCTGGCTGTCGTGCTTTTTGCGGTATTTTCCCCATCAAGCTTTCTCACCAAAGGAAAAGCGCTTTTTCCTTTTCCCACAACTTCTCCCCAGTCACAAACGTTTGAAAAACAAACCGTCGTTCAGGAAGAATCTGCAATCATCAAAACAATTGGAGAAACCGTGCCTTCTGTAGTCACTATTGGTATCTCAAAAGTTACTTCATCGCGTGATTTTTTTGAGATTGATCCGTCTAGCCCATTTTCACCATTCAGGAGAATTCCCGGACGGGAGGAAAAAATTGAGGAAAATATCGGGAGCGGTTTTATCGTATCAGGAGATGGCCTTATCGTGACCAATAAACACGTTGTTGCCGATACTGACGCCACATACAAAGTCTTGACCAATGATGATAAACAATATACCGTTGAAAAAATCTACCGCGACCCCTTAAATGACCTTGCAATCTTGTGCATCAGCGCAAATGGTTTAAAACCACTTCCTTTGGGAGATTCTGCGAACCTCAAACTCGGACAAATGGTCGTGGCAATCGGCACTCCGTTGGGAGAATTCAAAAACTCTGTCACATCAGGCATTATTTCAGGACTCGGAAGGGGTATAACCGCTGGCTCTCCTTTTGAGAATTATGTGGAACGGCTTGATAACGTAATTCAAACCGATGCAGCAATCAGTCCGGGAAATTCCGGAGGACCACTGGTAAATCTTTCGGGACAAGCAATTGGTGTTAATGCAGCGATTTCACAGGAAGGGCAAAATATCGGCTTTGCAATTCCGATCAACATCGTCAAAGAACTCATCAAAAATTTCAATGAGGCGGGTGGTAAGATCGTCCATCCCTTTTTGGGTGTGCGATACAAGATGATTGACCGCCAAACCGCTATCCTCAACGATATCCCGGAGGGCGCATATATCATATCGGTTGTCGAAGATTCCCCTGCGGCACAAGCAGAGATACAAGAAGAGGACATCATCACCGAATTTGATGGCCAAAAAATCAAAGGCGATGATGACCAAACGCTTCAGAAACTCATCAGTCAAAAAAAAGTGGGAGACCGCGTGCGTCTAACTATCTGGCGAGACGGAAAAACAATGGAAAAAACAGTCACCTTGGAAAACTTTGAGTAAAGTATTTTTTATTGTTTGTCCGAAGTATTTGAAGAACGATTTTGCAGACTAACTATTTCCGAGAAACAGCACCCAACGCCATAAAACCAAGGGCAAACGTAGCGATAGCCCAATGTACCATGCCTTTCATATCTTTTGTAAGCTCTTTAACAATCTGCTGTTCCTTTCTTCTGTTATTCGTCTCATCGCCTTGTAATTTTGCCAACTTGAAGGTATCATACAGATTTTCGAGACCTTTTTCGACTGATACAGCCCCTGTTAAACCTGATCCTACCATACACGTATAACTAAAAAACTCCCTTCTTGAAATCTTTGTTTTTTCTGGAATTTGGGTATCTTGTTCACGTTCAACCATAGGATTTTATAGTATAATGTTACGTATTTACCTATTATCATACTATAATGAAACCTAATTTACAACCCATCCGTGGGTTTCGGGATCTTTATCCTGAAGATAAAGCTGTGCAAAATTATATTTTTGAGAAAATCAAGGAAACCGCGCGGATTTTTGGTTTTGAACAATATGACGGACCAATCGTGGAACCGATCGATATTTACGTGGGCAAAACATCGCGCGAACTCATAGATCGACAGACGTTTCAAATCAAAGATAAAAACGGTCAAATTCTTATACTTCGTCCAGAAATGACGCCATCGCTCGCTCGCATGATCGCGCAAAAAGAACGCGAGCTTACCCTTCCGATCAGACTTTGCAATGTGGGAGCTCGATTTCGGTATGAGGCGCCGCAAAAAGGGAGAGAGCGTGAATTTTACCAAGCCGATTTTGATCTTTTGGGAGCTTCAGGCGTTCTTTCTGATGCTGAAATGCTATCGGTTGCAGTCTCCATTTTTTCATCATTTGGGGCAACAGAAAAGGACTTTGTTATATATATCAATTCGAGAGAGAACATGAGAAAAAAATTGCAAGAATTGGGAGTTGGTGAAACTTTCATCAAAGATGTTATCAATGTCATCGACAGGAAGGAAAAGGTACCACGTAATGTTTTTACCAAACTTTTAAGTCAAATTGGAATATCAGAAGGATCGGTCAAAAAAATCAATGATTTTCTTGAAAATCCTACCGACTATGAAACGTGCTTTAATGAACTTCTTGACGTATGTAAAAGTTATGGCATTGACCAATATGTTCGAATCAATCCTTCAATAGTTCGTGGTTTAGATTATTATACCGGCCTTGTATTTGAGGTAAAAGAAAAAGGAGGGGAGATGAGTCGATCACTTCTCGGGGGGGGACGATATGATAATCTTATTGAAAATTTTGGCGCATCACGCAAAATTTCCGGCATTGGCTTTGCGACATCAGATGTCATCATATGGGAATTTTTGAAAACAAAAAAATTATTACCCTCGCTTCGCGCCACTCCCACAAACGTATTGGTGACTGTTTTTGACCCAAGTTTCCAGAGTTTACAAAGCGCAATTGAGATAACAAGAAATCTTCGATCGGGAGGAATTTCTACCGAGATTTTTCCTGACGCGAGTAAGAAACTAGATAAACAGCTCAAATATGCAGATCGCAAAAAAATCCCGCTTGTCGTCATTATCGGTCCTGATGAAGTGAAAAATAATACCGCAGTACTTAAAGATTTGAAGAAAAATACTCAAGAAACAGTATCACAAGAAAAACTCATCAAAAAAATTCTTAGTTGACTTTTACTTGAAATGTCACACTTCCTGAAACATTCTGCTTCACCAGAGCGATATTCCACGTTACCTGTGTCCCGTCAAATACACCGCCTGCTGATGCACTGTTTTGGACGTAGGAAGTACCCGAGGGGACAATATCAGCGATAACCATAGTGAGAATATCAACGCTGCCAGTATTGCTATAATTGATAGTATAAGTAACAGTATCTCCACTTTGCGCAGTCACCATATTTGCGGATTTCGTAAGTGTCATTTGTGGAGCGGGAGGGGAAGTCGGTGAGGGAGAAACCGTTGGAGAAGTACCACAATTTGATGGGGGAGTATAGGGTATTTCTGCCTGCTCCATCACTTTTGCAATATCCGCATCAGTAAACACTGTTTTTATCGAGCATACTATTGAACGTTCAAGATCGACCACATGTGTTTGAGGAGAAAAACCAACGTCAGTTCCCAAAGGGTATCCCATTTCTTTTTGCTACTCATCATACGCGACTTGCACTGCCGCGACTTCTGCCTGATCTTTCCCGATGGAGCCCGTGGCTAACGGTCCAACCGGAGACTCTGTATAGACAGGCACACCAACAAGTGGATTTTGTCCCCATACGGTAGTGGGAGGAACAAAAAGATTATTGGAACCATGAACTACGGGTTTTATGTCGGGTATGCCGCCATTAAGGATATTGTCGTAGAAATTAATAGGCTCTAGACTAGGAAATTCTAACAAAACGATACTTTTTCAGTAAAACTATAAGCTCTTTGCACAACTGTTCTTTCTTCTTTCCGTATCTCCATT
>Ga0209542_10011907_pt1 | contig 15335 bp, 17 predicted proteins | sample RifCSPhighO2_01_FD_184028 | JGI IMG/M metagenome (GOLD analysis project Ga0209542, IMG submission 184028) | Soil microbial communities from Rifle, Colorado - Rifle CSP2_plank highO2_0.1 (SPAdes) (version 2) | ecosystem: Environmental > Terrestrial > Deep subsurface > Rock core/Sediment ... | reverse complement strand
AACAAAGACATTACCGAAAGAAAAAGCAAAGAAAACAATGATGAAATAGAATACATAATTAAAAATGCTGGAAATGAGTTAGTTGATAGACTTGCCAAGTACAGGGGGTTCAAGGGTGAAGATGTGCTTACAGTAGAAAACAAACTTGCATTTGAGGCTGATTTGCGTGGAGAATTGAATAAGATGCGAGATGGTGCCATGAGAAAGGATTTTGTTAATTTTGCCAAGCTAATGAGAAGAAATCTTGATAGGGAATGGTGGCTGAGATATGTATGGGGTACAACCGAAGCATTATGGGGTTTTATGGGGGTGATGTTTGTTACGGCAAAAATTGAGGCCATAGCCGCGGCAAAGTTGTTAGCTGCTGAAAAAGCCGCGGGTGCGGTAAAGAGTGGCACTGGTGCCATTGAACAGATGTTTACTCAAAAAATGCACGAGAATATTTGGACGACATTAAAAGAAATGGCTCGAAACAGCCCTCAGCATCTAAATTTGGACAATTCAACCTTGCAAGAACTTAGCCAAAAGGTTTTAGATTCAAATGGTATGTTTGAAAAGGAATGGGTCAGTCAAGCCGTTGAGGGTCTTAGAAGTTCACGAGTATTACCGGAAGGATTACCGATTAAAATACCGTTAGAGGTTTTAAAGGTTTTAGGGTTTTAAGTTATTATAAATTATGAATGAAGCTCAACAAAAATTAGCAGACAGTATAGGGGAATTACTTGCCCAGTCGCTTCTTGATGATGAAATAAAAAATCGTCTTTTGGAAAAGATGGAAGACATTCCAGAACACTTGTTATTCCGATTGAAGGATGCCTTGGAAAAGGAGAGAGAAGAGCTTGAAACCGTCGCTTTTGATATTGATATATTTCTTAAAGACCAAGACAAAGATTGGCAGAAGGTAGTTGAAGACCAGAAAAAGGTTGCCGGAGAAGTGACTGATAAATGGGTTGAAAAACTTAAATAGTTACTGAATTGAGGTTAAACCTCAAGAGTTCAGATTCGAGATTTAACCTCAATTCAATGTATTCCAAAAAACAGCCATTTTGGCTGTTTTTTGATGGTATTGACAAAGTGATGGTAATTATGCTATAATTGATTTACACAGTTGAGTTAGACCCTTGTCAACCAAGCTCCCTGCGGGGAGCACAACGAAAGGCAGATAAATGAACGCACGCATCGGAATCACCATCGTCGTGACCGCCATCCTGGCCGTCGCCGGAACCTACATGTTCCTCGGTGGCCGTGCTTCGGCCGCTCCTCAGGGACCGACGGATGTGGTCCGTGGCCAGAACCATGAAGTGAACGACACCTTTCGGTGCAGTGACGGCGATCCGACCGAGCAGGTGCGCGAGTGGCACTTCACCGGCGTAGACCGTTCGCGCCGGAACCAATCGACGATCGACTGGTTCCGCAACATGAACGGCCACCGCGTGTCGCGAATTCGCTACACGACCACTGGCTTCCCGAATGACGGGAAGAAGTACATGCGGATCGTGAGGTTTAGCGAGCGCGAGCGTCGGCGTGAGGGGTTCGACTACAGCGGTTCCGATGCGAACCGCTGGGCCGAGATGGTGGAACACAACATCATCTTCGAACCTCAACTTACGACGCCCGTTTGCGGTCCGGCTCGCTGATAGCGTTGCGCCCCCACACTCATCGCGTGAGTGTGGGGACAAGTAATCGCCCCAGAGGGCGGAACCAGAAATCTTGGTTCCGCTCCTCTGGAGGCGGTTTTTTGATTCTTATAAAGTATCCGTACGGATACTTTATAAGATAAACAACTTTATTGATGTTCTAAAAAAAGCATTTGCATAAAATAGAACATCTTGCGTGGGATGAGATGATTTGTCCAACCATGTCAAGGCGTCGCCTTGACATGGTTGGTTTGACTTCCTCTTTCTAGTTACTATATACCTCCTAAGCAACCGGCGGAGTGTCTACCTTGCAGCATGCATGGAGGTTGTGTGAACTGTTGAAATTAAATAACAATTTTATGTTATACTTAAAATATGCTAGAAATTGGAGTTACAATTGAACAGGAAATTGCCCAACTGGAAAAACAACTTCAGGAAAAGAAGGCTAATTTGGAGCAACAGCCGGAACAAAATGAATTACCGCCTGATAAAGAAATATTGAGGGAAGTTGTCGGCGAGAAGATTCAGCAAAATGCCCCTGCATATGTTCCCAAACCGGCACCGCAAACACAGACCGATGATACAGACTCTATTTCGTCAGAACTCAAAGACAGGATTCAAGAACTTGTTAATCATGTTTTTCAAAATAGTTTGGAGCAGGGGATTAAAGAAGCCGTTAAATCAAACAACCCCGCCCTGATTGATGCTTTTCATGATGTTTTGGTTGATCAGTTATATGACACGCTTTTAGAGAGAAAAAAAGTTGACCCTATTACTTAAAGAAACTTGTCACTATTTCTTCTGATAATTTATGTCGCAGTTTTGGCAATAATATTTATTGCCGGATTAGTTTTGGTCGGCTCATTCAGAACTAAGGGCAGTATTGCTCGGGCTTTAAACATGTCCCTGTTTTTGATTAGTGTACCAAGAGAGAATCTTTCGGCTCAAAATCAACGACCCGAAAAAGACATAATCTCGGTAATGGAACAACTCTACTCATCGTTTGCAAATCTTCACGCCAAAGGCTGGAATAAGTTTATATACGGAGAGCCTTATATATCTTTGGAAATTGGAGTTCATCATGTTGGTGAAGAAATACATTTTTATATGGCGGTGCCGAGAAGCTATGAGCAAATTTTTGAAAAACAGGTAAATAGTTTTTTCCCGACAGCTCAAGTAGAGAGAATTAGGGACTATAATATTTTTAATCCGCAGGGAGTTTCTTTGGCCGGATATTTTAGATTAAAAAATAATCCGATTTTGCCGTTTAAAACATATCAAATGCTCCAAGCTGATCCGCTTGGTGGACTAGCAACTGCTTTTTCTAAACTACAAAAAGAGGATGAAGGGGCAGCTATTCAAATACTTATCAGACCAACCCATCAGGACGGAATGAGAAAATTAGCCCAGAAGACCGCCAAAGAAATGCAGTCAGGATTTAATTTTTCCAAAGCCCTATCTTTAGCTAAAAACCCTCCCAAAAAACCAAAAGCCGGTGAGCCGGAATTAGAACGACCCAAAGCCATAACTCCATTTGAAGAAGAGGTTGTTAAGGGGATTCAAAGCAAGGCATCCAAGCCGTTGTTTGATACTAATATCAGGATAATTGTTTCTGCTCCGGACGAGGGCCGAGCCGGCCAATTACTTAACGAACTGTCGGGCGCTTTCGTTCAGTTTTCTTCCAATGAAATGAATAGTTTACAGCTTTCTAAGATTACGGGCGGTTCTCTTCAGAAACTTTTATTTAATTTTTCATTCCGACTTTTTGATAATTCTCAAACAACGCTTTTGTCCAGTGAGGAAGTAACCAGTTTGTTTCACTTCCCATTGAGCACCACCCTTGCTCCGAGAATAAAGTTTTTAAAATCAAAACCATCAGAACCACCGCCAAATTTACCTCAGGAAGGGATTATTTTGGGCAAGAATATTTTTAGGGGCATTGAAAGCCCGATAAGGATGACTAAGAGTGACAGAAGAAGACATTTTTATCTATTGGGACAAACTGGAACCGGTAAATCAACCCTGATGGAAAATATGATTTATCAGGATATTTTGAATGGCGATGGAGTGGCTTTTGTTGATCCTCATGGTACCGCCATTGAAAGAATTTTGGGATTGATACCTCCGGAGAGAGTGAATGATGTGATTGTTTTTGATCCGGCTGATGTGGCGAGGCCCTTAGGTTTGAACATGCTTGAATTCGATTCCAATTTCCCTGAACAGAAAACTTTTATTGTTAACGAGATACTCGGTATTTTTCAAAAGTTATTTTTGGCAGAAACAATGGGACCGATGTTTGACCAATATTTCAGGAACGCGATGTTGCTTTTGATGGACGACTACGCAAATGAAGTTCCGACTTTGGTTAATATTCCTCGTGTTCTGACCGACGATGCTTATAGGCGTGACAAATTATCAAGAGAAACAAATCCTGTCGTTAAAAATTTCTGGGAATTGGAAGCCGAAAAGGCCGGAGGAGAAGCCGCTTTAGCAAACATGGCTCCATATATTACCTCCAAGATTAACGGCTTTATTGCTAATGAATTTTTGAGGCCGATTCTTTCCCAGCAGAAAAGCGCTTTCAATTTCCGCGAACTAATGGACCAAAAGAAAATATTGTTGGTCAATCTTTCAAAAGGCAGGATAGGAGACATTAATGCAAGTTTATTAGGTATGATTATTGTCGGTAAAATACTGATTTCAGCTTTGTCTCGTGTGAATGTGCCCGAAGATCAGAGGCCTGATTTTTATCTTTATATTGATGAGTTTCAAAACTTTACGACTGACAGTATTTCTACAATTTTGGCCGAAGCCCGTAAATACCATCTAAATCTTACTATCGCTAACCAGTTTATTAAACAGTTAGTAGACAAAATCCGTGATGCCGTTTTCGGCAATGTCGGTTCTATGGCGGTATTCAGGGTTGGTGCCGACGATGCCGAATTCCTGAAAAATCAATTTGAGCCGGTTTTTAGTCCCCAAGATTTGCTCAACATTGATAACTTCAATTGCTATGCTAAGTTGTTAATTAACAATCAAACCGCAAGACCGTTTAATATCAAAATTGATCCGCCTCCTGTAGCTAATCCGGAATTGGTATCGCAACTTAAAGAAACGTCCCGAAACAAGTACGGACTACAAAAAACGACATGAAGTTTTCAAAAAAAGATTTTTACTTCAGTATCATTACAGGTTTAATGACCGGTTTTTCTGCGTGGAGAATTTTTGAATATTTGGAGATTTCTAAATTTAATAATTTTTCTTTTGTTTGGTTTTTATTGATTGTGCCGATTCTGTGGATTTTGGGCGTGAATCTCGGGTATTTTCTTGGCAGGTGGCTTAAATTTTTTAATCAATTTGGCAAATTTTCAGCAATTGGCTTTACAAACGCCGCAGTGGATTTCGGTGTTCTCAATCTTTTGATTGCCAATACAGACATATCATCTGGGGGATGGTATTCTGTTTTTAAAGCAGTATCTTTTGTTTGTGCTATCATTCCGAGTTATTTTTGGAATAAGCATTGGGTGTTTTCTTCAAGTCAAGGCGACGCCTTGACATCAAGTGGGGGGTTTGAATTTGCCAAATTTATAAGTGTTGCCATTGTTTCCATATTCATAAATACTGGAACAGCATCATTTGTTGTGAATTATGTTGATCCATTGGGTGGATTAACTCTTCAGGTTTGGGCTAATGTTGGAGCTGTAGCCGGTTCGGCAGTTGCTTTGATATTCGGATTCTTAGGTTTTAAAATCGTAGTATTTAAAAAATAAACCATTCAGTAGTGTCTATTTACAATTCCACAATATGTGGTATTTTTATTTAGCTTAAAAATCAGACAAGGAGATGGACGGGTGGTACCAAAAACGACTTTAGGCAAGGAAGCCGCCCTTACCGCTTTGGCAGAGAGACGTGAGTGCAACAAAAAGAGAGAACAAGTTGCTAATGCTTCTTTCTATGCTGGTTCAGAGGTACACTTCGATTGTGTGGGTTGCGGGGACGATATTGTTATTCCCGAGAATTACATTGTCCATCCTAAGCTTTGCTCAGAGTGCAAAGCGATGAATGACCTTGGTTGGTTGCAATAGCCCGTTTGTCACGGGCTTTTTTATTTCAGAAATAATTTGAACTTCTATTGCCAATTGTAAACTATATACTAAACAACCGGCGGAGGGTGTGTGCCTTTTTAAAATTTAGTAAATATTTTTAAAAGGTACACCCCGCAGTCATGCATAGAGGTTGTGTGAGCTGTTGAAATAAAGTATTCTATAGTCATGTTATATCGGAAATACAGACCACAAATATTTGCCGAGGTGGTTGGGCAGGAGCATGTGGTTAAGACATTGAAAGGGTCGCTAACAACCGGCCGGATAGGCCACGCTTATTTGTTTACTGGACCAAGAGGAACGGGAAAAACTACTTTGGCGAGAATTTTTGCTAAGGCTTTAAATTGTAAGAAAATAAAGAACGGCGAACCTTGCAACGAATGCGATTCGTGCATTGGCGTTAATCAGGGAAATCTTTTGGACATGATTGAAGTAGATGCCGCATCTCAAACAGGCGTTGAAAATATCCGTGAGCTTACTGATTCAACCAATGTTGCCGCCCCCAGCGGTGGATATAAGATTTTTATTGTTGACGAGGTGCACATGCTTTCTAAGTCAGCATTTAATGCATTACTTAAAACCCTTGAAGAACCGCCGAGCCATGTAATTTTTATTCTTGCCACCACCGAACCACACAAAGTTCTGCCGACAGTTCTTTCCCGAGTTCAAAGATTCGATTTCAGGCGCCTGACTCCAAGCCAAATTTTTATAAAACTTAAAGAAGTCGCCAAATCAGAAAAAATCAATGTGGAAGATGAGGGCTTGAAAGCGATTGCCGTTTCTTCTGATGGTGCACTTCGCGACGCAGAGGTTTCTCTTTCCAAACTCCGTTCGTATCAGGGCAAAATAAGTGTTGATGATGTGACTAGCGCTCTTGGATTGGTTCCTTTCAAATACCATCCCGAGTTTTTTGGCTATCTTGTAAATAACGACAAAGTTTCAGCGCTTAAGTTTATCCAAAGAATTCACGAATCTGGAGTTGACTTGGAACATTTTACTAAAGATTTTATTGAATACATCAGAAAAGTAATGATGTTTAAGATAAATCCAGCCGTTTTAACGGCAGTAGGAGAAGAACCTGTTCAGAATTGGCAGATTGATAGCGTTAAAATGATTAAAATGATAAATCTTTTCACTTCGGCAAGGAGTGAAATTAAAACCTCGCCCGTAGTTCAATTGCCGTTAGAGTTGGCGGTATTGGAATTGTTGCAATCATAGAAGATAAAACGCCTTTTCGCTCCGCTTTTGAGCTATCAACTTGTATATTCGAACAGTAGATGCTATAATAGCTAACAATAACCTATGTTCGAATGATTTCTAAATCTTTAGAAAAAGAAAAGGCGGTTGCTTTGAGAAAAGAAGGTTTGTCGTATAAAGAAATTTTAGAGAAAGTGCCAGTAGCTAAATCGAGCCTATCGTTATGGCTAAAATCCATTGGACTATCAAAGTCGCAGAAACAAAGATTGACTGATAAAAAACTTGCCTCTGCGCGGCGAGGCGCTCTTAAAAAAAAAGAAGATAGAATTTTAAAAACAAGAATAATTAAAGAAAATGCAGAAGAAGAAGTTAAAGAATTAACCGAAAGAGAAAGGTGGCTTGTTGGGATTGCGCTGTATTGGGCCGAGGGGTCTAAAGAAAAAGAGTGGGCACCAGGGTCTCGAACGCAATTTACCAATTCAGACCCAAACATGATCAAGTTTTATCTAAATTGGCTTTTTGAAATAGTAAAAATCCCTAGAAAAATGGTTAATTTGGACATCTATATACACGAAAACCATAAAAACAGACTTTCAGAGGTTGTAAATTACTGGTCAAAAACAACCGGTTTCCCAAAAAATAATTTAAATAAGATTTATTTTAAACGTAATAAAATAAACACAAACAGAAAGAATGTGGGTGTAAATTATTACGGTATATTGAGAATAACCGTACACGCAAGTTCGGAATTGAATAGAAGGATTTCTGGCTGGATAAATGGTATAATTAAAAAATAATTTTAATATTGCCGGGTCGTCTAATGGTAGGACTGCTCCCTTTGAAGGAGTCTATCTACGTTCGAGTCGTAGCCCGGCAGCCAAGATTAGAAGTATCGAGGTGACCAAAATTTTATATGTCAAAGAAAAATTTAAAACAATTTAACCCTAATAGAGTTGCTAAATTTGAAGCAGGAATGTGGTATGCATATTATCATCACAACCCCTTGAAGCTATTTTATCTTCTTGTGCGACTGGCTAGAGAGTTTTTCTGTGTAAATTATTTTACAGCTATTCGCATGGGTTATTATGCGGCATTTGCAGCCATGGACTTTAAACTAAATAAGGGCAACGAAAACCATACAAGAATAATCAAGAAACTTACAAAATTTTATAAATTAATATTTAACCATAGTTTAGAAAGTTTTGAGTATAAAAGGGCTGCTAATCTAGAGTTAGAATGGTGGCTAGTAGATAGATACCCTGATCGTTATTCAGTTTCTCGTGAAGAAGCTTTGGCTAGGGGTATGGCAGTGATTTTTAATGTCGATTATTCTCGATTATCTGAATATGCAAGATATAGGGCTGAAGCAATGGTTATCCAAGATGACGCAGAGATTAACCATAAAGAAGCTGACTGGCAATTAATCGGGTCTCTTCTTCAAAAATCTTTCATCTCTCTTTCTGTGGCGGTTAAATAATTTAAGATTAATCCCGACCAAGGAGCGTCATTTATTTGCTGGTAAAAGACCTCAAAAACCTTTAGAATACCCTCATAGGTCTAGTACTAGACTACAGAGTTCAGCTTAGATCGAAATCGAATCCAAGTCCTGTGGCCAATGAAAAAACTATTTATCATCCTCTTCGTTATAATTATTTCAGTCGGATGCTTTTGGTTTTGGCAAAATTATAAGAAAAGTGAGCCGAGCCAATACAAAGACCTTGTTACTTTAATTAGTCCGACAGAGGGAGACTATATTTCTTCGCCAGTGATAATTGAGGGCAAAGCGCGGGGAAATTGGTTTTTTGAAGCATCATTTCCAGTATTTGTTGTAGATTGGGATGGTTTAATTATCGGACAAGGCATCGCCCAAGCTCAAAGTGAATGGATGACTACTGACTACGTGCCATTTCGAGCTGAAATTACATTTACCAAATCGGTGGTCAAAAACAATGGTTGGATTATTTTAAAAAAGGATAACCCTTCGGGTTTGCCCGAATACGACGACGCCTTTGAGGTTCCAATTTTCTTTCGTTAATAAAATTACTCATGAAGTTTGAATCAGCTCCAAATCAGGTTGAAAAAGCAGTAATGGAAAATTACTGGCGAAGTATGGAAACAAAAGGCCGTCACGTTTTGGCATTGAGCGCCGAACACATCGCCGAAGCGTTATCTCGTTTTCATGAACAGCCGATAAATGAGATTAAGGCATTAGTGCTCAAAACTATTTTAGAATCTCCAGAGCCGGAAGATTTAAGACCAGAAGCCGTAGATATTATTTTTGACGGCATAATGAATGAAGAGAAAATATTTATTTGGACCGTTGGTGATGAGGGTGAGTATGTAGATGAAGAGCGTCACATCGCTTATCCCGAATATAATTTTCAAAGAAGAAAAATAAATGGAAGTGGTCTCGTGAAAATCCTTCAGGAGCGAGCCCTAAAAGAAACTGGCGATTCACAGATAATTACCGAAAACATTTCTTTGGATATTAATGCTGAAAATAAAATTGCTTCATTGCGAAAAATATTGAGAGAACTTGCCCAAAAAGATGTCAGGCAAGTGTTTGTTGTTGATGATCAGCAAGGGAATATTCACGCCGTAGAAGAATTACAAAAAGATTTTCCAGAAATTTCCATACATACGTGGTGGCTTAATAATTCGTCTGACAAAGGGAATATTTCCGCATTTAAAAAATATATTGAAGAGCAAAGAAAAACAGTTGTGGACCCATTTGCCTTAGTTCTTGATTGGGATGATACGATTTATGATGAACTCAAAAGGATGAAACGCACAGTTCATAATCTTGAACAAAGCTTAAAATAAGACCTATTTTTTATCCACAGACACAAAAAATGTCTGTTTTTTTGTGTTAAAATTGGGAGATGAATCCCACACTTAATGAGCATTAGTCTCTGAGGTGGTGGATTTAAAACTCATAATAATTAACAGAACATAGGCACGCTGTGCGTTTACTAATGCAAAGCGATACCGAAAGCCATATGCTCGTTAAGTGTGGGATGAATAATCAACTCAAGATGGCGGTGTTTTTATCTAGGGTCGGTTTGGGCATAATGTTTTTTTATGCCGGAATAACAAAGGTCATGAATCCGAACTGGTCTGCTGCGGGATATTTGAATAGTGCTAAGACTTTTCCATGGCTTTATCAATGGTTCGCAAGTGCGGGTAATATTGGTTGGGTCAATTTTGTGAACGAATGGGGACTTACTCTTGTTGGTTTGGCTCTGATTGTTGGTTTACTAGTAAGATGGGCTTCTCTCGGAGGTATGCTTATTATGATTTTGTATTATTTCCCAATTATGCAATTTCCTTATGTGGGAACTAACTCATATTTAGTAGACGAACACATAATATTCATAACAGTTTTTCTGATTTTTATTGCTTCAAACGCAGGCACTTTCTGGGGATTGGACTCTTGGCTTCAAAAACGCGTTAAATAGTCATAATAAAGTCAAATATGTTTGAACTCAAAGATAAAGTGGCATTGGTGACGGGTGCGCGGCAAGGAATGGGCAGAGCTCATGCTTTGGCTTTGGCCGGACAAGGAGCGAGGGTTATAGTGACCAATAGAACCGTTGAAGGATGCCAAGAAGTTGTTGATGAAATAATTGCTAAAGGTGGCGAGGCGGTGTGCTTTGGGATGGATGTCACCAATAAAGCAGAGATTGACCGAGTTTTTGATGAGGTTATAAAAAAATACGGCCGGTTGGATATTCTTGTTAATAATGCCGGCATTTATGTTCCCAAACCGGCGTTGGAAATGACAGAAAAAGAGTGGGACAAAACAGTAGATGTAAATCTCAAGGGCCAGTTTCTTTGCGCCCAAAGGGCTGCTAAAGAGATGGCAAAAAATAAATGGGGGCGGATTATTAATATTTCTTCCATAGCATCTGGTGGAGCCGGAATTGGTTTTTCCGGTGCGGCTCACTATGCTGCTTCAAAGGGGGGAGTGATAGGCATGACAGAGACATTGGCCTCGGAGTGGGCGGATTTGGGAATCAATGTTAACGCAATTGCGCCAGGAGCTATTGATACGCCCATGGTCCGCGAACCTGATAAGGAACTTAGCAAGGAAATTAACGAAGAAATTATGCTTCGGGTTCCGCTCAAAAGAATCGGCAAACCCGAAGAGGTATCAGCAATGGTCGTTTTTTTGGCGTCAGAAGAGGCGAGTTATATAACGGGCACCACCTTCTATGTAGATGGAGGTTGGCTTGCTAAATAATCTGCCGGATTTCTAAATTCGGTAGTAAAAACTATGGGATATGTAACAAACATTGAAAAGGATTCATTAGACAATAAAAATTTCAGAAAGGTTTTGTATACTGCAAAGAACAGTCAGTTGGTGGTGATGTCTTTACTTCCTAAAGAAGAAATAGGCGAAGAAGTGCACCAATTAGACCAATTTATAAGAGTAGAAAAAGGACAAGGCAAAACCGTTTTGAATGATGTTGAGTACGAACTATCTGATGGTTTTTGTGTTGTAGTGCCAGCCGGAACGAAACACAATATTATAAACACTTCCGAAACGGAAGAAATGAAACTCTATACCGTCTATTCTCCACCTAATCATAAAGACGGCACTATTCACGCCACCAAAGCAGAGGCAGAAGCCAACGAAGAACATTTTGATGGACAGACCACGGAATAGCTCACACCAGCCTACCGGCAGGCAACCTCACTCCGCCGGTTGCTCAGGTGATTTGGAGGTATTTGGCAATAGAAAAAATGATAGAAAAATGATAAGATGTTTTGGTATGGAAAGTAATAATTCAAAAAAAGAAAGAATAAACAATCATGAAAAAATAGGTCCGACAGCTTGGATGATTGCGTATCGTCGGACTTTTTCTGATATTCCTTATGCTCAAGAAATTTTTGATGTTGTCGAGAAAATAAGAATTGATAACAACGAACCCAGTGTGCCAGATGAATTGAAAAAACCTGAGCGTTCTTCTTTATTTGAAGCCAGATATAAACTTGTTAGTCGATTAATTTCAGAGAGCAACGTTAATCAAATATTAGAAATTGCTTCAGGGTTATCACCTCGTGGGTTAGCGATGACGTCAGATAGAACTGTTCAATATGTGGAAGTAGATTTGCATGGAGTAATGAATCTAAAAAGACAAGTAGCTGGTACTCTTAAAAAACATTTATCAACAATTACAAATTTATTTTTTGAAGTTGGCGATGCTCTAAATAGAAGTGACTTACTAAGAGCATCTGAACACTTTAGAAAAGGTGTGCCCCTTGCGATAATTAACGAGGGGTTGCTAGCTTATTTAACACTTGAAGAAAAAACTATTCTTGCAAAAAATATCCATGAGATTTTAAGTTTATTTGGAGGAGTTTGGATAACGCCGGATATTATTTGGCCAGAAAATAAAAAAGGAGATACTGCCACGCCAGATAATTATATGCAAAACATGCAAAAATTAACTGGAGCTGCTATAGGCCAGAATCGATTTAAGAGCGAAGAGGAAGCAAAAATATTTTTTGAAAATATGGGTTTTCAGGTTGAGAGCCGTCCTTTTACAGAAATCTATGATCAACTTACATCTCCTAAAAAATTAGGCCAGACAGCAGAAGATGTAAAGGAGATAATTGGCTCGTCAGTTGCATTTGTGATGAGAATTAAAAATATAAACCCAAACCCAATCGTAATATCCCAATAGCTTGGAATCACCTAAGCGAATAAAATCCAAGCTATTGAACTACTACGTTAGTGTTGACAAAAAGGATGTTTTCATATATACTGTATATATAACTAAATCTCTTCGGGTTTTATCCCGTACGAAGTAAGACACCCCTTTTTTGGGGGATCGTCTGCCGACCATGCCTTTGGGGCAGGTCGGACTTCGTACGGGACGGCAAAGTTCTCAACTTTTTCTAAAAACTCACGAGACTATACTGGTCGCTTTAATATTGATCGGAATTGGGTCTTTCCCAGGTTAGAAAAAGCATGTCTACAAGAAATTTTAGTAATAGGAGATTTAAAACAAGATCCTCAGGCAGACCAGCATTTAAAAGAGGAGGTTCCTCTGGTTTCGGCGGTCGTAAAAAGAATACCGGAGAATATATAAATCCAGCGTTATTCATCAACAAAGCGGTAATTACCGAAGAAGTAGAACACTTTGTTCCTGAACATAATTTTCAGGATTTTAATGTTGATCAGACAATAAAGAAAGCGATTGCGTCCAAGGGCTACATTACCCCGACCCCGATTCAGGATAGGGCCATCACTCATATTTTGAGTGGTTCCGATGTGGTCGGAATTGCCAATACTGGAACCGGCAAGACTGCCGCGTTCTTGATTCCCTTAATAAATAAAGTCATTTTAAACCGCAAAGAAATGGTTTTGATTGTGGTTCCTACTCGCGAACTTGCCCTACAAATAGAAAGTGAATTGCAGGGATTTACCAGAGGAATGAGAATTTTTTCAGTTTGTTGCGTGGGAGGGGCTAGCATGGGCCGCCAGATATCTCAATTAAGAAATCAATATAACTTTATAATCGGTACGCCGGGACGTTTGAAAGACCACATTGAACATGGATTTATACGCCTTGCTAATTTCAGAACCATTGTTTTGGATGAAGCGGACAGGATGCTTGATATGGGATTCATCAATGACATGCGTTTTGTGATGGCAGGAATGCCTAAAGAAAGACAGACGCTTTTCTTTTCAGCCACTCTTTCGCGAGATATAGATAATCTTATCTACGAATTTCTTCGTCAGCCGGTTAAGATTTCAGTTAAAACAAGAGATACCGCAAAGAACGTTGAGCAGGATGTTGTTCGTATGGATGGTAAGGATAAGGTAGAAGTTCTCCATGATTTATTGTCAAAGAAAACAGAATTCTGTAAGGTGCTTATTTTTGGAAGAACCAAACATGGCGTAGAACGCCTTTCACAGACACTTGAAAGGCGTGGATTTAAATCAGGTTCTATTCACGGCAACAAAAACCAATCTCAACGACAAAGAGCGCTTAGTTTGTTTAAAAATAACTATATTCAGATTTTGGTCGCAACAGATGTTGCTGCCCGAGGTCTTGATATTGCCGATGTGAGTCATGTTATTAATTATGACTTGCCGGCAACATATGACGATTATGTCCACCGTATTGGCCGAACTGGGCGGGCGGATAAACGAGGCAAAGCCCTCACATTTCTTGATTAATTTATAACTAAAAAACGAGCATCCACGGCTCGTTTTTTAGTTATGGCTGATTGTCTATTTATGAAGCATGTTCCATACCCATGCAAAAACCCAGCCTAAGACATAACCCACAACTCCGGTTATCACAATGAGCATTAATGCCGTTCCCCACGAAAAAGCACTTAGAACAAACGGATTATTCAAAAAATGAAGATTTAAGACAAAACCTAACCATGATTTTGCCCAGCCAAACATTACCATTAATGACCACGCCAAATGCGCTAGAGCCACTAATCCACCCAACGCAAGACCCGCATGATTGTTGTTTAATTTCACATAAACCACCTCCTTCTGTATATATTATACAACTTATTTTATTAAAGATGTGTGGGTATCTTTTTCATGGACAGAGTGTATTATAAGTATATGAATAAATCACAAAATAGTCAGTATGGTCGGTTTAGTAAATATTCAATATTTGCGGTCGTTTTGTCGGTATTTTTATCGGTCTCACTTACTGTTTCCGCGCAGGACACTACAAAGAATACAACAGGCCAAGAACATCGCAGTGATATTTCTAAAGTTGTTCAAAGTCTGAGGAGTGTTGCCGGACAGGACAGCAATATCGGTCAAGAGGTGAGCAAGATTGCCAAAGAACAGGAAGATTCAGCAAAAGAAGTTGAGGAGGCTATGGATGAAGTTGACTCCGTTGGTGGATTTAGGCAATTGTTTTTGGGAACGGATTATAAAAATTTAGGTGTCCTACGAAGCGAACTTGTCAAAACACAGAGTGCGATTGATCGTCTTACAAAAGCCTTGGGACGAGCCATGGACGAAAGCGTTAAAGCGGATCTTCAAAAACAGATAGATGCCCTTAAGGCAAACTTGTCAAATGTGGAAGCATTTGCTAAAGACCATGAAAGCAAATTTAGTTTCTTGGGCTGGTTTGTTAAGTTGTTTGTTAAATAATAATAATTTTAAACAAAACCCCCTCGTTGAGGGGGTTTTGTTTACTGGAAAAAATTTCTAAAAAAGCATAGAATTTTATTATGGTTAAATTTATTAAGGACAACATCTTATATATAGCCTGGATTACCGCTGTAGTTTCAATGGTGGGGAGTTTGTATTTCAGCGAGGTTTTGGGCCTGATTCCATGTTCTCTTTGCTGGTATCAGAGAATCGTCATGTATCCGCTGGTACTGATTATAGGTCTTGGAATTATTAAAA
>Ga0209542_10011906_pt1 | contig 15336 bp, 26 predicted proteins | sample RifCSPhighO2_01_FD_184028 | JGI IMG/M metagenome (GOLD analysis project Ga0209542, IMG submission 184028) | Soil microbial communities from Rifle, Colorado - Rifle CSP2_plank highO2_0.1 (SPAdes) (version 2) | ecosystem: Environmental > Terrestrial > Deep subsurface > Rock core/Sediment ... | reverse complement strand
TGGTGCGGATAGATCCGCACTTCGTACGGCACGCGCGCCGCAAACGGCACAAGCGCCACAAAGTCGTCGTTTTTCATCACGATGCGGGTGTTTTGCTCCATGGACCATGTCGTCATATAGTCGTAAACTTCACGGCCATGTTTTTTATAATATTTATAAGCGCCGTGCAAACTGCGCATGACATCAGGCGGCAAAATGGGCGTGGTGATGATTTGCGAGTGCGGATGGTAGACGCTTGCGCCCGCCTCATGCCCGTAATTGTGAAAAATGGAAACATACATGGCGCATGGTTCTTTGGCAAGAGCAAGGTAGCGCTCGCGATAAACTCGAAACACTTCGGCCGTTTCTTGCGCGCTGAAATCATGGAAGGTTCGCTCGTGGTCCGGAAAAACAACGATCTCATGATTGCCGTTGCCGGGAATAAAGTTGAAGCCGAACTGCTGCTGGACTGGCGGACAGGTGTCGGAATGAGTGACAAGGGGAAATTGGTTGGGAATTACGCGGACCCCTGTCCCGGTTATTTTTTCAAACGGACACTCTTCTATCGGCTGATAGTTGTTTGCGCGCGGCTTGAAGGCGTGCGGGCGGTTCGCCCGATCGGTCGCAAACAATATCCACTCGCCCGAGACTATATTTTGTCTGAACTCACTTGACATATTTTCCTGTTAAAAGATTCCATCGAACTTGTAGTGTCTGCATAAGCACTTTCGGGTACGCCCAGATATTCACTTTTGAATTCGGATCGTTGTTCCATATCACCGGTACCTCTTTAATTTTATACCCCAATTTTCGCGCGACCGCCAGCGCTTCCACATCAAATCCCCATCCAAAAATCGTCAGTCGCGAAAAAATATCTTGCGCGGCTTTCGCGGAAAAAAGCTTGAATCCTCGTTGCGTATCATGAATCCCCCACACGGCAAAAATTTGTATAAATTTATTGCCAAGTTTGCCCGCCAATACACGATACCACGGCTCGCCGCGGACCACTTGCGCGCCCGGCACCGCCAACGATCCGATTACGACATCATATCCCTGTTTGAGCCATGGGAAAAAATTTTCAATCTGGTCAATCATCGTGGAATTGTCGGCGTCCATGAAAAGCCGATAGTCGCCACTTGCCGCCAGCATGCCCTGTTTAACTACGGCGCCTTTGCCACGATTGATTTTATTTGAAATTAATTTGAAATTTGGTATTTGGAGCTTGGAAATTACCGATTCGGTAGCATCGGTCGATCCGTCGTTTACTACAAGTATTTCATATTCATACGATTGTTTGCTCAAGTAAGCATTTACCGACTCCAAAGTCCCCGGCAGACGCTTGGCTTCATTGTAGGCGGGAATGATGACGGAGAGATGCATAACCTTAGGTTAACACGACTGGACCGTTTTTGGTAATCGCCACCGTGTGCTCAAAGTGGGCGGAGAGGGAGCCGTCTTTGGTTTTGTATGTCCAGTGATCCGCCGCCAGGCGGACGCGCCAGCCACCGGCCGTCACCATCGGCTCAATGGCGATGACCATGCCCTCGCGCAGTTCGGCGCCGTCTCCAGGCTTGCCGAAATTTGGTATCGCCGGCTCCTCGTGGAGTTTGCGTCCGACGCCGTGACCGACCAGATCGCGCACAACGGCAAAGCCGTTTGATTCAATATACTGCTGGATCGCATGACTGATATCGCCGATGTGATTGCCCGGCTTTGCTTGCGCGATGCCAAGATTCAAAGCTTCTCGCGTGACCGCAATTAGTTTTTCGTTTTTCGCTTTTCGTTTTTCACTTTGCACTTCGACAGTGACAGCACTGTCGAGATTCCAGCCCTGATATACCACTCCCATATCAAGTCCAACCATATCATCTTTTTGCAAGACGCGATCCGACGGTATGCCGTGCACGACTTCATCGTTGACTGATACGCATAGCGATGCCGGATATTTCTTGCCGGCGACGGCATAGCCGAGAAATGCCGGAGCGACTTTGTGCTCTCTGCAAAGCCCATGCGCGAGTAAGTCTAGCTCTTTAGTTTTTATGCCCGGCTTCACAGCCAAAGCGAGCTCTCGCAAAATAGCGGCAAGAATTTTACCGCCTTCCGCCATGATCTCTATCTCACTTGAAGTTTTGTAAAATATCATCAGTCACATTTTTAATTGGTTGCTCGCCTTTGATTTCTATCAGCGCGTAGCCGCGATCACGGAAATATTGCAAAACCGGTTCGGTGCGTTCAAGATACTCGTAGTAGCGCTTGCGGGCGACCTCGGGAGTGTCCAGCTCGCGCTTGACCAATGGCGAGCCGTCATGCGGACATACGGTCAGATCGCGAAACTCCGGCGTGTTTGGAATCGGATGGCGATGCAGTTTACAAAGCCGGCGGTGTGAATTGCGATCAACCGACTCTTCTTCGCTCAAGGTTATATGAAAAATCTTGATTTTGCCATTGCCGTATAGCTCTTCAACGACAGGCGTTTCGGTTTTCGCCTCGTACGCAGTGCGGAATGATCCGGAAAACACGATGCTCACATCTTTCGCGGCAAGCTCGCGTATTTTTTCGAGCACCCATCCGGTCACGAGCTCGGGTGTCATGAGCTTACCGCTTAAAAAATTCTCGCGCTCCTGCTTAATGACGGGATCATTCGAATCTGTTGTCCTAAATTTTTCCTCTATAATCCTGGAGGTTTCTAGATGATAAAAGCCGAGCCGTTCCGAAAGTACATCGGACTGCGTCCCCTTGCCCGCCCCCGGCGGCGCTATGAAAATTACAACTTGTTTCATTCGCATGCACTATTCGTTAAGTGTATGTAGCTAATATTCGTACATTGCGAGCTGGGCGTCAATGGCTTTCATGGTTTCCAGCGCGACCGAGACGACGATCAGGATTGAGGTGCCACCGACGGTAAACGCAGTGATGCCGGTGAGTCCGCGCACGGCTTGCGGTAAAATCGCGATCAGTCCCAGAAACAAAGCCCCAACCAATGTCACGCGATTAAGTAAATGCGTAAGAAATTGCGTGGTCGGAATTCCGGGACGGATGCCCGGGATGTAGCCGCCCTGCTTTTGAACATTTTCCGAGATTGATTTCGGATCAAAGGTGACAGCTGTGTAAAAATATGTAAACACGACGACCATGATGAAATAGGCGATGCTGTAAATCCACTGGTTTTGAATCACGCGCGTAAAAAAGCTGCCGATATTCTGCAGCCACGGAGTACTGGCCGCTTGCAAGAAACTAGCGATCATGCCCGGAAACAAAAGCAGGGAAAGCGCGAAGATAATCGGCATGACTCCGGCATTATTGACGCGCATCGGCAAGTAGGTGGACACCCCGCCATAGACGCGATTGCCGCGCACGCGCTTGGCGTAATTGATCGGGATATTGCGCTGGGCTTCGGTCAAATAAACAACTCCGGCGATGACAATGACCGCAATGACGGCAAAACCGATATAGGTAAGCGCGAGCTGGGAGGTAAAACTGAAAAGCGCCTGCTTTATCTGCGTCAAAAATCCGGCCACGATACCGGCAAAAATAAGCAAAGACACGCCGTTGCCAAGATTTTTTTCAGAGATAAGCTCGCCCAGCCACATTACAAAGACGGAGCCGGCCGCGATGACAATAAGCGCGTTAACCCAGCCAAATACCGAAAGTTCCCCGATAACGGATTGCCGTGAAAGGAGCAGTAAAAAGGCGTAGCCCTGCACGATCGCCAGCGGAACCGTCAAAATCCGGGAGTATTGGTTAAATCTCTGCCGTCCCGCTTCGCCCTCATACTTGTACATTTGTTCAAGCGAGGGGAAGATCATGGTGAGCAATTGCATGATGATGGAACCGGTGATGTACGGACCCAAGCCAAGCATGACGATGGAAAACGAATCAAGACCTCCTCCGGTAAATGTACTGACTAAACCGAAAAGCTGAAAATCACTGAAAAATTGCTGGAGTCGCGCGGCGTCAACTCCCGGCACCGGTATCGCCGCCGCAACCCGAAAAACAATAATCAATCCCATGATAAAGAGGATGCGATTGCGAATATCCGGAATTTTGAATAGCTTAAGAAATCTTTCCATGGGCGGATTTTGAGAATGCGACACCTTCGAATTTCAATTTCTTAGTCAGCGTTCCGACGCCGAGTATTTTTGCCTTTTTTACGCCAAGCGTCTTGGGGGAGACGACATCGCCGTCTTTGAACATTTTTTCAAGTCGCTCCAGATTGAACACCGAATACTCCGTGTTTTTTACACGGAATTTTCTCTGCTTGATATCCACTTTTTTAGTGGCTCCGCGCTGTTTGGGAAATATTTTCCAAAGCGGTTCGTTGCCTCCGCGAAATCCCGGGCGAATTCGGGTGCCGGAGCGCGACTTTTGCCCCTTGCTGCCACGCCCTGAAAAAGTCCCGCGCTTACCGCCTCTGCCGACGCGAGGAGCTTTTTTGGTTCTGGTTGATTTTAAATCATGTAATTGCATTTTGATTTTTAAATTTTAATTGTTGTAATGCGCCGATGGTTGCCCTTGCGATATTAATTTTATTTCCGGTTCTTTCGATAAGTTTGGCGCTGATGTTGTCAATTCCGGCGAGCTTGGCGATGACACGCACCGGTCCTCCGGCTTTTACCCCCCGTCCCGGCGGGGCCGGCTTAATAAGCACGACTGCGCTGTGATATTTGTACTGGACCATGTGCGGAATAGTAGATTTTACAATTTGCACCGTAATCAATTCTTTCTTCGCGGCGTTGGTGGATTTGAGCATCGCCTGCTGGACATCCTTTCCTTGCGCCACGCCTACGCCGACCCGTCCCTTACGGTCGCCGATGACCATGGTGGCGCGAAAACTGAACCGCTTGCCGCCTTTGGTCACGCGCGCCACGCGCGCCAGATCAATCATCTTGGAATCAAATTCCGATTTCTCACGCGGTGGACGATTAAACCCTCCGCGTCTTCCGTCACGGCCTCTGCCCTGCCCGCCCTGTCCACCGCCACGATTGTTTTGTTGCTGTTGATGCATATTTAAATAGTTATACCGCCACTCCGGATCTCTTCCGCTACTTGCCTGACCCGCCCGTGGTATTTATACCCGCCTCGGTCGAAGACGGCACTCTTAATACCGGCCGCTGACATTTTTTTGGCAATTTCCAATCCGCTAGTCGCGCTCGCGATCGTCTTGCCTACCGTATCATCTATGGCCTGGATAAACAATGAGCGGTTTGAGCGAAATACCGCAACTCTGGGTCGCTCCGCGGTGCCGCTTATTTTAGCCCGTATTCTTTTGTGTCGTTGTATTCTCATGCTGTGGTGCCGGCGGCTTTCTTGCCGGCTTTGCGGCGAATTACTTCACCTTTATATTTTACTCCGCTTCCTTTGTACGGTTCCGGCGGACGAATCGCGCGAATTTTGGCGGCGACGCTTCCCACTTGCTCGCTGTCTATGCCTGAAATTGTCACAGCATTTTTTTCTACTACAAAATTTACTCCAGCGGGTGTTTCTATAGTAACCGGATGGCTAAAACCAAGCATTAATTCAATTGAATTGCCCTTTACGATCGCTTTGTATCCCACGCCGTTTAACTCAAGAATCTTTGAGAACCCGACCGAAACTCCCTGTATCATCTGCGCCGCCAATGCGCGTCCGAGACCCCACATGGCGCTTTCCGTTTTATCAACCGTAAGAATATTGTTTTCAATTCTAAAGTTCAAGCCGATCGGAAATTTTTTCGTTAGTTCCCCCTTGGGACCTTTTACATTTAAAGTCGAGCCGTTTATTGTGACGGCGACGCCTTGGGGCACGATGATAGCTTTTTTTCCTATTTTACTCATATTACCAAATTTCAAATAATAATTCGCCGCCGATATTTTGTTTTCGCGCTTCCTTTCCACTCATTACGCCTCTGGAAGTGCTCAAGACGGCCATTCCAAATCCGCCCATCACCGGCTTTATGTCCTTTGCCGATGCATACATTCTGCGCGACGGTTTGGACACAAGCTTTATCCCGCGAATCACTCCTTCGCTGATTTCCGTGCCGGCTTCATTGCGAGACCCGTACTTTAATCCTACATGGAGCACCGGCAATTCCGCTTTTTTTGTTTTGCGCATTTTTTTCTCTACGGATGTCAAAAATCCCTCGCCCAACAAAACATCGGCGATCGCTTTTTTCATTTGCGAAAACTGAACGACAAAATCCGGCTTGTGCGCCGACTGCGCGTTCTTTATCTGGACTAGCATGTTTGCGATTGGGCTCATGAAAAAGGTGATTAGGTGATTAGGTGATTAGCTACCATGATGATTTTTGAATACCGGGCAAAAGACCATCAGTCGCTAATTCGCGAAAATGAATTCTGCACAAACCAAACTGTCTCATAAAACCGTGCTTTCTCCCGCACATGAAACAACGCCTTACGATACGGCTGGAAAATTTGGGCTTCTTGTTCGATCTGGCGATTGTTGATGTTTTAGCCATGTTTCAATGGAAATCCTAGTTTACGAAATAAAGCCATTCCTTCTTTTTGATTTTTGGCGGTCGTTGCAACCGTCATCTGCACCCCAAAAATATCCTTGAGGGATTCATAAGTGATCTCCGGAAAGACATTGTGCTCGCGAATTCCTATGTTCAGATTTCCGTAAGAATCCACATTGGATATCGGCAATCCCTGAAAATCCCTTACCCTCGGCAACGCCAGAGAGATAATCCTATCAATAAAATCATACATTCTCCGTCCGCGCAAGGTGACGACCATGCCGACATCCATCCCCTCCCGCGTCTTGAATCCGGCGATGGATTGCTTGGCTTTCCTGGCCGCCGGCTTCTGTCCGGTGATTTTACCAAGATCATTTGCGATTCTCTCCATCATCTTCGTATCTTTTGCCACGGCAAACCGTCCCATCCCGACATTAACGATGACTTTGATTACTCTCGGCACGGCCATGACGGTTTTATAACCAAACTCCTCCCGCAAGGCAGGCACGATTTCTTTTCTGTATTTTTCTAAAAGTCTGCTTTGCATTTTTTACAAATTCTTAACTTGCTATCGGCAATCACCTGCTTTGCTACTCTGGTAGGTTTCCCGCATTTCGTACAAACCAACTGCACATTTGAAATATGGACGGCGCGCTCCTTCACGATAATCTGTCCTTTCTGTCCCTGTTTGCGCGCGCGCTGGTGCTTTTTGATCGTATTGAGACCTTCCACTATGACTCGATCGTCGCGCACGCTAATAACCTTCCCATCTTTTTTACGGTCTTTGCCGATCAGCATTATTACTTTGTCGCCTTTTTTGATGTTCATACGATTTCTTGCGCTAAACTCGCTATCGTGTTGAATCCGCGCTCTTTGATCTCCCTGGGAATCGGACCGAAAATGCGACCGCCTTTCGGTTCGGTGCCGTCAAGCAGTACCAGCGCGTTTTCGTCAAATCTTATATAGCTTCCGTCGCGGCGACGAAAATTGTTGCGCTGACGGACGACAACGCCTTTGATCACATCTTTTTTCTTGACCGCCTTGCGCGGTTCCGCTTCTTTGACCGAAGCGACGACGATGTCGCCGAGTTGGGCGTATCGCCGACCGGATCCGCCAAGCACCTTGAAAACCGCCACTCGCTTGGCACCGCTGTTATCCGCGACATTCATGATGGTTCGTAATTGAATCATAATACTTCCTGCCTTGCCGGCAGGCAGGTCCAGCGTTTCTCTTTCGAGATGGGCCGCGTTTGTTCTATAGTCACTTTATCTCCTGTCTTATATTTTTTTTCTTCATCATGCGCTTTCAATCTTTTTGTCACTTTGTAATATTTCTTGTACTTCGGATGTTTTTTGAGGCGCGTAAACTCCACGACCACTGTTTTTTGCATCTTGTCGGAAACAACGACGGCTTGGATTGTGTGCGGATGATTCATATGTGTAAAAATGTTTGAATCCTTGCTATATCTTTCTTCAAAATGCCAAGCTCATGCCCCTTTTTCAACGACTTGCTTCTCCGTTGAAATTGCAGTTTGCCGAGTTTCAATTGCAGTTCTTGCAACTTCGTTTTCAATTCCTCCTTGCTCATAGCTTGTATATCGCTGTATTTCATCTTTTTATAAATCTGGTTTTAACCGGCAACTTATGCGCCGCCAGACGAAACGCTTCGCGGGCAACGGCTTCCGCCACGCCATCCATCTCAAATAATATCCTGCCGGACTCAACCGGCGCGATGAAATGCGATATTGCGCCAGCTCCTCCGCCCATGCCAACCTCGGCGCCCTTTTGAGTCATGGGGCGATCGGGGAACACCCGAATCCAAAGCTTTCCGCCCCGTTGTATGGAATGCGCGATGGCACGGCGAGCCGCCTCAAGCTGGGAAGATCTCAAATAACTGGACTCGGCGGATTTTAACCCAAAACTCCCAAAACTCAAATAGTGCCCGCGCGTCGCTTTCGCTTTGGGCTCCATTCTGTGCACTTTTCTGTGTTGTATTCTTTTGGGTTGCAACATAATTATTCAAATTTCATCCCCTTATATATCCAAACTTTAATACCGATTGTGCCGTAGGTCGTGTACGCCGTAGCGCGGGCAAAATCAATATCAGCTCGAAGCGTTTGCAAAGGCAAACTCCCCTGCTCCAAATGCTCGACGCGGGCGATCTCATTGCCATCCAACCGTCCGGAAAGATTGACCTTGGCGCCCTTTACATCTCGGTTTGCCATGATTTTCATCAGCGCTTGCTTCAAAACGCGCCTATATTGCGTGCGCTTTTCTATCTGCTCCACCATGTGTTCCGCCATGATCGCCGCCGAGCTTTCCGGACTTTTTATCTCATTGATGTCTATCCGAATCGCGGTTTTTCTTTTCACTAATCTTCGAATATGTTTTTTTATCTCCTCCACCCCGGCGCCGGATCGACCGATGATCAAACCGGGACGCGCTGTGTTGATCGCGATTGAGAGCACATCGGGACTGCGCTCAATCGTAATCCGGTCAACGCTCATGTTTTTCAGTTTCTTGGAAAGATACGCGCGAATCGCAACATCTTCTTTCAAAAATGCCGGGTACTTTTTCACGCTAAACCATTTGGATCTCCAGTCCTTATTTACGCCGATCCGATGCGATATTGGTGATATTTTTTGTCCCATGGTTTAAATTGATTTTCTATTAAAAACCCTCTTGACAAACGCCTTAACTCTTCCGGTTCCTATTTCTTTCTTGACCTCTGGTTTCAACTCGGCAATTTCCTTATGCTCATGCTTGTATTCCGGTTCTTTTACCGCTCTTGGCGCCGCCTTAAGTCCCGCCACTATTTCTTCAAGCACGATTGTAATATTCGATGTCCGTTTTGCAATCGGAGAGGTTGATCCGAATCCCTTCGGTCTGAATCGTTTCAATACGGTTCCACCGTCCACCAAAACATCTTTGATGCGAAGATTTTCGCCAACCATGGAATGATTATTCCGCGCATTCGCAATCGCTGAATCAAGTAATTTTTCCAAAGGCATTGATGATCGCTTTGTCCAGTAGCGCAATTGGTTTTTTATCACCGAGGCATCCTTGCCCTTCATCAGGCGCGCCAAAAGCCGTACTTTGCGCGGTGCGATGCGAAGTGAATTTAGTTTGGCTTTGGTAATCATGGTTTCTTTTCCGGTTCTACTTTGGCCGCTTTGGCGGCGTCTACTTCTTTTTGCTTGGCGGCGGCTTCTTGTTCTTTCTGCATCTTGCCGCCATGTCGTGAAAACTTACGGGTTGGTGAAAACTCACCAAGCTTATGCCCAACCATGTCTTCTACGACAAAAACTGGCAGGTGGATTTTTCCGTTATGCACACCGAATGTAAACCCGACCATTTCCGGCGTGATCGTGGACGCCCGCGACCATGTTTTGATGACCGTCTTGTCGCCGACTTTCAACTTGCCGACTTTTTTCAGCAGTTTCGGATCTACAAATATTCCTTTTTTGATTGATCTGGACATGTTATTTCTTTCTTCGACGAATCATAAACACATTTGATCGGTGTTTCGGATCACGCGTCTTGTGTCCAAGCGCCACCTTGCCCCATGGGGTTTTTGGATGTTTAAGCCCGATTCCTTGTCTGCCTTCTCCTCCGCCATGCGGATGGTCAACCGGATTCATGGCACTGCCACGAACCGCCGGACGAACTCCAAGGTGTCTGGAACGGCCGGCTTTCCCCAAATTTATTGAACCATGCTCGGCGTTGGAAAGCTGTCCGATGGACGCCATGCAATCCGCATTAAAACGGCGCACCTCCGAAGACGGCATGACAATTTGCACATCGTTACCTTCATGCGCCAGCACGGTGGCTCCCATGCCGGCAGAACGGACAATTTGGCCGCCCTTGCCGGGACTGAACTCCAGATTGTGTACTATAGTGCCTTGCGGTATATTTCGCAATAGCATACGGTTGCCGGGCTCAAGCGCGCCTTGCTTCGCGACCACCACGAATTGACCGGCTTTCAGCCCATCTGGCGCAAGAATATATCGCTTATCGCCGTCCATATAGTGAAGCAACGCTATTCGCGCCGTGCGGTTGGGATCGTATTCAATGGAAAAAACTTGCGCGCGCACATCCATTTTTTCTTGTTTAAAATCTATCATTCTGTAAACTCGCTTCGCGCCGCCGCCTTTGTGCCTGACAGTTATTCGTCCTTGATTATTGCGACCGACATCGCGCTTGCCTCCTTTGGTAAGCCGTTTAAGCGGAGCGACACCGGTCAAATTCGAAAAATCGTACCCTGTCATCTGCCGGCGACTTGAAGTTGTGGGTTTATATTGTTTCACCTTTTTTGAGTGTGATAATTGCCTTCTTAAATCCGGATTTCTCTCCTTCATACCTGCCAATCCTTCTTTTCTTGGCGGGCAAGCGAATTATTTTCACGCCCGTTGCCGTCACATTGTATAAAGCATTGATGGCTTTTTTGATGCTCGTTTTATTTGAATCGTCGCTGACGCGAAACGCATAAGTCCCAAAAATTTTTTCCGTCACATGCGGCGAGAGGACGACGCGATAAGCTTCCGCACTGCCACCGCTTGGAAGTTGGGTGACCGGAACCGCTTCTTCTTTTTGTTCTTCCTTTTCTTCTTTATTTTTTTTACTTGAAAACCAGCTCATGATACAAATGTTGACTCAATCATCGGAATTGAGTCTTTTACAATAATTAAATTCTTTTTTGCAAGTATGTCGTAGGCATTTAAATTGGCTGCCGAAAAAACGGCGGTGCGCTGAATGTTGCGCATCGCCCGCTCAGTATCTTTGTCCTTCTTAGTCGTGACCAGAAGCAACGATCCGCGAAGCTTAAGCGCCTTGATCATCGCCGCCGCCAGCTTTGTCTTGGCGTTTTCAAATGCAATAGCATCAACCACTGTCAGTTCTCCATCTTTAAATTTTGATGAAAGCGCCATAAAAAGCGCTTTGCGCGCCATCGTCTTGGGAATGCTTCTTGAAAAGTTTTGCTCTTTCTTGGGACCGAATGAAACGCCACCGCCTTTCCAGATCGGTGATCGAATAGATGCATGCCTCGCGCGACCGGTGCCTTTTTGTCGCCACGGTTTTTTGCCTCCGCCACTGACATCGCCCCGTCCTTTGGTATGCGCGATCGCCGAACGAGCGTTATTGCGATGCACCAAAACAACTTGCGATACAAGATCATGGTTCATCTTTAAGCCAAAAACCGCGTCAGGAAGTTCTATAGTTCCGGTTTCAGCCCCCAACTGGTTGTATACTTTAGTTTCCATTTATATTTTACTAATCTCTAATACCGTACCCTTTCGTCCGGGTACCGCGCCTTTGACGGCAAGCATGTTTTGCTCCTTGTCCATGGAAACAACGGTTAGTCCTCTAGTGGTCTGCCGCACCGCGCCCATGTGACCGGCCATGCGCATGCCCTTGAGCGTATGCTGGGGAAATCGCTGCCCGATGGAACCGACATGCCGCAATACATGATGATGGCCGTGACTGGCGGGCATACCGTGGAAGCCGTGGCGCTTGACGGCACCCTGAAAACCGCGACCCTTGGTGATGCCGGCAATTTTGACGAGATCGCCCGCCTTGAATTCTTGTCCGCCCTCGGCGAAAATCACCGTCACTGGAGTGACCGCGCCATCGTCGCTAAAGGTTCGGGTCATCCCTACTTTTTTGCCGATAATAAAACTCATTTTATTCGCATACGCTATTTGTAAGCGTATCCATTACATCTTTAACTCAATATCAACACCGGCAGGCAAATTCAAATTCGTCAGCGCATCAATGATCTTCGGGTTATAGGTCGGAATATCTATCAGTCGTTTGTGAACGCGCATCTCAAACTGCTCGCGAGAGTTTTTATCAATAAACGAAGCCCGGTTCACCGTGTATTTGTGAATTTCCGTGGGAAGAGGCACGGGACCGATGACTTTTCCGCCACTCCTTTCTATGGTTTCAAGGATTTGCTTGGTGGATTTGTCAAGAATCTTACTGTCGTATGCCTTCAGCTTAATCCGAATTCGCTGATTATCCTGTTTCTTGGCGACTGGTTTTGTAGCCATAAAGAACTCTGGTTTACATTATGCGTTAATCTTCGTCACAACTCCCGCTCCGACAGTCTTGCCGCCCTCGCGGATGGCAAAGCGCTGCTTCTCCTGCATGGCGATCGGGGCGATGAGTTTTACTTTGAAGGTGACGGTGTCGCCCGGCATTACCATCTCCGTGCCTTCCGGAAGCGTCACCTCTCCGGTCACATCGGTGGTACGGAAATAGAACTGCGGTTTATAGCCCTTGAAAAAAGGCGTGTGTCGTCCGCCCTCTTCTTTGGACAACACATAAACTTCGGCGTCAAATTCGGTGTGGGGAGTGATACTGCCCGGCTTGGCAAGCACCTGTCCGCGCTGGACATCTTCTTTCTTAAGCCCGCGCAAGAGCAGTCCGGCGTTGTCGCCAGCCATACCTTCGTCCAGCTGTTTATTGAACATCTCAATGCCCGTCACAACCGTCTTGCTGGTTTTTTCCGCCAGTCCGACGATTTCAAGCTCTTCGTTGATTTTTACAATACCGCGCTCGATGCGACCGGTGACAACCGTACCGCGGCCTTCAATGGAAAATACATCTTCAACCGGCATCAAAAACGGCTTATCAGTTTCACGGACCGGTTCTGGAATTTCTGAATCAAGAGCGTCGGCAAGCGCCTTGATCGGCGCGATCGCCGGATCATCTTTGGTCTTTGCTTCAAGCGCCTTTACGGCAGAACCGCGGATAATCTTGGTGGTGTCGCCCGGGTACTGGTACTTATTGAGCAATTCGCGGATTTCTGCCTCAACCAGATCTAAAAGTTCCGGATCGTCCACCATATCGCACTTGTTCATGAAGACAATGATGGCCGGTACGCCAACCTGTCTGGCAAGCAGGATGTGCTCGCGCGTCTGCGGCATCGGTCCGTCTGGCGCCGAAACAACCAAAACAGCGCCGTCCATCTGCGCGGCGCCGGTGATCATGTTTTTGATGTAGTCGGCGTGTCCGGGAGCGTCAATGTGCGCGTAGTGACGCTTGGGGGTTTCGTATTCGGAGTGATGCAAGGCGATGGTGATACCGCGGGCTTTTTCTTCAGGAGCGTTGTCAATCTGGTCAACTTTCTCCACGCGTGCCGTATATCCATCGCCGAGCATACTCAAAGCATGCAAAATAGACGCGGTGAGCGTAGTCTTCCCGTGGTCAACATGACCGATTGTGCCGACATTAAGGTGCGGCTTATTCCTCTCAAATTTTCCTGCCATGACACAAATAGTGCAACCGAGAAACCCTAGGTTGCAAGGTTAAATAATAGTAAAAATAAGTGTAGCAGAAAGAAAAAAATTATGCAAGCTCAGATCCCGACGGGATCTTCAAGGCGATTGGGGAAATGTAGAAGAAGAAGAAGAAGAAGTCAAGGCATTAATAAAATCATTTGATTTGTTCATGCACTGCAAGATTGTTATACTTTTAATGCGGTGGGGGTGACGCAGTGTTGGATCCGGTTTGTCATCCAGGGTCTACGGGGTGCAATTCCCCGCACCTCCACCGTCTTGAGAATTATCCACAGTGAATAGTTGACTTATCCAATGTATTGGAGTATGCTTGTTTACAGATGACAAGCCGGATCTAGGCACTGCGTCTAGGCTCCCAAAGGTCCCGCAAGGGGCTTTTTGGTTTTTTATGCTAGTTCCGCAGTCTCTTTTAGGCGGATCTCTTCTTTGAGCGCCTCTATTTCTTTGTTAAGATTCTCTATCATCTGATCTTCGCCGTGATCTGTCGGTGTTTCGACAGGTCGCCCAGCATCATATTTTTCATAAGGCAAAACCACAAACTGCGGCTCATTGCCGTCCATCACCAGAATCCCACCGATTTGCTTTGCCAGCATTTTGAGCTTTTGAAAATCCATATCCCCTTATATCAGCTTGCAAGATATTACGCAAGATGGTATAAGAGTTGACATGTACGAACTGGCTTTTCATCTAACACCTGATTTGGAAGCGGCGGATGTCGCTACGCGCGTTGGCGAAATTCAGCAGATCGTCACGACCAACGGCGGAACCATCGCCAGTGCGGTTGAACCGCGCAGAATTCATCTTTCATATCCGATCGCCAAAAAACATTACGGCTATTTCACGGTTTTAAACATAGAAATCTCTCCGGAAGCCGTAATCCAGATTGACACCCAACTCAAACTTGATAAAAATGTGTTGCGGTTCATGATCACGAAAAGGGATACGGAGTACAAGGAATTGAAAATTTCATCCATCCAAAAATCGCAAAAGCCGAGGGTTGGCGCAACGCACCGCAAGCCGGAATTCGTCGCCAAAAAAGAAACAACGGTGGTAGAGCAAAAGCAAATGGAAGTAGATTTGGAAAAAGTTTTAGAAAAAATATAATGAATTTAAATAAAGCTTTTATTATCGGCAGAGTGGCGGCGGATCCGGAAGTGCGCTCAACCGCCAGCGGACAACAAGTCGCCACGATCCGCGTTGCCACCAATCGCGTGTGGAACGATCGTACCAGCGGTACTAAGCAGGAGCAGGTTGAGTTTCACTCAATCGTCGCATGGGGCTCGCTCGCTGGTATTTGTGAAAAATATTTGAAAAAGGGTCAGTTAGTGATGTTTGAGGGACGCTTGCAAACGAGATCGTGGCAGGGACAAGACGGGGTTAAACGCTTCCGCACCGAGATCGTCGCCGAGAACATGCAGTTGGGACCCAAAGCTGCTGGTATTTCAAATGTCGCTCCAGCTCCCTCACAATCTGCTCCTACGAATAACGAACAACGAATAACGAAGAACGAAGAAATCCCGGTTATAGAGCCCGACGCGCCAGTTTCCAATCCATTGTCTAAAGACGAAAACAGTGATATAGAAGAAGCAGAGATAGATTTAAAGGA
>Ga0209542_10011905_pt1 | contig 15336 bp, 9 predicted proteins | sample RifCSPhighO2_01_FD_184028 | JGI IMG/M metagenome (GOLD analysis project Ga0209542, IMG submission 184028) | Soil microbial communities from Rifle, Colorado - Rifle CSP2_plank highO2_0.1 (SPAdes) (version 2) | ecosystem: Environmental > Terrestrial > Deep subsurface > Rock core/Sediment ... | reverse complement strand
GAATTTGAAAAATATTATAACGCAAACGGGCCGATTACTTTTAAGAACGCCAAGCGCGCCTTTAAAGCATTTCTGACTTCGGCGCTTATTGCCAAGGCGGTCTTGGGCGTATATGCGTTTCCGGCCGCCGTTGTTTATAAATTATGGATGAAAGAAAACTTTAATTTCAGATTTTCTTTGCCCAAGGATTTCTGGACAAAACATTTTAAAGAAGAGCAGCCCTAGCGGCCTGCCTGCCGTCAGGCAGGTTGTTTTTTTGTTCGGGAATGCTAGGTTTTGGTAAGATTTGCCGGTTGAATGAAAGGTTTGTCTTTGGATTTTTTGATGCTGCTCATAGGCAACATTTTTCTGTACCAGATATTTTTTTGGCTGATCGATATTCCGGGTACCAAGAAGCTTCTTGGCTTGCAGACGGATTCGTTGTGGCTTTATACTGCTTATTTTTCATTTATTTCCATGTTTGTCGCATACCCAGCGGTTTATTTGATCCACATGGCAATTATACGGCAATCACTGGTAAATATTGATGTAAAAGTAATCGCGATGTTGATGTGGCTTGCCAATCCGATCGCCCTCTTTATTTCGGAGTATTTCAACCGCGGACAGTTGAATTTATCCCCGCGAGTCGTAATCGGATTTTTGCTCATGGCCGTGGCGCAAGTTGTGATGCGCTGGAAATGAAAATTTTAACAAGCCGTTCCAAAAGAGCGGCTTTTTTGTTATACTTTTTTTATGTTTGATGAGAAAGAAATACTCGGGTTTTGGGAGAAAAACAAGGTTTTTGAAAAATCCGTCGCTCAAAGGAAAAACAAAAAAGCTTTTGTATTTTTCGAGGGGCCTCCGACAGCCAACAATGTTCCTCATATGGGACATTTTGAAACGCGCGTTTTTAAAGACATTGTCTTGCGCTTTAAAACAATGATGGGTTTTTACGCGCCCCGAAACGCCGGCTGGGACACGCACGGATTGCCGGTTGAGGTTGAAGTGGAAAAAACGCTTGGCCTCCGGAATAAAAAAGAAATAGAGGCCTATGGCGTTGCCGCGTTCAATAGGATGTGCCGCGAATCTGTTTGGAAATACAAGGGCATTTGGGAGAAGATGACTGAAAGGATGGGCTTTTGGATAGATATGGCGCATCCATATATTACTTATGAAAATTCGTATATCGAAGCGCTTTGGGGCATTGTCAAAGAATTTGCGAAAAAGGAATTGCTCTATGAAGATTTCAAAGTCCTTCCGTGGTGCGCAAGGTGCGGGACGGCGCTGTCATCGCACGAGTTGGCGCAGGGGTATGAGAAGGTGTGCGAAAACTCCGTTTTCGTCAAATTTCCAATTTCTAATTCTCAATTTCCAAACTCCTATTTCCTTGTTTGGACAACTACTCCCTGGACGCTCCCGGGAAACGTCGCGTTGGCGATAAATCCGAAAATTGATTATATTTTTGCAAAAAACGAAAATGAAATTTTAATATTGGCCGAATCGCGCGTTTCGGTTTTGGGCGAGGGTTATGAGGTTACTAAAAAAATAAAAGGCTCTGAATTGGTCGGTCGAAAGTACGTGCCTCTTTATCCTGCTTCAGGCATAGAGCGTACGGCATACGGCGTGGTTTCCGGAGACTTTGTCTCAACCGAAGACGGCTCCGGGATAGTGCATATTGCGCCTGCGTTTGGAGATGATGACTTTCGGCTTTCCAAAAAATTCGACTTGCCGGTGCTCTTTACAACAGGCCAGGATGGTTTAATGAAGACTCCCGGATTCAATTGGAATGGCGGATGGTTCAAGAAAGCCGATCGGCTTATAATAGAGGACCTCAAATCCAGAAAACTGTTTTTTAAAGAAGAACCTTACGAACACGACTATCCTTTTTGTTGGCGGTGCAAAAACCCGCTTATGTATCTGGCGCGAAAATCTTGGTGGATGGACGTGAATAAAGTAAGAGGAGAGCTTTTGAAAAATAATCAGACTGTCAATTGGCATCCAAAACACATCAAAGACGGCAGGTTCGGTGAATGGCTGAAAGAAAAGAAGAACTGGGCATTTTCGCGTGAGCGCTATTGGGGTACTCCTTTGCCTGTTTGGCGTTGCAGCAAGTGCGAAAAATTGGAAGTGGTCGGCTCTTTGCGGGAATTACTGGAAAAAGGCGCAACAAGCGGAAATAAATACATTATCATGCGGCACGGCGAGGCCGTGACCAATGTAAAAAATATCACCAACTGTTCATTAGAAAAAAATCACTATCCGCTGACGAAAAAGGGAAAGAAACAGGTTGAAGCAACCATAAAGATGATGCAGAAAAAAAAGATCAAGCCGGACTTGATCTTTGCGTCCCCCTTTTTAAGAACAAAAGAAACCGCTGAAACGGCGGCCGAGCAGCTAGGAGTTTTAGCCGAAAATTTAAAATTTGATCCGCGTCTCGGCGAAGTAGATACCGGGATTTTTGCGGAAGGAGACCCTAATAAATATCATGTTTATTTCAAGAATCAGCTTGAAAAATTCACGAAACGGCCTCCGCAAGGAGAAACCTTAACTCAATTAAAGATGCGTGTATTTTCCGCTATCTCCGAAATAGAATCGCGCTATCAAAATAAAACTATACTTATAGTAAGCCATGAATATTCTTTATGGATGCTTTGGACGGCGCTCGAAGGCAAGACCAACGAGGAATCGACAGAGGAGCATGTGAAGAGGAAATGGGAGTTTTTAAAAACGGCGGAATTTGAAAAAGCGGCATGTTTGAATATTCCGCGCAGCGAAGATTTGGTTTTGGACATGCACAAGCCCTACATTGACGCCGTTAAATTGAAATGCGCGTGCGGAGGCGAAATGAAAAGAGTTCCCGAGGTTTGCGACGTCTGGTTCGATTCCGGCGCAATGCCTTTTGCTTCGCAAAACTACCAACTGTCAACTAAAAACTATAAACTAGCTTACCCGGCCGACTATATTGTTGAAGCGATAGACCAGACAAGAGGATGGTTCTACACGCTTCTCGCGGTTTCAACACTTCTCGGAAAAGGCGCGCCTTACAAAAATGTAATATCGCTGGGGCATGTGCTTGATGCCAATGGCAAGAAAATGTCGAAATCGCTCGGCAATGTTGTGGACCCGATGAAACTTATTGAAAAATACGGTGCCGACGCCGTGCGCTGGTATTTCTTTACGGTAAACCAGCCATGGGATTCAAAATTGTTCAATGAGGCCGACGTAAAAGACGCCTCGCGCAGATTTTTCATGATACTTTGGAATATTTTGCAATTTTATAAGATGTACAACGCTACCCCACTTAAGATAAGGGGGGCGAGGGAGGTTATTTCCGCAAAACTTTTAATAAATCAGTGGGCATTGTTAAAATTGCAGGAAACCGCATGTGTTTTAACCGAAAAACTGGATAGCTATGACATAGTAGGCGCAGCAAGAGATCTGGAGAACTTCGTCGTTGAAGACATTTCGAGATGGTATGTGCGCAGGATACGCGACGTGATGAAAGAGAATGATGCTGGTTCAATGGAAACAGGGGCGGTTTTGCGATATTTATTGGCGGAAATTTCAAAACTTTTGGCGCCTTTTGCTCCGTTCATGGCGGAGAAGATTTGGCTGGAGCTCGGGAATAAAGGAAGTATTCATTTGGAGGATTGGCCAAAACTTCCGAATTTGTCGAAGGCGCAGGTTTTGCAAGACCTTGCGCAGACCGACGGGGCGAGCAGAGCAATTCGCCAGCAGGCGAATATGCGTGTCCTTGCAAAACCTGGCGCCAAGACAAAGGAAGTTTTGGCCAGTATGTCCGAAGTCCGGCGAATTGTCGGCTTGGCGTTGGAAGCCAGACAGAAAGCTGGTGTAAAAGTAAGGCAGCCGCTCTCTTTGTTGAAAATCCGAAATCCGAAATCCGAAATTCGAAATAATATAGAATTGATAAATTTAATTAAAGAAGAAATCAACGTCAAAAACATAGAATTTGATCTGAAGCTTGAGGACGAAGTCCGGTTGGATATCGTAATTACTCCGGAGCTTCGCGAAGAAGGAATCGTCCGCGACCTTATCCGCGAAATTCAGGCGGCAAGGAAAACCGCCGGGTTAAAGCCGAAAGACAAAATTTCGGCAATGCTTGAATTGCCGAAAGAAATTTTTGAAGCTGCCAAGAAATACGAAAAAGTTCTGGAAAAAGAAACAAACCTCAAGTCCATAAAAATCTCGGAATCGCCCACGCAAAAAATTCTCCTGAAATAAATAAAAAAAGGGAGCGTTGCCCCCTTTTTCGGATCAGATTGCGTCTAAAAATTAATTAGGCCATAGCGCGAGCAATTTTATCAGCCCGCCATCGAAGATTAACAGGAATAGCCAGTGTCCGGTTGAAATTGCTATAACAAACGGCCAGGCAATCTGTATCAGCCTCCATTGCCACATAGCCATTTTCTCGCCGCCGCAAAACAGATATGCGTTTTGGCCCATAACTTTTTCCACCAGTCCCGAACCAATTATGCCTCTGCAGGCCAGGTCGATGTCGCCAGCGATCAAATATCCGACATTCAGATGGACCGCCGCGATAATTAGATTATTTTGTCAAATGCATTATTTTTTGTATCATTAAGAGCGTCTTATGCCGAGTAATTATTACAACACCGAGGGGCTTGTTATGAAAAAGATGCCGTTTGCGGAGGCGGATTTTTTTGGTTTTACTAGATAATCAATGTTCATTGATAGTTAAATTCTATCATACATACATACATACATATATGTGTGTTGAAAACATGAAGAATAAATGCTACATTAACTTCAATGGAAAATCCTGAATTTCTCAAGAAAAAATATGATCTGCATAATAGTCCGGAAGTAGAATCGGCAGCCAGAAAAACCGAGAGGCAATCGGAAGAAAAATTGCCAAATGACGCCGCCCTCCGAATTCAAAATTATCTTGACCGTCTCAAGAGCATCATTAATCCCCCAAAGCTGGAAGGCCACGCAAACTTCGACAGACGCGAACGGAACCTGGAGATGTTGAAACGTTCCCTATACGATAATTTTGTTATCAAATCTGAAGAAATTCCCGAAGGATATTTTGAAAATCAGCGGAGAATCGCTCGCGAGCAGGGGCATGGAGATATTGAAATTACAGATGAAGCGCGAAGGCAACTTACCGAAGTAATAATTACCGACCAGCAAAGCTCTCTTGATAATTGGGTTGATTATCTTGCTTCCGAGGACGCCGCCTATCCGGACTGGTTAAAATATTATGCTTTTAGGGGCGTTCTTGGGATGGGAGAATATAATAAGAAAGAAAAAAGGTTTGCGAAAAGATCAAAAACAACTACAAAACCGTTTTCGGATATTAACCGGGAGGCTTTGGCATATGTGTTGGATGCCATATCTCAAAAATATGGCAAACAGCATATTAATCTATTAGCTCTCAACGAAGAAGAAAAAAAAGAATTTGAAAAACTGCTACAAGGCGAAAACTTTGCCAAACTTTATGCCTGGGCAATTGAAAAATTAATTATTGAGCCGACAGAATCTTTGGAAAAGACCGCGGGCAAGTGGGCTAAATATTCTCGCAACTCCAATCATATGCCTCTTGTGGAATCTCTTCGGGGCCATGGTACCGGCTGGTGCACCGCAGGAGAATCGACCGCCGAAATACAGCTCAAAGGAGGCGACTTTTATGTTTTTTACTCTCTTGATCAAAAAGGCAAGCCGACCATCCCAAGAGTTGCTATACGTACGCAAGAAAACAACATCGCAGAAATTCGCGGAATTGCGGCCGAACAAAACCTCGATCCATACATTGGTGATGTTGTTCAGGAAAAACTCAAAGATTTTCCGGACGGCAAAGCATACGAAAAGAAAGTTAACGATATGAAATTTCTGACGGCAATTGAAAACAAAATAAAAAACAAACAGAAATTAACCAAAGACGACCTTATTTTTCTATATGAACTAAACTTTCCCATTGAAGGATTCGGTTATCGAAGAGATCCCCGCATCTCGGAGTTCCGCAAAACACGAAATTCGTACGAAGACATGTTTATCATTTTTTCCTGTGAATCTAATCAAATCGCGCATAGCTTGAAAGAGATCAACACAAACACAAAAGCTTTTGTCGGCAAACTTGAACCGGGGATCTTCTATCTTATCCAAAAATACAACATTGAACACGTCTATACTTCTTTTCCTGAAGGAAAAATCCGCCGGGAGGATCTGGAAATTGGAGGACTGGACTATGGAAAATTTTTCAAAGAACTTAATGATAATGGGATACAAATAGATTTTAATGATTGGAAAAATGTACGAGATATTCTTCCATCAATTTTGCGGATGGAAAAATTTACTGCTAAAATCGGCAAAGATACAATACAGTTTCTTGAGGAGCTGGTTAGTAAACAAATAAATATTTCAGACTATGCCCAAGACATGCTGAAAAGCAAAGATTTTGCCTATCTGAAAAAATCTGAAGGAGTCCAGCTTATCCGCATTAGTGTAGCTGACCTCGGTTTCGATAGAGGTGCTACGACAGATCAAGTTTATGGGCGCGCGCAGTCTCTTGGTTTGGAATTATGCCCTGCGGAAGTTGGGCCCCACTACCGCCTTAAATACATCGACCAACCTCTCAATGAATGGTTTTGGATAGCTATGAAGCAGATTACCGACCGCAATGGCAATCCGGGCGTGTTCAACTTGGAACGCAATGAAGACGGTTTGTGGCTCAACAACAATTGGGCGAAGCCCGAGAACAGGTGGAATTCTGACTACAAGTTTGTTTTCCGTCTCCGCAAGTTGAAATCTTAGAAACTTAATCTCTTTGTTTTATTTCTTGATGCTTGGGCTCTTTGATCCTTTGATTTTTTGATATACTAATGCAAGATTGGTTGCATCGGACGGGCACGCCTTTCCGAGACCTATCCGGCAAATATAAATTGAGAGCGCAAGCGGTTAGGGCTTCTTGCGGAGGGTTTATATTTTGTCTAACAAAAAAGAAAAAACTTGGTGTGACGCGCTGGAGGAGTTTTGCTCCCAAATAAAATACAGCCCCATTCTCATATTAGACGGGCAGTGATACGGATGGCGCGCTATACAATTACCGACCGCAATGGCAATCCGAACGTGTTCAACTTGGAACGCAATGAAGACGGTTTGTGGCTCAACAACAATTGGGCGAAGCCCGAGAACAGGTGGAATTCTGACTACAAGTTTGTTTTCCGTCTCCGAAAGTATTTTCTTTCCGCACTCATGTAGCGCGGTTTTTCTTTTCAGGATTTTCAAGGCTTTTTATCCAGCCGCCGAACATTTTTCCAACTTCATTCAATTTCATTGCAACTGTTTCATATTGTGCATGTGAGATAAGTTTTCCCTCCCACGCTATGGAAATCAGAAATTTAAGCGTATCCAAAACTAATACACACTCGGAAATTTTTTCTATTTTCTTTTCTTTTGCGCTAAAATAAGTAACATATGAGAATTCAAGCAAATCAAGAAATTTATTCTCGATTCTTTCGCCTATTGTGTAGCGCGCACCCTTAGGAATATGCTGGACAATATTCAGCCAAATCAAATATCCCTCTTTAATGCGATTGAGAATCGAAGTATTGCCAATAGAGAGAGAGAGAGAGTAGAGGAAATCTTGGTCATACATATAATGATATCATTTCCGTAAAAAATTTGCTTGCCGCATGGCGGGAATTTTTGCACGACAAAAAGAAACGAAAAGACATTGATGGGTTCTCCTTGTATTTTATGGACAATATTTTCATGCTCCACCGCGATCTTGCCGAGAAGAAATATAAACATGGCTCGTACTATGCTTTTAAAATAAACGATCCCAAGCCTCGCGATATCCATAAAGCAAGTGTGAGAGATAGGTTACTTCATCACGCGCTCTACAGAGTTTTGTGTTCTTATTTTGATGACAAATTCATTTTTGATTCCTATTCTTGCCGAAAAATCAAAGGTACGCATCGGGCTATGGATAGATTCAGGGATTATGGGCGGATTGTCTCAAAAAATTATTCAAGAACTCTTTGGGTTTTGAAATGCGATATCAGGAAATTTTTTGCGAATATAGATCATCATATCCTTGAAAATATTTTGGAAAAATATATCAGCGACCAGGATACGCTCTGGCTTTTGGGCGAAGTCATAGGAAGTTTCCGCACAAACGGGAAACCTGGCGTCGGCTTGCCGCTCGGGAATTTAACGAGCCAGCTTTTGGTAAATATTTATATGAATGAATTTGATAATTTTATTAAGCGCCATTTGAAAGTCAGGCATTATATCCGATACGCTGATGATTTTGTGATTTTACATGAAAAAAGAAAGTATTTGGAAAGTATATTACCAAAGATTTCTGAGTTTTTAGAGACGAGATTAAAACTTCAACTACATCCCGAAAAAGTTTTTATTAAAACATTGGCTTCAGGAGTTGATTTTTTGGGTTGGGTTCATTTTCCGGATCATCGAGTTTTGAGGGCTGCGACAAAGAGGAGAATGTTTAGAAAATTAGCACAAAACCGAAAAGAAGAAACTAAAGATTCATATTTAGGAATGTTAAGCCATGGGAATGCGCATGGCCTGGCAAAGATCATAGAATTGCTATAATAATTCAATGTCCTCAGCTTATTACAACACCGAGGGGATTATTATGAAAAAGATGCCGTTTGCGGAGGCGGATTTTTTGGTGCGGGTTTTGACGAAAGATTTCGGGAAGATCGATATCCTGGCCAAGGGCGCGAGAAAATCTGCGTCAAAGCTCAATTTACATTTGGATATTTTAAATCATATTCGGATTTCTTTCGTAAAGAATGGCGATACGGCGAGAGACAGGATACCCACTTTGACTGATGCCGAGACAATTTCACGCTTTGACGATTGGTTTTTGGATTCTCAATCTTTGTCCGTTGCGGGAAGGGCGCTTCAGGTACTGGATCTGATAATTCTCCATCACTCGAAAGACGAAGAACTTTTTTTGATGGTTGTCGATTTTTTTGCAAAACCCCCGGCCTCGCCGAGCGAGTCGAGGCGGGCGAATGTTGCCGAAGAGAACGCTATAAAATTTTTGTGTTCAGTTTTCGCCCACGAGGGGCACGGAGATACCATACCACCTGAACAGCTTCAAAACATTATCAAACTTTGGCCGGGGCTTAGAAAGTTATGCTACAATATATAAATGGCAGATCTTGAAGATTTAAGAAAAAGGCTTTATCGCGAAGGCGAGGATTTTGGCGAAAGGAAGATACCGCCGGAACTTTCGCGTCCCAGGGAAGAACTAAGAGTCGCCTGGGGACCGGATCCAAAGCCAAAGATCGACTTGCGCAAGAGGAAGATTTTTATGTGGATGGGGATATTCGTGGTCATAGCTTCGGCGGGCGTTTTTTTATTTTTCCAGTTCTACGGATTTAACGCGTTCTTGAACATTCAGGATATAAACGTGGACATTGTCGGTGAAAAAAATATTTCGAGCGGGGACAGGGTATCGTGGCAGGTCAGGGTTTTAAATAACAACAAAACAGCGATCGAGGATGCCGTGCTGGTCTTTAATTATCCGGAAGGCGCGACGCCGGTGGTCGGCCAAAAATTGGAAGGAGTATTCAGGGAGAAAAAAGATTTAAACACTTTAAATCCGGGCGAGTCGGCAAGTTTTACTTTCAACGCTTATGTGTTCGGTGCGAGGTCGAGTCAAAAACAGGTTTCGGCGACGCTTGAATACCGGCCGAAGAGTTCTTCGGCAACATTCGGCAAACAATCCTCATTTGTTTTCGGCATCGCCAGAGCGCCAGTCACAGTCTCCCTTATTTTGCCGGAGGATGTGAGAATCGGGCAGGAAATAAATCTTGAGATTCGTTATAATTCCCAATCTGAGAAAAAATTGGATAATTTATCCGTGATATTGTCTTTGCCGGACGGTTTTGCGTTCGATTCGGCGCTACCTGCTCCGACGATCGATAAAAGCAAATCTATAGGCGCGGCCAAAAGTCTGACTTGGAACATAGGAAGTCTGGGTTCATCCGAAGACGGCGTGATAAAAATAAAGGGAAAGGTGTTCGGGAGCAATTTGGAGCCGAAAAATTTTCAGGCTTCTTTGGGCGTTCTTTCAAACGACAACATAACCATTTCAGTATACGACGCCGCTTTGGTCAGCGCGGTTTTGCATTCGCCGTTTTTGGAATTAACAATGCTCGCGAATGGCAAGACATCTTACATTTCATTCCCGGGGGACACAATCTCGTTTGAGATAGGCTGGAAAAATAATTTATCGACATCGGTCAAGAACGCGATTCTTGAAGTTAAACTGGACAGCCCGCCTGTGGACTTAAAAAGCTTGAGAATAGACAACGGCTCATATCGCGAAAGCGCAAAAAGCATTGTTTGGAATGCTTCCGGCTATCCTGAATTTAAAAGCGTTGCCCCGGGGCAATCCGGCAAAATAAAATTCATGTTCAAGATCAAAAGCAGTTTGCCGCTTGAGCCTACCTCACCAAGGCCAGAAGTAAAAATTTCGGGAACTCTGCGGTCGGCGGATTCCATTGCGGGCTTGGAAGGGGTTGATACGGGGGGGGCAACCACTTATGACATTAAGGTTTCGTCCAAAGTTCAATTTACTTCAAAAGGATTATTTTATAATGCTCCGATATCAAACTTGGGTTCCATTCCGCCGCGTGTCGGGAAAGAAACCACATACACTATTGCCTGGTCGCTCGCGAATATGTCGAACGACGTAGATAATGTCACTGTAATTTCCTCTCTGCCTCCGTATATTAATTTTAAAAATATTATTCTTCCCGCGAACTCTAATCTGACATACAACCAAAATTCCGGAGAGCTTGAATGGCGGGCTGGGAGGGTGCAGGCCGGCACCGGATTTTTACACCCGGCAATGCAGGTTTCGTTCCAAATCGGTCTTGTGGCAACGGAGGATCAGATAGATTCTGCGCCGATACTTATCGAAGAATCAAAAGTTTCCGGCAAAGATAGTTTTACCGGTGTTGAATTGTCCGGTTCCGCTCCGCGCATCACAACCGACCTGCCGGACGATCCCCGCATAACCTTCGCCCAGAAAAAAGTAGCGCCATAAGTTGCCGCGTGTTACATTATTTTTTATGGAAAATGTAGAAAACAAGCTGGAAAAAATAGTGAGCCTTGCGAAGAGGCGGGGGTTTATTTTTCAGGGTTCTGAAATTTATGGTGGGCTTGCCGGCATCTACGATTATGGCCCGTTGGGGACTGAACTCCGACACAACATAAAGCAGTATTTTTGGGATAAATTTATTGCGGAGCGCGAAGATGTTTATGGAATGAGTACCGCGATTTTAATGCCCAAGCGCGTGTGGGAAGCATCCGGGCACACAGAACTTTTTACCGATCCGTTGGTTGAATGCAAAATTTGCCACGAAAGAGTACGCGCCGACCAGAAGGACGCGATTGCCGACCATGAAAGCGCCCACAAAAAAGACCGTTCGACAGACTCACGGCAAGAAAAGGCGGAATGGTCCGAGCCGAAAGTTTTTAATTTGCTTGTGGAAACAAAGCTCGGCGCGTCGGAAAAGAGCGCTACGGAAGCCTATTTGCGAGGCGAGATAACCCAGGGCGTGCATGTAAATTTTAAAAATATTCTTGATTCAATGCATCCGAAGCTTCCGTTCGGTATCGGGCAGATAGGCAAAGCATTCAGAAACGAGATCACTCCGCGCGATTTTCTTTTCCGTCAGCGTGAATTTGAGCAGATGGAACTTCAATATTATGTAAGGCCGGACGAGAAATCATCCAAAGAACAATTTGAATATTGGAAAAATTTCGCGCTTGAATGGTACTACGGGCTTGGTTTCAAAAAAGAAAGTTTGCGTCTTCGCCGGCACGCGCCCGATGAGCGCGCTCATTACGCGAAAGATGCGTGGGATATCGAGTACGATACTCCGTTTGCCGGATGGAAAGAAGCCTGGGGGATACACCACCGCGGCGATTGGGATTTAAGGAGGCATGCTGAATTTTCCGGGCAGGATATTTCATATTATGACGAAGATACGAAAGAAAGATTTATTCCGTGGGATATTGAATGTTCTGGAGGAGTGGACCGCGCTGTTTTATTTGCGCTTTGCGAAGCTTATCGGGAAGACGAATTAGGCGGTGAAAAAAGGATTTATTTATCGCTGAAACCGCAAATCGCGCCGGTAAAAATTGCCGTTTTTCCGCTATTAAAAAATAAACCGGAATTGGTCGCGAAAGCGCGAGAAGTTTATATCAATCTGAAAAGATCCATGTTGCATGCTTCAGGTTTTATGATTGTTTGGGACGACAACGGAAACATCGGCAAGCGCTATCGCCGCCAAGACGAGATTGGCACTCCATGGTGCGTAACAATTGATTTCCAAACTCTGGAGGATTCAACCGTTACCGTCCGCGACCGCGACTCGGGAAAACAGGAACGGCATAAAATCAAAGAGCTTGACAAATATTTTGGGGAGATGCTATTGAAGACATAAAATAAAAAGGATCATGAAAACAAGAAATTAAGGGCTCTCAAGCCCTTATTCTTTTTATATTATCGTGTTAAAATAAATTGTGGCGAAGTTGAAGAAGAAAAATTTGGCGGAAGGGTGGAAGATCATCCTCAAATACTTACAGCCTCACAAGAGGACTGTTTTTGTCTTATCTGTGTTTTCCGTTGTTTCCGCTTTTTCCAATGCGGCCGTGCCTTATTTGGCCGGAAAAATTGTTGACACAATAGCAACCTCTTCGGTATATTATTTCATTGGGGCCTGGCTTATCATCCGCGCGGCCGGCAGCATAATGGATTGGCGGTCGTTTTTGCTTCGCGAAGATCTCGAGGGATTGCTAGAGAGTGAATATTTGACCCGGGGGCACGGCAAGCTTTTACTGCTCCCGATGTCATTTCACAAAACGCACAAAATGGGGGAGGTTGCGAATCGCATATCCCGCGCCTCGAACTGGCTGACCAACATAGTGGGGTCTGTTGCCATAAATCTTTTACCACAATTTTTGAGTATTCTTTTCGCATTGGGCTTTGCTTTTTATATTCAGCCGGTTTTGGCCGTTGTACTTTTGTTCGGAGTGGCGGTTTATTGCTTGGTCTTGTTCCGGACCGCTCCAAAAATCGCGAATATGTCGCTTGCAATGCACCGTGCTTACAACATCGCCTATGGCGACGCGTACGACGCGGTGCTTAACGTACAATCGGTAAAGCAGGCGACCGCGGAAAAATATGAGCAGAAAAAATTATACAGGAATTTCGTTATCAAAGCTTTCGGAGTATGGTATAAAATGCAGAAACTTTGGAGCGTTCTGGATTTTTCGCAAAAAGCACTTGTAGTTTTTGTGCAATTCGTTGTTTTTATTTTTTCCGTGTCATTCATACAAAGGGGCATAATGACAATAGGACAGCTTGTCATGTTCAACGGGTACGCGGCGATGTTTTTCGGGCCATTTGTTCTTTTAGGCAACAATTGGCGGACGATCCAGAACGGTGTTGTGGCGCTGGAACGCGCCGAGAACATATTGTCGTTGCCGGAAGAAAAATATTTGCCGAGAAATGCGGTTATTCTGGAGAATTTAAAGGGAGAGGTAGAATTTAAGAACATCAGCTTCTATTATTCCAAAAAGCAGGGAAATATTTTAAGCGACATTTCTTTTAAAGTCGGCATCGGAGAAAAAATAGCGCTTGTCGGGGAATCGGGAGTCGGCAAAAGCACCCTAATAGACCTTATGTCCGGTTATTTTTGGGCGCAAATGGGTAAGATATTCATTGACGGACATAATTTGAAAAACCTGGACCTGCAATTTTTGCGCTCCAATATTGCCGTCGTACCACAGGATATTATCTTGTTCAACGATACTGTTAAGAATAATATTCGATACGGGAGTTTTGGCGCTTCCGACGGGAAGATGAAAGAGGCCGCGAAACTTGCCCACGCTGATGAATTTATCGAAAATTTCCCCAAAAAATACGATCAAATGGTGGGGGAGCGGGGTATCAAGCTTTCGATGGGCCAAAAACAGAGGATAGCTTTGGGGCGGGCCTTTTTACGGGACCCGAGGATTTTAATTCTGGACGAGCCGACGTCGGCACTCGACGCGAAGTCGGAAAAATATATTCAGGAATCTTTGCGCGAGCTTATGAAAGGACGAACTACATTTATAATCGCGCACCGCCTTTCAACCGTCCGCGAAGCCGACAAAATAATCGTTTTGGAGAAAGGGACTGTCGCCGAGATCGGCAGCCACGACGAGCTGATGAAAAAACCGGACGGCATCTACCGGAAGCTATACGAACTGCAGGTCGGGCTGGTTTAACCCTTTTTTTATTTTTTAAAATGTGTTAAAATTGTTTCAATGTATAAATTGAAAAAACTCTCAAGCGGGCTCAAAATCCTTTCGGTGCCCATGAAAAACACAGGAGCATTTACGCTCTTGGTTTTGGTCGGTACCGGTTCAAAATACGAAACAAAAAAAATAAACGGAATTTCGCATTTTTTAGAGCACATGTTTTTTAAGGGGACGGCCGACCGCCCAAACCCCGGGCAGGTGAACCGCGAGTTGGATTCCATCGGAGCCCAGCACAATGCTTTTACTTCAAAAGAAGTTACCGGCTATTGGATAAAAGCGGCGAAGGAAAATTTTGATGTCGGCTTGGATATCGTTTCAGACATTTTGACGAAACCGCTTTTATCGGAAGAAGAAATAGAAAGGGAAAAGGGTGTCGTGATACAGGAGATAAGAATGAGGAACGACGATCCGATTAGCCGTGTCGGATATATTTTTGAAAAACTGTTATGGGGCGACCAGCCGGCTGGATGGGAGATAGCTGGGGACGAAGCCACGGTAATGTTCCTAAAACGAAAAGATTTTTTGGAATATTTTTCTTCGCAATATGTCGCTAAAAATTCAGTTGTGGTCATTGCGGGGAATTATCCCGCGGGCGCCGAAAAAAAGATCGAGCGCGCGTTCGCGTCGCTGAAAAAAGGCAGTCCGGCAGGCAAGATGGATGTCAAAGAGACACGGTCGTCGATCGGAATAGCGACGGAAAAGAAAAAAAACGAAGCGACAAATCTGATATTAGGCTTTAAGGGCTTTGATATGTATAGTCCGAAGCGCTACGCGCTTGATATGCTCGGCGTCATTTTGGGAGGTAATAGTTCATCTCGTCTTTTTTTCGAGGTCCGCGAAAAATTGGGTCTCGCGTATTATATCGGCGCGGGCTCTACGCTTTATACCGACAGCGGATATTTTGATATAAGTGCGGGGGTTCCGCACGATAAAGTTGAAAGCGTGCTTGGTGTTGTGCTTGCCGAAATAAAAAAAATAAAAGATGACGGAGTGACGAAAGATGAACTGAAAAAGGCC
>Ga0209542_10011903_pt1 | contig 15339 bp, 11 predicted proteins | sample RifCSPhighO2_01_FD_184028 | JGI IMG/M metagenome (GOLD analysis project Ga0209542, IMG submission 184028) | Soil microbial communities from Rifle, Colorado - Rifle CSP2_plank highO2_0.1 (SPAdes) (version 2) | ecosystem: Environmental > Terrestrial > Deep subsurface > Rock core/Sediment ... | reverse complement strand
TTATTTGGCAGCTGGTCTAGACCCAAAAAAATGCAATCTTGAAATTCAATCAAAAGTGCCACAGCATACAGAGCTTGCATATTTACTCGCAACTATTTATCCAGTATCTCGACTTGAAGATTTGCCAACCTACAAAGAAAAAAAAGCCCAGTATCCGAAATATGTAAATATGGGTCTTTTGTATTATCCGGTACTTATGGCTGCTGATGTACTATTATATAAGGCAGAGCTGGTGCCGGTTGGGATTGACCAGGAGCCTCATTTGGAAGTAATGCGAGAAATCGCACGAAAGTTTAACAGCATATTCGGACAGACCTTCCCAGAACCCCATAGATTCAAAACTGATGGGGAATATGTGCCATCATTGGCAGGAACAGGAAAGATGAGTAAATCAATTGAGGGAAGTTTCATAAATCTAAATGATGGGTTGGAGACTATCAGAAAAAGATTGGGGGGAGCACCAACAGATAGTGGGACAGTGGGCGGAAAAGTGCCAGAAACAGGCGGAGTTGCAAATCTATTTAAGATGTTAAAGCTTTTTAAGCTAAATGATGAATATAATAAATTTCAAAAAGACTACGAAGATAAAAAAATCCGTTACGCAGAGCTAAAAGAAGTTTTATCCCAAGCGATTTATAAAGAGCTTCAGCCATTTCAGGAAAGAAGAAAAAAGTTTGAAGAGAATTCAAAATTGGTAGATTCAATTATTCAAGAAAGTGTTGGAAAATGCCGTGAAATGGCTGATAAGACGATGAGGGAAGTGAAGGAAAAGATGGGACTTCTATGAATGGCTTCATTTGTGTGATATAATACCAACTACAATTATGGCTTCAAACGGAAAAAAACCAAATAAAAGACCAAAAATCTTTAAAGTAAAGATAAAATCTTCTTGGAAAAATCTTTTTCTCTATGGATTTTTGCTTCTCTTCATGCTCTTTATATTCATGGGCATCAATCAGGAATCGACTCAGGGAACAAAGTCTGTTCCAATCTCCCAAGTGATATCTGATGTAAAAGCAGGAAAAGTTACCGAAATTACAGTTCTGGATAACAAGCTTGTTGTAAAAGAAGGGGATGAGACGCTCGATAGTTTTAAGGAGACAGGAGCAAATGTCTATCAGATATTCAATGACGCAGGAGTCCCGCTTAACAAAACAAAAGTTATAGTAAAAGATCAGACAGGCTTGAATAATTGGTTAGGTATTTTATCCTCAATTCTTCCCATAATCTTGATGGTGGCATTTTTCTACTTTATTTTCCGCCAGGCAAGAGGCGCCCAGGAAAGTATTTTTTCTTTTGGACAATCAAAAGCAAAACTTTTTAGTAAAGACACGCCAAGAACTAGTTTTGCGGATGTAGCTGGAGTTGATGAGGCAAAACAAGAGCTGACAGAAATTGTCGATTTTTTGAAAAACCCAGCCAAATACAAAGCAATGGGAGCCCGTACCCCCAAAGGGGTTCTAATGATAGGGCCATCTGGTACAGGGAAAACTCTCTTGGCTCGTGCAACAGCAGGGGAGGCAAATGTGCCATTTTTCTCAATGGCAGGATCAGAATTTATGGAAATGCTGGTTGGAGTTGGAGCGTCCCGAGTCCGCGATTTATTCAATACTGCTAAGAAATCCCAGCCTGCAATTATTTTTATTGACGAGATTGACGCGATAGGCAGACAGCGGGGAATAGGCATGATGGGAGGACATGATGAAAGGGAACAGACATTGAATCAAATTTTGGTTGAGATGGATGGATTTACCGCGAACGAGCAATTAATAGTTATGGGAGCTACGAACAGACCTGATGTTTTGGATCAGGCCCTAGTTAGGCCTGGAAGATTTGACAGAAGAGTAGCTTTGGATATGCCGGATATTGTCGGCCGGCAGGCTATTTTGGCAATTCACGCCCGGGGTAAGCCTTTTACTTCCGATGTAGATTGGAAAAAAGTTGCAAAAAGAACAGTTGGATTTGCCGGGGCAGATTTGGAAAATATGCTTAACGAAGCGGCAATTTTGGCAGCCCGTCTTGCAAAAAAAGCAATTGACATGAAGGATATTGAGGAAGCGGCAACCAAAGTAAAACTAGGGCCTGAGAAGAAAAGACTGCAATCAGAAGAAGATCGCAAAATGACTGCATATCATGAGGCAGGACACGCGATCGTTTCATGGGAAATGCCGCATATGGATCCAGTGCACCGCATATCAATAGTGAGCCGCGGAATGAGCCTTGGGCATACTATGATGGAGCCAACAGAGCATGTGCACGAGACAAAAACCAGACTTTTGGAGCAGATTTCAGTTATGCTTGGAGGAAGAGCGGCTGAAAATATGGTCTTCAAAGAAATGACAACAGGAGCGTCAGATGATATTGCCAAAGCAACTGAAGTTGCAAGAACAATGGTAACTGAGTATGGGATGAGTGATTTGGGGCCTATTAATTTGGATGGAGAAAAACGCGCTTTTTACGAGCAAAAAAACGTATCGCCTGAAATGGCTTCGAAAATAGACAGTGAGGTCAAGAGAATTACGGACACGAGTTATAAAAATGCGATAATAATTTTAGGGAAATTGAAGAAAAAACTTGATGTTTTGGCAGGAGAACTTTTGATAAAAGAGACAATTGACGCTGAAGATTTCATAAAACTCCTTGGTCCCAAGAAAGCCCTAGCTCCTGCGAAAGCATAACTTTTCTTGACAAAATTAGAGAAAAAGTGTAAAGTAAATCATGGAGCCACAAAAAATATTACCCCAAACAGGACTGACTTTTGACGACGTTTTGCTAGTGCCTTCATACAGCGACTTTACTCGTTCAGAAATTGATCTTTCTACAAAGTTAACGAAAAAAATAAGGCTTAAAATTCCTTTTGTTTCAGCTCCTATGGATACGGTTACAGAAAGCAAACTTGCTACTTCTTTAGGAGAGCTTGGAGGAATTGGGATAATCCACAGGAATCTGACTATTGAAGATCAGGCAAAAGAGGTAAGGATAGTGAAGCATAAAAAGATACTTGTTGGCGCGGCAATAGCAGGAAAAAACTATGAAGAAAGACTGAAAGCTTTGGTCGAAGCAGAGGTTGATGTTATTGTGATTGATTCTGCCCATGGCTTTACAAAGACCATTATAGACGCAGTGAAATTTATAAAAAAAACATATCCAAATTTGGAAGTTATTGCCGGAAATGTCGCAACAAAAGATGGAGCAAAAGGACTTATTGCCGCAGGCGCGGACGGATTGCGGGTTGGAATGGGACCGGGAGCAATTTGTACTACAAGAATAATTTCTGGAATGGGCGTGCCTCAAATAACAGCAATACTGGAAGTTCAAAAAATTGCAAAGAAAGAAAAGGTTCCAGTTATTGCAGATGGCGGAATAAAGTATTCAGGAGATATGGTAAAAGCTCTTGCCTGCGGAGCATCAACTGTAATGATGGGTAGTTTTTTTGCATCAGCTGAAGAATCACCGGGAAAAATAATAAGTCTTAAGGCATCAGAAGTCCCAGATCGATTTAAAAACAGATTTAGCCGTAAAGGCAAGTTTTATCTTTTTAAAGAATACCGGGGTATGGGTTCGGTTGGAGCTATGGAAAAAGGAGCATTGATAAAGTCAGAAGAGGAATTTCATGGGAAAGACTATAAGGATAAAGTTTTGGTCGCAGAAGGAGTTGAGGGGTTAGTCCCAGTAAAAGGGAACATGAAGGAATTGATGGATCAAGCGATTGGAGGAATAAGATCGGGAATGTGCTATGTTGGAGCAAAAAATATCGAGAGTCTTTGGGAAAAATCTCAATTTGTTCGCATTACCCAAGCATCTTTGACAGAAAGCCATCCTCATGATATCTTGGTTACCAACCCTGGAGAAAACTACCAATAACTATGATTTTTGTTGTTGATTTCGGCTCACAAACCGCTCATCTTATTGGAAGAAGAATTAAGGAATTAGGAGTGGAAGTAAAAATTGTGTCTCCCGAACAGATTCTTCATTTCATTCAGAATGACAAGAGTGCAAAAGGCATAATTCTTTCCGGCGGACCTTCTTCAGTGTATGAGAAAGGCGCTCCAACAATTGATTCGAAAATTTTCTCTTTGGGAATTCCCATTCTTGGAATATGTTATGGACTCCAATTAACAGCGCATTTGCTGGGTGGCAAGGTTATCTCTGGAAAAAAAGAGTATGGTCCTTCGCAATTGAAAATTGAAAATTTAAAATTGAAAATTGCAAATGGATTGCCAAAGACATTTGTGGTTTGGATGAGCCACGGGGACGAAGTTGTTGCGCTTCCCAAAGGATTTGAAACGCTTGGTTCAACAGAGCATGTGCCATTCGCGTTTGTTGAAGATAGGAAAAGAAAAATAATTGGATTACAATTTCATCCGGAAGTAGAGCACACAGAAAATGGGTCACAGATATTAAAGAACTTTGTAGGAATTTGTGAGGGTCGTCATCCCGACCGAGTCAGGAGACGAGTGGAGGGATCTCGAGATTCCTCGACTTCGCTCGGAATGACAAGTAGAGAGATAGAGGAGATTACAAAAAGTATTAAAGAAAAAGTAGGGAAGTCATACGTGATTGGTGCGGTTTCCGGAGGAGTTGATTCGACAGTTGCAGGCGTTTTGACTGCTAAAGCAATAGGGGATAGATTCATACCCATGTATGTAGATAATGGATTAATGAGGAAGGGGACTGAAGAACATGTTGTTGGAGTGTTTAAGGGGATTGGCACTAAGCCCATAGTAGTAGATGCGGTAGGGGAGATGCTGAAAAGACTAAAAGGAATAACTGATTCTGAAGAAAAAAGAAAAATTATTGGCAATTTTTATATTGAAATTTTTGAAAAAGAAATGAATAAATTATTGAAGAAAAATCTGCCTGTAAAGTTCTTGCTGCAAGGAACAATTTACTCTGATGTTATTGAGAGTCAGGGAACAAAACATGCTTCAAAAATAAAAAGTCATCATAATGTGGGCGGGTTGCCAAAAAATATGAAACTACAGCTTCTCGAGCCGTTAAGAAATTTTTATAAAGATGAAGTAAGAGAAATCGGCCGCAACTTAGGTTTACCGGATGAATTTGTTGGTAAACAGCCTTTTCCAGGACCAGGATATGCGGTTAGGATTAGAGGGGAAGTTACAAAAGAGCGTTTGGAGCATGAGAAGAAGGCAGATCTTATTGTTTTGGATGAATTAAAAAAAGCAAATATTTTAGATAATGTTTTTCTTTCTTTTCCGGTTATGACAGGAGCATATTCAACAGCTGTCAAAGGAGATGGAAGGCATTTTGGAGAAGTTGTCGCACTTCGGGTTATTGAATCAAAAGATATTATGACATCTAGTTGGTCAAGACTTCCCTACGATGTTTTGCAAAGGATTTCTTCAAGAATTGTCAATGAAGTGCCAGGAATATCGCGAGTTGTCTATGACGTCACCACCAAACCCCCGGCAACAATGGAGTGGGAATGACATTAACGGAGATTTAGAGTTTCGCTTTTGTAAATAATATTTTTTGGTTTGATAATCACTTGCCTTTTGCCTTTTTCAACATAACCTGCATTAATACTTTGGAATTTATTCTTGGTAATAATTTTTTGCGCTTTTTGGACATCTTTTTCGGGAATAAATAGAGCATAGTCCTGTCCCATATTGTAAGTTTGGTACATTTCATAGTCATTTAAATTTGCATGCTTTTGAATAAAAAGGAAAATTTCCTGTGGATCGAAAATCTTTTCTATGACATATGTAAAATTTTGTTTTGCGCGCATTATTTTTCTCAATCCATGTCCTGTGATATTTGAAATATAGTGAATATTTATTCTGTGATCTAACAAGTCTTGAATAAGCTGAGCATATATATTTGTTTTGGTAAGAATAGCATCTCCAAACAGTGTTCCATTGGGAAGGTTCTCTCTATAGCCCTTGGGTAATTTTTTGGCAAGAACCCGTGTTAAAGATATGCCATTGGCATTAATACCGCTACTTTTTATCAGTATAATTCTGTCTTTTTCTCGAAGTTTAGTTTCGGTTATAAGTCTTTTTTTTGATTTAATAATTCCAACCGATGATCCCCCAAGCGCAATTACCTCTTTTATAACGATGTTATTATAGGAAGGCGTTTCTCCGCCTCCCCATGTGGCTTTTGCATCATCGCATGCTTTTCTCCATCCGTTAACTAAGTCCTTGATTCTTCGTATGTCGTTAAACCAATCACTATTTCCTACTGCCCAAAAAGCATGGACTACCAAAGGTTTTGCGCCTACGCTTGAAAGGTCATTTACAATAGATGCAACAGAGTCGTATCCAATTATATTGTAATAAGTCCTTCGACTTCGCTCAGGATCTTCGATCTTTCCCATTTCATCTGCAACTAAATTTTTTGTACCAAGGCTTTCAGTAACGGCAGCCATCAATACTTTTCCTTGACTCCAAACAAATGCCGCTTCTCCTCTGGAATCTTGGATTTCTTCAAAACCAAAATTTTTCAAATGAATTGCTGTTGAGCGCGCCGCATTTAATGCCAATTTTTTTGCAGGGTCCAGTTGTTCGTAATTAACACCTGACTGGGAATAAGTAATAGATTTTTGTTTCATAAATTATCCAAAATAAATTTTACCCTTTTTTCTACAGACATTCTGGGAACTCTTATTATTGGGAAGGAAAGCTTTTTATATACGTTTTCAATTAGCTTTTCGAGTTTTTTTACTTCCTCAATTGATTCTGTTCTGGCATAATCTTTTTCGAATTCTAACTTTTCAAATATGAACACTTTTTTATAAGAAGTTTTCTTTACAACTTTTTCTAGATATTTGTCTTCTGGAATTCCTAATAGCTGATTATATGCAATTGAGTCAGGAATAGCTCTGTCTAAGAATGTTATTTTTTTTGGACTTAACTTGTTTTCATAGGTTACCTTCAGCTTAAGTATTTTTCTTTGAAAAGCTATTTCATCTTTTCTAATCTCTTGTATTGTTTTTCCTTTTTTTAACTCTTGGTCTATATATACTCTTGCAATTTCATAAAGAACTTTATATCCTTTTTCTTCCAAAAGTTTAATAATAGTTGTTTTACCAGAACTCGGCACGCCAGTCAAAATATACCAGTTATTTACTGTTTTCATATTTAGTTTTTAATTTTATTATCCCAATCTTGCAGTTGCTGTACCGCGAACAAGTCTTCGGTATTCCCGATGCGTATCCAAAATTCTTCTAAATCCAGCTTGATCTGAAGGATCAACTAAGTCATAATGAACACCAGATAAATTTTCCGCGATAGGCGCTCCTTCTTTATTTCTTAGAGAACTTGTGTTATTTAGTTTTACAAATCGTTGTACTTGTTCGAATCCTCCTTGCTGCCATGCATCAAGAACAGGCCTTATGCGTCGCATATCTTGTGTCGCAACAGCAACTCGAGCATTACGGAGAGCGTAATTGTTTCCATTTATAACAATAGGTAAGCCTCCTTCCGCAGATAGTCTGGCATGCATCGCATCGTCAGTTATACTATCTCCGACATAGGCAACATCCGAAAGGCTTACTCCAAGTTCTTGTGCGAATTTTTGAGCAGCTTCAATTTTTCTTCTTCCTCCTATAACTTTTACAGCTTCAAGCGTTTGATACTGTTGTTTGGGAATATCTCTCCAATAAAGATTATCAAGACTTTCTGTTAAATTAGTAAATTTGGGATCTTTTCCTAAAACATCTACAATTGATCTATCTTTTCTGATTACTTCATTCATTGCCTCTTCCCACAGCGGTAAATTAGCAAGGACATCCTCTTCTGTTTGTCTTATTCTTTCGTATAATTCCACAGAACCGAACGTGTCGCGAAGCGATGCAATATCAAGAGTTGTGCAGGCAATATGTTCCATAGGAATTCCGATATGTTTCCCTACCAATTCCCACATTTGACTGTAGGCGGTTGAAATAATTCTTATGTTCCAACCATCATGCTTCAATCTTGAAATATATTCTTCTACTCCAAGACACACTTTTGCATTTCTTGCTTCAGTTGCAATATCTTCATCCCTGACTCCATGAGCTAAGAAATGTGGAGCAACCAATGCGAGAGTATCCCCTGCTTGATAACCCGAAGTTCCTACTTCGGCAAGATAATCATCATAAAAACTAAGCACTGGGAAAAGTCCCAGAACAGTTTTTTCCATCATGTCCGCTGCCAAATCTTTAACAACTATTGGTCCTTCGCCATCTGTAAATAATACTTTTGGTTTTATTTATATTTTCACCTCCTTTCCAAGGAGAGAATTTCCTTCAAATGTTGGTTTTATTGCTTCATCTATTTGCCTTGTTAAATCATATCCTTCTTTCAACCCTAAGCCATTTTTGTCAACTATCTGTTTTCCTTCGATTCTGACTGATCCTTCTGCAAAAGCTTTTGTAGTTTGAATAATCAATGGTGTTTCTCGAGCGAAACCATGATCCCTAATTTTCCTAAAAAGCGGATTTGTAGATCTTCCTCTTTCTGATATGCCTTGTCTTATTGCTGTTTCTCTTGCGTTTGGTTCTTGTGGTAGCTTACTCCATAGCGAATCAAATTCATAGCCTCGTATAGAGAATTGGCAATAGCTGACTGCTGGACCAGAATCGAGTTGCGGAGTAACTTTATGCATCATGGCCCCTGTTTCTTTTGCGTCTTGTTGGATCAGCTCCCAAATAACCTTATGCCATTCTCCTTTAGGTCCACCGGGAATAGCTGGATGTAAATTGATTCCATTTCTCTTATCACACATATTTTCACCCCATATCTGCATGTATCCTAAAAGCAAATCAATATCTGTTGGGGGCAACATTCTTAGCACCCCATCTCCATACTTGTTTCGCCATTCTTCAACTAAAGAATTGTCTCCTTGGTTCCTTGACTGTTGGGCAGTCTTTCGTAATTCTGGTTCAAATGTTGCAGAAGAGAATGTGATTAAAGGAGTTTCCTGGTGGGCAAGATTGCTCATCATGGTATCAGTTGTTTTGTTATTGCCAGAAGATCTATTTGAAAAAATAAAAGAGATTTCTGTATTTGGAATTTCGCCTTGTTGAATAGATCTTTGCACATCTTCAACAAGCTTTAAAGCATCGCGATCAATGAATGTTGAAAAAATTCCAATTTTCATACCACTTCTTTTACATATTTAATCATATTTTCGAAAATTGGTAGACCTTGCGGCTTATTAATTTTCATTCTTCGCCAGTTGGGGTGTTGTTCGACTTGCACAAATCGTTCCGGATGAGGCATAAGTCCTAAGATTCTGCCAGACGTGTCGCAAATTCCTGCAATTGCATGGAGAGATCCATTTGGATTATCAGGATATCTTTGTGTTGGTTTTCCATAACTGCCAACATAGTGAAAGACAACAAGATTGGATTGTTCGATTGTTTTTATTGTTTCATTACTTGCAAAAAATTTCCCTTCACCATGAGCGACTTGATAGGAGACGATATTGTTGAATTGTTTCATTGTTGAATTGTTGTTTAGAAATACACATTGAGAGGTTGGCTCTATCTTTAAATTTATCCATCTGCATTCGAAACGTCCGGAGTCATTGTTAGTTAAAGTTGCCTGCATTTTTCCAATAGTTCCAAAAGGCAAAAGCCCAGTTCGAATCAAAACCTGAAAACCATTGCAAATTCCTATTATAAGAGTATCTTTTCTTTCTATAAATTTTTTTAGCTCTTCGGAGAAAAAAGATGTGAGCTCTACTGCGAGGATTTTTCCAGAAACGATATCGTCTCCATATGCAAATCCTCCAGGAATTGCAAGAATATTGTAATCTTTGAGACTATCCTGCTTTTTTCTTAACTCATTGATATGGACTATTTTGGGGTCGCCGCCTGCAATTTTAAATGCAAAAGAAAGCTCTTCATCGCAATTTGTTCCGTCTGCTTTTAAAACAAGTACTTTTGGTTTCATATTGTTATCCAAATATTTTTCTCATTGGTTCTTGCCAGATTTTTTTCAATGTACCTACTTCTTCCTCAAAAAGTTTTTTATTTTTTTGTTGAACAATTATGGTTTTTTCTTTTTGGGTTTTTCCAAGTATTTGATAAGGAATATTTTTAAATATACTTTTGGCAATTTTTTCGTTTTCAACTTCAACAATAAAACAGCCAGAGGTTTCATTAAATAAGATATAATCTGGACGAAGATTATTTGCTCTATTCAGAATGACATCAAGGGAGATACTGGCTCCCATATCTCCTCCGACACACATTTCAAAGATTGAAGCAAATAATCCTCCTTCGCTTATGTCATGACATGAAAAAATCTTGTTTGTTTGAATTGCATTGTAAACAGAGCTTAAGGTTTTTGGTAAAAGCTTTAGGTTTACATGGGGAATATTGCTAAATTGTTTCATTGCTAAATTGCTAACATTTGCAAGTGTGTCTAAATAAACAGATCCTCTCATGTTTTCAAAGTCAGGTTTTCCAACCAATAAAATTACTGATCCAGTTTTTTTAAAGTCTGACGAAATAGTTTTTTTTACATCCGGGATCTTACCAAAAACTGAAATACAAAGAACAGGCGGGATTTTTATCACAAGATTATTTTTACGATATGTGCTTGACAAACTATCCTTTCCTGAGATAACAGGAATTTTAAGAGTACTCATGAAATCGCAAACCGCATCAACTGATCGATCCAAAGACCATAAAGATTCTTCATCCGGAAATGGCCAGATATAATTATTTATAAGTGACGCATTTTTGTAATCTCCTCCAATTGCGGTATAGTTTGAAATCGCTTCAGTAGCAGCCCATATACTTCCCCAATAAGGATCAATTCTGTTTAGAACAGGATTTAGCCCATGAGAAACAACCATTCCGTAAGGCTTATCTAATAGAGGCCTAATTATTGTTGCATCATTTGGTCCATCCATTTCTGTACCTGTATATGGTTGAAGAATATTTGTTCCCTGGACAGTATGGTCATAAAGTCTGACAATTGGTTCCTTGGAACAGATATTTCCATGGGATAAGATTTTTTTGAGAACTATAATCCAATCTTTTTGAGTTTTGGGAATTTTTGGAAGATTGAAATCGGGGACTGATGATTGAAAATTTCGTTTTGCTGTCATAACCCGCTGGGGTAATCCGTTGTGGAGAAAATTCATATCAAGATTTGCAACAAGTTTTTTATTGTAATGAACTTTTAATTTGCGACTCCCATCAAATGTTCCAAGGATAGAAATCTCAACGTTATATTTTCTGCAAATTTTCCCAAACTCTTTAATATTATCTTTTGGTATTGCCAAGATCATTCTTTCTTGTGACTCAGAAAGCCATATTTCCCAAGGATTTAAACCTTGATACTTTAATAAAACATTTTTCAGGTCAACTGAAACTCCAGTTTGTTTTCCCATTTCTCCAATTGCTGATGAAAGACCTCCTCCGCCGCAATCTTGAATTGCCCTAATCAGATTTCTGTCTCGCGCTTCCATAATTGCATCAAACGTTCTTTTTTCTTCAATTGCATTGCCGATTTGTACTGCCTGGGAATTTATAGAAAGTGTTTTATCTGTCATTTCACCACTGGAGAAAGTCGCGCCATGAATCCCATCTCTTCCAACGCGTCCTCCAATACTGACGATAATATCTGCAATTTCTGGTTTGCCAATTTTTGCGTATTTCTTGGGCAATATTCCATAAGCTCCAACAAGCACAGTTGGTTTTGCGCGAAAATCATCATGAAAGTGAACGGAACCATTGTTAGTTGGAATTCCCATTCTGTTTCCATAATCCGCAACGCCTTTAACAACTCTTTTTAGAATATATTTTGGAGAAAGACATCCTGGTGGAAGAATTGAGGAAGAAAGATCTGGATTTGCCAGACAGAATATATCAGTTGAAACAAGTGTTTTTCCGCCAAGTCCTGTTCCGACAATATCGCGGAACACTCCGCCTGATCCTGTCATAGCGCCGCCATATGGTTCAATAGCTGATGGGCTATTGTGGGTTTCTCCTTTGCCGGATATTGCGTAACCGTCATAAAAATCCATTACTCCTGAATTATCTATAATTGCAGAAACAATATTTTCGCTATGCTTTAATGCTTCATTTTTTATTCTCTCAATTAATGGTTTTTTTTCTTTTCCATCGACAATAAGTTTTGCTTTAAAGGTTTTGTGTCCTGAATGCTCGCTCCAGGTCTGGGCAATAGTTTCCAGCTCACAATCTGTAGGATCTCTTTTTATTTTATTAAAATATTTTTGAATGACTTTCACTTCGGAAAGATTCAGAAATAATTTATCTTTGGATAGTAGCATTAATTTTTCGTCATTGATTTTTCTGATAGGGATTACTGATGTTTTTCCTGTTTTGCCTTTAACAATTAAGGTTTTTGGATCTTTATCTACGATATGCTCAACGGTGTTGTTAAACAGTTTTAGTTTTCCTATGATTTCTTCAAGATGTTTTTTAGAAGTATTTCCAAGAAAATAATATTCTTTGCTTGTGTCTCCCGACTTAAGCTTTATTCCAAGATCTGTTGCAGACTTCATAATAGATGCTACTTCCGGGTTCATAACCCCTGGTTTGTAAGCTATTTCAAATACATGAAATTTATTATTGAAAATAGGTTTGTTAATTGAGAATTTTTGATTTATTTTTTCATAGAATAGTTTTTCTGCAAGGAGAAGTGCTTCTTTTTCTGTTGCCCCTTCCAATCGATAAACTCTGGAAGTTCTAATTTGTTTAATTGATTTTATTTTTAGGTTTTCTTTTATCTCAGACAAAAGACTTTTGGATAACAAGTCTTCATTGGGGTTTGTTGAGACAACGCGAATTTTTTGAATCATAAATAAAAACGCTCGACATCTCTAGATCCAATATCTGTTCGATAATGTAGATTATTTCCTTGAATATGTAATAAAGACATCGCAGAGTAAGCCTTTTGACGCGCCTCAATAATTGTTTTGCCTTTCCCGACAATATGGAATAATCGACCTTTTGAAACAAAATACCGTTTTCCTCTGTGTTTTACTCGGGTTCCAAAAATCGTTACTCCGTGAAGTTTTAGAATTTCTTTTATGCCAAAAATTTCCCGTTCCAGCGCTACAGCTTGCGGACGAAGAGCGCCCGTAACAGCGACCCGGGCGCGGCCGTCGGATTTGATCCTGATAGCATCTAAATTATTTTGAACAATATGCATGCCAATATCAAACATATCAGTTTTAATTCCGGGAACAAGAACTTCAGCTTCCGGACTTCCCCATCTTGCATTAAATTCAATAACAAAAACTTTTTTTCTCACAACAATTGCTCCCAAATATAAAACTCCTTTATATAGTCGTTTTTCTTTTGCCAAACCTTTTATTGTTATTGTAATTATACTTTCTCCTTGCTTGTAGATATTTTGATTGACAATTAATGGCGGGCTGCTGCATCCCATACCTCCGGTATTTGGACCCAAGTCATCATCATATAATCTTTTGTGATCCTGAGCGCTTCCCACGATTTGAAATGTTTTTCCATCAGTTACGGCAAACATTGAAAATTCTTCACCCTTAAGCCATTCTTCAATGATAAATATTTTGCCTGCGCTGCCAAACTTTTCCATCTGATCAATTGCTTCTAAGGCTTGTTTGGAGTTTTCAGCAGGAATCGCGCCTTTTCCATCAGCAAGACCAGATGCTTTTATAAAAAATCGCTTGTTTGGTTTGTTGCGAACAAAATCGATTGCCTTACTTTTGGAATCAAAAACTTTATAGAAGGGTACTGGCAGTTTATATCTTTTCATAAAATTGCGGGCCCAGGCTTTGTCCCATTCGATCTGCCCGGCTTTACGAGTTGGTCCCACAACTTTAAATCCTTCTTTGGTTAATTTATCTACGAGACTTGCCTCAATGGCATTATCTTGGCAAACATCCACCAAGTCTACTTTTTCTCTATGGCAAATTTCTGTTATTTCCGTAACGCTTGTAGTTTTCAAATCCGGGAATATTTTGACTGGTACGTGAGAGTTGATTTGCATCAAATCATTTCCGGGAATGGCAAAAATTTTTTTAACTTTAGAACTTTGAGAATATTTTTGGACGATGGCTGCACCCCTTCCGCTTCCGTCTACAACCAAAACCGTATATATCCTTTTGTTTTTATTCATCGCATAACTTTTGCAAAACGTTCTGGTACAATTGGTTTTCTTTTATTTTAAGTCTTGCGTAAAGCGTGTCGATTGTATCACGTGTTTTTATTTTTTCAAAACACATTCCGAGTACCGGTCCGAAATCGAACTCATGAGTAAGGAAATGAATTGATGATCCGGCATAGGTTGACTTTTGATCTAAGAAATTTTTAATTGCAGTATTCGTTAATTTTCCCTTATTCCAAAGAGCATTTGTATTATCAGGATTCATAATAGTGCCATTAATCGTATCGGGAATAAGACCAGGATGAATATTGAGTATTTTACTTTCGTAAGTACTTATTACTTTGTCAACGATAATTTGTTTCCAGCCTGCAAGGCAGATAAAGTCTGGATCATATTTTTTTAATGCGCTGAGAAGTCCTTCTTTTTTTGGAACGATCTTTATCGGAAGATTATATTTCTTTGCCCGCATAAGTCCCAATGATTTTTCTGTATCGCTTACAACAATTACAATTGTTGCTTTAATTTTTTTACTTTCTATTCCGTCAATTATTGCTTGTAAATTAGTACCGGTTCCAGTATTGGAGACAAGGACAGCAAGCCTTTTCTTCATACATTGTTTTTTATTTTTTTTGTATGGTTTCCAATGTCAATAGGATAGTTTCCCGTGAAACAAGATGTGCAAAACATACTTTCCGGAAGACCTGTTGCCTTAATGAGTCCTTTATAAGAAAGAAAATGCAAGGAGTCTGCGTTAATATGTTTTTTGATTTGAGGAATTGTTCTGTTGGCCGCAATAAGTTCTTTCTGGGATGGCGTATCAATTCCATAAAAGTCCGGAAATTTAATCGGAGGACAACTGCTTAGAACATGAACTTCTTTTGCTCCGGCATCCCGAAGCGTCATTACAAGAGTTTTTGATGTTGTTCCTCTTACTATTGAGTCGTCAATCAATACGACTTTTTTTCCTTTAATAACTTCTGGAATTGCATTGTGTTTCATCCCTACGCTTCTACTCCTGAGTCTCTGCCCGGGCATAATAAAAGTTCTCCAGATGTAACGGTTTTTTACTAAACCAAATTCACAAGGAAGTTTAAGCTCGGAAGAATATCCTATCGCTGCAGGGACAGACGAGTCCGGAACAGGAATTACAACGTCTGCTTTAATGGGGCATTCTCTTGCGAGTTCGCGTCCTAAATTTCGGCGAACATTGTATACCCTTTTTCCCAAAAGCAAACTATCGGGTCGTGAGAAATACACGAAT
>Ga0209542_10011902_pt1 | contig 15340 bp, 17 predicted proteins | sample RifCSPhighO2_01_FD_184028 | JGI IMG/M metagenome (GOLD analysis project Ga0209542, IMG submission 184028) | Soil microbial communities from Rifle, Colorado - Rifle CSP2_plank highO2_0.1 (SPAdes) (version 2) | ecosystem: Environmental > Terrestrial > Deep subsurface > Rock core/Sediment ... | reverse complement strand
GGTTATCGTAACCTCGTCCCCGTTTTTAATTGTGTCTGTAATGACTTCTACTAAAGTGTTGAGCATTTTTTCAGCTTCTGCCTTGCCAGTCCCCAGCCTTTCTGCCAAAACGTCGATAAGTGCGGCTTTGTTCATATATGATCCTTTCTTTATAATTAATTTTCACCCGACTGCTGAGTTGTTGAGTTTCTCTTACTTTCAGTATATAACGGCCGGCAACAGCCTGCAACTCTTGTTTGTATTAGTCAAAAATTTTATTTGCAATCCAGTATGCGAGTGCGGAAAGTGAGAGTTTGAGGAATTTCATCGTTTCAGGCGTTATCTTGAGTAGTCGATAGATGCTTCCTCTCGATGACTCGAATCCCCTGGATGACCTTGCGGACAAGATCTTCAGGATCGGAGTCGAAAATAATATTCTGCCGCCCGCGTTTGGCGATCCGGAGAATATCCTCGAGCTCGCTGGTGATGCCCCCGCTCGCACGAAGAATGCCAATCACTTTCTTGTCCTCATACGCGACCGTAAATTCATTCAGCGTTCCGATGCGCCCACACACGACGATGACCGCGTCGCTCGAGCGAGTAAGGATCAGGTTTCTTCCGGCATAGCCCGCGCCCGTGTAGATAATAGCATCGGCAAAATTGATCGGGAGGCGATATTTCCTCATATGTTCGCCTCGCGTGGAGGCTGGTGAAAAACCGAAGACAAGACCATGGGCCTGTTTTGCGCCCTTTGCGGCTTCGTGCGGCAAGCCGGTAGTTGCTCCGTGCGTCAAAATGGCGCCTGATTTGGCAATCGCGCGACCGAGCGCCTCTGCTTTGAGTCTGATGGGCTTGGCCAAACATTCTCCTGCAGCCGCACCCGAAACGCAGATTTTATATGCCGTTTTGCTTCTCATGATACAGACTGTTTTAATAATTGTAGCCTTTCCTCAATCTCATTGTTGCCCAGGTAACTTCCGACAACAAAAATATTTGCACCGGCCGCATGACAAAGTGGTGCGGTTTGAGGATCTATACCGCCATCAACTTCGATATCAATCTTTTTGGATCTGCCGCGAATCTGCTTAATATGCACAAGGGTAGCGGGCAAAAAAGGGCTCGCATTCTGCCCGGGATGGACCGTCATTACCTGCACGCAGGAAAGGATAGGCAACAGGTCCCAGATTGCATCCGGGTGTGTCTCTGGATTGATCGCCATAGCGGCTTCTTTGCCGCAGGCAAGAATTTCCTGGATTAATGCAGGTGCCTCCGACACGGTTTCGTAATGAAAGATGATCTTCTTCACCCAGGGGAACTGCCAGCTGTCCAAGGCCCTGCGCACCTCATTGATCATGAAATGTATTTCAAAATTGAGGGTGGGATGGAGGCCATTGATAAAGTCCGGGTCACAAAAATCCATGAAGGGCACGAATGAATTGTCCAGCACGTCTAGCTGGACTGTTTTCGCGGCAGTGCTCACGGCAGAATACCGTTCGAGAAATTTCTCTTTGGTTTGTTCAAGTATTGAGGGGATGATCTCGGTGCGCATCTCTTAATTATTTTCTTATACGATCCAGTTTTTTCAGCTTGTTCAGGCGACGGAGGTATCTTGGAGCACTACCTGGCTTGGTTTTGAGAAATGTCATAAGAATTTTCTCTGCTCTCTGTATCGACATTCCCCAGGCTGTAAGCACCACGATATTCGCATGATCATCATGCCGTCCATCGCGCGCCGAACGCGGATCAAGGGGCATGATCGCGCGAATCCCAGAGTGCTTATTGGCTGCTATCACCATCCCGTGGCCCGAGCCGCATGCAAGGATCCCCAGGTCAGTTGACCGCATTTCTCCGGCTACTTGATTCGCAAAATCGACGTAATCATCGTCCGTGTTATATTCCACGTCACCGCAATCCTTCCATGGTAGCGCGCGACGAGTAAGCGTGCGCTTAATCCTCTCTTTGAGAAAGTACCCATTATGATCGGCTCCCAAATAAATCATAAGCTACAAGCTTTTAGCTGATAGCTGTCAAGCTATTTTAATTAAGTCCTCGCTGTGCCAATTCATAAAAAACTGAATGAATGGTATTGACCCAGCCAGGATGTTCATAACCGACGTAAGTTTTGACGATGGTTTCTGGCTTCTGGGGGTTCATTCCTAGTTGGTCGTATTTATTCATCAAATAATTTGCGTAATAGAGGCTCTCGGAAATATCATTATAGGTTAGGGGCGTATTGTTTGGGCCGATTCCCCAGCAATTGTTCTTATTAGTTTTTTTGCATAAATTGCTCTCCGCTTGTGCGATTCCCAGGAGGACTTTCCAGTTGGGAAGGCGGGACAATTCACCCGCATATTTTACGAGAGGTGATTTCTTATCCTGCAGATACGCAATGAGCGCTTGCAGCTTGGGGTCATTCTCCTGAAGCGGCAATTGAGGATAACGATTCAAGTATCCTACTCGGATATTTTGAATCGCGCTCTGCTCCCCGCCCGCCCAAGACCAATACTGGCGCTCGGCCAAAACGATTTGTGGCACAATCAACAATATGGTCAGGGCGATAAGTCCGGAAGCTAAGGCAGTACGCCGCACACTCATGGCGCGCGCGCGAATCACGGTCGCAGTGCGCCAGGCCCGGTATTTGGAATGACTGGAGTCGCTTGGCCGTACAACTTTTTTTCTAATATCCAACGATCCCATAAAATGCATTATTGTTTCTTCTCGGGTGCCGTCACTTCGCTTGAATCTTTCGCCGCGGCCTCGCTGGAACCGCCGATCTTGCGATAGAGAGTGCCGAGCACGCCATTGACAAATTTGCCTGATGAATCCCCCCCGAAAATCTTTCCGAGCTCCACCGCTTCATTGATAGCTACCTTCGGGGGTACGTCTTTGAGAAACATAAGTTCCAGAATACCAACACGCAAAATATTGCGATCTACAAGATTGATCTGGGCAATTGGCCATTCTGGGGCGGTTTCAATAATGATATGATCAATCTGCGACAAATTCGTCTTTACGCCGTTAACCAAATCATATACGAATGCGTCATCAGATAATCCAGGCGCGAAATTCTTGATATTTTCCTTCGTAACATCTTTAAGATCGAGTTTTTGGTTGTGAAAATCCCACTCATAGAGACTCTGCATTGCGACAGTTCTGCTCAGATGGCGATTGGCCATTTTATAAATTGAATTTTAAATTAAGAATTAGGATTTATGAAGTAAGTTGAATTTCCTCTGCATCTTAAATCATAAATCTTAAATCTGTTTACTTCTCTGGTTTCTTCTTCTTGATCTTCGGCGGTTTCACTAGCCTTCCTCTATAATAACCGCAGTTCGGACAGACTTCGTGGGGCCGCACGGGTTTGCCGCAATTCGAGCAGGTTGCGAAAGACGATCGTGAAAGCGCAAGATGAGATCGTCTTCGCCGTGTCGCCCCGTGGGTTTTGTGTGCTCTCGGAACTCCCATAAAAAAATCCGAATATCAATATTCAAATGTCACAACCATAGTAACAAATTCAGCTCTCTCTGGCAATTCTCGCTAAAAACAAATCGCTCCGAGACTTGGAGTGATTCTGTGCGTCAATTCTGTCCACAGGGCCGCCAACGAAAACAGGAGAGTTTGCCCATCTCGCCAAAGGCGGGACGGATAAACCTTCGTTGACAGCTCTGTGAAAGGAACGTCTTAATATATCAGGTCAAAATATGTTAGCAGATAGGGGTGATTCTGTAAAGCATGATACAAAAACCGCCTGAGGGCGGATATATGTGAGGGCGGCCAGTATGAGGCTCTTAGCCTGACGAGTGTGAGCTCCTCTATGGAGTGAAGGGAATCCGCCTCGGGCGGATAATATATTGCCCTCTCCTGTTAGGGGCTCACGCTCCTCAAGCAAATTTTCTAAATTTTGAAGTACTATTACTCTGCGAAAGACAAATTACGGCGTATCTTGTCCGCCTAAGGCGGAGGCTCACGTTTGTAAAACCAAATGCTGCTAATTTTAACGATAAACGAGAGTTTTTGATAAGCGATTCTAAAAAATTTTTATCTATCCTAGTATCGGGGGTTCTCTCTTTCAGCGACTATTGGACATTACCCTCTTGAACCAACCAAGTTCTTGCCGGGCTCGAAAGGGTGGGGATAAGAATGGCCTATCCCCTGAGAAAAAAGGGGTGGTCGTAAACGATCAAATCGTGACGATGAAGGTGGCCAACGCCATGCCCGCAACGTAACAGAATAACAGTCTAACTCCCCAAATTGCTATCATGCGATCCTCCTTGGCTCAATCTGGATTTCCGACTGAACTCTGCGTCCCATAAAGTTTAAGGGCTCAATAAAAGTTCCCTCTCCTGTTATAGGGCGCATAATTCAGCCGAAGATGCTCATACAAAAACGCTCAACAGGACATGAAGAGCGTCTATATATCCGGCAGTAAAACTTCGATGTTTCTAGCAAGCCTGTTTCTATCGCCAATTCTTTCTACAAGTCTATTGCGATGAGGTGCTTCTTAAGAAACCGTGATCCTATCTTTCTTATGAGAGAGAATATCGAAGTTACACTGCCGGATCTGTGATCGTGCGAATACTCCTGTTTAGTATCCGCCGACCAGTGTCATTCTTTGAAAAAGAACAATTTTTATATTAGAAGATATATTAGCATATAATGTTATATTTGTCAATACCCTCAAGTTTTTTCGGCTTAATTTTGCCTTATTTTAGATAAAAAAATCGAGCTAAAGCTCGAATTCTATCGGCAGTCAATCTCAGAATCGGCCCATAACCATCCCCCGCGGGGCTTCTATCAAATACTTAAAACCGATTCCGAAATCAACGGAGGCGCGCTTGCTGGGTCGAATCGCAATCGTCAATCCGATATCTGGCACGGGGACGATCCTGTTTCTGGAAGCGACACCGTAGAAGGGATCAGGCTTGATCTCGGCGAGGCCAATACCTACCCCAAAGTAGGGCATGAATCCGATCACGCAGTCCCCGCAAATATTCACATACTTTCGAATAGTATACGAGGTCAATCGTGCTCGCCCCGGAACAGTAAATAGCGCATGGCCAATCTGTTCGGGTTTGATATCGAATGCACCCCGGCCCGCCGCCAGGCCCCAATTCGCCGCTCCAGAGTCGTGGTGATACTTAATCAGCAATGCCTCCAGGAAATATCCCCGTACCTGGGTCGCCCGACCGAGAGCTTCTGAGACGCTGGTGGGCATGAATGCCTGTCCGGCTGACACTCCGAGGCCCCAATCGCCCGCATGAGTGCATTGTGCCGCAAGCAGAACTGCCAATACCGCCAATGGTAATTGTTTCATCACTCCCCCTTTTTCGCATTCTCTTCAATTCTGACAGTGCTCGCTTGAGTCTACCAGGCTACTTTTTCATGGTCAATTCTTCCGTACTCGCAAAAATTTTCTTATTTCGCCGGTTTTATCAGTCCGCTCCCAAGGCAATTGCAAATCCGAACGACCAAAATGGCCGTACGCCGCAACCTGACGATAGAGAGGACGTCTGAGATTGAGCTGTTTGATGATCATGCCAGGACGAAGGTCAAAAACCTTCAAAATAATATCTACAATGACTTCTTCCGAGATTTTGCTAGTACCAAAGGCATCCACGCGCACGGACAGAGGTTCGGGTACTCCTATCGCGTAGGCTATCTGCACCTCAAGCTTTTTGGCTATGCCTGCTGCCACGAGATTCTTAGCTACATAGCGTGCCATGTAGCTTCCAGAGCGATCAACCTTAGAGGGGTCCTTGCCGGAGAAACAACCGCCGCCATGTCGGCCCATGCCGCCGTAGGTATCAACGATGATTTTCCGCCCCGTCAGGCCGGTATCAGCCTGAGGGCCACCTTTGACGAATCGCCCCGTAGAATTGATAAGGATTTTCGTTTTGTTATCAAGATACTTTTTTGGGATTGTCTTTTGGATCACCTCTTTCATAATCTTGCGTTTTAGGTTTTCCAAATCAATATCAGGATCGTGCTGGGCGGCAATGAGTACGGTATGCACACGCTTGGGCTTGTCTTTTGCATACTCCACAGTGACCTGTGTTTTCCCGTCCGGTCGCAAACCTTCTATGATACGGGCTTTTCGCACATATGCCAATCGCTGGGCTAGCCTGTGCGCCAAGGTAATTGGGAGTGGCATGAGCTCTTTTGTCTCGTCACACGCCAAGCCGAACATGAGCCCCTGGTCGCCAGCACCCAAATGTTCTAAGTCTTCTTTGGCTATTCCCCCGTCTTTATTTTTCACGAAGGCATCTACTCCGCGGGCGATATCTCCGGATTGTTCTTGAATCGCAACCAATACCCCGGAGGTCTCCCATTGAAACCCGGATTCGGCATCCGTATAACCAATATCGCGAATTACCGAGCGGACGACTTTAGGAATATCGATATAGGTCTTGGTGGTGATCTCGCCCGCCACCACGCATACACCATTGGTCACCAATGCTTCTACGGCAACGCGCCCTTTTGGATCATCTTTCAAGATCGCATCGAGTACCGCATCAGAGATTTGGTCGCAGAGCTTGTCCGGGTGACCTTCGGTAACTGATTCGGACGTAAATAATTTTTTCATGTTATTTGCTTAATAAAAATGTAATAAAAAATGACCTTATTTATCCCCTACACACAAATTATAGTGTGAGGGCAGGCACCTTACGGAAGGAGATTTACCGCAGGTTGCCGCCCCGCCTGAGGCGGAGACTCTTGATAATTACTATTTGATTGTGAAGATAGTATACTGCAACTTTTGCATCTTCGCAAGTCGAATGAATCTCGGAAGCCAGTCAAATTTCCTGAATTGGAAGGTTGGGAAATTCGGTTTTTAATTCGCTTAAAATCTTCTTTCGTTCATTTTCCGACAATTTTCTTCCCAATTGTCTCATCAAAGCAAAATCGGGTGATATGGGCTCTTCGGCTCCTCCGATTTCTTTGTTTCTTTTAAGTTTCTCTGCGAATTCTGTAACTGATTGGCGAAAGAAATATTTTACGCTTTCTTGTTCACCCTCGGAAAGTTGTGAAAAATCACCTTCTTCCCCGCCGAAACTATCCCATTTTTTTGAACTCGAAGATTCTCTTTCCATACCTACATATTAATTGATTCATGGCCAAAACAAAACCCCGCTTTAAGGGCAAGGCTTATTCAAAGAATAGACACGAATTGTGAATCACCTTTAGAAAAAACTAATATAGATATCTGTGCGAGCTGAAGCTTGTATTCAGCGAAGCACTCCTACTGCGGGGAAGGTTATCGAAGGGGGCGAACACGTAGCGTAAGCCCTCTTCGAGGGAATCTTTTACATTCCCATGTCCATACCGCCCATACCACCCATTCCGCCGCCGCCCATTGACTCCTTTTTCTCGGGCTTATCTACCACGACTGCTTCTGTGGTGATAAGAGTGGAAGCGATCGATACGGCATTTTCCAGGGCGAGCCGGGTAACTTTGAGCGGGTCAACGATGCCGGCTTTCATCATGTCGGGCTGCTTACCAACTGCCCAATTAGTCGATACGTCTTTACTAAAGTCAAAACCGACATGCAGTGGCGACGGATCTTCTTCCGTGCCTTGGATATAAGAAATAATACCTGTGGGCTCGATGCCGGAATTTTTTGCGATCTGTCGCAGGGGTTCTTCCAAGGCAATACGGACCACCTTAACACCGGATCGCTCTGCATCATTAAGCCCAACCATAAAACCGTCGAGTTTGGGTGCGACCTTGAGAAGCGCCGCGCCCCCACCCGGAATAATACCTTCTTCAATGGCAGCCCGGGTCGCATTGAGTGCGTCTTCAATCTTGTATTTCTTAGCTTTCATCTCCGTCTCGGTAAAAGCTCCGACTTTGATCACCCCGACTCCGCCAACGAGCTTGGCCAATCGTTCCTGTAGCTTCTCTTTGTCAAAGTCTGACGTGGCGTCGGCCATGGCCTTACGAATTTGTGAGATACGGGCTTCTATCTGCTCTTTCTGGCCCATACCATCGACAATCGTCGTGTTTTCTTTATCAGAGATAACCTTGCGGGCGCGGCCAAGATGTTCAAGCGATGCCTTATCGAGCTTGAGCCCTATCTCTTCTGAGACCAGAGCACCGCCGGTTAGTACTGCAATGTCTTGGAGCATTTCCTTTCTTCGATCGCCGAAGCCTGGAGCCTTAACGGCGAGCACGGAGAAGGTGCCACGCAGCTTGTTGACCACAAATGTTGCCAGCGCTTCTCCCTCAACTTCATCGGCAATGATAACCAGCTCTTTCTTGCCGCTCTGCACCACTTTCTCTAAGAGGGGCAGGATATCACTCAAGGAAGAAACTTTCTGATCGGTAATGAGGATATAAGGCTCATTCATCTCGGCCACCATGCGTTCAGTGTTGGTAACCATATAGGCGGAGACGTAGCCCTTGTCGAAACGCATGCCCTTAACCACTTCTTTCTCGACACCAATGGTCTGGCCTTCCTCTACAGTCACAACGCCATCATGGCCAACTTCTTCCATAATCTCGGCGATTAACGAACCAACCTCCGCGTCTAGCGAGGCGATGGTCGCCACCTGAGCGATTTCTTCCCGAGTTTTCACATCCTTTTTCACCTTCCTCAATTCATCAACGACAAATTTCACTGCCTTGTCCATGCCACGCTTGATTTCGTGGGCCCGATTCGAGATGATAGCGACCGCGCCAAAACCCTCTTCGATCATTTTCTGCGCCAGCACAGTTGCGGTTGTGGTGCCGTCGCCGGCTTCGTCATTGGTCTTATTAGCGTCTTCCTTGATGAGCGAGGCTCCTACATTTTCAAATTTATCTTCCAGGTCAATGTCCTTCGCCACCGTGACCCCGTCGTCGGTAATAGTCGGGCTGCCAAAGCCGCGATCCAAGATGACCGCCTTGCCAGTCGGCCCGAGGGTCACCTTCACAACATCCGCCACCTTGTCCACGCCTTCTTTGATGGCTTTCTTAGCTTCATAGCTTGTCTTGATAACCTTTGCCATAATGAATTTCTGTAATTACTAGAAAAATTATTCTACTACTGCCAATACGTCAGACTTATCTTCTTCAGATCCGACATAAAGAATCTTATATTCCTGCTTGTCTGACCCGGTCCCCATCTCGATTTCTTCCCCGGCGTATTTGCCGAAAACAACGGTATCGCCCACCTTGAGCCCTAGACGTGCAACCATCTCCCCGGAGCCTATAGCAACAATCTTTCCTTGGGCTTTCTTCTCTTTCTCGGCCGTATCAGGCAAGACGATGCCGGAAGCGGTCACTTCTTCCTGGGTGGACTGCTTTACTAAGATGCGGTTGCCGAGCGGTTTGATATTCATGGAGGTTTTTTGGTCCTTCCCTTAGCGCTCTTTTGGTACGAGTGCTAAGTTCGAACGATTAATATCTGATAAAAAAAGCCAAAAATCAATGTCTTTTTTGACTTTTCATTATAATATTCTATATAAACGGCGGTTGGGTGTCAAGCGCTGGTTTGACGGGGCAAGCCCGATAACACAGCCTCATAGCGGGCTAAGATCCGCTGGCCCTTGCTGTCGGGGTGAAATGCCAGCTGGTCGGGGGTCACGATGACGTACTCGCCTTGCTTGATGCGCCGTTCCTGGATGATGCGGCACAGGCGTTCCAGACCCGGGGCTATGGGCGACAATATGGCTTCCAGAAATCTTTGCAAGACTGACCCAGATCGTTCACTATTGAAAAAATTGGTCTTGGGCTGCTGTGGTTTGATGAAAAATTCTCTTATCCAAGACAGATTGTTCTGCCAAAAATCATCGGTATATTGCTCTCCGAACAGTGGAATAAAACTGGTGTAGAGTAGGGCGGTATAAAGATTCCTATCTTGGGGTACCGCGAGACCTGCGGCAACGTAATGGTTCAGGCAGAAACGACCCGCGATTTTTCTGCCGTGTCGCCGAGAAGCGGTCAGTTGGAAGAGGGCGGAAACCAAAAGACGCGCGGTAAAAATCCTCCCGGGTTGGGCGATGATGAATAAATCAATATCCGAGGAATCATCCGCATTGAGCTGGGCGACTGATCCGGAGAGTGCCACCGAACGAACGAATGGTATATGCCGCAGAAGCCGCTCATATCGGCGGGCTTTGCGGTACAGTGCGAGCGTCTGATTGTACTGTGCTAGTCGATTATCGAGTAATTGCTCATATCCTCGAGGCGCGTACAAGCCGTCTCGCGAGGCTACCTTGTCTTTGAGTGTTCCTTCCAGTTCAGAAAGAATTGCCGACAAGGTAGCTGGCTCTTCCTGATATGGAGCGACTCTGATCAGCAGTGTTTGCAGTTCCACAAGGGTAGCGGCGTGATTTTGGGCCGCAAAAAGCGCCAGGGTTCGGACCAGGGACTGGGGCAGCGATGAATCGGGAGAGAACATGAGACTACTTCGTACTTGCTTGTTCCCCTGCTATGAATTTTTTCAAATCATGCATTGTGCTCATAAGCTGGGCGGGGAAAATAATCGTTGAGTTTTTTTCGATGCTGATCTCCGCCATAGTCTGCAAATTCCGCAATTGCAAGGCTATAGGGTGCTTGGCGATGACATCTGCCGCATCGGCGAGTCGCTGGCTTGCGGCGAATTCACCTTCCGCCGCGATAATTTTTGCTCTCTTTTCGCGCTCTGCCTCCGCCTGCTTCGCCATGGCGCGCTGCATGTTTTCGGGTAATTCGATGTCCTTAATTTCGACGACCGAGGCCACTACGCCCCATGGCTCGGTATGTGCGTCAAGCACTGATCGGATTTCGGCATTGATAGTATTCCGCTCCGAAAGAATCTCGTCTAGCTGAAATTTGCCGACAATATTCCGCAGGGTAGTCTGAGCTATCTGATTGATGGCAACCATTACGTTCTCAATAGCAACTATGCTTTTGATCGCGTCCACAATCCTATAGTAGGCTACAGCGGAAACGTCAACCGAGACGTTGTCTTTGGTGATAATTTTTTGCGGCGGTATCGGCAGCGTGACCGTCCGAAAATCAACTTTTTTCATCTGTTCTATGTAGGGTATGACGACGGTCAGCCCCGGCTCCGATACCCGAACGATTTTTCCGAAACGAAACACCACTCCTTTCTGGTACTGCTGCACGACGCGCAGCCCGGGAATGATGATGAATAACAAAACGAATACGAGAAAGTAAAAATAACCCATGGAATTAATGTTATTGATAAAACTTTACCACATGCCTTCTACATTTTTGGTCTCAATTTCCTTCCAGTCGTCATCCAGATCGTCCCACCGAAACACCCTGAGCCGATAGGACTTTTCAGTATCGGAAAATTTATATTCTACCCTGGAGGAAGCTCCTTGCCGATGAGTGTAATGGAATTTTTTCTCAAGCACCAGGGGGCGCACCTCCCGGACGAGCCGTATCTTACCTGCCGGAGTATGCACGATGACGATATCCTGGGTGCCTTGTTTGACGGGGCCTTCGGCCGTCTTTCCGAAAAGATCTTCGGTGCGGTCATCTATTATCTCGAACCTCTTTTTCAGGTTTTCCTTCAGCTGTTCCCACTTTTCGTCATTCATAAATTTTCCGGCACCCGTGCGATTAAATCAATTTATTTAGGGTGTTATTTCTGGCATTTTGGACAAAAAGAGCTTGTTCTGGCGCCAAATTTCATACTTCTAATCATTGTACCGCAGATTTTACAGGGTTGACCAGCGCGCATATAGACATAGTGGTACTTGCCCATGGTCCCCCATGAGCCATCGGTTCGCACAAAGTCCCCTACTGATGAACCCTTGGCTGCAATGCCCTTTTTCAAAATAAAAGGAATGGCGGCAAAGACTGCATGGCGTTCTTTTTCGTTCAACGTTTTTACCCGTCTGGCCGGTCGCACTTTCGCCCGAAACGAAATTTCATCAGAATAAATATTGCCGATGCCGGCAATCAAGCTCTGGTCCACCAACAATTGCTTGATTGGCATATTCGGACGCCTTTTGAGAATATTTTCAAAAACCTGAGAACTGAAAGCCCTCGCCAAGGGCTCGGGCCCGAATTCCTGCAATTCCCGCACATGCGGAAGCTCGGCATCCGAAACTAATTTTAGATAGCCGAATTGGCGCGTGTCGTTGAAGAAAAGTTTGGCGCCGTCGGTGAAGGTAAAAATGACATGAGTATACTTTGTGGGCAGAGAAAGCAGAGGGGCCGTGGGTTTATTCAATATCCGAACGCGTTTTTGTAGCTGCGATTTTCGAAAATAAATGAACTGTCCAGTCATCTTCAGGTGCACGAGCAAACTTAAGGGGCCGTAGAAATCAATGATAATAATCTTTGCGCGTCTTGTGACGGACTTAATCTTCTGTCCCTTCAATAACTTTATGAACTTTATGACTTTATGGACTTGTGCTCTTCGCTTGGGCGGAAGCGTGCCCGGGCCCAGGGCGACAATCTTTGGCAAGCGGACTGAAACCTCGACTATTTTTTTGCCCGACAACTTCCGATTAAGCTCAGTGACGACAGTTTGTACTTCCGGTAACTCGGGCATGCTATTTTGGCTTGATTACTTTTTCATACTCGTCAGCTGCCTGCCAAGCATATTCGAATAGATTTCTAAGTGACTGGTAAATACCTTGGCTGGTGATGACAACAGCAAAAATATATGGCTGGAAAGAAAAGAATACAACATGACCGTCAAAAAGACAGTTATCAGTTAAAAATTCTCCTTTTCCTGGCGCGAATCTTTGCTGAAAATTTTCGTTATGTTGCATAACTTTCGCGTATGCAATATCTTCGGCACTACGAGTCAGAAACTCTCGGACGATTACCTTACCAGCCGTGGCTTGATCGTTTAGCAATTTAGGATAATCAGGATATGTCGCTACGATATCTCGGATTGTTGAAAAGAACTCCACCTCTTTGGCGGAAAGAATGCGCTCATATATTTCCCTCACCGCCTGCTTGCCTTCATATAGCTGGACCGCGGGCTTTTCTTTGCGTGCATTATGAAGTGCTAGGAGATTGGGCAAGAAACGTTGAAACAGCTCCTGTCGACGATTGAGATCAGAAATAATAACTTGGGGCGATTCGGCTTGATATAGAGTTTTCTTGGCCCGAGGGATCATGCTTACCAATCCTCTCTTCTGGAGGCTATCTAGTATTAGATACGTGGTCGGTCGTTTAGTACCGGCCTTCTTTGCAACGATATCAACCGAAGCTACGCCGAGCTCTAATAAGCTTAGATAAACACTGGATTCTTTTTCACTCAGCCCTATTTTCTCTAAAATCTCGATATTTTCCATATCTTTAGCATATTCCTTATTTATGATTTTGTCAACTTTTCTGACAAATAAATATAATATGTGAGATATTAGCTTAAATTAGATAAAATAAAGTACTAGATAGTGTTACTATTATTGACATTTACACAAAAATATGATAAACTGTTATTTCAAAATAAAAATCCTGGCGAGGAATGAATACGCAATTCCAAGGAGGATACTATGAAAACACTTGCCGTAATGCTTGCGTTAGCTAGTTCGCTTGTCGCACAGAGCAATTTTGTGGAATTGCGCGGAGCTTCCACCCAATACCGCTATTCCGACTGGATGTATTCCAGCCCACGCAATCTGGTGATCGATGTATGCTACATTGGGACTCCAGGAGCCAACGAGTTCGATGCTGGGCTCGGCTATCAACTCAAGCCACTCCCCTCTCTTACCCTTTTCCCGCTCGTCTACACCACTATCACTAAGGAAGGAGATCGTGGAGCCAAGCTCGCACTGCTAGCCTCGCTAGAAGTATCGGGCTGGAAAGCCAATGCGTACCTGGCGCAAAACTGGGCGATCGCCGGAAACTCTCCTTCCTACCTCGTGCTCGATACTCTGGATATCACCCACCCCCTAGGCAAACGCCTGGAAGTGGGGGGCTCGCTCGGATTCTTTCACCAAACACAAACTTGGAACCCCCAGTTAGGACCATTGGTCAAACTCAACGACCAGTTCGGTTCATGGGTTGTTTCCTGGCGGATGATTGGGCCGCAGAAAGAATTCCGCGTGGGCCGCACGCTGGCCTTCGGCAAGTAACCCCTATTAAGCTGCAGTCTATTTTACTGCAGCTTTCTTTTTACGCGCTCACACAGGAATTGAAATCCCGTACTTGGGCATTGTACTGATTCACCAGTTCCTTGAGCTGATTGAGTTTATCATTATAGGCACGGACCTTCTGATTGTATTCAGCAACTGCCTGGTTGTAAGCATCATATTCTTCCTTGGTCTTGGGATGCATCGCATCCAATCGGGCTTTTTCTTGACTCAATTGCTGCTCTTCTCCGTCCAATATTGTCTTCAAAGAATCAACCTGTTGCTTGAGCTGGGTTGAAACTTGGGGACAGGCAGTAGCGGGCTTACCGAACTCTTGTACTGCAAACCAAACTTTCTCTCCCTTGAAAGTCCCCTTGCCTACCGCCACGCCGATCTCAGTGAATTTGGCATTGAGTATATTTTCCCGGTGCCCCGGGCTATTCATCCATGCTTCAACGAGTAAGGCATCGTCTTTGAAATTCCCCAAGGCGAGGTTTTCTCCGATGATTATATAATCATACCCCGCATTCTTCGCAAGATCGGCTGGGCCTACACCCGAGGGTGACTCGTGTTCGAAATACTGCTCCTCGAACATGTCGTTCACCTTCTCGGCGGCGGCGGCATTGAGCTTCGTGTTCTCGCGCAATCCTCCTGCCCCGTTGAGACGCCGTTGTTCGTTGGTGGCAGAGATGACTCCTGTGCGAGTGAGGGCACTCTCAGAGAATATGCCGTCGAACCTCAGAGGGGGTGGGGCAAAAACCTCTTTTCTGAGCGTATCAAGCAGTGTCCCTTCGTGAACCAGTTCCGCAAGTTGCTGCGAACTTCTAACAAGCGTCTGCAAATCACCACGATATTGCCAAGCGGTGACGAGGGCGACAACTACGATAATAAAAATTAGAATTTTTTTCATAGCATGTACAAAACTCCTTACTAGTATAGAGCAGTTTATCGCCGCGGGCGAATCGGGGCTTGCCTAGGGTATGATTTTAGAGTACGATGAAGTTTGTTAAGCGAAATATATGACAATACAAGAACTCATACGCACCAATAAAATCAAGCCCCAAGACCAGAAACTCATCCGAGATGCTTTTGAATTCGCTCGCACAGCGCACCAGGGCCAGAAACGAAAATCAGGAGAGGATTACGTCCAGCACAGCCTGTTTACCGCCAACCACCTGGCCTCCTGGGGTATAGATCCAGTCACCATCGCCGCCTCCATGCTGCATGACGTTCCGGAGAATACCAAGACTTCCCTCGATGACGTCCGCAAAAAATTCGGGGAGGAAATCACATTCTTGGTACTGGGGGTGACCAAACTGGGACGCATCAAATTA
>Ga0209542_10011901_pt1 | contig 15340 bp, 17 predicted proteins | sample RifCSPhighO2_01_FD_184028 | JGI IMG/M metagenome (GOLD analysis project Ga0209542, IMG submission 184028) | Soil microbial communities from Rifle, Colorado - Rifle CSP2_plank highO2_0.1 (SPAdes) (version 2) | ecosystem: Environmental > Terrestrial > Deep subsurface > Rock core/Sediment ... | reverse complement strand
AGGTGTTTTTGCATTTGCTTTTACACATTCTTCAGGTGCAAAGTTATCAAACTGGGCTTTTGAATATTTACTCTCAACTTTTTTCATTGCAGAAACTAAATAATCTGGCAATAAGTCTTCAGGAGCCCCATTATTCATAGAATCACAAGAAGTTTTATCTCCATCCATGCACTTTACTGCTAAGGCACTTTGTTGAACACAAAAATCCTCGAATTTTTGGACTCCCATTCCCTTGCAATCACACTGCTTAGGATTCTCAAAACATTGGGAAAGTTTATCAAAAAAAACTTGAGCTTGTTGTTCTTGCTCCTTTGTTAATTGCTTATTTTGTTCTTTCATCCACTTAGGAGAATTATCTTTAGGTTTGCAAGAATCAGAATATTGTAAGGGGTCTAACTTAGCAAGAGTCTCACATAATTCTGCAATTTTAGCAGATAATTCTGCAGCAGTTTCAACTTTTTTCCCCTGTTCTATATTGCTATCAAAACCTTCGTTAACATCTTTCCATTGTTCGCCTTCTGTACTTTCTTTCATGTTGTTAATTGCGCCTTCAACTTTATCCGCACTTTCTTTAACTTTATCTTTAAGTTCAGGTGAAACTTCTTTCTCAACAATATCTCCGTATTGCAAAGCTCTGTCTAAAACTTGTTTAGCCTCTTCGGGCTTTCCTTTTTCAACCATTGCTTTTGCTTCAGCAATTTTCTGTTCTCTATAACCTAATGCTTTTTCAGGATCATTTCCAACGACAATCCTTTGATAAGTATCTTTTACAAAATAAATAGGATTATCTGGAGTTATTCCAGGATCGACATTAAATTCTGTTTTATCTTTTAAATTGTCGCCTATATCGTTTGAAGAAGTTTCAGTTGTAGTTGGTGTAAATTCTTGATTTGTTGCCGAGCTTGAAGTAGTTTCTGAATCAGAAAAAGAATTCTCTCCTATAGAATTAGGAAAACTTTCATTTTGGGCAGCAACGAAAACGAAGAACATAGATGATAATAGAAGACTTACTAGAATGACAAATTGCTTTTTCATTTTTGCCTCTTTTTAATGATTTAATTAAAGAATAGGAGGTTATAAACTTAATCTTTTTAGAAGGCAAACAAAACCAAAAGTAAATCAAGTTAAACGCCAACGATTACTTAAACTTCCAAGCTATAGACATTCCCGTTAATTGTGTTACTAAAAAACGGGAATGTATAAACAGAGATTCCACAACAAAATGTAACCTATAGGAAAAGAAAGATACGAAAATTTATTTCTTTTCCTATCTATCAAGGGAAAAACATCCGAAAATTTATTTCCCTTGATAGAATCATAGGGAATCTCTGTAATTATCAAATCTTCTGTCGTCTAAGTAAATTAGCATTAGTAACAACAGATATACTTGATAAAGCCATAGCCATTTCAGCAAATATGGGATTCAATAATCCAGCAACCGCAAGAGGAATTGCAACAACATTATACCCGAATGCCCAGAATAAATTCTGCTTGATTTTTTTGAAAGTCGCCTTAGATAAATTAATTGCCTGAACAACTCCTATTAATGATCCTTTAACTAAAACAATGTCTCCTACTTCTATTGCAATATCGCTTCCAGACCCCATAGCGATGCTAACATTGCTTTGTTTAAGCGCAGGGGCATCGTTAATTCCATCACCAACAAATGCAACCATTCCTCTTTTTTGAAGTTCCCCTACTTTCTTTGCCTTTTCTTCAGGAAGTACATTCGCAATGACTTCATCAATGCCAACTTGTTTAGCAATAGCTTTAGCTGTTGTTTCATTATCTCCCGTAATCATAACTGTCCTGAACCCCCTTCTTTTCAAGGCACTAATTGCTTTAACAGAGTCCTCTTTAACTGCATCAGCAACTGCAATTGCTCCAATAACTTTTGCATTTTCTGCAACAATCATCGTAGTCTTTCCTTCTTCCTCCCAGCTTTTAATCTGTTGTTCGATAGTTTTGAAAGAAATATTTTTCTCATTCATTAACGTTCTATTTCCAATCACTATTCTTTTATTTCCAAGCTTACCTTCCAAGCCCCTGCCTCTTACTACTGAAAAACCTGTAAATTTCTTATAATTCTTCAAAGCAGCCTTATCAACAATGGCTTTAGCAATTGGATGCTCGCTCATATGTTCTAAACTTCCTGAAACTTCCCAGAAATAACCCTCTTTAACTTTGCTAACAAAATTAGTCACTTCTGGTTTTCCTTTAGTTATTGTTCCTGTTTTATCAAATGCGATAGTCCTAACCTCCTTCATGGTCTGAATAGCTTCGCCTTTTCTAATTAGTATGCCTCGTTTTGCACCCATTCCAGATCCAACTGTTAATGCAATTGGAACTGCAAGCCCCAATGCACATGGGCAGGCAATAACAAGCACAGAAATTGCTGCTCCAAAAGCTCTGCTCCAGTCGCCTGAGAAAACGACCCATCCAATAAATGTAAGTATGGTAAGAACTAATATTGCAGGAACAAAAATATTTGTAACTTTATCAGCAACTTTCTGAATAGGCACTTTCGTCCCCTGTGCTTCTTCAACAAGATTAATAATATGCGCGAGAAAAGTATCGCTTCCTATTTTAGTTGCTTTTACATAAAGAATACCATCTTGATTAATAGTTGCTCCAATAACTGTGTCTTTTATTTTTTTCTCTGTTGGCATGCTCTCCCCAGTAATCATGCTTTCATCAACTGCGCTTTGCCCTTTGATGACTATGCCATCAGTTGGTATTTTTTCTCCAGGCCTAACAACTATAACATCATTAATCTTAACTTCACTTATTGGAATTTCTATTTCCGAAAGTTCATTTATTGAACTGAGGATTTGAGAATCTGAAAGATTTTCATTATCTTCTTTTCCTCTTAAAACTCGTGCTTTTTTTGCTCCAAGTTCAAGCAATTTTTTTATTTCCTGGCTTGCTTTCCCGCGGGCTTTAGTCTCTATGTACTTTCCTGCGATAAATATGGCCATGATCATAGCAGCAACGCCAGAATAATCTTGTATGTTAATGAAAAATGCTAAGATACCAGTTAAATATGCAATAATCGTTCCCAATGCAATAAGAGAATCCATGCTGAAATAAAAAGTGAAAAATCCTTTTATTCCTGCCCTGATAGTCTGCCATCCAAAGAAGAATATAACTGGAAATCCAATAATTAAAATAACAAGCGAAGTAATTTCTCCAAGAAGCATAATTTCAAAAAACCTTTCTAAAACCATAAGTGTTGCAATTGGAATTGCAAATACCCATGCTCCCCAGAGCCTTCGTTTCCAGAGACGCATCTCTTGCTCTTCAAATGATTCTTTGTTATGGTTATTTCTGTTGATTATATCGCTTCTTTCAGAAATATCCATTGGAGATTCTGGACTAAATGTGCCCCAATTACCAGAATTCTCCTTATGTTTATGTTCCATTGTAATTATCCTGTCTGTATTTCTACGACCTTATATCCTGTTCTTGAAACTGCCTGCTTCAATGCATCTTCAGAAACATTATCTTCAACTTCAACAATGCTTTTGTTAGTCATTAAACTAACTGAAACATTTTTCACGCCTTGAACCTTTTTCAAACTGCGTTCAATATTTCCCGCACATGAAGCGCAATGCATACCAGATATAGAGATTTTATATTTCTTCATTTTTTGTTTATTCCTCCTGTTAAATTTAATTGCTTAATTCTATTTTTAGTTATGTCTATATTGCATGTATGGTTTTTTAAACACCATTCCTCGCATTTTTCTGCCCATTTTTCATCTTTATATAATAATAAACAATCTTTACATTGATAATATCTGCCAATTTTATTGATCATTTCATCTCCTTCTCCGATTGTCTTTTTGTAATTGTTTTACTAACCATAATATCCCAAGTATTAAGATTACAATAAATAAGACTGAAATTATAACTCCAATTAACGAACTAAATCCATAGTTATAACCGCCCACCATACCATATCCATAATTCATTATTCCTTTATAACCAAATCCTCCAAATCCCATCATTCCAAATCCCCCAAATAACATTAATGTTAAAAGGATTATCATAACAATTAAAGAGGTATCATTATCTTTCATTTTTCATTCTCCTTGTTTGCCTTTAATATGTGGATGCAATATTTAGACATATGATAATCAATTAAAGACATTAATGGTTTTATTGTTTCTTCATTTAGCTTGTAATATCTAAACTTTCCTTCTATTTCTGAAAGAACAAAGCCGCATTGCTTTAATCTAGATAGGTCGTGAGATACTGAGGTTTGGTCCATTTTTAATTCATACATAATTTCAGAAACATTCTTTTTTCCTTTTCTTAATAAATTAATTATTTTTAACCTTGGTTCGGAAACTAATGTTCCCAAGAATATTTTATATGCTCCGTAAAGCTCTTCTTCGGAAAATCCTTCATTATGACAGTGTTGCAATATGGTTTTGTTTATCATATGATATTCATCTACATATATAGTATTTAAATGTTTCGTACTTGTTTAGTTCTTTTCCATTCTCTCAATAAATTACAATTTACAGAGAACAGATAAGTTTATAAACATTCATTCAAAACTATCTTTATAAAAAAGATTCTAAAAAATAAGTTAACATGGTCATAATAAATATGAAAACAATGAGGTACCTTAACCTTTTAGATAAAGTAGCTCATGTAAAAACAAGCAAATGTTTTGTTCACAACGGCTCAATATTCTTTGCAGTAAATAAAAACGATGTCTCAAGAGCAATTGGTCCTGCCGCGATTAATGTAAGAAGAATGCAGGAAAAAATAGGCAAAAATATTAGAATCATAGAAGAAACAGAGAACTTGAAAGATATTAAAATGTTTATAGAAGACATCGTCTCTCCCGTAAGAATCAAATCCGCTGAAATAAAAGATAATTCTGTAGTAATCACGGCAGGCAATAGCCAAACGAAAGCCTCCCTTATAGGAAGAAATAAGCAAAGATTAGAAGAATTAAAAGATATTATCCAAAACTTCTTTAACATGAATGTAAAGATTGTGTAAAAACGCATAACTTATAAATCTCTTTTCCCCCTATTTATCATGAAAGGATTTATAATTTACTCAGATTATATAACAATCGAGAACGAGAACTATATCAGATTATTCGGCAGGCTTGAAAACAACCAGTCTTTCTTGACAATCAATAAATTCTCCCCCTATTTCTACATTAAAAAAGTAGATTCAAAAAAAATACCTGAAAACTCTGAAACCCAGAGCACTAATTTAAAGAACTTTGAAGGGAAAGAAGTTCTAAAAGTCTTGTTTAAAAATAAAACAGATTTAAACAACTTATACAAAGAACTTCATAAAAAAATATCAATCTATGAAGCAGACATAAAACCTCAAAATCAATTCCTGATAGAAAAAGATATCCTGACTAATATAGAAATAGAAGGAGAGTTCGAATCTTCAGAAAGAATAGACCGAGTTTATAAAGAACCAAAAATATATTCAACAACAATAAAGCCTAAATTAAAAATCATATCAATAGACACAGAATCAGATAAAAATACAGGAAAACTATTTTGCATCGGAATTTATTCAGAAAACTACAAAAAGAATTTTATGATTTCTTCTCAACCTCTAAAAGACGCAATATCATGTAGCTCTGAAGAAGATTGTCTGGAAAAATTCAAATCAGAGCTCATAAAATTAGATCCAGACATCATAATTGGCTGGAATGTCATAGATTTTGATCTTGTTTCCCTAAAGAAACTATTTAAGAAACACGAAATTAAATTCAACCTTGGAAGAACAGACGATGAAGCAAGTTTAAGAATAGAATCAAATTTTTTCAGATCATCAAGAGTAGATATTCCAGGCAGACAAGTTCTAGATGGCCTCAATTTAATAAAAGACCCGTTTATCAAAGAAGCCCCCTCTATAAAAAATTTAGACTTTGATTCTTTATCACTAGAAGACGTTTCTCAGACAATATTAAAAAAAGGAAAGTCTATAAAAGGAAAATCAAGGCACAATGATATTGAAGACCTTTATAAAAAAAATACACAATTTTCTCTTCAAAAGCTAGTAGATTATAACTTATTAGATTGCGAACTTGTTTATGATATATTAAAAGAAACAAAAATTCAAGATCTCGCTTTAGAACGTTCTCAATTAACAGGCATGCCTCTCGATAAAATCACGGCCTCAATTGCTTCATTCGATTCTTTATATATAAGAGAAGCAAAAAAAGTAGGTCTGGTCTCCCCCTCTATGGAATTTAAACAAAAAGAAGAAAGAATTAAAGGAGGTTACGTTCAATCGTCATTTCCAGGAATTTACAAAAACGTCCTTGTCCTTGACTTTAAATCTCTATATCCTTCAATCATCAGAACATTTAACATAGATCCATCCTCATACTTAGAAAAAAAAGAGAAAAATTCCATAGAATCTCCAAATGGAGCTTATTTCAAGAATCAAGAAGGCATTTTGCCCAAGATTATAGACAAACTTCATCAGGAAAGAGAAAGAGCAAAAAAAGAAAAGAGAGAATTGTCAAGTTATGCTATTAAGACAATTATGAATTCGTTCTTCGGTGTCCTTGCAAGTCCAAACTGCCGTTACTTTAATTTAAAAATTGCAAATGCCATAACTCACTTCGGGCAATTTATCATCAAACTTACGGCAAAAGAAATAGAAAAAAAAGGCTTCAGAGTTATCTATTCAGATACAGACAGCTGCTTTATAGAAACAAATTTAGGAAAAGAAAAAGCCCATTCTTTAGGAATAGAAATTCAAGATTATATAAACAAATTTTATGAAAAATATGTTAAAGAAAACCATTCCAGAGAGTCGTTTCTTGAACTTCAATTTAAGAAACAATATCTTTCTTTGATGATTCCTAAAATAAGAGGAGAAGAAAATACAGGAGCAAAAAAAAGATATGCAGGTTTAATTGAAAAAAATGGAAAAGAAGATCTTGACATTGTTGGCCTAGAAGCAATTCGGGGTGACTGGACTGAAGCAGCACAAGACTTCCAAAGAGAATTACTAGACAAGCTTTTCCATGACGAACCAATTGAAAAGTTTATAAAAGACTACGTTAAAAAAATAAAAGAAGGAAAATTAAATTCTAAATTAATTTACAGAAAATCAATAAGAAAGAATCTAGAAGAATACACAAAAACAACTCCCCCACATGTAAAAGCAGCAAGGCAATTAGACTCATTAGAATCAAATGTAATAGAGTATTATATCACCATTGAAGGCCCAGAACCCATTCAAAAAGTTAAGCATAAAATTGACTATGATCATTACATTGAAAAGCAAATCAAACCAATTGCCAATCAGATTCTTTCCTTCATGGATAAAACTTTTTATTCAATTATAGAGACTTCCAAACAAACGAAAGTTATTTTAATTCCAAACCTTCTCACAATCCTTATTAAACGTCCTTTTCATCTCTCCTCAATTCAAAAAAACATAAAATACCGAGCGCGTTCGGCGCTTCGCGCCTCACATTTATTAAAGCTATTTTTTTCGTTTTAAAAACCACAAAAAAATCTACTTTCAACTTTTAAATCTCATACTCCAAAATGCCGCAATTCTCAACTGGAGTTGAAAATGATTCTTCCTCTGAAATCCCCTCAAGAATTGACCTTACACTCTGTACACATATTTCGTGCGTCACAATTAAAACATTTTTATATTTTTGTAATTTCAACCAATTTATAAATTTCTCAACTCTCTTTCTAACTTCATAAAAATTTTCTAACTCTCTAGAAACCTTAAACATACTAATCTTCTCCCCAGATTCCATCCTCGCTCTCCTGTAATTCTCAGCACCTTTCCCCTCAAATCCCAATTTAATTTCGTTAATTCTTTTATCAATTTTAATTTCAACGTCTCTTTTTCCTCTGATAATCTCTGCTGTCTCCCTCACTCTTAAAAATTCAGATGCAAATATTATATCAAAATCCATGTCCTTTAACTTTTTACCAGCCTCCAAAGCTTGCTTCCAGCCTTTTTTAGTTATTCTGACTTTTACACTAGAATCTTGATTAATTAAATCTTTAACATTATATTCACTTTCAACATGCCGCATAAAAATTACTTTCATGAGTTATAAATAAAAACATATTTTAAATAGCTTTGTTAAATATGTTTTAAAGAAGAACAATGTTTAAAAGGACATATTAGTTAAAATACCTATGAATATAGGCGTGATTGGTATGGGTGTCATCGGTGGCAATACTGCAAAAGTCTTCTCAAAAGTACACAAAATTCTTCCTTATGATAAATATAAATCACCTTATAATACTTCTGAAAGAATGCCAGAACTTGCCAGAAATTCAGAAGTTGTTTTTCTTTGCGTTCCAACTCCTATGAAGCCCAGCGGCGCAATTGATTATAGCCCGATGCAAGAATCTCTTGAAATACTTGCAGAAACATCAAGAAATGTTGGAAGAAATCCTGAAGGCATTTTAGTCACAATACGCTCGACCGCTGTTTCAGGCACAACGGATGATTTCGCAAAAAAGTTACCATTTAAATTTGCTTTTAATCCTGAATTTTTAAGAGAAAGATCTGCTCTTGAAGATATGCAAAATACTGAAAGAGTTATTCTGGGTGTCGAAGATGAAAACTCAAAAAAGAAACTTCTCAGAGTTTACAAACCATTATTTCCTAATGCAAGAATATTATTTTACGATAGAAGAACATCTGAAATGATTAAATATGCCGCAAATGCAGTACTATTTATGCAAGTCATGGCTGCAAATGAAATATATCAAATCTGTCAAACTCTAGATATAGACTACGAAAAAGTTAAAAATGCAATTTTATTAGATCCAAGAATAGGAAGGAATATAGATGTTCCTGGACCAGATGGAGACCTTGGGGCAGGGGGTAAATGTTTTCCTAAAGATGTAAATGCTTTAGCATATCTTGCCAGAGATCACCAATATAGACCTCATTTATTAGAAGAAAGTTGGCGGCTAAATGAAAAAGTCAGAAAGAATAAAGATTGGTTAGATATCCCTGGAGCCACATCCGGAAATAAAGATTTCGTAAAAGAATAAAACAACAGCCTTTTAATCCCTTTATTCTATTCTTTGATATGCAAGATCCACAAAGACCATACAAATATCTTCCAAAAACCCTATTCGAAGAAAGAATGAAAATTCTCCTGCCAAATAAAGAAGATTATCAAAAATTTACAGAAACAATCCACACTCAACCAAAAAACTTCATCCGTTGCAACACCTTAAAAATCTCTCCAAAAGAACTCTTAGAAAGATTACAAAAGAAATGGCAGGTCATTCAACCTTTTCCAAATCACGAAGAAATAATGTTGATAAACTCCCCTCTAGGCCCAGGCGAACTAGGAAATTCTATCGAACATTTACTAGGATATTACTACATTCAAGAAGTCTGTTCAATGATGTCTGTCCTAGCTCTCAACCCACAACCAGGAGAATTTGTCCTCGACCTGTTCGCTTCTCCAGGATCAAAAACTACTCAAATTGCAGCTAAAATGCAAAATCAAGGAACTATTATAGCAAACGACTTAAAAATAGGAAGAATATCAATTCTAGTCTCAAATATAGAAAAAGCAGGAGCAACAAATTGCGTTGTAACAAGAAAAGACGCAATAGCTTTCTGCTCTGCACTTTCAAAATCAAATTATAAATTTGATAAAATTCTGGTTGATGCTCCATGCTCTGGAGAAGGTACATTGAGGTCTTCTCCAAAAACTTTTATTATGTGGAATGAAAAAGTAATAAATAATCTATCAAAAATGCAAAAAAAGTTTATTGCTTTTGCCCTAAGATGTCTAAAAGTCCATGGCACTTTAGTCTACAGCACATGCACTCACGCCCCTGAAGAAAATGAAGAAATTCTAGATTTTGCATTAAAGAATTTCCCAGTTAAAATAGAATCGCTCTCTCTGCTATTATCTTGTCGTCCTGGAATTACAAATTGGAAAGATTCTCAATATTCAAAAGAAGTTGAAAAATCATGCAGAATCTATCCCCATGATAATGATAGCGAAGGCTTTTTTGTTTCCAAACTTACTTTAATGGAGGAATTAAAATGAAACTCCCAAGAGAACAAGCAAAAGAATTCAACAAAGTAAATTTTCCAGTCGTAAAAGCAACCGCAGGATGCATTTTAATAAAAGACAATAAAGTTCTATTGACAAAAAGAAAAGTCAGAATTGAAAATGATAAGTGGTGCATCCCAGGAGGCCATATGGATATCGGAGAAACCCCAGAAGAAACAGTAAGAAGAGAAACTAAAGAAGAAACTGGACTAAATATAAAGAATTTAAAGTTCTTATCTTATGAGAATGAATTTATGCCAGAATTAAAGAATCATTCATTAGTCTTAATGTTTCAAGGCACTCCAGAAGGCAAAGAATCTAATAATGATGAAGTTTCAGAACAAAAATGGTTTACCAAAGAAGAAGCCTTAAAATTAGACTTAGCATTCAATCACAAAGATATTTTAATTAAATATTTTAACAAAACAAAATGAAACAAATAAACTTCATCAGGTCAAGTGAAAAAAAGAAAATTCTTGAAGAATTAGAAAATCTCTACGGAATAACCTCGCTGCCTTACATTCTCGCAGAAGCGGGAAAAAAGAAAATTAGAGCATTTTCAGGAACAATGTCAAAAGAAGAAATTCAAGAACTTACAAAAATTACAAATGTAGAAGTAATAGGAATGTACATGATAAGCCAAAAAGATGATGATTTAAGAATAAATTTTGATGCTCTTCCCCTTCTCAAAGATCAAATCTCAAAAAGTATTATTGAAATAAACAGTCAACAATTTGAACTCTGGATAAGAGGCCAAGATTTAGACATAGAAACAAAAAAAGGTACTTTTGTCATATCTCATAATGGAGATTTAGTCGGCATTGGAAAATCTAACGGCATAAAGATATTTAACTACATCCCAAAAGAAAGGAAATTGAAAACTCAGATCAAGCAGCCCCAATAATAGTCTCTTGTAATGTCCTTTTTAAAACAACTTCTTCTAATGGCATTTTCTCATAAGGTATGAACTCTTCATCTTTGTCCAATGTTAGCCCTCTAAAAGTCTCATCTGGCGAAGGGGCTTCAATATACTTGCCTCCGGCACCAAATTCCAGAGACTCTCTAAACCTCTTGGGCCCTTCATCGGCATATAATCCTAACCATTGATAAAGCCTTAAAGTCTGCTCTGAATGTTCCAAAGAAGGGTCGCGGTTAGCAGCAATACGTTGAGTCAAAACCCTAGCTAAAAAACAAGAATCGGATTTAAAAAATGCATCCAGAGTATCATGTCTAACTGGTTTGCCTTCTTTAAACGTTTGAGAAATACTCAAATTTGGTATCAAAAGCTTACTTTCACTTCCCTCTTTAATAATAAAACTCAACTCTGGCAATGATAAATTCAATGTGCTAATTAAACCAGCTATTGTTTCTAAGTTTTCATCTCTGCTCAAATAATCTCTTGCAGCATTTATTAATCCGCAATTATATCCCCTATTTTTAGATTCAAGATATTTTGCCATCAATAATCCATGTATTTCCTCCCAATGTGCAATCTTCCATGTTTGGGAAAGAGGTTGTTCATCTAATCTTTTGCAAAAAGTAAGAATCGTCCCCTCAGGTTTAGTTCCATTCTCATAATATTCGTCAATATTCAATTTAACCAGAAAATAATGTTTTGCGCTAGGTAATTTTTTATTCGTTTCCATTTTAATCTCCAATGAAACCCCATATATGAATTTTCTCAATATTCTCCATATTTCTCATATTTATCTCTTATTTCCCAAAAACCAAATGCTATTTAAACCCTTTCTTACACATATTAAAATGACAGAAAAACAATATGGCGGCGCTTCATCTTATAGGGTAAAAGAAAATCCGCATTTACAATCAAATAAGGAGAATTCTGGTAATTGGGACGCATTTAATCCAGAATCTCCAATGGATATTTCTGAAAGAAGCGACCTAATCAACAGAAATATCCATAAAGAAAGAATAAAAGAAAAAGAAATTAAAAAAGAAAAAAACCAAACGGAAAAATTAGAAGGCAATACTAAAGACAATAACCTCTACATCAAAGCAGGCGAAATTGCAAAAAAAGTTAAAATCTATGCAAGCTCAATAATAAAACCAGGAATGCCTCTATTAGAAATAGCTGAAAAGATAGAATCGAAAATAATTGAATTGGGCGGTTTTCCGGCATTTCCAGTAAATTTATCAAAAAATGAAATTGCAGCTCATGCAACTCCTTCTTACAATGATACAGAAACAGCCTCAGGATTACTAAAGGTAGACATAGGAGTTCATATTGATGGTTGCATAGCAGACACAGCTCTTTCTTTAGACTTAGAAAATTCTGAAGAAAATAAAAAACTAATTGAATGCGCAGAACTATGCCTAAAAAATGCATTAAACACAACCTATCACAATGTAGAATTAAAAAAAATAGGTGAAGCAATTGAAAAAACTTCTCACTCTCATAACCTGCAGCCAATAATAAATCTTTCAGGCCATTCAATAACAAAATACAATTTACATGCAGGCGTCACAATCCCAAACTACAATAATTCTTCGTTGCAACAGCTAGAAGAAGGCGTTTATGCAATAGAACCATTTGTAACCCTTGGCCTAGGAAAAGTAATTGACGGCAAACCATCTGGAATTTACATGTTAGAAAAAAAAGGAACTGTCAGGGACTCTTTCGCGAGAGAAATTCTTTATTACATTGAAAAAACTTACCAAACTCTTCCCTTCTGCTCAAGATGGCTTGTAAAAAAATTCGAAACAAGAGCCTTGACAGCAATGAAAAGAATAGAAGAAGCGAACCTCGTTCACCATTATCAACAACTAATAGAATCCTCAAGAAAAAAAGTCGCCCAAGCCGAGCATACTATAATTATAACAGAAAAAGATAAAATAATTACGACTTAAAAAGTCCATAACAAATCTGAATTCTCTCTTTACATATTCTCTTTAGGTCCACATAATCAACACATTTAAAAATGTTTTAAATTTCACTATATTAACCCCCTATAGCACAACGGCTAGTGCAATCGGCTGTAGCCCGATGTATGCCAGTTCGATTCTGGCTGGGGGGATAATGAAACTAGGGGAATCCTCAAATACCCTAGTTTCTACTATTCTCTATGGAAAAATTAGACCCGCACAATTCCAAACATTATTTAGAAATATGGAAAGACAATAAATTAGAAATGCTTTCTAAAAAAAATGCTCAACTTCTAAAACAATATATCTCTGACATGGAGATAGGCATTAACACAAGCGGTTCTAAAAAAGGAGGAAGAAGTTCAATCAAACTTGTTTCAATGGCAAGACAAATGCAAAGGCTCCTTGAATTAACTCAGACATATTGTAAAGTAAACTACTCCCGACTAAAGTCGGGAGCATTTCACGACGACGAGCTTAAAATTGGTTAAGGACTGCTTGTTTACTATATTGATAAAATTCATAATCTACAACTTCCCAATGTTTTGCTTGACTATGCTCAATATAGAATCTAACGGCTTCACTTGAAGCTTGTCCAATGCTTCTATAAAAATAGCCAGAAGTCCAAAATTTCTCTCCCCACAACATATGCTCAAATAATTTTTTATGATTTTTGCGCATTATGTAAGAAATAGAACCCTTGAATTTTTGTGCCAGTTCTGAAGCAGTATAATTTTTGCAGTTTGCAACAAAAATATGCAAATGGTCTGGTCCAAATTCTGCTGTAATTATTATAATATCAAGTTTCTCAGCTTCTGCAAACAAATAAGCTCTTGTTAATTCTCTGACTTTATCTATTGAGAAGATTGGCTTTCTATATGCTGGCGTGAACTGATAATGAAAATTACATTCCCCAACACAATGGCTGTCTTTTTTTATTTCCAGTTTTAGTTTCATTTTTTTACCTCCCGATAAGTTTAATTAATAAGAAAAAGTTCCAACTATGGCGATTGTTCACTCGCTAACCGCAAAGCTGTCGCTTTTATCTTGCGGTTTCATATTCAATCAAATAGAAAAAGATATTGTTCGCTCACTGGGCAATTCACTCTTCGCTAAAGCAAAAAAGCATTCTTGCCCGTTCGCTCAGAAATTAGTAAACTTGATGGTGCTTGTGATATTCATCAAATTCTTGCTTCGTGGAGTGCTAAGAAAAACAGCTTCATTTTTAGAGACAAGCCATTCTTTTACAATAACTCCTGCTGCTCTAAATGAAATAATCTTTAGAGCAGCAAATGCAGCTGAAAAAGAATATGAAGAAATGAAGATTAGGATTAGAAACTCTGTAAAAGTATACATTGATGAAACAAGCTTTTCAGTTCTTGGAAAAAATCAATGGCTCTGGGCATTTAGAACAGAAAACGATATTCTTTATGTTTTAAGACCTAGCAGGGGAAGCAATGTCTTAGAAGAAATACTCGGAAAAGATTATTCTGGGACAGTTATATGCGATTGTTGGAGAGCATATAATTTCTTAGCTTTAGCGAATATTCAAAGATGCTGGTCGCATCTTTTGAGAAAATCAAAAGAACTTCTGTCTGTCGCAGGCAGAAATATGCACGATAAACTAACGGAATTATTTGATGAGATAAAAAGATATAATTCAACAAATCACGCATCAGAAGAAAGATTGAAAAAATATGAAGAGTTGACAGGCAAGCTTAAAGAGCTCATAGAGTATTATTCAAAATATCCTGAATTGGAGTCTGTTGTGAAATACATAAATTTCAATCTTGGAAATTGGTTCACGTGCATAAAAGTTGAGGGTGTAGAACCAACAAACAATTTTGCAGAGCAGGCCATAAGAGAGCCCGTGCTAGTAAGAAAGATAATTGGAGCTTTCAGATCCGAAACAGGAAAAGAGAATTATGAGAAACTTGCGTCGGTAATTGCCTCGTGGCAATTGAGAGGTTTAGATTTAAGGGATGAACTTAAGAGAATGCTAATGAAGAACCTTTGTTTTTGCTAAACAAATACTTTTTCTGTTATAACTTAGACCTTTTATCTTTTGCTTGATTTTCAACTATGTTAAATAGTTCATCCAGGGCCTTGTGCGAGATTTTTGCACCTACTTTTTCTAATTTTTCTAAGAAATAGCCTAAACTAATTGCAGCAAGTTCGTGTCCAGATGCAATTTGATTCAATGTTTCTTTTATTAAAAGATCCCAATTTACAAGATCTTTATCAATAATAGCCTTACCATCGTCAAGATCTTTTTGCCTATCTGTTGCACATTTCATTAAAAATATATCGTTGGGGTTTGCAATTTTTATGATTAAATTGTCTGAAAATTCATGAGTCTCGATAATTCTTTCTTGTGCTGATTTTAGAAACG
>Ga0209542_10011899_pt1 | contig 15341 bp, 23 predicted proteins | sample RifCSPhighO2_01_FD_184028 | JGI IMG/M metagenome (GOLD analysis project Ga0209542, IMG submission 184028) | Soil microbial communities from Rifle, Colorado - Rifle CSP2_plank highO2_0.1 (SPAdes) (version 2) | ecosystem: Environmental > Terrestrial > Deep subsurface > Rock core/Sediment ... | reverse complement strand
ATGTAATCCCGCAAGGGGCAGATGCGGTCACAGAATCGATACGACGCGAGCTCGGCGTGGATTTCGAGCAGGCGCAGCGCATCAAACACTCGTATGGTACTGAGGATGCCTCAGAGCTCGGTCAGTCGGACAAAGAGAAGCTGACAGCAGCCATCAGCGCCGTCCTCGAGCCGACAAGCACACGCGTGAAGCGCGCACTCGACGAGCTCGTGAGTACGAATCCCTGGAAGCCACAGAGCGCGATACTCTCGGGAGGAGGAGCGCTGCTTTCGGGAGTCAGTCGGTATTACGAGCGTGCACTCTCGCTTCCTTGCGCGGTAATTCAGCCCTTCGAGCACGTGAGCACACCGATGATACTGGAGCAGGAGATCAGGGGAGTGGGCCCAAAATATGCAGTTGCAGTCGGCGTCGCACTATGCGGGCTGCGCACCTCGCGCCCCTAGAAGAGAGCCGCAAACTCACGGAAGAATTCGGTCACATTCTCAACGAGGAAGTCCTTTGCCTCCGTAAGGCTGGAGAAAAATCCGATGTAGACGACGATGACGATGATGGCGATGAAGAGAAATTTCGAGCCCATCTTGTCATCCTGATACCTCATGGGACATATGATAGCACTGCACCGCGACGCCCGGCCATGCTATCATCTTCGGCAATGGGAACAGGTAAAGCTATGGACTTCGGAGCGGAAAGGGGTGCCCCGAAAATCGCGCGGCTCAAGGATATATCGACTCCAGACACTGAGGCACTGCGCCGCCTCTCGGAGGCGCACTACAAGGAATTCAATATGCGTCTTGAGGGAGAAGAAAATAGCGACCTCGAAAATCCTCGCGCTGCGTACATTGAGACCAATGGTGCGGTGTTTGTGCTCCGGGATGGCGACGATATCGTCGGCTCGGTAGCCGTGCTTCCCGACGCAGATGGGGTCGCGCAGCTCAAGCGTCTCCAGCTTCTACCGGCGCATCGCGGACGCGGGATGGGCCAGGTTCTCTTGAAAGCTGCAATGGAATACGCGCATGAGCGCGGGCTCGCGAGGGTTTCCGTGGAAGCGCACGAAAAGGACGCGGATATGCGCGAAGCGCTTCGCAAGCTCGACTTTCACCCGACAGAAAATCACGGCGAGCTCCTCGGTTTCGAACGCGCCTCACACTGAGCTCCATGAGGACAGTACAGGAGATATACTCGGCATACTCGATCATGCCCGCCCTGCAGCTGCATCAGCTGCGCGTCGCGGGTGTCGCCAAGCTCGTGTGCGAGAATATCGAACACGAGATAGACGCGGAGACTGTCGTTCTCGCGTGTCTTTTTCATGACATGGGCAACATCATCAAATCGGACCTCAGCGCGTTCCCGGAATTCAGTGAGCCAGAGGGAGAGGCGCACTGGCAGCTCGTCAAACAGCAGTTTGAGAAGCGATTCGGCAAGGATGAACACAAGGCCACCGAGGCCATATGCAAAGACGCGGGGCTCTCCGAGCAGATTCGGATGCTGATACGTGATATCGGATTCTCCAAGCTCGGGACGATAATGACGAAGCCGTGGGGATTAAAGGTATTTCAGTACGCGGATTTGCGCGTAGGCCCGCACGGCGTGCTCTCGCTCGAAGCGCGGCTTGCAGAAGGGAGAGAGCGGTACCGGGGACATAAGGAGTATTCGGTCGCGGGCCGACCGGAGCGCTACGAGCGGCTCGTGAGAGAGGCTCGCGAGCTCGAACGTCACGTATTTGCAACTGCTGCTATCGCGCCAGAAGATATCATCGAACAATCGGTCGAACCGTTCTTCGAGGCTCTCCGCACACGCGTCGTGGAGGCTTAAAGCTTCTGTATTTCCTTCAGATCGTGGTCAGGCACAAAGAGGATGAGAAGCCCGAGCGCGATGCCGCCGAGTGCGCTTATGATATGCGTCGGGTCGCCGAGCAGATAATAGTCGAGAAAATCGAGCGTGTGCCAGATACCGCGCCAGATGAATACGAGACCGACGACTATCGCGAGGTTTTGCGCGAAGTAGCGAATGGGATGCCGCAGATGCACTCCATGCATGGAAAAACTATAGCACGCACTTTGAGCAATATGTCTGATGCGGTATCCTACATGCGGCTTCTGGTGTAGCCGGAGCTCAGTTGTGCCGATGTAGCTCCCTCCTTCGCTCAAATTGCATATGAGCTTCGGACGGGCAAGCAGTAGGACTTTCCACTACAGCTTGCACTTCGAAGCTCCGATGTAATCATCGGAGCGTAGTAGTGCCGATGTAGCTCAGTTGGTAGAGCACGTCCTTGGTAAGGACGAGGTCACCGGTTCAATCCCGGTCATCGGCTCCCCGATGAAATCATCGGAACTCAGTAGTGCCACCTTAGCTCAGTTGGTAGAGCACCGCTTTCGTAAAGCGGGGGTCCCGAGTTCAAATCTCGGAGGTGGCTCACAATGGATACAAAAGAATCATTGGAACGGCGTATTGTCGAAATAGAAGCCGCCATGTCGGCAGCGGATTTTTGGGTAGACAAAATCAAAGCGCAGGAAGTCCTCAAGGAATACCAGGACCTCAAAGCGCGGCTCCAGGGCGGCGGCCTGCCCGGCCAGGGCGGGTACGACAAGAGCGATGCTATCCTCTCCATCATTGCAGGGGCAGGAGGTGACGACGCCGAAGATTTTGCACGCATCCTCTCCGATATGTACGGGAAATATATTCAGTCGCGCGGTTGGAAGAGTGCGCCGCTCTCCTCGAACCAGAATACGATGGGCGGGTACCGAAGCATCTCAATCGAGATAAACGGCGCGGGTTCGTACGGCGCGCTCAAGCGCGAGGCTGGCGTGCATCGATTGGTCCGCATGTCGCCGTTCAATGCCGCGGGTAAACGACAGACTTCGTTTGCGCTCGTCGAGGTACTGCCGAGGCTCCCGGATCAGGGCGAGTTGCACATTCCTGAAAGTGAGCTCGAGGTCTCCGTCGCACGCTCCGGCGGCCCGGGTGGGCAGAACGTCAACAAACGCGACACGGCGGTGCGTATGACGCACATTCCGACCGGACTTGCCGTACACGTGACGAGTGAACGCTCACAGCTGCAGAATCGCGAAAAGGCGCTCGAGATGCTGCGTGGGAAGCTCTGGGAGATACGAGAGCGAGAGCGAGAAGCATCGACACGCGGACTCTCCGCGGGAGCGAGCACGAAGATTGAATGGGGGAGCCAGATCCGCTCGTACGTGCTCCATCCCTATCAGCTCGTCAAAGACCATCGCACTGACTACGAAGAGCGCAATGTGGACAAGGTATTAGGTGGAGACATCCAAGGATTCATCGACGCTGAGAAAAGTTTGGAACAAGGGAGCGGCACGGTATAATCGTTCGACACGGATATTTTCATGATCCATTTCGATAAGGTCACCAAGATTTATTACGACGGCGCACCCCCCGCGGTCGAGGATGTCACGCTCTCCGTCGATCCTGGGGAATTCGTATCTGTTGTCGGTCACAGCGGTGCGGGCAAAACGACGCTCCTGAAGATGCTCTTCGCCGAGGTATTGCCGACAGAGGGCTCGGTGTATTTCGGGTCGCGCGAAATACCCAAGCTTTCTTCGAGAGAACTCCTGCTCTTGCGGCGCAATATCGGCACGGTTTTCCAGGATTTCCGGCTTATCCCGACGAAGAATGTATACGAAAACATCGCGTTTGCACTCGAAGTGGCTGGGAAGAGCGACGAAGATATTCAGGCAGATGTCCCTCACGTACTCGAGCTCGTGGGGCTCGCAGACAAGATATGGAGCTTCCCACACGAGCTCTCCGGCGGTGAGCAACAGCGTATCGCAATCGCGCGTGCAATAGTCAATCAGCCGGAAGTGCTCATCGCCGACGAGCCGACCGGCAATCTTGATCCTATAAACGCGCACGATGTCGTCGAAATCCTCAAAAAGATCAACGACCTCGGCACGACCGTGCTGCTCACGACCCACAACAAAGGCATCGTGGATGCCATCGGTCGGCGCGTCGTGACGATGGATCAAGGCCGCGTCGTGCGCGATGAGAAGAAGGGCAAGTACGTGATTTAGTCTGCACGTGCAGAGTGCGGTAAAATGAATTTCAACCTAGCACCTAAACGTAAAACCTGTAACCTATCAGTATGAGTTTTTGGACGAACATGAAGCGCGTCGCGCGCTACGGAGTAGCGGGATTCGTCCGCAACGGCTTCGTATCGCTCGCCGCAGTGCTCATCATGTCGATAACGCTCTTTGTTATCGCAGGGCTCATGCTCGCGGGGGCGGCGCTGCAATCGACGCTCACCGATCTCACCAACAAAGTCGACGTCACGGTCTACTTCCTCACCTCGGCCGAGGAGGAGAAGATCATGGACACAAAACGCGCACTCGAAGCGCTGCCCGAGGTCGCCCTCGTGACGTACGTGAGCCGCGAGCAGGCGCTCTCTGATTTTCGCGAGCGTCACAAAAATGACCAACCTATCCTCTCGGCGCTCGACGAGCTTGGAGAAAATCCGCTCGGGGCATCCCTCGAGATCCGTGCCAAAGAGACGAGCCAATACGGTTCTATCGCTGCGTATCTCGATAGTCAGCAGCAGAGTGGAACAGAAACCGGGAAGACGATCGATCGCATCAATTACTACCAGAACAAAACAGCGATCGAACGGCTCGGTAGTATTATCGATACGTCCCGCACGCTCGGCTATACTATCGCTGCGGTGCTTGCGCTCGCATCGGTGCTCATTGCCTTCAATACCATCCGGCTTGCCATATACACCGCGCGCGACGAGATCGGGGTGATGAACATTGTCGGGGCGGGCAGATGGTATGTGCGCGGACCATTCATGATAGCGGGCGTGCTTTATGGAGTGGTCTCGGCTATCATCGTGCTCCTCTTGCTCTATCCGGTGACGATATGGATAGGTCCGGGAAGCGAGCGGTTCCTGGGCTCATTCAACGTATTTACGTACTTCACAGACATGTTCCCGCTCTTTTTCCTCGTCATCACAGGTGCGGGGATACTTCTGGGAGCAGTTTCGAGCTATCTCGCCGTACGGCGTTATCTTCGCTCCTGAGGTTGTATTTTCCCCACGTCCCAGACCGCATCCAATAACAAAGCTCATGGTACAGTGGTGTTCGTATGGTCGCGCGGCGCGGCCCTCGTGGAGGGCATAAATATATTTTTGTCGTGGGAGGCGTCATGTCGGGTGTCGGCAAGGGCATTACGACGGCATCCATCGGCAAGATACTCTCCGCACGCGGACTCAAGGTCAACCTCGTAAAGATAGATCCGTATCTTAATGTAGATGCGGGAACAATGAATCCCACCGAACATGGGGAAGTTTTCGTACTCGATTCAGGGCTCGAGACAGATCAGGACATGGGCAACTACGAGCGCTTCCTCGGCCGCGACCTCGGACCCGAGGACTATATGACGAGCGGCATGGTGTATCGCGCGGTCATCGAGCGCGAGCGCAATTTGGGGTATGGGGGTAAGTTCGTCGAGACGATACCGCACGTGCGCGACGAGATCATCGAGCGGCTACACCGCGGCGCAAAAATGGCTCAGTCCGATGTCTCCGTGGTCGAGATAGGCGGCACGATTGGTGACTTCCAGAACGCGCTGTACATCGACGCAGCGCGCGTGATGCATCTGGAGAATCCTGCCGACGTGCTCTTCGTGATGGTCAGTTTCTTGCCGGTGCCGGGCACCATCGGTGAGATGAAAACGAAGCCGACACAAAATGCGGTTCGACAACTCAATTCCTACGGAGTACAGCCCGATATCATTATGGCGCGTTCAACGCACCCGCTCGATCTGAAGCGCAAGGAGAAGCTCGCTATCTGGTGCAACGTGCAGGCAGACCACATCATCTCTGCGCCGGACGTCGACAGCATCTACGACGTGCCGCTCAACTTCGAGCGCGATAAACTTTCCGACATATTGCTCAGAGCTCTCGGCAAGCGGGCAAAGCAGACATCGGATCTCGCCGAGTGGAGGCAATTCGCCGACAAGGCGCACAATGGTACGAACGAGATCAAGATCGGGATCGTCGGCAAATATTTTGACACCGGCGACTTCGTGCTCACCGACGCATACATCTCCGTAATCGAGGCGATAAAGTTCTCCGCATACCAAACGAAGGTGAAAGCACGGATTGACTGGCTCAACGCCAAGGACTATCAGCAGCATCCCGAGAAAGTCTCTGAGCTCTCCGGCTATGACGGTATCCTGGTGCCGGGCGGTTTCGGGGAGACTGGTATCGAAGGCAAGATAAGCGGCATCCGCTTCGCGCGCGAACAGAAGATCCCGTATTTCGGCCTCTGCTACGGTATGCAGTTGATGACGGTCGAGTACGCGCGCAACGTCGTCGGCCTCTCGGGAGCCAATACGACCGAGATCGACCCGAAAACACAGCACCCCATCATCGCTATTCTCCCCGAGCAGGTCGAGAAGCTGGCAAAACAGGCGTATGGCGGGACAATGCGCCTAGGCGCATATCCTTGCCGCCTCGAGAAGGGCACCATCGCGCGCGAGGCGTATGGCAAAGAGGCCGTGTCCGAGCGGCACCGACACCGCTACGAGGTGAATCCGGATTATGTCGAGCGTCTCGAGGCAGCCGGACTCGTCTTCTCGGGTCGCTCGCCCGACGGGCATCTGATGGAGATAGCGGAGCTTCCGAAGAGCGTCCATCCCTTCATGCTTGGAACGCAATTCCATCCCGAATTCCGCGCGCGCCCGCTCCTCCCGCACCCGCTTTTCGATGCATTCATCGAGGCAGCAATAGTACGCTCAAAGCGCTAGCTATGCGGGGCATAAGACTCGTCTCGCTCAATGTCGAGCGCTCGGCACACCTACCGCTCGTAGAAGCCTTCTTCGCGCGAGAGGAGCCGGATGTTATCTGTTTGCAAGAGCTTATCGGGGAGGACGTACCACGGCTTCAAAGCGCGCTCCCCGGATATGACGTCTATTTTGAACCGATGGGTATTCGCCCCGACGAGGCGCCTTCGCTCACCATGGGGCTCGGTATATTTTCGCGTTTGCCGATGCAGCGGCTCGAACCGAGATTCTATGTCGGTTCGAAGGATGATCCACTCCTTGTCTCCAAAGGCGGGAAGGCCGAGACGTACAACAATTTCAGGCGGTTCGTTCTCTTAGTCGATGTCGAGAGCGATAGCGTGCTCTATCGTGTCGCGACGACGCATTTCACATGGACGCCCGATGGCAAAGCGACCGACGAGCAGCGCCGCGACCTCGAACAGCTTTTTGGCGCACTCGACCAACTCGGAGAATTCGTCTTCGCCGGCGACTTCAACGCCCCGCGAGGCGGCGAAATATTCTCCGCACTCGCCGAGCGCTACCAAGACAATGTGCCGCCGGAGTACAAAACGAGCCTCGACCCTTTGTTCCACCGCGCACGACTCACGAACCCGCGCGACCTCGACGACAAAATGGTGGACGGTTTTTTTTCGACGAAAGACTATCGTGCCAAAAACGTCTATATGCACGGAGGAGTGAGCGATCACTGCGCTCTTATCGGCGAAGTGGAAAAAACGGCTTGACGCCGCGCGCACGGGGTATACCGTTGAAGGAGGAGGGGACTGAAAGGAGGACACCGTGCCTGCGAATCGAGACGATCTGATCGCGACGCCGAATGGTCACTTCGCCATTTTCTCTCGGGAGGATGGCAGATGGCACCATCTCTATCAAGATCCCTATGACGTGCACGCCGAGGACGTCGGCCCGCTGATAGGCGACGAGGACGACGCGTTCATTGTCGAAGCGATGCTCGCGCACTTTGCCCTTGAGGGCAGGGTGGGAGCACAAGCAGCGCTTGCGCTTGAGCCACTCCAGCTTCGGGCGCTCGCGACAGCCTGAACGATAGCAAGAAGGGGCTCGGACACGCCGAGCCCTTTTGCTGTGCGTGTATCGCGAAATCCGTCGGAGGCTCTGGACGGGCAATCTTCGTGGGGTATAGTTAGACATGGCGGTAGAAATTTCTGAAGGATTCACCTTTGATGATGTCCTCATTCGTCCCGGCGAGAGCCGCATGGAGCCTTCGGAAGCCTCACTCAAGACACATATCGCAGGGATAGCGCTCGCTATCCCGCTACTGAGCGCCGCGATGGACCGCGTGACAGAAAGCGCGATGGCCATCCGGCTCGGGAAGCTCGGCGCGCTCGGCGTCCTTCACCGCAATTGCTCACTCGAGGCGCAGGTGAAAATGGTGCGCGAAGTGAAGAGAGCGAACGTACCTGTGGCCGCCGCGTGCGGCCCCTTCGCAGCCGAACGCGCGCTCGCACTCGACGCGGCTGGATGCGATGTCATCGTTATCGACTGCGCCCACGGGCACAATATGAACGTGGTAGAGAGCGCGAAGCGGATAAAAAGGAAGCTCAAGCGCGCAAAAATGATATTTGGCAATATCGCGACGGCGGAAGCTGCACGCGAGGCGGCGAAGTTTGCCGATGCGGTGAAAGTCGGTGTCGGCCCCGGCTCGATATGCACGACCCGCATCATAAGCGGCGTCGGCGCTCCACAGCTCTCCGCTGTGATGGAAGTAGCCGGCGCGCTGAGGCGCACAAAAGTCACCGTCATCGCCGACGGTGGCATCCGCACCTCCGGCGACATGGCAAAAGCACTCGCAGCGGGGGCGAGTGCGGTCATGTGCGGCAGCATGTTCGCTGGCACCGATGAGGCACCCGGGAAAATTGTTGACAAAGAAGGAAAGCCCGCCCGAGGCGGGTCAGCCCTGGGCGGAAAATTCAAAGAATATCGCGGCATGGGCTCAGAGGCTGTGATACACGGCGCGGCGGGGAAGGAGCGGTACTTCACGCATGGCCGCAAGGCCGTGGCAGAGGGCGTGGAGGCGCTGGTGCCGTACAAAGGCCCTGTCTCCGACATTGTCGCGTCACTGGCCTCAGGCGTACAGGTGGGCATGGGGTACGTGGGCGCACGCACGATATCGGAATTTCAGAAAAAAGTGCGCTTCATCCGCATCACGCATGCCTCCATCGCCGAGGGTAAACCGCACAGCATCGAGCGGATTACAGGGTAGAAAAACTGAAGACCAGTGCGCAGCGGCGCACTGGTCTAATTGGTTGAACACGGGCCGATTTTGTATGACGTCCCATTTTCCGATACAAAGCCGGACATCGCCAGGACATCCGTATCGTCCCTTGCCGCGAGGCATAGCTGAGGGAAGCCGGGGATCCTAGCAGGGAGAGCGAGGGAACCAGCTTCCGCATTGCGTGCCATCGCACGCGCTTGCCGAAGCACATCTTCGTTGATTTCCATGCTGTACGCTCCTTGTACCGGACTTTGCATATGTATGAACTATTACGCGAGTTTGTCAATCTCCTGGAAAAACGAGCTCAATTCGCTCTCGAGCGAAGCTAAGTCACTTTCGCAACGCATGGCATGAGCATTTTCGTTCTCGTTGCGCTTTGCTTTGCCGTAGTCTATGAGGAACAGCTTTCCTTCGCGGTCGAGCATGATGTTACGCATAGCGATATCGTTGTGCGTGACGCCCAGCTCGTGCATGTGCATCACAAAGCCCTTAAACTCTTGTATGATCTGCGTCCTGTCGAGCAGCTTCGCAACTGTGATAAGGTCGGCGCGCTCCTGCGGCTTCTCCAGTAGCTGCGAAAGGCTTGCTCCGTCGACACGCTCCATACCGTAGGAGTGGCCATCTCGGGGGTGGATGCGGAGAAAGTACGGCTTTGGAGAGCGTACACGACCCGATTGCACGTTTCGTACAGCGTTAAGGAACCCGAATTCAACGCGAATATGATTGTTCTCATTGTACCGTGCTTGATCGGTTATAAATTTCACGCAGATGCCCGGATGTCCGAGCACCTCATATACTTCCGCAGTGGCTCCATTTCCTTGGAATAGCGAGGGGTTACGGAACGAAAGAACCACATTGATATCGAAATCCTTTATCTCGGCAACGATACTTTGGTCGAGGCCTGCTGGGACTTCCATCGAAAAGAGCGCCTCCTCTCTTTTTTTCTCGAAAGAAGCGAACTTCTCGAAAAAAGTCTTGAGAGCGCCGTGCTTTGCACGAGCAATATGCAGGTTGTCGTAATCTTGCTCCCATCGCTGAGCAAGCTCGCCGGCCCCTTCTCGACGCAGACGTTCGAGTCCTGCGAGGAAGTGTGCCTCATTCAAGTGTCCCTTGTGCTTCTCTGGTCCCGCTTTGCTTATGATAGTCAGCGCCTCAAATGCCATGATGGACATAGTAGCAGGTAATTCAGCAGCAGCTTTTAGGGGCTCGCGAAGCACTGTAGGATAGGGAGGTCATATGGAATGGGTCGCTTCACTTTTGGCGGTGCTCGTTGCATTCGTCGGCGCGCTTTTTGGCGCGCCGCAGGCGACCGTGAGCTACGAGTATGTGCCCCCTATCTCCAATGTGAAAAAAGAGGCGGTCGTGCTCTTTGGCGGTGACATGATGTTTGACCGTGCGATACGTATAGCTTCCGAGGAACATGGGGGAGACCACATCTTTTCCTGTATCAAAGATACGCTCCGTGCAGCCGATATCGTCGTGGCCAATCTCGAAGGTCCGATCACCGAGCATGCGTCGGTGAGCCTCGGCTCGACGCCGGGAGATGCGAACAATTTCACATTCACATTTCCGACCTCGACGGCCGAGCTCCTCGCACGGCACAATATCGGTCTCGTCAATCTCGGCAACAATCACATCCTCAATTTCGGCCAATCGGGCGAGCGCGCGACGAGAGTCGCGCTGGGTGGTGCTGGGGTGCAGTATTTCGGCGATACGCAGATGCAGCGCATCGCGACGACGACCATACACGGTGTTACACTCGCCTTCATCAATTACAATCAATTTTCCGATTCCTCGACCGCGTCGACGACGGAATCCCAAGTGCGGGCGGTGCGAGCGGAAGGGTACATACCGATAGTCTTCGCGCATTGGGGCGATGAGTATGTGTCGGCCAATAGTTTCCAGAAGCGTCTCGCGCACCGATTCGTCGACGCGGGTGCTGAGCTCGTAATCGGCACGCACCCACACGTGATACAAGAGAACGAGCTGTACCTCGACAAGCACGTCTATTACTCGCTCGGCAACCTAATCTTCGACCAATACTGGGAGGAAGCAGTGCGCCGTGGCATCATGGTCCGCGTGACGCTCGACGAATCCGGCGTGCAGAGTGTCTTGGAGATTCCGACAGAGCTTATCCGCGGCGGAACGACATGCTTGATAGAATCCTCATAATCTCTTTACTGGCGTGCGATTAGCATTACGAAATAATGAACATGTCTATGCGGCAATACAAATACTACTCTGCTTTCGTCGCGATCGCGGTGCTTGCGCTCTTCGGCATCGTGTACCTCGGTCCCGGCGATGATGCGCTCGAGAGGCGCGAAGTGCGCAATATTGTCGTCGAATTCGGCAGTCAGCTCCAAAACGTACCGCTCGTCGTTGAAGAAGAAGCACTGAAAGCCGCTATCGAGACGAACTATGCGCCGTACGTGACGGACCAGTTGCTCGAGGTGTGGCTTCGGGCTCCGACGAGTGCTCCCGGCAGAGAGACATCGAGCCCGTGGCCGGCTCGCATCGATGTCTCAGCTGTGAGTGCGCAGGGGGAAAGCTACGTGGTAAACGGCCGCGTCGTGCTGATGACGAGCGAGGAAGTGGCAAGCCCTGAAAACGACAACGCCGGCGAGGTGCCGGTCGTTGCGCTTCTCGTGGAGACGGAAGCAGGCTGGCGCATCGCCGCTTACGAGGAGCAGGCGCCGCAATAGCCTAGTAGGTGCCGCCGATGCGGAGATTGAAGCCGCCCCCGTCTGCTTTTTCGCTCGCGATGAAACCTTGCGTGTAGGCGAGCCAACCGACGAGGCCGATGACCGCGACCAGCAGAACACCGACGATAATTCCGTTCATATAAATAAGAGTACCTGTGCTGCTAATTACGTGAATCGTAGCACGTAAAAGTCGATATCGATTGAGAATACACAGCTTTTCGGGTATTCTTGTGCGAATTGCGGGCAGGGCTCGCAGGTATTGCGGGATCGTCCCTCGGCCGTAGCACAGAGGCTATAGCCTACGGGCGAGGCTAATGGTAGGACTATGCAAACAGTCTACGTTCTGCAGAGTAGTCGTGACCACAACTTGTATATCGGTTGTACTAGTGATCTTTCGAGACGTTTGGACCAACATTTGAAAGGCAAAGTACGAGCAACGAAAGGTCGTTTGCCGTTAACATTGATATACAAAGAAGAGTATAGTGATGTGTACGAAGCGTTTCGAAGGGAGCGTTTCTACAAAACTGCGAAAGGCAAACGAGAGTTACGTACAAAAATAGATTGCGGGATCGTCTAATGGTAGGACTACTGCCTCTGGAGCAGTGTATCTTGGTTCGAATCCAAGTCCCGCAGCAACTATATTTTCTTAACGGTATTCCGTTGTAGAAAATAAGGAGTCCCGAGGCTTGGCGAGGGGCCAACTCGCTACGCCACCAGGCGGCGGGTGCCAGCTTGTGCTAAGTCAGGTGACTGGGGCGCTTCGCTTCGACCCGCTCGCTCGAATGAACGTGTTATTGTGAACGTATTATGCATCTCCTCATCGGGATTCACGCGGCAATGGGGGAAGCAGGGGCGCTAGCTTTTTTGTGGGTTCTTATTGAGCTCCTGAACCCATCCGAGTCACGCTTGCGAAGGGCGCGAATTGCGGCCGCCCTCGGGACACTGTTATTGGTTGGTGCTTGGTTCGTCGGTGGTTTCTACTATGTTACTGAATACGCTGCCGTGGTGAAGCCCATAATCAAGGGCGGCCCGCTTCCGTGGACACACGAAGTCATTACTGAAACCAAGGAACACGTCTTCCTTTTCTTGCCGTTTTTAGGGATTCTCGTATGGGGACTTCTCAGCCGGTACCAAAATGAACTCAGGCAGAATCGAAATATACGAGTAGCCGTCATTATTCTCTCCGGCCTTATTGTCCTCATGGCGTTCGCTATTGCGGGAATGGGCTTTATGATTTCAAGCGGTTTCCGTGCCGCACTTGAAGCAAAAATGCTATGAGAATCAATGCTGTAGCATTAATACGATCGATTATCGCTGTAATCTGGCTCATTGTCGGCATGACTTTTCTCACCGAGGTCTCCCCGGAGTTCAAGTCAATTTTGGTACAGTTCGCCAGTCATCACTGGATCGGGAAAAGCGTCCTCTCCGCCATCGCCCTCGTCGCGTTCTACCTCTTTTTTAGGAAATTTAAGGAATCGAACGGTGTCTTAGGCGGTGTCTTTCTTGTCATCGGGAGCGTAATACTCGGAGGAGTGAGTATCTTTTCTTTCTTCCTGTGGCACTTTGTAAACAAATAATCTCCGACCGAGACGCGTCGATTCGGTAGACTGGAAGTGCTCTTGCTAGTGCTGCTTGAAGTAGACGTACGCCACGTACAGCCCGCTCGCAACAGCGATTACCAAAAGCGCTGTAAAATACGGCAGAAATACATCCTGCCAGTATGCGCCGATAGCGATGCCGAAGGTCAATACCGAGAGTTTGAAGAGCCCAATTTGCCACCAGGTAAACGTACTGTTACTGAAAATATTCATAGAAATAAGAGGTGATTAATAATGAGCCAATTATACCTTCTATGAGACGTCTCAATTTTGTGAGCGCAGGACCCTCTGCAGTGCCGCTTCAAGCTCGCTCTGGACGTCCGTCCCAATGCGGTAGATCCTCCCGTTTGTCATGACAATTTCAACGGCATCAAAACCGGAAACGTTATAAATCCACATATATGGCCATAGCCACAATCGGATGCCCCAGCCGTAGTACCAGTGATTTTTTACAGGATTCGCTGACACTATGTCTTTGACAGGGAATTTCTTCCGAAATATACCGTAGCCAAACTGTATACGCACATACTGCTCGTCTATCGCTACAGTAAGGGTTGAAAAAGAAACAAGTAAAAGGACGATTGCCACCATCAATACGGCAACGCTCAAACGAGGTTCAGTTTCCGGAATGATCCAAAACAGCCACGCAAAAAATACAGAAGCGACGAGTGCGACAAACAGAATGAGATATCCGGTTTGGGTGTGTTTGTACGAGGTCATATGTACCACACACTTTATATCAGATGCGGCACACACGACATGTAAAGATGACTTTACATGTCACATTCAGATATATATAATTGCGGCACGCAAAATATATGCAGGAGAGAATAGACAATGAAGTAAGCACATACAGGGCGCAGATGAATGTGACCCAGGAAGAGCTTGCTTCCAAGGTGGGCGTTAGTCGGCAGACTATAATTGCTCTGGAGAGGGGAAATTACACACCGTCAATTTTACTGGCCCTTAAAATAGCTAGCTTTTTTAAAATGCCTGTGGAGAAGCTGTTCAAAGTATCCTATGAAAAATAATCTTATTGAAACTCTCGTGACAGTGTGCCTGGTTGCACTTGCAATCCTTCTTCTCAACCCGTTTCAACTTTGGATGCCGAACATGATGGTTATGGTCATGCTTGCTGTTACACTCGGACTTTTTGGGATATTGGCGAGCTTTATCCTGCGGGAGGGAATGGTTGATGAACGCGATGGATTGCATCGTTCCTTGGCGGGGAGGAATGCCTTTCTTGCCGGCTCAGGCGTAATCACTCTCGGCATTGTGATTGAGGGATATACGCATTCCGTCGATCCATGGCTGGTCATAGCGCTCATTACTATGATTGTCGTGAAAATTGCGACTCGTATGTGGAGCGACAAAAATCTCTAGATATCTCTGATGCCTTATCCCCAAAAACAGATGTAAAGTGCACTTTACATCTGTTTTAGTATTTATTACAATGAGGGGAATGAATAGCTAACAATTATTATGAAAAAAACCATCGGAATTATCATTGGAGTTATAGTTTTGCTTGTCATCGGCAATGGTATATACGCCTTTATGAATAACAGTGGCGGTGCCGTGCCGTATGAAGCGGTGGATGTCAAGCAGCCGGCTGTGGAAGATACAGCCGAGATGATGGACGAGGAAAATGAAATGCTCAAAGCCGGTTCATACGAAGCATTCGCACCTGAAAAGGTCGCACGCGCGGAAACAGGAGACGTCGTCCTTTTCTTCCATGCCTCATGGTGCCCGTCGTGTCGGGGACTGAATGCGGATATTGAGAAGAATCTCGGTATGATACCTTCCGACGTAAGTATCTTGAAGGTTGATTACGATACGGAGTCGGAGATGAAAAGGAGATACGGCGTGACCTACCAGCACACGCTCGTACAGGTCGACGCTGAAGGCACAATGATTAAGAAGTGGAGCGGCAGTCCTACGCTAGCCAGATTGGTATCGGAAATCGAGTAGCATGATTTTTCTCGGCATATCAATCTTGGCAGGAGTGTT
>Ga0209542_10011898_pt1 | contig 15341 bp, 15 predicted proteins | sample RifCSPhighO2_01_FD_184028 | JGI IMG/M metagenome (GOLD analysis project Ga0209542, IMG submission 184028) | Soil microbial communities from Rifle, Colorado - Rifle CSP2_plank highO2_0.1 (SPAdes) (version 2) | ecosystem: Environmental > Terrestrial > Deep subsurface > Rock core/Sediment ... | reverse complement strand
TTTGTTGACTTACGAGCAACGATTTTACCTTCTATTTCGAAAACACCTCCGCTTTTTACTTCAATTTTAGATAAACCAGACATATAAAATTTATTTATTTCTTTATCAAGTTCATTTAAATTATTTTTAGTTGTGTTTTGTGAACATCTTAATTATATCCTTTAGTACTCAATTGAATACTATTTAATATAACAAATATATAAAGGTTTTAATGAAAAGATTTATATATATGCATGTATGTATATATTTTATGACAAGAGTTATATCAATATCCGACAGCGCTTATGAAGAGTTAGTCAGCCTTAAAGAAAGCAATGAATCCTTCTCCAAAGTGGTTTTAAAATTAGCCAGCAAAGAAAAGAAAAAATCAATTCTTGAGTTTGCGGGCAAATGGAATGGCTCTAATGAAGAATTAGACAGTATTTTTAAAAAAATATTAAAGGAAAGGCATTCATATAAGGGGAGAGATATTAAATTCTAAGATGACATACATAGATTCAGACATCTTAATAGACATTTTAAAAGGGGAGAAAACAATAATTAAGAAGTTTGAAATTCTTGCAACTAAAGATTTAAGCATTAAAACAACAACCATAAACTCTTTTGAATTATTTAAGGGGGCATATAAATCGCAAAAAAAAGAGCAGAATTTGATTTTAGTGAATGAACTTTTAAAAAATTTGGATATTAAAGAATTTACATTTGGGGCATCAAAGACTGCCGCCAAAATATTTTCTGAGATTTCATCTAAAGGAGAAATAATTGACATTGCAGACCAAATGATAGCTTCTATTGTTATATCTGACAATGATATATTAATAACAAGAAATAAAAGGCATTTTGAAAGAATTCTCGGGTTGAAATTAGAAGTTTGGTAAAATTTATAAAATAAGGCATTAAATGCGGCATACAAATACAGCTTTAGGTTTAAATATAGGTTAATTACAAATGACACAAAAATCTATTCTTGAGCTTTGGCCAGCATTTTGATTATACTAACAGTAATATCAATTGATACTACAATTAGGTTATATACATGCTTGTCTTAGTAAACCAATATAACTTAATAATAAATAAGTTAATTTTATAATGATTTCCATACTTAATATTTAATGATAAGCAGGAGGAAGTTTATATTGAAAAGCGCAATAGCCATTGGGAGCACTGCATTAAACTTAAAATTTCCGGCAATTGCAAAAAGCGAGACTAAAAAAGAAAATATTTTGACTGCTGTCGGAGATGTTTGTTTGGGTTTTGACGGCCATCATATAGAGCCCATATTAAACAATATGGAAGAAAAAGAGGCTTTCGAATATCCATTTTTAAATGTGAAAAGATATTTTGAAGGCATAAGGTTCTGCAATTTGGAAGGGACATTGACAAATTTCAGCAAAAGAATCCCAAAAGGGTTTAATTTCAAGGCTGACCCGAAATATGTTAATTGTTTAAAGTATTTTGATGTTGTGACATTGGCAAACAACCACACAATGGACTTTTGCAGGGAAGGATTAGAAGAAACCATCTCAACATTAGATAAAGCAAATATAAAACATTTTGGAGCAAGCGCAAATTTGAATGAGGCAAGAAAAGAAGCTTATATAGAAGATAATTTGAAATTCTGCTTTTTAGGCTATTCATTAATAGGGCCTGAAGCTGTATTTGCCAAGGAACAAAAAGAAGGCACAGCAGGAAGCTATAAGCCTGATGACATATTAAATTTCATTGAAGAAGATTTTGCAAGGGTTAAATATAATTCTGATATTTTAGTTGTTTCTTTTCACTGGGGAATAGAAGGAAGCCACTACCCGAATAACGCGCAAAAAATGCTTGCAAGATACAGCATTGATATTGGGGCGGATGTTGTTTTAGGGCACCATCCTCATGTATTGCAGGGGATTGAAGAATATAGAAAAGGGCTGATATTTTATTCTTTGGGAAATTTCATGTTTTCAGGGAATAGAAACCCATCTGACAAAGACAGCATCATCGCAAAAATAAGGTTAAGCAAAAACGGAATTTTGGACTATAAAGTTATGCCTGTGAAAATAACCTCTATAGAAAAGCCTTACCAGCCTTATGTTTTAGAGGGAAGAGAGAAAGAGAAGGCTTTAAATAAATTAAAGATGTATTCCAAGATATGGGATTAGAAAATAAAGAACAACCCCTTGATAAACAATGTTTATTACGAAAGCAATTCATTTAACAATTCTTTGAACCGTTTTTTTGTTACCGGAGAAGATATAACTGTTTATGCTGAATTAAATACGGAGGCAGATTCTGTCCATATCAACGCTAAAAGAGAGGTTAATAATAATTTAATAAATGAAAATTATAATATGAACAAAGATATCACAGGAATTTACAAAGGCGCTATTCCGAAGTTTGATGATGCAGGTGTTTTGGAATTCAAGGTTATAGCCAATAAAGGCGAAAGAACTGAAAGCTCTTATAACAATGTTGAAAATATTTTTATCAGCGAGAGTGATGCCCATGCAATTCTAAGAAGCTTTTGCGATTCAAAAAATACCATTCTTTTTGAGAACTGCTATTACAATGAAAATGAAAGCAAGGACATTGGAAGGGTATTTGAATATGACGCAAATTTCAAGAAGGCTGAAGGGCTTATTCTTCCAGAAGACGCGATTTTTGAGTATGTTGGAGAGAATGATTTATTAATAGATGCTGAAGATGAAGAAGCATTTTTATTAAATGCTGGAAAGAATTTTATGTATATTTATCCAATGTTATATAATTCACCATATCCGTTGCCTTATAATGAACTGACAACGAAACAAGGATTAATTAATTACATAAGCAATTTTTATTATTCTTTATAGATTTAACAGGCCTTTTTCGCATTTCTTTGAAAGAATTCTTTTGACTTTTCTGTTTAATTTTTTTTCTGCTTCAGAAGAATTAATTATATAATTTTCCAATAATGATTTTGCCTGGCTTATATAACCAATAGGAACCATCATCATTATGTCCATGTCAGTATTGAACATTTTTATCGTTGCTGTGTTTAATGGAGCAGGTATTTTTCTTTTTTTATACTGCCTTACCAATCCTCTAAAGTCATCGCTGATTAATATTTTTTCTTCGCCAGTTGTTCTTGCGAAATTCACCAAAGTTTCATCGAGGCTTGCAGGCTCGCCTGATATTTCAGGATAGGTAATGCTGCTGACCATAAAGCCATCTGTTTTTATTTCAAAGAATTGCTTAGTGTTTTCTTTTAATTCCTCTTTTGAAGAATAATCTTTTCCTATGGAGCCGTCTGTGTTTGCATTTATATCGTAGTTCGGGAAATGCTGGCCGAGAATTGTTATTAAAAGAGAGGATTCTTTAACGCCATTAAAATAACTTGTTGCTTTTTTTATTACTGTTTCAGGGTCTGTTCCGAATGCTCTTCCTTCTTTAAACATTTTTGTCCTGTTTTTCGGGGCATCTATGGATGTCAATAAGAGATTTATTCCAGCTTCTTTCAATATCGAGCCATAATTTTTTCCCTCTTCATGCACCTGGGAATCTTCCAGTTTTCCTATAGATAATAATGACGGCAATCTACAGCCTCTAAACTTTTTATTATTTCTCAATCTATGAACCTTTCCGCCTTCCTGGTCTACCGCTATAAAACTTCCAATCTTGTTTGATTTTGTTTGTTCTATTATTTTGGAATATAAACCTGAAGGAAAACTCCAGCCCATCAAGATTATGTTTGAATCTGGAATTATCTGCGAGGTTGATTTAGGGCAGTATATCAAAATTTGACTTATTTTTTCCTGCAAAGACATAGCTGACATATAATTTTCTATTTTTGCATCTATCGGGCTTACTTCATATTTTACAGCAATATCTTTGTAATCTATAGGTTTTGTGTTATAAGAGGATAGTGCTTTTTTTGCTGATAAAGCCAAGCTTCCCAAGGCAAATATGAATTCCCTTCTGGTTAACATAAGATTATGTTTTAAAAAAAGTTTATTAAGCTTGCTGTATCTTGAGCAGGTAGCAAATAGTATTAATTTTTATAACGATAGGTTTAAAATATTTCTCTTTTGTAAGATATTATGAAAATCAAGGAAGGCTTAGTTGGTTTAATTGCAGGGATGACTTTTGCATTTAATTCTTTTGCCGCAGAATTGCCTAAAGGCTATGAATATTTTGATAAAGAAAATTATTACAGGTTTAATGAAGTAACTGCCGCAAAGATTGCCAAAGGGAATAATGTTGGTTGGTATATTTATGACACTGAAGAGCAAAATACTATTGGCGATGAAAAGAATGAAAGAGAAAAGTACAAGAAATATGCTTTAATGGCTACCAGCAAAGATGTTATTAATTCTTCAAGTGCTGGAGATTTAAAAGAAATAGCTAAAGGATATAGAAATTTATTATTGGCATATGAACTTGTTTATAATCTTCCTAATTTTGCTTTAGAGGAATTATCCAAATTAGAAGGAAAACTTTTAAGGGCTTATGTTACTGGCGGGAAAGATTTAGCAGCTAAGGAACAGAAGAAACTTGTAAAAAAAATAATTGATGAACAGAAGAAAGAAATTGTTGACAGGGTCAAGGAAAAAATATTGGGCGATGAAGAGGAGATTGATATATTTGCTGTGGGAGAAAGATTAAAGAAATATGTTTTAGAAAGCGTTGAATTCAAGATTTTGGAAGCTGCGGATAAATTGGATGATGCTGCATCCCTTATAGAATTGGAAGATGATCCAAATGTTGGGCAACTTAAATATGAAGAAGGATATAAAAGATTTTTAGATGATTTTATTGAAGGCTTAACCGCTGGGAAAGTTTATGCGGACGCAATTGACAATATACGCAAGAATGTCAACCCTAAAGCTTTAAGCCAAAAAATCGCAAAGAATTTGGCAAAGGGGGCTTATGTTGACGATTATGTTGTTAAATTCAGCAAATTAATTGACTTCCCCATTGATAAAATTGTTTTTGGGGGTAAAGATTTCATGGATGTGTTTAATAATTTAGGGCAGGAATATATCAAGGAAAGAGCCAGATTCAAGCATATAGAAGAAAAATATAACTTAAGCGAAGGAAGCGTTTCTTTGATGATTTTAAATGACTTAATGAAGATGGAGAAAAAACCTAAAGATAAGGATAAAGAAATTAAAGATTTGGTTAAAAAATTTGAAAATTGCGTGAATAATTTAGATAGAAAGATTTGCACTTCTATTTTTATTAATACCTCAAGCGGATTTGAAGTTATTGAAAATTTTAAAGAAAAAGTCCAAGGAGGAGTAATTTTTCATTTTAAAGTAAAGGGTATAGATTATGGCAAAGAGTGTGTTGTTATGGATTGGTTTATGTCATGCAAAAAAGATTCAGAGTGCAATAAAGAAGCAATACAAAAGCGCATTAATCCTTTTAAGCCATGGTATGTTGATACAAAAAAAGCCCCAATTAGAAAAATAAATAATAATTGGAAATTATCTGATGGGTTTTGTGAATAAAATTCATCCAAAATAACTTAATTCACGCTTTTGCTTATTATCGCCCATTTCTTTTGATTTTTCTATATACTGCTTTAAAGAAGATTCAAATTTCTTTGCCTGCTCCAATAACGGCTTGTAGTCGATAGGCATTTTTAAATAATTGTCGAGGACTTCAACAACCTTTGCCGCTGCTTCTGAATCAGGCAGATTAGAATGCGTTTCCGCAAAGATGCAAGATATATTTTCCGTTGATTTCAATAATAATGTCGCTGTCAATCCCATTATAATCCCTTCTTTTAAAACCTCTGTGCCTGCTATCTTATTTTTTGAAATTGAAAATAAATTAATTTCTTCTTTCATTGAAGGGATACTTTCCAAGACTATAATCTCTTTTGCCTTAAGCTCTTTTGAAATTTTTAATATTGCATCGGCTATCTCCCATTCCAAGCCAGCTACCTCTGTCAAGCTTTGAAGAATAATAACATTATATTTTTTGTTGTAGTATAATGTCAAAGGATCAACCACTTTCCCTTTATGTATTGCTGTTAAAGGAAGAATTTTTTCTGAAACAAGGTGACCTATAACCTCAACATCAAGATGGTCTGTCAAAAATTTTGTAGCTATTGTCGCAACTAAACCTATAGAAGGAAAACCTGTTATTATTTTTACACCTGTCGGCTTTTTTGTTAGGACGTAATCCATCTTAATACTTGATTAAGGTTGTTTATAAAGTTTACTTTTTAATCCACTTTATTCATATTTAAAATTAAATAAATTTATATATACTTTTACACCAATACTAATATGGCTGAAATTACAATTAATGAAAAAGTAATGCATGGGAAACCTGTGTTAAAAGGAATAAGGATTACAGTAGATGAAGTTCTTGGAATGCTTGAAAGTGGAATGACTTATGAAAAGATTGAGAAAGAATATAAATTGAATAGAACGCAGATTCTTTCTGTTGCTAGGCACTAATTAATTTTACTTTTTAATCCAATCTGTCTCAACTTCATCAACCCTCCAGACAGGGTTAATGTCTATTTTTTCCAAAGGAATTAATTTTTTGGAGGATTTGTACTGCAACAAGCCAAGAACAGCAATTTGAACTCCATTGTCTCCTGCGTATTTCATCGGGCATGCGTAGAATTTTGCATTTCTTTCCTTGCACATTATCGAAAGCATTTCGCAGAATCTTTTATTTGCAGCAACACCGCCTATTAACAATGCTTCCTTTTTTTGAGTATGAGCCAAAGCTCTTTCGGTAATTTCTATCACCATTGAGAATAATGTTTCCTGCAAAGAAAAACAAACATCTTCCAGCTTATGGCTTTTTAATTTTTGAATTGCTGCCGTGACTATCCCTGAGAATTCAACATCCATTCCTTTTACCACGTACGGAAGATCAATGTATTTTCCCTTTAATGCAAGCTGCTCTATTTTTGGGCCTGCTGGAAATCCTAGACCTGCAGAACGGCCGAATTTATCCAGGGCATTTCCAAGAGCTATTGACAGACATTCTCCTATAATTCTAAAACGATTTCCTTCATGCACTATTATCTGCGTATTTGCTCCGGAAGTAAAAATGAAAACAGGATTTTTCGCTTTTGTGAAGAATTTTCCCAATTCCAAATGGCCTGCAATGTGGTTTACGCCGATTAAAGGCTTTTTATATTTTTTAGCCAATTCCACTGCAAAATTTTTCCCTTCCAATAAAGTCGGGGTAAGACCGGGGCCTTGAGAAAAAGCAATAATATCCATTTTATCCATTGTTAAAGAGGATTCATTTAATGCCTCTGCCAATAATAAATCCTTTACTTTTTTATGGTGCAAACCTGCCTCTGAAGGTATAATGCCTCCTTTTTCAGAGGTGTACATGCTGCGCTTATCCGCCAATACCTCTTTTTCGTTGATTATCCCAATTCCCAATGTATGGGCTGTCGATTCTATAGCTAAAACTATCATATATTAAAGCTTATAAAACGAATTTATAAATCTTATCAATTATATGGTATATGATAGAAAAGCATTTAAATAAACATAAAAACATATTTATATGATAAAGGGGATAAAAAAATTTTTAGATAGAAACATTTTTGGTCTTTTTAAAAGAAAGAAACAGATTAAATTGGGCTTATATGGGCCTCCAAATTCAGGCAAGACTTCCCTGGCTAATAGGATTTGCCAGGATTGGCTTGGCGAGGAAATGGGCACAGTTTCCAAGATACCGCATGAAACAAGGAATATAGTTACTAAAGAAAAAGTTGTTGTTAAATCAAAAGGAAAAGAAATCATGTTTAATTTGGTTGATACTCCGGGAATTGCAACAAAAATAGATTATGAAGATTTTTTGAAATTCAAGATGAGCGATAAGGAAGCAAGATCGAGAGCTAAAGAGGCTACTAAAGGCGTTATTGAATCAATAAAATGGCTCGACAACATGGACTGTGTTTTAGTTGTTCTTGACTCGACAGTAAACCCTTACAGCCAGGTTAATATCACCATTATTGGAAATTTAGCCGCAAGAGATATTCCTGTTATGATAGTTGCAAATAAATCTGATTTGAAGAAATCAGATATTAAACAAATTGAAAGCGCTTTCCCGCAATACCCTGTTATAGGAATTTCAGCTGAGAAAGGGCATGGCATTGAAGAATTTTACAATAAATTATATAAGCTGGTGAAATAAAATGATAACGCTGCAATACATCCCCCATTACGAAATAAAAAACCTTGATACGGAATCAAAAATAAAGAAAATATTAAAGCATGTCAAGGATGACAGAATAATATTAATAGACTGTAAATTAGCTCCTTTAGAGGAAGGATTATTAATTGAAAGAACTATGGAAGAGGTTGACAGGAAATTCAAAGGGATAGAAATAGCAAGCATTATTCCTGACAAAAAAAACATGCAATTTTTAGACATTTTCAAGAGAGACTTGGCGAAGATTTTACTAGGGAAGGATGACGGCGTGACCATAATAGGTCCTGCCAGTATTATTAAAGAGATTAAGAAAAATCCCAATAAAATTGAATTACTTACTAAGATCAGAAGGTAAAGAATGGGCCACCAATGCGTCAAATGCAGCAAAATTTTTCCGGACGGCTCCAACGAATTATTGAAGGGGTGCTCTGTTTGCGGAGGAAAATTCTTTTTTTATATCCGAAAAGACAGGCTGGACCAGGTTAATATTGTCAAGAATTTAACTGTTGAGCAGAAGAAGAAGATTGAAGAGGATGTTCTGGATATTATCGGGCATAGAGAAGAAATGCCTATTGTTCTTGACTTGGCTTCCATTAATATTTCCGAGCCCGGAAAGTTTGAACTGGATTTGGTTAAGCTGTTTAAAGGAGATCCTCTGGTTTACAAGATTTCCGAAGGAAAATATATAATTGATGTAGCCGAAACATTTAAAAATACCAAAAAGAAATAGTATATATAATTTGTTTAATATGCTGAAAATTGGGGTAAATTGTTCTATGGAAAAGCTTATATAGTACAATAATGCATATAAATTGTACTATGAAAGAAGTTATTAAGACGCTTATTAGCGAATGGGAAGATAAAACACTGCCAGATACCATTGAAAGAAGCATTAATTTAGAGAAATACCTTAATATAAAAAAAATAATTGTAATTACCGGATTTAGGAGGGTAGGAAAAACATATTTAATTTTTAATCTTTTAAAAAAACTATTAAACAAAAAAAACGCAAACAAGGCAATTTATATTAATTTTGAGGATGAAAGAATACCATTAAAAACTGAATTCTTGACAGATTTGCTGCCTGTTATAAAGCAATCGCGAAAGGACATAGAATTTCTATTTTTGGATGAGATACAAAATATCCCCCTATGGAGCAAGTGGTTAAGGAGGGTATATGACAATGAAGATATCCAATTTTTCGCAACAGGATCTTCATCTAAAATGTCAAGCAGAGAAATTCCAACCGAACTAAGGGGGCGATTTCTTGAAGTAAAACTTTTTCCATTAAGCTTTAAAGAATTTTTATTATTCAATAAAATAAATATTCAAAAAGATACAGACTATAATGACAATAAAAAATCAGAATTAATACGGCTTTTAAATGAATATATTGATTATGGCGGCCTGCCGGAGATTGTCCTTGCAGACAAAGCAAAGAAAGAAGAAATAGTCCATAATTATTTTAATACAGTTATCAGAAGGGATTTAATTGAGAGATTTAATATAAAGAATGAAGAGGCCCTTAAAGCCTTATTGAGGCTGCTGCTTAATTCCACCAATTACACTATAAGCAAGTTATACAATAACTTAAAGAGCTTAAATTTTGAAGTCGGCAAAACAACTGTGCAGACATATTTGGCGCATTTGGAAGATTCTTATTTTATATACAGCCTTCCGATATTCTCCTACAAAATAAAAGACCAGCTGCAATATGACAGAAAAATTTATTTTATTGACACTTCCTTTATAAATTTATTATCCGCAAAATTCTCAAAAAATAAAGGAAGGCTTTATGAAAATGCGGTTTTTATTCAATTAAAAAGAATGGCGAACAACCAAGAAATATATTACTGGAGAACAAAGCAGAAGGAAGAAGTTGACTTCGTGATTAAAGAAGGCTTTAAAGCCAAGCAATTAATCCAAGTATGCTACGATATCAATGATTATGAAACCAAAAAGAGAGAGATTAGAGCTTTAATAAAGGCGTCAAAGGAATTAAAATGCAAGAACCTGCTTGTTATAACGGAAGAAAAAGAAGGGGAGGAAATTTTCGGGAAAAATAAAGTAAATTACATTCCGTTATGGAAATGGCTGTTATCCCAATAATTGACGTAGCCGAAACATTTAAAAATACCAAAAAGAAGTGAATTTATATGAAAAAGGGAGTGGTCTTAGTAGTTTTATTTGCATTAGTTTTATTTAGTTTTAGCGTGCTAGCAACTACAACAGACAATGACAATGATGACTATTGCGCTGGAATTGTTTCAATGACAAACTGCAGCGCAAATTTTCCTTTTACTGCAGCTTTTGCCGATATAAAAGGGAATAATTTCGTTTATGTTGTAGGCGCCGGTGTAGGCGACCAATCAAAACTAATGCTGTTTGATTTTAACACTAAAACTTCTCGCTTAATTCATGATTTTCCTAATAATGTTATATCTATAAAATTCGTTAGCGGCACAAATAATGAAGTATATGTTACAAATAGCAGCAATACCAATAAACGCACTGTTGTTAATATTGATACAGGAGCTACTACCGGAATAAATTATAATTTTGGTGATCCTAATGATCCAGGAGTATTTAAAATTGGAAGTGATTATTATTCTTATATGGACAACAGTTGTGGATCGAGCTATGATGATCTTTGTATTAATAGAATAAACTTGAAATCTAATACATATGTGCTTGTATATCGGGAATATGGCGATCCTGATTCCCAGAGAGGTTATTCCATTTATTCTGTTGGATCGAAGAATGGAGGGGATTATGCTGTTTTTTTTATTCAACAAAGATTCATTTGGGATGGGGATATAATGAATAAAATAATATCCATTAGCCCTTCCAATGCTAACATTATAACAACGAGTCCTAAAATGAACACAAATAATGTTGGTGCAAAATATAATTGGGGGGGATTATATGTAACTTTCACAGACCATAATGTTTTAACAACAAATGTTTTTTCGATTCCTTTAAACTACAACACCCCAAAATATAAGATATTTGATTTAAATAATCCAAATGACCTAAATAGACAGATAGAATCAACAGAAAGGTGCATGAATTTAGTTGCTAATGACATAAATAGTTTTTTATGTACTCAAATAGATATGAGATACCAAATATTATACAAAAATTTAGTACTTACATCTTCATATTTTAATTATTATTATAGATGGATGAATAGCCAGTATCTTGTTAAACCAGGAAACTATTCTAACTATATAACTCCGGCACAATGCGGCCCTGCAGCATGCCCTCTAGGCGGAAATGACTGCGATGACAATAATATAAATATATATCCTGGAAGTTCAGACCCTTGCAAAGACTGCAATGCCGCAACAGCTTGTGTAATTTTAGCTGAAAATACAGATGCATTATGCAGAGATGGATTAGATAATGATGGTGATACTTTAATAGATTATTTAGATTCAGATTGCGCAAATTTTGATTATGATGGAGATGGATTGACTAATGGAGAGGAAGACACCATTGGGACAGACCCTACTGACACTGATAGTGATGATGATGGATTTGATGATGGTGATGAAGTTGATGCAGGAACTAATCCTTTAGATCCTGGCTCTAAACCTGGTTGCGATGACTGCGGCATTATTTGGAGCATAGGCTGTGATTTGGCTGAATGCCATACTATCAGCAGCAATTGTTATTTTGATGAAAGCACAACACCTGATAGCTGCAAAGATATCACAACTGATCCCCAAACTTCATGTACTGGCTATACCGACCAAACCGGATGCGCCAGTAATTTAGATACATTAAATTGTGGTTGGGATACTGCAACATCCGCGTGCAATGCTGTACTTGCTGATGTATGCGGCGATGATTCTTGCGAAGGTTTAGAAACATTTTCTTCTTGCGTAGCTGATTGCGGATGCACTTCCGGGTATCCTCAGCCAGATGGCACTTGCACAGGCCCTCCAGATACTTGTGATCTTTCCGGCACAATTGGCTGTGATGCTGGCGAGTATTGCGGATGCAGTGATTGCGATAACCTGCCTGGTTTTGGCGGATGCGCAAATGGCTATGTTTGCGGAACATACGGATGTGAACTTTTTGACCCTAATACTGTGACATCATGCGGAGACCCAATTAATGACCCATATTGTGTTCTTCAAGAAAATGAATTTTGCTGGATGGAAACAGGAATAGGGGCTACTTATGATATACTGCCTGCAGGAGATGTTATACAATTCCAAGGACAAAATTGCTGCTTAACCGGGATATGCGAACAGTCAACTTTTGATACTGAAGGGGGCAATATACCTTTTAGACCAGGTGTTTGCGAACTTAGAGACAATGGAAAATATTTCAAGAGAGATTGCACTGATTGGAATAAAGATAAAATATATGATGATGCCACTGAATGCGAAGATGTGGAATGCACTCTAAGCCTAGGAAAAAAGATTCCATTCTATGATTATTTAGGCGTGTTCTTAACTTTATTTATATTGGTAGGATATTATTTATTCAGGCATAAAAGAAAATTGCTTAAGCTTTAACTTCAACTTTTTTATTTGAACGCAATGCATTTGACAATGCCTGCCAAAATTGTTTTTATTATATGGTTCATAGTACAATTTTAGTATATTATTGTAATATTTAAAGCCTTATACCTATTTAGATATAATTTTGACTTTGGAGAAAATAATCAGTACATTCCAGGCATTCCGCCAGGAGGCATCTGAGGCTCTTTTGATTTTGAAGAAGCAAGAACGTCATCAATTCTCAAGATTAATTCCGCAACTTCGGAAGCTGACTTGATAGCCTGCGTTTTTATTTTTAAAGGCTCTATAATTCCCTGGGCCCAGCAATCCATTATTTTTCCTGTGAATACATCCAAGCCAGCCCACTTATTTCCTTTTTCATGGGCTGCTTTCAATTCTGTCAAGGAATCAATAGGGTCTATGCCTGCATTTTCAGCCAATGTCCTTGGGATTATTTCTATTGAATCAGCAAATGCCAATACTGCAAGCTGCTCCCTTCCGGAAAGAGAATTAGAAAATTTTCTCAAGCCCAGAGAAAGCTCCATTTCAATTGCTCCAGCGCCTGCGACTATCTTTCCGACTTTTAATGAAGCTGACAAGTCTCCTAAAGCATCTTTTATCGCCCTTTCAACTTCGTCAACTACGTGAGAAGATCCACCACGTATTAATATTGTCAAAGCTTTTGCTTTTTTAGAGCCTGTAATGTAAGTCATCTGCTCATCGCCAACTTTTATTTCCTCGACTTTAGAAGCATGGCCCAAGTCTTTTGAAGACAAGTCATTTAAATTTGTGATAATATTCGCGCCTGTAGCCCTTGCTAATTTTTCAAGGTCTGATTTTTTTGCGCGTTTAGCAGCATATATTCCGTTCTTTGCAAGATAATACTGGGCAAGGTCATCAATTCCTTTCTGGCATATTACGACGTTAGCGCCTGATTTTATTATTTTTTCAGACATTTCCTTTATTATTTTTTCTTCCATGTCCAGGAAGCTTTGGAATTGAGCAGGGTCAGAAACCTGTATCTTTGCATCTGTCTCGGATGACTTTATTTCTATAGGCGAGTCCAATAATAATATTTTAGCGTCTGTTAAATGAGTGGGCATTGCAGGATGGGCTCTTTCTTTATCCAAAATAATTCCCTGGACTAATTCCGAATCTTCTATTCCTGCGCCAGTTTTCTTTTCTATTTTTATATTATCCAGATCAATTTTTAACTCCGAGTTTTCAGTGTCGGACACCTGCAGGATCGCCTTAACGCATAAGTCCGCCAGTAATTCCTTTGCTGATTCCGCGCCTTTCCCAGTCATAGCAGTTATTGCTATCTGCTTTAATTTATCAGTGTCTTTAGTTGTTATGTCTTCCGCAATCTTATTTAGAATTTCCTGCGCTTTTTCAGCAGCTATCCTGTAGCCTTTTGTGATAACAGTAGGGTGGATCTCCTTGTCCAATAATGCCTCCGCATTTTTTAATAATTCTCCGGCGAATATCACCGCTGTTGTTGTTCCGTCACCAACTTCATTTTCCTGGGTTTTAGCTATCTCAACTATCATTTTAGCCGCAGGATGCTCTATATTCATCTGCTCAAGAATTGTAACGCCGTCATTTGTAACGACAATATCGCCTAAAGAATCAACCAACATCTTGTCCATTCCTTTCGGGCCTAAAGTTGTCCTTACTGTTTCCGCAACTAATTTTGCAGCCATGATATTATTTCTCTGCGCATCTCTTCCGGAAGTTCTTTGCGAATCCGGAGATATAATATATATCGGTTGATTTTGTTGTTGTGTCATTTTGAATTTTTTATAATGCTTTGTAAAGGTATATAAAATTTGTGGATTTGGAAATATTTGATTAAAATTTAGTCTTACTTAATAGTGGTTACAAATAGAAAGATTTATATAGGACTTATGGTGAATTAAAGCATGGCAATCGACGGAACTAAATTAAGCGTAAGCGAATTTAAAATAAAAGACCCTAAAAAGGTTACTGATTTTCCAGGGTGTTTTTTAAATCCTGAAGATATTGAATACGGAAGGATTGTTTATACTATAGGGACGCTTGAAGAAAGGGCTAAAAATAAAGGGGTTTTATTTTACAGGGGTTTACCAATTGTTAAGACAGATGTTTTGACTGGCCAGGATATAGTTGTAAACCCTACAGGCTATTTTGACAATTTATTTGAAAAAAAAGAAGACGTTATTAAAAAAGTAACGCGAGGATTCTCATTATTTGATATTATCAAAGAAACAGCAAACAAATATGTTTTGGATATAGCCTGCATAAAGAAAGATTTCAGCAAATGCGTAAAAGAAGCTTACAAGAAAAACACTAAAGAAGAATTTAATAAAATTCAAGAAATTTTAGAAAGGGGTTATCAAGAAAGAAGGGATGAAAAATCCGAAGCTTTAAAGGCCTATAAAGAAGAATTAAAGCTAAAACTCAGAGATGACAATAATTACGGCCCAGGGATAGATTTCCTAATAAAAAATTTAGAATTCTTTTGCGACGGATTAGTTATAGGGTCAAAACCCGCAGCTGACTTTTCCATAAAGGACGGCTATATATCAAGAGTGCATGGAATAATCTCCCTTAAGGATGATAAATTAGTTTATAATGATTTAGGGTTAAACAGGACTTTGGTGTGCACATTAAGGGATGAAG